>Ga0068714_10002819_pt1 | contig 21625 bp, 13 predicted proteins | sample MTBNYHSulfiMetaG_FD_62988 | JGI IMG/M metagenome (GOLD analysis project Ga0068714, IMG submission 62988) | Enrichment culture microbial communities from rom New York Harbor, USA that are MTBE-degrading - MTBE-NYH (New York Harbor Sulfidogenic)... | ecosystem: Environmental > Aquatic > Marine >... | reverse complement strand
CCGCCCCGCAAGGCTCTGGGGGCCAACATCCACGCCAGCATCAGCGGCAAGATTACCGAGATCGGAGAGGCGATTACCATCGAACGGGTATGAATTCCGAATCCCCCGAAAACACCAAACTGCGGATTCTCTGGACGGTAGACGTCGAGGACTACTATATGAGCCCGGAGTCGATCCCGGTTTCCAGCTGGAACGAGGGACGATTCGAGGATCGGGTGAGCATCGGCTGCCAAAAGTTACTGGAGCTTTTCGCGGCTCATCACATTCGCGCCACCTGGTTCTTTCTCGGTTGGGTGGCCGACAAACACCCCGACTTGGTCCGGCAAGTCGCGGCCCAGGGGCACGAAATCGGCACCCACACCTATGACCATCATCCGGTGCACTCGCTGGAACCCCGGCAGTTCGAGCATTCGCTGGTGCGCAGTTGCGAGACTCTGGAATCCATTACCGGCGAGAAGGTCGTCGGCCACCGGGCACCCGTGTGGTCGCTACGCCACCATATGGAATGGGCCTTCGAGCTGCTGAGCGAGCACGGTTTTCTATACGACAGTTCGATCAATCCGGTGACAACTTACCTCTATGGCGACAAAGGAGCCTCGCGGCATCCTCATCTGTTGAAGAACAACCCGCCGCTGTGGGAAATCCCGCCGGCGGCGATTGCCGTCGGCAGCTACGCCCTTTCGGTCGGCGGCGGTTTCTTCCTGCGCGCGTTGCCGCTGGTTTATATGCGCCGGGCGATCCGCCGGTACAACCGGGAAGGCTACCCGGCGGTGGTTCACATTCATCCTTGGGAGCTGGACTGCGAGCATCCGATCCCTCCCCTGCCCCGCCGAGAAAGATGGATTCACAGGTGGGGTCTTCGAGGCGCCGAGCGCAAGCTGCGCGCCTTGGTGGCGGAGTCGGTCTCTCAACCGACGCTGGAGTATGTGAAGTCCCTTTGCGGGCCTGATGCGTAAGGTGGGGTCCACCGCAGAGGTGGGCTACACCTGGTGAGGAAAAGGAGGAAGCGTGATGGAAAAGGCAGTCGGCGTGATGGAGTGGAGTGAAATTGTGGTCGGGATCGAGGCGGCCGACGCGATGTGCAAGGTGGCCGAGGTGCAGCTCTATCTTGCAACGTCGATCTGTCCGGGCAAGTTTATGGTCGTCGTGGGCGGAGCCGTCGCGGACGTGACGACTTCGATTCGCCATGCCCGGGACAATTACAACTACTCCGTCGTGGACCAGATCGTCATCCCCAATGTCCACCCGGACATCTTCCCGGCCCTCACCGGAACCACGGCGGTGGACGCCATCATCGCCCTCGGAGCCATCGAAACCTACTCGGTGCCCTCCTCCATTATCGCCGCCGACGCCGCGGCCAAAGCGGCTGCCGTGCAGCTGATCGAAATCCGCCTCGCCCGCGGACTGGGAGGCAAGTCGTTTGTGACCCTCACCGGAGCGGTGGACGCCGTGCGTTCCGCCGTCGAGGCCGGTTGCGCGGAGGCTCAGAACAAAGGCCTGCTGATTGCCTCCACCGTCATCCCCCACCTGCATTCGCAATTGGTGAAGCACCTGTTGTGAAGCGACGAGGTGTGGTCCACCTTGGAGGTGGGCTACACCTCTACGGGCGAGGGTTCAGGTGTAGGCCAGCTTGGAGGTGGGCTACACTTGTTTCCTGTTCCGGAAATCCTGCACCGCCTGTCGCAGCCCGATCGGCGCCCATTGCCAGCAGACAAAACCGATCAACCCCCCACCCACGAATAGGACGAGAAACAGCGTCAGGCCGAAAGTGACTGCGACCGCTTGCGGCTGGGGAGGCGCCACGCGCGCTAGAAAGAACGTCAGGCACGCCTCCCGGGTTCCCAGCCCGGAGACGGTGATCGGGATGAAGCTAAGGAAGTTAGTCGCCGCCATCAACAGCACCAGGTCCGTCACCGGCAGAGTAAAGTTCAGCGCCCAGGCACAACACAGACACTGAAGAAAAAAGATAGCATAGGCACAAGCGGTCAGGCCGATGGCCAAGAGAATCCGGCCGGGGCGCAGTACCGCCAGGCCATCGGCAAACTGGTTGACTTTCTCGTTCAGGAAGGCGGCCCTTGAGCGCAAGACCGGCAAGCGAATCGCCCACGCCCCGGCCCAGCGGGTCAGCCGCTGGTGAAGAAAAAGCAGGGGGATACACAGCAGAACACAGAGAGCGATGAAGGTCGGCCAGGACAGAACCGTGCCCACCAGCGCGAAGCGAACAATGCCCAGCGAGCCGAGGCTGAGCAACAGGTACATGTCGAACATCCGATCCAGAACGACGCTCGACAGGGCGTACGAGAGACTTGTACCACTTTCATATTTGAGGGTAAAGGCCTTGGTAACTTCCCCGATTCGCCCGGGCGTCAGAAAGCCGACCAGGAGGCAGCTGAAATAGGCCAGCAGCGCCCGCGGGTAGGAAAGGCGCAGCCCCTGCCAGCGCACCAGCAGAAACCAGCGAAAGGCCTTCAGGCCCAGCTGCGGCACATTAAGAACAAACGCGACAAGCAGCCAGGAGGGCCGCGCTTCGAGCGCCACGCGCAGCATCTTGCCCGGGCCGGCAACGACAACCAACACCACCAGAAGAAGAAACCCCAGATAGCGCAGCAGCCGCAGGGGATTCGCCTTCGCCCGCTCCATCATCGCCGCTCACGCTCCCCAGGAAAAGCTGACTGTCGTTCCAGCCCGCTCGCTCACGACCTTCCGGGTCACCACCAGCCGGCGCTCCGTATTCAGTCGCTCCAGGGCTTTCTCGGGCAGCCAATCGCCCCGCACGTCCAGCTCCTGGGGCTGAAAATACCTTGACTGCGGCACATAGCGCACGGGAATCTCATCCCCCACCATCATCCGGCGAACGCGGACGTCCCCCTGGAGCTCGATTGTGTCGCATACGAGCAATCCGTCCCCTTGCAGCTCGATGGTTCGCTCAAAGCACATCGGCATCTTCCTGGCGCGGGTCATCAGCATATTACGGATCAGCCCCTTGATCTGATAAGCCAGCCAGGTGTTCCAGCCCAAAGCCAACATCCCCAGACGAAAGACGATGAACTTGAGTGGCGTAAACAGTTTGGCCGGAACAAGGTGAACCGTGCCCTGCACCGAGAGGCGCTCGCCCTTCACCTCCCGCTTGTACTGGGGATCCACCCACTGGGAGGTCACCACCCGCCCATCCTCCAGCTCGGCCAGAATCCCGCAATCATTATAGCGCAGCTTGGCAGCCTCGACGTCAAAGTGCTTGATCACGCCTCCCTTAGCCAGATTGACGACCAGATAGGTGCGAGGAGTCTTGCAGATAAAAACCCCGCCTCGGGGAAAGTACTTCTCGAACGGCGATTGTTCATAAGGCAAAGGCGGAAGTTCGGTCGTCCGCCGGCCGTAATCCACCCAACTCAGCAGCAGCTCCGGCACCCGGTATTGGTAATAGCGATCGCCTTGAATCTCCGGCGGCACCAGCGCTCCCTGCCCCAGCCCGGCCAGCAGCCGGTCGGCAACTGCCCCGGCCAGGGGATACTCGGGGGCGAGCAGCTCGAAACCGTGGGGATAGAAATGCAGGGTCTGCCGGCTGCCGATGGTCCCCGCGTAATGGCCGTTCGGGTAGACAAAATAGGAGCAGAAATCCACCGCCCGGCACATCACTTCCCGCATACGCTTGTCGCCTCGAATCCGATCGACCGAATCCCGGTGCTTGTAGATTTTGCCCAGGAAGCTGACCGTCGCCGAGAGATAGCCGGGGTCGGCTCCATCGTACTCCAGGCACCAGCCTTCCTCGTCGCAGTAAGCGTAGAACTCCTCAATCTTCGCCTGGTATCCTTCCCACAGCGTACGCGAGTCCAGCAGCCGGGCCGCCTCAAAAACCGGCAGGGCGGCCATCGCATGGTGGTTCGCCAACACTCCCGGCTCGTCCCACCGGGCCAGATAATGCCCCGCCTTCTCGCAAGCCTCGAAGAACCGATCCTTCAACCGCTCGGGGAAGGCCTCGCCGAGCAGCCGGTAGGAATCAATCATCGCGTACAGGAGAAATCCGGTCGGGCCTGCCCAGCCCCGTTCATTGGGATAGAACTCGTCGAACGACCCATCCCGCTTCTGAATCTTCATCCAGTATTCGATCCCCGCGACAGCCCACTCGCGAATCTTCTCCTGCTGGTAATAGATATTCCCGGGCATCTCATAGCGCCAGGCCAGGGCCAAGGCGTGAATTCCAAACTGGGCGATGGCGCTGGGGAAATCGGTGCTCCGGCACAGCCAGTACTCCCGATTCGAGCAGCCATAAGTGGGGGAAAGGGGATTGCGGTCTTCCAGGGAAAGCAGGCGGGGAATCTGTGCCAAGCCCTTGCGGGCATACACGTCTCGCATCAACGTTCTCCAGGGAATCCGGTGCAGGCTCCACTGCGGGCAGGTGTATCCAAGGTGGGCTAAGGTATAGTCCACCTGAAAGGTGGCCTACACCTCCCTCTCACCACACCTCAGGAATCCACCGAAAGCGCGGTAATCTGATCCTTGTTGACCGCCATAAACTCGGCACGCTGGATTTCCTTGCCCTCCTGATCGTAGAGAACCACCTCGGTCATCGGGATGAAGGCGATATCCCGGCGATTCAACAGATCCGAAACCCGCGCTTTGGGGATAAAGTGCACGGTTCCCTCCACTCGAAACTGCGCCGTCCAGGCTACGACCCGGGCCTTCTCTTTTCGAATCACGTACAATTGTTCCTGCGTTTCCGCCATTGTGTTCCTTCTCCCCACTGAGATTCAAGCTCTCCTGAGCGACCCCGTCAGGCACAGTCGAGGGCGACCGTGCCACAGCTATCAGCATCCTGTCTGGCCAAGCCTTTACAACAAATGCCCTTACAGCTCGGCTCTTCCCAAGGTGTCCAGGAACTCCTGGTTGGACTTGGTCTTCTTCATCCGTTCCACCAGGAGCTCCATGACCTCCGCCATATTCATCTCGTTGAGCACTTTGCGCAACAGCCACACGCGCTCCAGCTCGCCCTCGGGCATCAGCAGCTCCTCTTTGCGCGTTCCGCTCCGGTTGACGTCGATCGCCGGATAAATACGCCGGTCGGACAGCTTGCGATCCAGGTGGAGTTCCATGTTGCCGGTGCCTTTGAACTCTTCATAGATCACGTCATCCATGCGGCTGCCGGTGTCAATCAGGGCGGTGGCCATGATGCTCAGGCTGCCGCCGTTCTCGATGTTCCGGGCGGCGCCGAAGAAGCGCTTCGGGCGGTGCAGCGCGCTGGAGTCCACTCCGCCGGAGAGAATCTTGCCGCTGTGGGGCACAATCTGGTTGTAAGCGCGCGCCAGGCGGGTGATGCTGTCCAGCAGGATCAACACATCGCGCTTGCACTCCACGAGCCGCTTGGCCTTTTCGATAACCATCTCGGCCACTTGCACATGGCGCTCCGCCGGCTCATCAAAGGTCGAACTGATCACCTCGCCCCTCACCGAGCGTTCCATATCCGTCACTTCTTCCGGCCGCTCATCGATCAACAGGACGATCAAAAAGATGTCCGGATGGTTGACCGCGACACTGTTGGCGATCTCTTGCAGAAGCATCGTCTTACCCGCCTTCGGGGGCGATACGATTAACCCGCGCTGGCCCTTCCCGATGGGCGTGATAATGTCCATGACCCGGGCGGACAGCCGGTTCCGCTCGGTTTCCAGTCGAATCCGTTCCTCGGGGTAAAGCGGAGTCAGATTGTCAAAGAGAATCTTTTCCCGCGCCAGCTCGGGGCTTTCGTAATTGATCGCCTGCACCTTCAGCAGCGCGAAATAGCGCTCATTCTCCTTCGGCGGCCGGATCAGCCCGGAGACCGTGTCCCCCTTGCGCAACTGAAAGCGCCGGATCTGGGACGGCGAGACATAAATGTCGTCCGGCCCGGGCAGGTAGTTGTAGTTCGGGCTGCGCAGGAAGCCGAAGCCGTCGGGCAGGGCCTCCAAGACCCCCTCGCCGAACATCAAGCCTTCTTCGGTCGCCTGGGACTGGAGGATCTTGTAGATCAGCTCCTGCTTGCGCAGGCCGCTGTAGCCCTCGATCTCCAGACTGCGCGCCATGGCGGTCAGCTCGGCAATCGTTTTCTTCTTGAGTTCGGCCACCTCGAAACGGATCGCCTTCTTCTCGCTCTCGGTCATGACCGCCACGTCCCCGTTGCCGTTTTCAGGCGGGGCGGGTCGAGGTCGACCTCCGGTTCTTCGCGATTGATTGTTACTATCTCTGGTTTTCATAATCCTTCACTTTCTTCCAAAATCGGTTTATCTGTTCAGCCAATTGTGACTGTGTACCACTATTGTCAATGCGGATAATACGCTCCCCCGTCGGGGCAGACTCGAATTGCCCTCGCTGGAGGGCGTCCCGCCGGTCAAATTCCTGCGCATCAAGATGCCCTGCGCCGACCAGCCGGCGGCGACGAACCTCCACCGGCGCGTCAATCCATAAAACGTAATCGCACTCCCGCTCCAACCGCCACTGGAAAAGCAAGGCCGCGTCGATGCCGAGCACTTCACCGGTATTCCCGGAGCGAAAGCGCTGAATCCGCTCCTGCAGGGCCGCGACGAGAACCGGATGAATCACCCGATTGAGACGTTCCAATCGCTCCCGGCTCTCGAACGCCAACGCCCCAAGCCGACGCCGATCAATCCGCCCCGACTCCTCCAGAATCTCCGGCCCGAACGCCTCGACCAGCTGCCGGTGAGTCGGCCGTTCAGGCTCCAGGAATTCGTGAGCCAGGCGGTCAACGTCAACGATGTCAGCGCCCCGCGCGCGAAGTTCCTCCGCCACGCGTGTCTTGCCCGCGCCGATGGGGCCTGTGATACCGACAACCGTTGCCATAGGACCGCCTCACAGCTGCGCCCAATCGGCGCCCCACTTGAGATCCACCTTGAGCGGGACCCGCAGACCAACCACGCCTTCCATCAACGCCTTCAGCCGTTCTTTCACCAGCTCCAACTCGCCGCGCGGAACCTCCAGAATGATTTCGTCATGAACCGTCAGGATCATCCGGGCGGACACTTTCTGCTCCGCCAGCATCCGGGCGACCTGAACCATCGCCAGCTTGAGCAGGTCCGCCGCCGAGCCTTGCATCGGAGCATTGATCGCCGCCCGTTCCGCCGCCTCGCGACGCATCTGATCCGTGGAACGAACTTCGAAGGTCGGCACCCGACGGCCTTTCAACGTCGTGACAAAGCCCTGCTCGCGAGCACTCTGCTTGGTCCGCTCGACGTAGGCCAGCACCCGGGGGTAGCGCGCAAAGTAGCGCTCCATATAGGCTTTCGCCTCGTCCGGTTCGATCCCGAGCCGTTGCGCCAACCCATAGGGAGTCATCCCATAGTTAAGGCCGAAGTTGATTGCCTTGGCCCGCCGCCGCGCCTCCTCCGAAACCGGCTCATCCGCCGGAAGGCCAAAGACCTCCCGGGCGGTAAAACTGTGAATATCCTCATCCGCCTCAAACGCCCGGATCAGACCCGGATCCTCCGAAAGGTGCGCCAGAATGCGCAGCTCAATCTGCGAGTAGTCCGCCGAAAGGAGAACGCTGCCCGGCGGCGCTTTGAAAGCTTTGCGAATGCGCCGGCCGACATCCGTGCGAATCGGGATATTCTGCAGGTTCGGCTCGCTGCTGCTGATGCGGCCGGTCGCCGCCCCGATTTGCCGGTAAGAGGTGTGCACCCGGCCGGTGCCCGGATGAATCATCCGGGGCAAAGCATCCAAATAGGTGGATTTCAGCTTCGCCAGCTGACGATACTCGATCATCCGGGAAGCAATCTCCTGCCCCTCGCCGGCCAGCTTCTCCAGGACGGCCAACGCGGTGGAGCGCTTGCGTCCGGCCCGCAGCCCCAGCCGATCATAGAGCACCTCCGCCAGTTGCTTCGGCGAATTGACATTGAACGAGACACCGGCCAGCCGGTGAATTTCGCTCTCCAGGCTGTTCAACTGAGCCGCCAACTCCTCCGACTGGCGCGCCAACTCCTCGGCCTCGACATACACCCCGGCCAGTTCCATTTCGCGCAAGACTTCGATGAGCGGCAGCTCGATGTCGTAGAACAGCTCACTCAAACCCTCAGCCTCAATCCGCTGCCGGAAGCGTTCCGTCAACTGAAAGGTCGCGTCGGCATCCGCGCAGGCATAATCGCTGACCCGGGAGACTTTCAGTGCGGCCATCGACTGCTGCCTTTTCCCGGCGCCGATCAGCTCCTCGATGGGCGTCATCACCATTTCCAGATGGTCCCGCGCCAACTCATCGAGGGCATGGCTGTCCCGCTGAGGCTCCAGCAGCTGGGAGGCCACCAGCGTATCGAAACGGATCCCGGCCAAAGGCAGCCCCGCCTGTTTCAGAAAAGCCGAATCGAATTTCAGATGATGGCCCGACTTCCCCACTCCGGGGTTCGCCAGCACTGCTCCCAGATGTTCCGCAAGCGCGGCCGACGGAATATTCCCGCCTGCCTGATGCCCCACCGGGATGTAATACGCTTCACCCGTTTCGCAGGAAATCGAGATGCCCACGAGGGCATCCCGCAGGGGATCCAGGCCGCCGGTCTCCGTATCGAGGGCAAATCCCCCCTGCGCCGCCCGCAACCGCTCGGTAAGTTTCTGAAGATCCTGCGCCGTCGCGAGGGTCTGATACCGGACAGTCTCTCCCCTGCCGGGAGCGCTTCGCGGCAACTGCGCCAACAGCCGCTTGAACTCCAGCTTTTTGTACAGTGCGGCGAGCCGGTCCACGTCCGGCTCACCCAACCGAGCTTCCTCCCAAGGAAAATCCCACTCGATGTCGGTCCGGATACGGGCCAAATCACGCGAAAGAAAAGCCTGCTGCCGGTGCTGTTCGAGAAGCTGCCGGCGCTTGCCTTCGACCTCGCCCAGGCGGTCGTACAAGGTGTCCAGGTCTCCAAAGCGCTCGATGAGCGTCATCGCCGTTTTCTCGCCGATACCGGGCACGCCGGGGATATTGTCCACCGAGTCGCCCATCAGCCCAAAGAGATCCGGGAGCCTCGCCGGCGGGCAATGATAGCGTTCCTGGACCTCTTTCTCCCCATAGAGTTTGGAGTTCTTGAAGTGGGACTGCAAGACCCGCACGTGCGGCCCGATGAGCTGAAGCAAATCCTTATCCCCGCTGACGATCACGACCTCAAAACCCTCACCCGCGGCTCGAACGCTCAGCGAGCCAAGTAAGTCGTCCGCCTCCACGCCGGGACGTTCGCACACCGCGATGCGCAACGCCTCCAAGGCTTCCTTGATCCAGGGCAGCTGCGCCACCAATTCCTCCGGTGGCGCCGCCCGGTTGGCCTTATACCCGGCATACGCCTCGTGCCGGAACGTCGGCTCCGGCCGGTCAAACGCCACGACCCCATACTCCGGCTGGTACTCGTTCAGCAGCCCGTGAAGCATGGTGAGAAGGCCATAGACCGCCCCGGTCGGCCTCCCGTCCCGCGTGCGCAGGTCGGGCAGCGCGTGAAAGCCGCGGAACACCATCGCGCTTCCGTCCACCAGGAAGACTTGCTTCGGGCTTTGAGTCTGCAAGATCCCCCCGCCCGGGCCGCTCGGGGGCTCGGGCAGTTCGGATAAATGGGAATGTTCTCCGGAAACCCATCCGCCGGCGACTTGGATCTGCTCCGCTTCGGTTACCGGTGAGGAGTTTCCTTATTGGATGTCAGTCCCGCCGGCCGCCGAGACGCTACGAAACACTCAGCAGGAGGCTTCCTGACCCGCAGGACCTGCTCACGGACAAGCGCCAATATGGGAATCTTCTGTTGGAATCTGCTCCGCGAAAGCTTTCGCTTTCAGGCCCGGTTCCCTTCTCGCACTGCTACAGAGGTCTCAGGCCGGACGGGAAAGACAACCACTAGCGTTGTGCGACAACCGTCGAAACTGTTTCGGCTTACTCCTCCATCCTAATCTTCGGGAAGTACTCTGACCGTCATGAAAATCAGCAGCTGGCTCTTCACGTTCGAGTCCGACGTGTCTCGGAAAAAAGTGCCCAACCAAGGGATATCCCCCAGGAGGGGAACCTTGTCAACCGAGCGCACGACTTCATCCCGAATCAGACCGCCGAGGACCAGGGTATCACCGTTTTTCACCTTCACGCGTGTCGTCGCCGAGCGTTCCGCGATGACCGGCTGGCCCAGCTCCGCGCTGGACGCCGCCCCGGCGCCTACTTCCACCGGCAAACGGCCCGTAATCGTCGTGATGGATGGATTCACATCCATAATCACAGTCCCGTCGCCAAGGACGGTAGGAGTCACCGTCATCGTGATACCGACTTCTTCCGTGCCGTAGGTTGGGATCCGTAAATCGTCCGCCGTGCCCGCCGTGCCCTGGGTTTCAATCGTGATACTCTCGATATAAGGCTCATTCGTGATGATGTTGATTTCCGCGGGCGCATCGCTGACCACGGTCACCTTCGGCGCCGAGAGGATCTCCGCATTGCTCAACTGCTCGATGGCGTTCATCGCGAAGTTGAATCGCGAGTTGCCGATCGTAGCCATGGTGAAATTGAATCCGGGAGCCTGGTCGCTGATCAGGTTCAGCACGGTGCTCCGATTGGCGGCGTCCGTATTCAGACTATCCTCGAACAACTCAAAGAAGTCGTAGCTGAAGGTCAATCCCCGGCTGTCATCCATCCGAAGTTCGACCAGGCGGGATTCGATCTCTACCTGGGGGATGGGCACGTCCAGCATCGCAATCAGATCCCGGATCACCTGGAGTTGGTCCTCGAACTGCCTTTGCGCCCGCAGAATGATACTCTGGCTGGCCGGGTCGGCTTGAATGGAGATCCGCAGGCGGGTCTGGCGCTCGATCGTCTCATCGATTTGCACTCCTTCTCCCGTCTCACGAACGCGCCCGGATACCCGGTTCAGGAGGTCTCGCAAGGCATTAATGTCGGCGTGCATGATATGAATCGCCTCGATGATCGCTCCTCCTCGTCCGGCCGCCTGACTGAGATAGTTTTCCACTTTCTTGATGTTCTCCGGGGTGTCCACGACGGTAATCTTGCCGTCCTCCATCTCCGGGCCGATCTGCTCCGAGCGCCTGAAGATGCGTCGCCCCTTCGCGATGGCTTCTTCCTGCCCTTCATACCCATAGAGCATCTGATTTAGAATATCAACGACGAAGTTCACCTCTTGCTGGCGGCGCCACTGCCAGTCAAGCAGCGAGACCCCTTCCGGCCGCTCTTCGACCGAGATGGTAAACTCCTTGGCGATCAGCTCCTGCGTTTTCAGCCGGTCTATCAAGCTCTGGTTGTTCAAAATCGCCTCGACCTCTCGCAGACGCTCGATGGTGTCTTTAACGATCAGGATATTGGTTTCCGGCTCCAGAACGAGCAACCGGGGGTCGTCGGCACTCAGGACCCGCCGACCCTGTTCTCCGTAAAGCTGGAGTTCAATGATCTGATAGACCCGTTTGGCCGATTCCGGATCGAGCTTGTAATGCCGGGATTCCAGCGGCGCTTTCGCCTTCACAAACTCCGGAATGTCCTGAAGAAAGGCTCTAACCTTTTCGATATTCTCCCGGGTATCGGTCACCACCAGCGAACGGGTGCTCGGATTCAGCCTCAAATCCTTCCCGGGAACGGTGGGAATCCCGACCTCGCCATAAATCACTCGCCGCAGCTCCTTCGTCGGATCCTCCAGGCTGGTCGGGTCCTCCAGAATCTTTTCCAACTTCTTATACTCAACCTCGGACAGAGGAAAGATTTGGGTCTTGAAATCGGTACTGACGGTAATATCGCTTCCCTTGATTTCGTATTTGAAGCCGTTGGGAGTCAGGATTAGGTCGAGCGCCTCCCGCACCGTCTTGTGACGGATGTTGACCGTGATAATGCCTTCCACCCCGGCGGTCGCGACGATGTTGAACCCGCTGATGGTGCCCAGCAGGCTCAGCACGTTGTCAATATCGGTATCGCGCAGATCGAGCAGCGGAACGTCCTTGTTCAGCAACGCCTCGATTTCCGCCTGGCGCGCCGCCTCCGCCTCCTGTTCCTGCTTCAGCCGCACTGCCTCTTCGTACTCCGCGCGGGTCTGCTCCAGGTACGCCACAGTCTCAGCATGGTCCGGCTTCACCTCGAGCACTTGCTTCCAGGTTTCTACCGCCGCCAGCACGTCTCCCGCAACATACTGCTGCTTGGCTTCCTCGAAGAGCGCCTTTGCCTGCACCTCTCGCTCGGCTTCTTCGGCCAAGCGCGCTTGTTCCGCCAGGCGTTCCTGCTCTGCCGCGATGGCCTCGCGCCGCTTGACCAGCCGCTGCATCAGGTCCTGAGCCGCCTTGTGCTCGGGGTCTTTTTCCAGCAGGGAGACCAGTTCCGCTTCGGCCTGGTCCAGCTGGTCCGCCTCCAAATAGACGCGGGCCCGCTCCAGGTGCTGGGCCAGCTCCTCGGCGATGGCCTCCCGGGCCGCCTGCCGGGCAGCCTCCTCCCGCTTATCCAAGCCGGCCTGAGCCGCCGTGACCAGCTTCTTCGCCGCCGTATGATTCGGCTCGACGGCCAGGACCTCATTGGCCGCCGCGATGGCCGCCTCATAATCCCCGGCATCGAGCAAAGCCTGGGCGGCCTTGACCCGCGCCTCCAGCTGTCTCTCGCGGCTCTCCTGCTCGGCCGCCTGCCGCTCGCGTTCCGCGGCCTCGCGAGCCCGCCGCTCCTGGCGGGTTTCCTCCCGAGTCGGCTCAGCCGGCGGCGGGGCCGGCGCTTCCCGCTGCCGCACCGCAGCGCGGGATTCCTGTTGCTGTTGCGCCGTTTGGGCCGCTTCCTCCTCAGCCCGGCGCGCCTCTTTCATCTGCCTGTCCCTGGCTCTCTGGATGCCCTTGATGGCTGAGCGGTTCTGGGGATCCAATTCCAAAGCCTTCTCATAGGCAACCACCGCCTGGTCGTATGCGTCTTGCGCCAACAGAGCGTCCGCTTGTTCGATCTGTTGTTTCACCTGCTGTTGGCGAGCACGCTCGGCCGCGCGCGCCATGTCCCGCTCGACCGACTCCTTACCCGAGCGCGCCCGGCGGTTGTCGGGATCCATCTCCAGCGCCTGCTCATAGAGTTGCAATGCCCTCGCGTCATCACCGGCCCGGCTTGCCCGGCGCGCCCCGTCAACAAGACTGTCGATCCTGGCTTGGCGAGACTCCTGCGCGCTCCGGCGCGCCTGTTCCCGGGTCTCGGCCAGGCCCGACTGAGCTTTGCGATTCTCAGGGTCGTCGCGTAAAACCTGATTATAAAGATCGATGGCTTGCTCAAAATCATCCTGTCGAGCCGCCTCGGCCGCCTGAGCCATCAAGGCATCGATTCTCGCCTCTTCCGCCTTGCGCTTGCGCGAGGCGATCTCCCGCTGCGCGCGATCCTTTTCGGACAAGGCTCCGCGATGCTGGGGATCAATTTTCAGAATCTCATCGCACAACTGGATGACTTTTTCATACTCGCCAACTCGCCGCGCGTCCCTCAGTTGGACCCACAGCTGATCCACCTGTTCTGCCCGGGCCCCTTCAGCCTCGCGGGCCTCTGCCTCGGCGATCCGGGAGAGATACCTCCGAGCCTGGGCATGATCTGCTTGCAGAGCCAGGACTTCTTCGAAGGCCTGCCGGGCGCTGGCGTAGTCCTTGGCCGCATAAGCCCGCTTGCCTTGTTCCAGATACTGGTCGAGGGTGCTCTGGGCCGCCCGGCGCTGATCCTCCTGCTGGGCTTCCCGCAATTGAGCTCTCGCTTCAGCAAGGTAGTTCCTGGCATTCCGATAATCCGCGTCGAGGGCGAGAATCCTCTCGAAATACTCCGCCGCCTCGGCATACTTCCCGGCCCGGTAGAGGTCGATCGCGCTCCTGTACAAAGCGGCGATATCGGGGGCCTCGTCTTCGGCCGGCTGCGTCTGGGCGAGCGCTTCCGCCTGCTGTCCCACTGCCGGAGAAGCACTGGGATCCGCTGCTTGTTCCTCCTCGGGGGTCGTGTTCGAGCCGTCCAGGATGAATTGCATCCGGCGCTCCTGGGCACCACACCATGTCCCCCAAGCCAGGAGCACAAGCATCCCCGACAACACCAAACCGATCCGGAAGCGCAATGGGCTTATCCCCCGGGGAAGTGGGCCAGCGTATCGCAACTTAAAACTCGGTTTCATCCGTCCCCTCCAGCAACTCGCAAGGCATTTCGAGTCGAATACAGAACCATGACGCCGATCGTTACGGGATCCCGGCTCCCCACCCCTGCGACCTGAAATTGGCTATCGGCTCCCTCACTGCACGAGTGAACAATCAGGAAATTTAAGTACGGAAGAATACAATAGTAAAGGCTCGCACGAGCATATCCAAAACCATCCCGTGTGTCAACACTTTTTGCTCCCTATCCCGACCCCCGCGGGACCCTTAGCCCGCATCGGCCTAAGGGCGGGAAATCTCGGTCTCTCGAAACCCCTCTTTGGTGACAAAAATCGACAGGATCTCCCCCGAAGCGTCGGTCTTCCCCGGGCGAACGTAGGTCATTCCAGAGCGCGGGTCTCTCCTGCCTAACCCTAGAAATACTCGTATGTTATTGGCTGGATCTTCCACAACCGCCGAACGCGCGCTCGCCCGGCTCAACACATATCCCTCGATCAGCGGTGGAACCGCCAATGCCTGGAAATCGGCCTCGAGGTTTGCCGCGTCCGCCCGGATCGTGACCAGCTCGGAAGTCTCCGGCAGGCCCTCAAACCGCGCCAGGAGGGTCAAGCCCTCTTTTTTTGCCGTCTCCAACTGCTCCCATTCCCCCGCATCCCGAGCCTGCCCGGCCTGCTGCCACAGCTGGCGGGCTTCGGCCAGCCACCCGCGGGCCTGTTCGACCATCTGTTGCTTGCGAAGCGCCTCCAGGGCCACCCCCAGCTCGTCCATCCGCTGCCGAACCTCGTCTTCCTGTCGCAAGCGATAGAGAACCTCATAAATGTCATAGGCCCGGGACAGCTGCTCCAGGTTGCCCTGGGCTGTCTGCTCCAATTGGGTGGCCCTCTGCAGTTCGGAGGCATAGCGCTGATCCACTTCGAGTTCGATCAGTTTCGACAGCTCCTCGATCTGCTCCTGCACTCGCAGAGCATCAGCCGGAATCCGCCCGGGATAATCAGCGATCAACTGCCGAGCCTGAAGCAGGTTGTCGTTCGCGTTCGCCACGTCTGCCAGATTCTGCTCCCGGCGGTTCCAAAACTCCACCGCCTCATCATAAAGCCGCGACAGGGTGGCGGTGAACGTGCGCATCTGAAGCTGCTCCACGCGCTGGTTGACGCCTATCTCTTCGTCGCTGCCCTGCAGTTTTGCTTTGGCATCCTCGACCGCCTCGGGCAACAGTTCCGCGCCCTCCTCGACCACCCTTTGGAACAGCTTCTGGCAGTCCTCGTAGTTTCTCAGCAGTTCTTCCTCATTTGCCGCCGCTTCCGGGCTGTCGAGCGCCTGGGCCCGTTCCAGCAGCGCCACGGCCTGATTGTAATACCCCCGGATCTCCTGCCGCTTCCATTCCTGCTCACAGCGCCGGATGTAGGTCGTCGGCTTATAGGGGCGATAATCGATTCGCGCCTCGTAAGGGTCTTTCTGGAGCAGCTCCCGGAAAAGCTCCCGGGCATCCAGAAAACTGCCGGCGTCATAAAGACGCCGGGCCTCATCGTACTTTTCCTGCAACTCCCGCTGGATTTCCAGAATCACCTCAATATCAATAAAGGGATTGAATTTCACCAAATCGATGTACGGGGTGGGGACCTCCATGATCGCGTCGACAATTTCGTTATAGACCAGCTGTTCCTCCTGGCTCCGCCCGGCCCCGGCACCCCCCAACACCTCACGCTCGACTTGCTGGTAGGTCAAACTGCGATAGAGGGACAGGAAGAAGACGATCAGGCCCAGGAGCACGAGGATAACAAACCACTCCCGATACTTGACTGCCAGGTTCTTCAGCTTGAGCAGGAGTTCATTCATCAGGCTTCTCTCCGGGGCCTTCTCTGCCGACGCTGCTGTTCTTTCAGCTCGATCAGTTTCTCGATCTCCTCGGTGATGTCCACCTCACCGTGGTAGACTTTCATCACCTCGGTTTGATCCGGAAAATCAAAGAGGATCTTCGGCTGTTGCCGGATATCATAGACCCAGACACGGACCAACGAATACTCAATGTTTGAATTGACCAGAACCTCCAAGACCGCGGCCACTTCCTGCCACAGCTCTTCCAAGGGTTCGTGCAGATTGAATTCAAAGGCGACCAGTTTGGGGTCCTGCTGGGAACCGAAGCGGAAATCGTGCAGATTCGGCACTTGCAGCCGGCGAGGCCGAATCTCGGAGTAGAACTTTCTCTCCTTCTCGTTCGGCTCGTGCAGCTCGGTGATCTCGAACACAAAGGAATCGCCCGCACCCTCCGGAGTAACGTTCTTCATCTCCCGAACGAAGGGGGAAATGCGCAGCTCCTCCATGAACGCTTTCACCCCCAAATCATCCGAGGCCCTTCCCTTGATCAGTATCCGGTCGTGCTCGATGTTGATCGAGGTGATGGAGACATAGCTGGTAGGCGTGATGCGGACGATTTCGAGCAGGTTCTCCATGATTTTGCCGCGGCGCTCGGCAATCTGCTGGAGCATCTCGAAGCGCTTGCGCATCTCCTCCTGCTCCAGGCGCACCGCTTTGAGCTCTTTGCCGAGCGAGTCGTCGATTCTGTTCACCGCGTCCACATGCTGATAGACCTGATCCCGAAACTGCAACTGCTTCTTCACGTACATCACCGCCATGCCGACCAGCAAGGCCAGAAAAATCGCCTGGATGACGATATAGCCCCGTTTCTGCTCGAACTCCTTCTTGTGTTGAATGGACTCCGGGATAAAGTTCATCGTGACCCGGTGATCGAGCGACTCGGGCACGGCCAACCCGCACACCACCAAGGCCGAATGGGCCGTCTCCGGGGTGATGACCTCGGACAAGTCCACCGGTGAACAGGTGGTCGGGTCGATGCGCTCCGTCGGAATGCCCAGCCGATCCTCGAGAAACTCAAGCGTGCCGGGCAGGGCGGCCGTTCCGCCGGAGACCAGGATCCGGCTGACGGCCATTCCGTCGGGCTGAGAGATGTAATAGTCTACCGAGCGGCGGATTTCAGTCACCACTCGCTCGAAGGCGTTATCCAGAGCCTCCACCAGCCCCGGCGCGTCGATGGCCGACGCCCACTCGGGCGGTAACGATTCCGGGGGCGGCTCACTGCTGCTCGACAGCCGGCCGAAGCGAACCTTGAGATCCTCACACTCCTCATAAGAGCGTTCCAAGCGGTTCTGCAGGGCCAGCGTGATGTCGTTGCCGGCCACCGGCGCGCTCCGGCTGAACTTCAGCGTATGCTCGTGCTCAATCACGATGTCGGTCGTCGTCGCACCGATGTTGACAATGCCGATGACCTCTCCCGGCTCCCGGGGCATCGCCCGCGTCGCATTAAACAAGCCGATGGTCGACACATCGATGACGTCCGGCCGCAGGCCGGCCTTGCCCAGCAGGCGCACGTGCTGCGCGATCGTATCCCGCCGCACCGCAAACAACACCCCTTCCAGCTCGCCTCCGGAACCGCCGAAAATATGGTAGTCCAGCAGGACCTGGTCCACCGTAAAGGGGATCTGCTGCTTGGCCTCGTAACGAACGATTTTCTCCAGCCGGTCCCCGGTCACCACCGGAATGCGAAGAGGCCGGTAGAACACCGCCCGCCCGGGAATCATCGAGTGCACGTGATGGAATTTGAGCCCTAACTCCTTGCGCACCGATTGGAGCAGGCCGCTGACGCGCTGCTCGCGTTCCTCTTCGCTCATGGCCGGCGTGTTCCCGGTGGGAACGAGCAACAGGCGCTCGACGTTCTGTTGCTTCTGCCGCCCGCTCATGACCAGAATCTTGATGGAGTGAAAGCCGATATCCAGCCCGACGAGCCGCTTCTTCGCAAGTTCCAGCATTCTCAGACTCCTGGGATAGTCGTCCTGCGTGGTAGCCGCTGTCGGGTTACCAGGCATGCCCCCCGCTCGTCCTCAACCGCCCGGGAGGCGAGGGGCTGCGCGTCAAGGCATGACCGAGATTCTACCCCGGAAGACGCCATCGCGGTGATCATCCGTCTTGGCCAATACATCCCTTTGAAGTCGGAATACACCCGTCGTTGGAAACTTCCCGGGGACGTTGAAGCCGTAAAGGAGATAGGTCGATTGCACCGGACGAATCGCCCGGAATCGAATTCGCACGAAAGGGCCCTCCGCCGTGCAGGGCTCCGAAAAGGACTCCATCGCGTAGACAATCTCCCCTTGTTCCGGGTCCACCTCGTTCGCCTTGCAGTACTCAAAGGGGAACTCCTCCTGGTACGGCCCGTCATGAATATTGACGCCTTGGGTAATCCAGTTGTTGTCGTCGGTGTCGACGATCTCCAGCACCCGCGGATCATAGCGCAAATAGAGCGCCACCGCATCAAAAGGCACCCGGTCCGGATTGTCCAGGCGAATGACGACGTCAAACTCCTGTCCCACCCGGACCTGCGATTCGCTCGGCTCCAGACGCAGGGCGGTCTGGAACAAGCCCTGCTCGCTCTGTACAAAACCCCCCTCTTGCGTGGCCAGAATCCTCAACCGGGCGCCGAAACTCAACACCGGGGTGTCGAGCACTCGCTCCCGATCGTCCACGTCCAGCATGCGCAGGAAGGTGACCGGCTCCCGCAGGTCTTTCTTGAGCCATTCAGTAGCCTCGGCCGCCTTGACCACCTCAACGAACTGGAGAGAGGAGGTCCCTCGCTCACGAAGTCCCCGGGCCTTGAAACGGGCGACGACCCCCGCTTTGTTGATGGAGCTGTGCCCCGCCGGGACGGACGCCCGAAAGCAAATCAAGCCCTTGCTGCCGTCGACTTCGTTGCGGTAATAGCGATTCGAAGGATGGATGTCCAGCCCCAGCGTCGCCGCGGAGGCATCCTGGATATTGACGCCGGGCAGCTCGTCGGATTGATCGACAATCTCCAGCGCAGCGGGATCATAGCGAATCGCAAAAGCAGCCATATCATACGGAATCTGATTCGGGTTGTCGAGCCGTACCTGGAACTCGGCTTCCCGGTCCACAAAGATCTCGCTCCAGGGCGGCTCGATGCCGAACGTGGGCCGATTCTCCAGTTCGGCCGGTTCCTTGGTGGACGCTCCGGCTACCGTGGTGCCCCCATCCGGCAGCGAGGGGCTTTCCGTGCGGCTTCGCCGAGGCTCCGCCGGAGGCGCTTCGGCAGGGGCCGCCTCCCTGGAACGAGCCGCCTCGGCCGCTTCCCGCAGTTTCTGCTCCTGGATGGCTCGCAGCTGCTCACCGACCTTCTCCAGGCGTTCGGCCGGGCTGAGCCGTTCCTCCGGAGGGCGTTCGTCGATGACCTCGTTGTAAATATCCTCTTGCAGGTCAATGACCTCTTCCCTCCTGTCGCGCTGCGACCAAGTGGGCAAACACAGCGCCAGGCCCGCCAGGATACCCAACAAAAAACCGAAAATCCAAACCTGTCTCATCGTTCTGCTCCCGGGCGAGTGCCACGGCCACGTGGGCCGGCAACTACACTCCCCCTATACGGTAGTGGACTGGTCGGCGCATGTCAAGCAGAATTCCAGGATTACGCTCGGGACGAGACCGGCTAGGAACGCCCCTCCCAGTGGTCGTCGAGGCTGTATTTCTCGATTTTGCGGTCCAGGGTGGGACGGGAGATTTTCAGGATGCCTGCCGCCTTGATCTTCTTCCAGTTGGTAAACTTAAGGATTTGCAGGATGTGCCGCTTCTCGACCTCCTCCAGGGAGAGCAGTTCAACCGGTTCATCGGCCGCCAGCACACCCTCGGTCGTCGCCCGATTCGACAGTTCCCGGTTGATATCCAGAGGGATGTTTTCCATCCAGATTCGGTCCCGGTCCACCATCAACATCGCGGCCTTGATCACGTGATGCAGCTCCCGCACGTTACCCGGCCAGTTGTGCCGGCTGAGGAATCCCAGAACTGCGTCCGACACTCCTACAACGTTCTTGCCGAACTCCTGGTTATACTTTTGGGTAAAATGTTCGACCAGAAGGGGGATGTCCTCCCGGCGCTCGCGCAGGGGAGGCAGGGCCAGATGAACCTCATTGAGCCGGTAAAACAGGTCGCTGCGAAAGGTGCCTTTCTGGACATTGTCCCACAGCGGCTGATTGGTGGCGCAGATAATGCGGATATCGATGGGAATCGAGCTGCGTCCGCCGACCCGCTCCACTTTTTTTTCCTCGATCGTCCGGAGGATCTTGGCCTGGGCCGCCAGGCTCATGTCCCCGATTTCGTCCAGGAACAAGGTGCCGCCGTCCGCCTGCTCAAAGCGCCCCTTATGAGTGGAATAAGCCCCGGTAAAGGAGCCTTTCTCGTGACCAAAAAGCTCGGATTCGAGAAGAGTCTCCGGCACAGCGGCGCAATTGACCACCACCAGGGGCTTTTTGCACCTGGGGCTGGCCAGATGAATCGCCCGCGCGAACATCTCCTTGCCGGTGCCGCTCTCGCCCGTAATCAGCACCACGGCGTCGGATTCGGCCACCCGCCGGGCCAGGGAGATTAAGCGGGCCATCTTCGGACTGTTCTGAATAATGAAGGAGAAGGCGTCCGGGTTCGCGTGGCTTCGCCCGTCATCTACGGCCGTGTTCATCATGACTTCAATACCTCCTACGGATAGGGACTGCCTGCCTCGGCGGCTCCCGAGGGCGAAGCCAGCGAAGATTGAGGCAATTCCCGGGCAATTTCCCTGAGGGACTTCTGAGGGCTGTAGGGGCGAACGATGACAGCGGCCGCCCCATTGACGGGACATTTGTTCTCGCAAATCCCGCAGCCGATGCACCGCTCGGGGCGGACCACCGGCAGCTTGACCGTCCGAACGCTCCCGTCGGCCGTGCGGACCTCTTCCCGGATAAACTGGATCGCCTTGGGCGAGACCGGGCAATGCTCCTCGCAGACCAGGCAGTCCCGGCCCTCGGCATAAGGAATGCAACGATTCCTGTCGAAGGCGGCCAGGCCTTGGCTACGGGCATGCTTGTGCTCCAGGGTAAAGTAGGGAATCGCGCCCGTCGGGCAAACCTGGCCGCAAAGCGTGCAATCATAGGCGCAGTACGCATAGCGGGTGACCATCATCGGGGACAACATCCCGGAAAGCCCGGCTTCACCGAAGGCGGGCTGCAGGACGTTCGTTAAGCATACCTTCATGCACTCCCCGCATCGGATGCAGCGATTGAGGAACTCCTCCTCGGGAGGGATGCAAGGCGGCCTCAGCACCGCCCGGTTGCGGTTGGCCCGAGCGAAATCCAGCTGGACGACGGGCGCCAGGGCCATTCCGGAGACCAAGGCCGCCGTCACCCGCCGGCGGGGTAGATCGATCACCGGCCGGGACTGTTCCTTCGGCGCCCCGAGCGAGTAGCCCATGATGTTGCTGGGACACAGATCAATGCAGGTGCTGCACAGAATGCACTCCCGGTTGTCCACCGAGACGCCCCAACCCTTACCGTCGGCTTGAGACGAGAGATGAATCGCCTCCATTTTGCAGTGAGTGGCGCATTGGCCGCAGCCAATACAGCCGGGCGCGGTGCGAATGCGCACCAGTTTCCAGCGCGACAAAAGCCCAAGCAAGGCCCCCAACGGACACAGCTTGCGGCACCACCAGCGCCGACCCTCCAGCGAAAGCAGGACAATGAAAAGGAAC
>Ga0068714_10002817_pt1 | contig 21636 bp, 16 predicted proteins | sample MTBNYHSulfiMetaG_FD_62988 | JGI IMG/M metagenome (GOLD analysis project Ga0068714, IMG submission 62988) | Enrichment culture microbial communities from rom New York Harbor, USA that are MTBE-degrading - MTBE-NYH (New York Harbor Sulfidogenic)... | ecosystem: Environmental > Aquatic > Marine >... | reverse complement strand
GGGATCAAACCCAAGAAAATGTCCCCTAAGGAGATCGCAGATCGGATGCTTGCACGCGCTATTAACGAAGCTGCCTATATGATTCAGGAGGAAATCTGCGATAGACCTCAGGATATGGATCTGGCCATTATCTATGGGCTTGGATTTCCTCCATACCGCGGGGGCATCCTCCGTTATGCAGATGCCTGGGGAATTCGCAATGTCTACGAGCATCTTTTAAAACTGGAACAGGAGCATGGAGTTCGATTGAAACCTGCTCCCCTGATCAAGGAAATGGCTGAATCGGGACGCACGTTCTATGGGAGAGCTCTGCTCTCCTGATTACACACCTGCCTGCTGCAGGTAGGGATTTCAAAAGAAGATTACACATCTGCCTGCCGGTAGGCAGGGATTTTTCTGAATTCTTGGTGAAGTTCGAATCTGTGTAATCGTTTACTAATGGGTGTAATCAGAGATTTCGCCAGAAATCTCAAGAAAGGAGGATTTCAAAATGGAAAGGTGGGAGAAAAGAATTTTTATTTTGGCAATGGCGCTCTTATTCGCAATGTCATCTTTTACGGTTGCCTCTGGAGAAGAAACGATTAAAATAGGCGTGATTGGCCCGATGAAATTTGTGCAGGGCATCGGCCATTGGAACGGGGCAACCATGGCCGCCGATGAAATTAATGCCAAAGGTGGGATTCAAGTTGGTGCAAAAAAGATGAAAGTTGAACTGGTTCAGGCGGACTCCAACGAATTCCTCAACGTCACGGACGCCACCAATGCCATGGAGCGCCTCGTCACAAAAGACAAGGTGGACTTCGTTGTTGGCGGATTCCGGACAGAGGCCGTCCTGGCCATGCAGGACATTGCGATGGAGAACAAGAAGATCTTTATCGGCTGTGGGGCTGCCCATGATGAGCTCTGTTTGCGGGTAGCCAAGAATTATAATACCTACAAGTATTGGTTTCGGGGTACTCCTTACAATTCCACATATCTTGTCAAAGCGGCCTTCATCCATTTGGGCACTGTCGCAGCCGTAGTGAAACAATCCTTGAACATACCCAAAATAAAAGTCGCTCTCGCCTTTGAAAAGGCCGCGTGGGCTGACCCCATGGTCCCAGTATGTGAGGGTACCCTCCCCAAGATGGGCATGGAGTTGGTAGGTGTCTGGAGGCCCTCTGCAGTGGCCACGGATGTCACAGCCGAACTATCAGCCATTCAAAGCTCAGGGGCGCATATTATTTTCACGATGTTTTCCTCCTCGGTGGGGATTCCGTTCGGCAGGCAGGCAGGCGAACTCAAGATTCCGGCAGTACAGGTGGGCATCAATGTGGAGGCCCAGAAGGATGGCTTCTGGCAAGCCACCCAGGGCATGGGCAACTATGTGATTACTAACAATACCTATGCCCGTAATGTCGAGCAAAATGAACTCACAAAGCCCTTTCTTGATACTTATGTGAAAAGATTCGGCGAGATGCCGCCTTACACTGTGGCAACCTACGACGCTATTCTCTATGCGCTTGCGCCTGCTATTAAGCAGGCGGGGAGCCTCAATGCTGACAAGATTGTGGCCATCCAGGAGGAGCGTGTGTTCAAGGTCCCTAGCGGCGCAATCAAATATATGAAAAATGCCGAAGGAAAACCTCTCCACGACTTAACGTTTGGACCTGGGTTCCTGACAGGTCTTGCTACTCAATGGCAGGATGGTAAGTTATTAGGTGTTTGGCCCAACAAGTGGAAGGCGACCTCGGAGGCACCTGAGGTCACATACAAGGGCATGGTTCCTATTAAGCTACCGCCCTGGGTGATCGAGAAGTATAAGAAATAAGTAGGCAAACATATTTCAAAATTTGGATGGTTTGCCTTCAAATCCGAAATACGAATATCGAAATCCGAAACAAACTTAAATTTTCAAAATTCAAATTTCTTAAAACTTCATTCGTTTTGAAAATTTCAAATTTGGGTATTCGATATTTTTTCGAATTTCGGATTTCGTGCTTCGAATTTAATCTGCTATGCCCTCCTCTCCGATAATAGTCGAGGGAGCAGGGAGAATCTCCATGATCTGAGGTCATGAGGAAATATGGATCTCGTTATCAACATCATCATTAGCGGTCTCATCAGTGGGAGCGTATTCGCCCTTCTTGCCATTGGGTTTTCTCTTGTCTTTGGCGTAGCCCGCATCGTAAACATCGCTCACACCGCCTTCTATATGCTGGCTGCTTACTGTATCTATGTCGTCACCCACAAGATGGGCTTCCACCCCATTTGGGGCATGGTCGCGGCCATTGTTCTAGTCACCCTGTTGGGCATAATTTCCTATAAGCTCTTCATTAATCCTATTAGAGAGCATGAGGGTGCCGTGTTGATAGCGACCATCGCCCTGGCTATGGCCTTTCAGGAGATCATGGCTCTAATATTCACAGGCACCTATTTGAGTGTCCCCTCACTGGTCAAGGGGTATTTTGTGATTTTGGGTGTAAAGGTTTTTTACCAACAGCTCCTGACTTTTTGTGTGGCCTTGTTTATCATGGCAGTGCTTTGGGCTCTTCTGACGAAGACCAAACTGGGCCTGGCCATCCGATCTACGGCTCAAGACAGGGAAGTAGCCAACCTCATGGGGATTAACGAGGCTCGGGTAGCTATGATGACCATGGGCGTCTCCGTTGGGTTAGCTGCTTTAACAGGGGCCGTCGTCGTTCCCCTCACCGTACTTGAACCGCATATGTGGATGCACCCTCTGATCATGATGATGGCAGTCGTTGTACTGGGTGGGCTTGGCAGTCTCAAGGGCAGTTTCATGGGGGCATATATCCTGGGCTTTGCAGAAGCATTGGTGGTCTTTCTTGCTCCTATGGGCGCCTTTCTGAAAGGTTCAGTTGCTCTCTCTATTATGATTATTGTTTTGCTAATGAGGCCGGAAGGTCTTTTTGGTGTGGCTTTCGAGGAAGAAAGATAATCCCCGTTAGAAGTCGTTCATTATTCTAACGGGGTTGGTTCCAAAAGGAATGATATTTCCTTTCCCGTTGCGAGTAGCGGGGCTTTCTAACGGGGTAGACATGGACCTCATTTTATTTTACCTGAGAAAGCTATTTACTATACTCAAAAACGAAGTGCTTGTCCTCCCCTCCCGGGTCGTAGTCGTGTTGTTTTTTCTTTTCCTGCTTCTCCTGCCTTTATTGACCAAAGATCTATATCTCCTTCGCATCTTCACGCTCACCAGTATTTTTGCCATATTGGCTGCGAGCTGGGATCTGCTTTCCGGCTTCACCGGCCAGATGAATTTCGGACATGCTCTTTTTTTTGGAGTGGGGGCCTATGGTGCAGCTTTACTCAACAAATATGCCGGTATCCCTCCATGGGGCACGATCCCCCTTGGTGCGCTGGGTGCAGTTCTGTCTGGCCTGATCATAGGGATACCATGCCTCAGACTCAGAGGGACCTATCTCGCGCTCACCACCCTCGCCTTCCCCATTATCTTGATGGGTGTCGTTTTTGCCCTTCCTGGACTCACAGGCGGTGAATTAGGGATCTCCGGGATCTCCCGGCTGGCCCAGTCTCGTGTCGCTGATTATTACATTGCCGTGGTGGTGATGCTAGGCCTGTGCACGATCATGTGGAAGATCACCGACTCCAATACCGGCGTTATTTTCCATGCCATTAGGGAGGACGAACTGGCTGTCAGGGCTTCCGGCATCAACACGACACGCTATAAACTTTTAGCCTTTTGCCTGAGCGGTTTTTTTGCCGGTATCTCCGGAGGGCTCTACGCTCACTTTATGAGGATCGCAGGTCCATCAACGCTTGAAGTGTCTATGTCTTTCACGGTAGTCATCTGGGCCATCTTCGGCGGAATTGTGACCATCTATGGCCCGGTGGGGGCGGTATTCATCCTCTTCCCCTTGCTGGAGTTTCTGCGCTTCTGGCAAGAGTATCGAATGTTGATGTTCGCAGTTGTGGTCCTTTTAATTCTTCTCTATATGCCTGATGGGCTTTTTCGTTGGCTGCGGGACAAGATCGAAAAGGAGTGCCCCCGGTGCAAAATTAGAAATGTGGCCATGCGCCATACGTGCCGCGTGTGCACGGCACCACTGGATTAAACTATGAGGGTAAAAAAATGAACCCAAAGGAAGCCTATGCTGCAAAACCCTGGTTGAAACATTATCCCGAAGGGGTCACTGACACCGTGAACATCCCCGCCACATCCGTTTCTGACATCTTTGACCGGGTCGTGAAGAAATACGCCAATAAGACTGCATTGATCTTCTACGGAAATAAGATCAGCTATACAAAGTTAAAAGAGTTGATCGACCGCTTTGCTACAGCCTTAGCCGAATTGGGGGTGAAGAAGGGCGACACGGTCGCTCTCTATCTTTTGAATTGCCCACAGTACGTCATCACCTACTTTGCGGCCTTGAAAATGGGTGCGAAAGTCACACCCATCAGCCCCGTTTACACCAGCCATGAAATAAAGCATCAACTCCAGGACAGCGATGCCACGACCATCGTCTGTCAGGATATTCTTTATGATAATGTGGAGAAGGCTGGGATTGGCCTTAAGAATGTGATTCTGACCAATATTGCGGAATATCTCCCGACACTCAAGAAGATGCTCGGTAAAAGTGCCCTGGGAAAAGTCTACGGTGAAATGCATGTGCCAACGCCTAAGTTTGTGAAGGAAGCTGGCTTCCTTCAGTTTCAGGACCTCATCAAGAAGTACCCGCCCCAGCCTCCCTACGTATCGGTCGACCCGATGACGGATATCGCGGTCCTTCCCTACACCGGGGGCACCACAGGGCTTCCCAAGGCAGCCATCCTCACCCACGCCAATATGGTAGCCTTGCAGGCCCAAGTAAGAACATTCTGGCCTTTCTTCGAAGAAGGCAATGAATTGGTCATGGCCTTTTTGCCTTTTTTCCACATCTATGGTCAGGTGGTCGTGATGCTCGCGAGTCTTGCCCAGGGCTTCACCATGGTCCTCTTCACTACGCCGGATATAGACGACATTCTATCCGCCATGGAGAGATACCAGGCCTCCGCATTCTATGGTGTGCCCACCATGTTTGAATACCTTAAGGAATATGAAAAAACAGACAGGGTCAATTGGAAGCGGCTCAAGCTGATCGCCTGTGGTGCAGATACTCTTCATGAATCGACCATTGAAGCATGGGAGAGGAGAACCGGGTCAAAGATCTTCGAGGGATACGGAATGACCGAGACCACTGCCATCAGCCACGGCAGCCCTATTCAAAGGCCCAAAAGGGGCTCCTTCGGAGTGCCCCTGCCCGGTATGAAGGCCGCCATTATCGAACACGAAGGCACAGATTTTTTACCAGTCGGGGAGGTTGGAGAATTGATCCTGAACGGGCCAAACATCATGCAAGGCTATTGGAAAAGAGAAGAAGGAACCCGGGAGTCATTGATCGAGATTGACGGAGAGAAGTGGCTCAGGACCGGAGATTTGGTCAGCATGGATGAGGAAGGTTACTTCCATTTCTTTGACCGCAAACGGGATCTTATTAAGTACAAGGGATATTCGGTCTTCGCCAGGCATGTCGAAGAGGTCCTTTACAAGCATCCTCAAATCAAGGCGGCTGGCGTTGTGGGGGTGCCAGACCCAAAAGTGGGTCAACTCATCAAGGCCTATGTAGTGCTGGAAACCGAAGCCAGGGGGAAAATTTCTGAAGAGGAAATTATTGCCTTTTGTAAAGAGAATCTTGCTCACTACAAAATCCCCAAGATTATAGAATTCCGGGGCGAGCTTCCGAAGACGGACGTAGGAAAGGTTTCGCGCAGGGAGCTGAGAGAAGAAGCGGAAGAGAAATGATATGATCCAATCCTTCCTTGAAATTAAAGCACTCACCAAAAACTTTGGCGGTCTTCGGGCCGTTAACAACGTTGGCTTTTCCATGGAAAGGGATCAGGTTCTCGGCCTGATTGGTCCGAACGGCGCTGGTAAGACCACGATACTCCGGCTGATTACTGGAATTCTGAAACCAGATACCGGAAGCGTCCATTTCATGGGGAAAGAAATTGTAGGCCGAAAGACCTGGGATATCGTCAATATGGGCATCGCCTGTACATTCCAGAACATGAGACCTTTCCGGCGACTTCCTATCATTGCTAACGTTATGGTCTCATGTCTTTCTCCGCGAGCCATGAAGAGGGGAGAATGGGTTAAGCGGTTGGAAGCTAAGGCCATGGATGCTCTCGAATTCGCAGGCATTTCAGACATGGCGCGGGAAAAGGCTTCTACGCTTTCACAGGGTGACCTTAAGAGGCTGGAGGTCGCTCGGGCCGTGGCCACGGAGCCGGAATTGCTCCTGCTCGATGAGCCTTTCGGTGGGCTGAGTCCTGCTGAGACGGATCTCATGGCCAAATCCATTAAACGTCTCCACAAGGGCGGCCGTTTCGGTCGATTGCACAGTGAAGGACCGGCCATGATCATCGTTGAACATAAACTTCAATGGTTGATGAAAATCGTGGATCGTATCATCGTCTTGAATTTCGGAACCATCATTGCTGATGGAACACCGGATGAAATCATTAGAAATCCTCACGTTATTGAGGCCTATCTCGGCCAGGAAGGTGCTTAGGCGTGCTGCTTGAAATCGCCAACTTATCGGTATGGTATGACAAGGCCATGCTCATTAACAATCTGAGCATGGGGGTCGATCAAGGTGAACTGGTCAGCCTCGTGGGTCCCAACGGAGCTGGCAAATCGACTCTGCTGAGAGCCATTACCGGATTGGTTGCCTGGGAGAGGGAGATTACGCGGAGGTCAACTCATGGTGACATTATACTCGAGGGGACGGTCACCTTTGATGGAGAGCGAATCGATCAGGTACCGGCCCATGAAATTGTCAAGCGTGGTCTGACCCTTTGTCCGGAGAGGCGAAGGCCGTTCCGGGAAATGACAGTGCTCGATAATCTCATGGCGGGGGCTTACCTGTTGAAGGACAAAGACGAATTTCGGGATAACTTAAGCAAGGTCTATCAACTGTTTCCCGTGCTAAAGGATCGGTCAAACCAAATCTCCGGGACGCTCTCCGGCGGAGAACAACAGATGCTCGCCGTTGGTAGGGCATTGATGTCTAAACCAAAGTTGTTGTGCATTGATGAGCCCTCGACAGGACTGGCCCCCCTTTTGCGAGCAGAGGTATTCCAGAAGATCGGAGAGATCCGCAAGTTAGGGATTACCGAATTGCTTGTTGAGCAGGAAGTAAGCACGGTCTTTAAAATGACCTCCCGCAACTATGTCCTCTCCTCTGGAAAAATCATCGCCGAAGGAACCGGCGAACAATTGCTTCAAGACGAGGTTCTTCGTAAAACCTACCTGGGGCTATAAAACGACCATTTCAAAATTAACAATGCAAAATAATGTTCCTTCAATCGACCACTTTTAAAACGGATATTTCCCCATTTTAATCACGACATCTGCAATTTCCCGTCTCAAGCCGATGGTATTCACAGGAGTAAAACGGGTTAGTTTCTTCAAGGCAGATAACTGTGTCCTGAGGATATCGCCTTCGGCAATCGCAGCGAAGGCTCGTTTCGCAAAACCTTCTATCCGTTCAAAGGCGTCATTAACATAGACCTGGACCATGACCTTTTGAATCTGGGATTTTTCATCTCCTATTTTTTCCATGGACTTTATGGCTCGAAGGAGCGCACTCTCCATGGCAAAGACCTCAATCACAATATCACTGACCGAACTCAAGATCTCCTGTTCTTCTGCCAACTTCATCATATATTTTTGAACCGCCGCTCCCGCAACGAGAAGAGCGATCTTTTTCGACATCTCCACCATCTCCTTTTGTAAAGTGAGTTTACCGTCATCCGCATCCACCTTCGGTCGTAAAGTGAGAAGCTCGTTCGCCACCTTCTGAGCTGCTACAAGAACAGGGAGACGGTTCTTCATGGCCCGTTTCGTCAGCATATCCATAATGAGGAGGCGATTGATCTCGTTTGTCCCTTCCCAGATCCGGTTAATCCGGGAATCCCGATAACCCCGCTCTATCGGATAATCATGGATATACCCATATCCTCCGTGGATCTGAACGGCCTCATCCACAATATAGTCCAGCATCTCTGACGCATAGACTTTGTTGATGGAGTCCTCGATGGCATACTCCTCAATCCCCTTAGCCATTTGAACTCCAACATCCTCAGCATGGTGGTCAATGCGCTGGAGAATCCGATCAACCAAAGCCGCGGTTCGATAGACCATGCTTTCCACGGTAAAGGTCCGGATCGCCATCTCTGCGATCTTATGTTTGATCAGACCGAATTCTGCAATCGGCTTGCCGAACTGAACCCTCTGCTTCGCATAGGTCACGGCATCCTGTAGCGCATTCTTTGATGATCCCACACACCCTGCGCCCAACTTAAAGCGACCAATGTTCAGGGTATTAAACGCCACGATATGGCCTTTCCCCACTTCTCCCAAAACATTCTCCACGGGCACCTTGGCATCGCCGAAGATGACACTTCGTGTGGAGGACCCCTTCATCCCCATCTTATTCTCTTCTTCATCCAGCGAAACCCCTTCGAACTCCCGTTCGACAATGAAGGAAGTAAACTTGTCCCCATCCACTTTGGCATAGGTGACAAACACATCGGCAAAGCCGGCATTGGAGATGAACTGTTTCTGGCCGTTTAGAATGTAGTATTTTCCATCGGGGCTGAGTGTTGCAACGGTCTTGGCGTTCATGGCATCCGATCCTGCTTCAGGTTCCGTGAGGGCATAGGCAGTGATCATCTCTCCGGTAGCGATTTTAGGGAGGTACCGTTTCTTTTGTTCCTTATTTCCGAAAAAGATAATGGGAAGAGAACCGATGCCTGTATGGACAGCGTAGGCTACCATGAAAGACCCCCCTCCCTGAGACATCTTCTCCATCATCAAGAGGACGCTGACCTTATCCAATCCCTGCCCTCCATCTTCCTCGGTGATGTCTCCGGAGAGCAGACCCAATTCTCCTGCCTTTTTAACCAGGCTCGGCAGGAGTCCTTCTTTCTGCGTCTCAATATCGTCCGCTTGGGGTTGAATCTCACCCACGACAAATTCCGTAACGGCTCTCCCGATCAACCGCTGCTCCTCTGAAAATTCCTCCGGGGTAAAAATCTCCTGAGGTGAAATCGATTCGATTAAAAACGCTCCCCCTTTAACGAACTCTTCCATGGCAACCTCCTCTCAAAATAGGAATATTGGAATGTTGGAATAATGGAATAATGTTCAGAATCATTTAAAAGAATTAAACCCAATATTCCAGCACTCCATCATTCCATTCTTCCGATAATTTATTCTGTTCTTTCAAAAACTCCGGCGGCGCCCATCCCTCCACCGATGCACATCGTCACAAGACCGTAGCGGACATTTCTTCGCTTCATTTCATAAAGCAAAGTGGTGGTCAATTTTGCTCCGGTGCATCCTAAGGGATGGCCCATGGCAACCGCTCCCCCATTGACATTCACGATATCTACATTCAATCCAAGTTCCCGGATAACATAAAGAGCTTGTGAAGCGAAGGCTTCGTTCAGCTCAACCAGACCTATATCTTTCAGCGTGAGACCCGCCTTTTTAATAGCCTTGGGAGCCGCATAAGCAGGACCCACCCCCATGATCTCGGGCGGAACGCCCGCTACAGCGAAACTTCGGAAGATAGCCATGGGCTTTATTTTCAACTGATCGGCTTTTTCCTTTGACATCAGAACAAGCGCGGCTGCTCCATCACTCGTCTGAGAAGAATTGCCTGCGGTCACCGTCCCTTTCGTTTTAAAAACAGGTTTAAGCGCGGCCATCCCTTCATAAGAGACATCATAACGGACCCCTTCTTCTGTATCGAAGAGGACCTCTTTGATCTTTATGGTTCCATCTTCTTGAATCTCTTTTACCTTCGCGAGAATAGGAAGAACTTCCTCTTTGAACTTTCCCTCTTTAATAGCCTTAGCTGCTTTCTGATGGCTGGAAAGGGCAAAGCGGTCCTGATCTTCCCGGGAGATTCCAAATTTATCAGCCACATTTTCTGCGGTGAGTCCCATAGAGGTATAAGCCTGAGGATTATGATCAACTAAATATGGATTGGGAGAAGGGGTCAAACCCATGATTGGAACCTGACTCATAAACTCCACGCCACCGGCAACCATCACGTCCACTGCCCCCACCATGATCTCATAGGCCGCCGTTGCGATAGCCTGGAGTCCCGAGGAACAAAAACGATTTACCGTCTGCCCTGGAATCGTAAAAGGGAACCCCGCTCTCATGGCTAAGACTCTGGCAAGATTCAGCCCTTGGTCCGATTCAGGGAAGGCGCATCCAATAATGATATCATCAATTTCTTCCACCTTCAGGCCAGGGACTCTTGCAACAGCCTCCTTAATGACGAGGGCGCCAATATCATCCGGCCTTGTATCTTTTAGAATTCCCCGCGGGGCCTTCCCTACTGCCGTCCTCACTGCTGAAACCACCACTGCTTCTTTCATCTCAATGCCTCCATTTCGTAAAAATCATTGCCAATTACAAAATATAAATTTAGCAATTAGTCAATTAGTATTGTATGTCAATAAATTTTTTAATGCTAATTTTGCATTGCTAATGGATCATTCTGCATTGATCAGTTCCGAAGGGGTTTTCCCTTCTTCAGCATATATTCGATTCTTTCCTGGGTTTTTTGCTCTCCACATAGACTCAGAAATGCCTCTCTTTCCAGATCCAGGAGATACTGTTCGGTCACCTCGGTCCCATCTGGTAAATTTCCTCCTGACATAATGTGGGCCACCTTTTTGGCCACATGCTCATCGTACTGGCTGATATAACCGCCTTCTCTCATATAGAAGAGTCCCATCTGAAGAAGGGCATGTCCTCTCTCTCCCATGACCTTGATATTCTTTTTTGGCCGAGGGGCTCGATAGCCTTCCCTGATGAGATCAAGAACGGTACTTTTAGCGTCATGGATGAGAAAATCCCGGTTGATGGTCACCTTGTCCGTTATTCTCATATAACCCAATTGCTGTGCTTCTTTTGCACTGGTCCCCACCTTGGCCATCGCAACTGTCTCGAAAGCCTTTCTGACGAACGGGAGTAATTCTACATCCACGACACCCGGTGGAATCCCTTCTGTGCACCGGAGCAACATCTCTTTGGTTCCACCTCCTGCCGGGATCAGACCCACTCCAACTTCGACAAGACCCATATATGTCTCAGCAGCGGCACACACCTTCGCACAGGCGAGACAGACCTCGCATCCACCTGCCAAAGTGAGGCCAAAGGGTGCAGACACGACCGGTTTCTCAAAATATTTGACAGCCATCAAGACATCTTGAAAAGCCTTTACAATGGCTTCAATATCATCCCAGTTCTCATCCTGAATTTCAAAGAGCATGAGCATCAGGTTGGCTCCTGCAGAGAAGTTTTCACTTTGGTTTCCGATCACCAGACCCTCAAATTTCTCTCCAACCTCCTTCAAGGAATCTCTCATCATCTGGACGGTATCCGCCCCAATGGTGTTCATCTTGGAATGGAATTCAAGACAGGCAACTCCATCCCCGAGGTCAATCAGACTTGCTCCAGGATTTGAAAAAAGCGTTTTCTTCCTGTCTTTGAGACTGGGCAGAAGGATCATCTCTGGCTTCTCTTCGATCTCCTGGTATTGGCTTGCTCCTAAGTCAAAGTAAGAGACCCGACCGCCTTTTCTCTCATAAAAAGAGGAATACCCTTTGCCAAGAAGTTTTTCCGCCAGAGGGGGAATCTGATCTCCTTCTTTTTCCATTTTCTTCACGGAGGATTTCAAGCCAATGGCATCCCAAATTTCGAAGGGCCCCAGCTCCCAGTTATATCCCCACTTCATCGCCCGATCGATATTGACGATGTCTTCAGAGACTTCAGGGATCTTCTCCGCAGAATAGAGAAGAGTCTTTTTCAAGACCTTCCATGCAAATTGTCCCCCTCGATCAGGACTCAGGACAAGAGTCTTGATCCGTTCTCTGATATCGTCGATATTTCTGCCCATCTCCACGGAAGGAAGATTCACCTTCTGCTGAGGTCGGTAATCGAGTTTTTCATAATCCAGAACCAGAGTCTCTTCTTTCCCCTCCTTTTTCACCCTCTTATAAAAGCCTTGCTTGGTCTTCTGACCCAACCACTGGTTCTTGATCATCTGATGGATAAACGGAGAGAATACGAAAATTTCTCTTTCCTTTCCCTCTGGCAGGCTCTCATAAAGATTTTTGGAGACATGTGCCATGACATCCAGTCCAACGAGATCAGCGAGCTTGAACGTAGCCAGCTTTGGCCTTCCCAGGGCAGAGCCTGTGATCTGATCCACTTCTTCAATTCGGTAGCCGTCCTCGATCGCTGTCCTCATAGTAATAGCGGTTGCAAAGGCCCCGATTCGATTCCCAATGAAATTGGGTGTATCTTTTGCGTAAACCACGCCCTTCCCCAAAATCTTCTCACCCACCCGGGCCATTCTCTCAACAACAGCGTTAGAGGTAGATCTTGCAGGAATGATCTCCAGGAGTTTCATATATCTTGGTGGATTAAAGAAGTGGGTTCCTAAAAACCTTTCTTCGAAATCCCGCGAGAACCCTTCAGCCATCTTCTGGATGGAGATGCCAGAGGTATTTGAGCTAACCACAGTCCCTTCTTTTAAGAAGGGAAGTAATTTCTTGAAAAGTTCTCTTTTCAAATTCAAATCCTCAATGACCGCTTCGATAATCCAATCCGCCTGGGAGACCCAAGAAAGATGATCTTCAAAGTTCCCAATGGTGAGGAGCTCCGCATCATCCTTCAAATAGAGGGAGGCTGGCTTCGATTCTTGAACCCTCTTCTTTCCCAGAACGGCGAATCGATTTCTCACCTCCGGATTCTCAAAGGTCAGCCCTTTCTTCTTTTCCGCCTCGGTCATCTCCGGTGGGACAATATCGAGGAGAAAGGAAGGAATTCCGACATTCGCCAAATGGGCAGCGATCGCGCTTCCCATGACGCCTGCTCCTAATACTGCTGCTTTTTTAATTTTCTGATTCATCGTCTAGCCCCTTTTCTTTAGATGGAAAATAAAGTATTTTGTCTAAGGGTTAGAGTAAAGATGCCCGTTTAGTTGATAGGTTAGGTCGTTTGTCTAAAAATATTATCCATAACCCATTAACCTCACCTAAACCGGCTTTCTGACATTAACCCAATGACCATTTTTTTGTATCTCTGTCATAAACCTATTATCCCTGTTTTTTAAGAAATGCATGGATCATGTTTCTTTTAGAGATCTCTCCTGCGGTGATAAAACCCATCTGGTCTCCTCTCCCCAGAAGCCTCCCTTGAATCTCCCTAGGAGACAGACCCTGACGGAATCCTTCCTCGACCCCTTTTTGAAGATTCTCCAGGTACTCAATCTTTTTATGTATTGCGTCCATCGGTTGATCGATGGAACCGTTGAAGGAGCAGAACATCTTCCTGGGATGAAGGGCAGCCACCTTTTTTAGGGAATCAATAATCGAAAAGATATTTTCCTCTTTCCTTAAATATTTCATCTGTTCACTGAGAAACAAATCTCCCGAAAAAAGCCACCCCTCATTGGGCTCAAAAAGGCAGATATGGTCATCGGAATGTCCGGGTGTAGGAATCACTAAAAAAAGGAAATTTTTAGTTTGAATCTTCGAATCCAATTTTCCCGTCTCTGAGGGGCGAGGACATCCCCAAATCAAACGCCGATACCATGGTACCCATTGAGAGGGATCCTGTAAATAAAATAATGTTTTGGGATGAGCTAGGGGGAGAAGGCCGTACTTTTCTCTAATTGAGAAGTTGTTGCCGGTGTGATCCTCATGGTGATGAGTATTGACAACGACCTCCGGATGAAGGGTGTCTAAAAGTTTCAGAAACCGATCTCGACCAAAGGCAAAGCCCGTATCGATCAAGAGTCCATCAACAAAAAAGGCATTCACCTTGTAAATGGGAAGACCCAAAAACTGACTGGTCATTCGAATAGAAAGGACAAGACCGTTAGGTTTAAAATGGATAGACAATCGATTCATGTTCTACCCCGTCTCATGAGAACTCCATTGAAAATGAAGTGTATAAACTCATTCGTCTGATTCAATCCAAACGGGTGGTCAGGACTATTTCGACCATAGGTCAGACTTTTAAATAATAAAAAAATACAATGCCCGACAACTTTTTCGTTCATTTTACGAAAGGCGCCCCTTTCAACACCCTCTTGAAGAATATTGACGAAAATTTCCTCAATCCCTGTTTCAATGATATGGGGTTTATCCTTGAGAAATGGTTTAAAGAATCCTGATTCGTCATGGAGGACGCTGACGATAAACGGATTTTGATCGAGGTATTTCAGGGCCAATCGGATGAACGTTTGAAGCTTTTCTGTCGGCTCGATGATCTTATTGATCTGATTCAGGATGGCCTTTCTGACGGATAAGGCTTCAAACATGAAAAGTTCTTCGAGGATCTTCTCCTTATTTTCAAACTCCTGATATAGGGTTCGCTTCGAAATACTGGCGTCCTTGGCAATTTCATCAACAGTAGTCTTATGAAAACCGAACCTTTCAAACTTCTTTTTGGCAAGGGTTAGAATTTGGGTTCTTTTTTCTGATTCCATAAAAGCCAGGAAACTAATTTAGTTTTCCGTTATCTATCATGTCTGCCTCTTTTTGTCAAGAAATTTTTTAGAAACCCGAAGAAAACACTGGAGGGCTCAGATTGAATATAGCTATTTGAAAATATTAATATTTTATTTATATAAGCGTCCCGAACTGTCTTGATTATCGCCAGAAAGCGATAAAGGGAGTAATTTTTTTACTGAGGAAACACTCGATATAATAAAACTGAAGAACAAATTTAGTTTAATAGTTTCTATGTCCCTGTCCCCTCCATTCATTCCCTCTCCACCTGAACGATTGCCCCATCTCCCTGAGCTAATCCTCCACAGATGGAGGCGACCCCAATGCCCCCTCCTCTCCTTCTCAATTCATAAATCAGGGTCATCAGGATTCTGGCCCCGCTTGCGCCTACAGGATGACCAATGGCGATTGCCCCCCCATTGACATTTGTTTTCTCCAGGAGGTATTTCATCTTTTCAGCATTTCCATCAGCCAAAATCTTTGCACTGACCAGAGGCATCGCAGCAAATGCTTCGTTGACCTCGATCAAGTCAATTTGATCGAGAGTGATTTGGGCTTTCTCCAGAGCCTTTTGGATGGTAAAACCCGGAATGGCTGCAATCAGGCGAGGAGTAGTTGCCGTGGCAACCATGGAGAGGATCTTGGCTAAAGGCGTAAGCCCCTTCTCCCTTGCCTTCTTTTCACTCATAATCAGAATCGCTGAGGCGCCTGTATCAAGGCCCGGTGCATTTCCTGCAGTCACTGTGGGGCTGCCATAGACAAGAGGTAATTTTGAAAGTTTTTCAAGGGTCGTGTCTGGCTTTGGGAATTCATCCCTTTCAAAAACGAGGGGAGGTCCCTTCTTCTGGGGAATTTCAACCCTCATTAACTCCTCACCTATCTTAAATTTTCCTTCTGCAAAGGTTTTCGCATATTTCATCTGGCTTTGATAAGCCCATCGGTCTTGATCTTCCCGAGTGATTCCATACTCAAGCGCCACCTCCCCGGCGTCAACCGATACGGGGTTGAACCCTTTATAACCAAGTCCAAATAGACCATCCCACATTTCAATATTACCCAATCTCTTACCCCATCGGACCTCAGGGGGAACGATGAGAGGAGTGCGGCTCATATTCTCGGCCCCGATGCCCAAAGCAATCTCGATCTCTCCGGATCCGATCGCCCGATATCCCAGCCTCACAGCCGAAAGCGATGAACAGCAGGCACGGTCCAGCGTAATCGAAACATGTTCTGCCGGCATCCCTGCTTTAAGGGTGGCCTGTCTCGCAGGAACATCGGTTTCCAAACCCACTTCTCCGGGAACGGCCGATCCGTAATAAGTCTCCTCAACTTCCTCTCCCTTTACATTGACTCTTTTCAGAACTTCACGGATGACCATGGCTCCCAGTTCAATGGATGGAATATCTTTTAAAGTCCCCCCAAATTTCCCAAAGGGCGTCCGAACCGCACTCACTACGACCACACTATTTCTTTCCATTATCTCCCCCTCTTCACAAATATTTCGCCAATCGATGATTCAATATAACTATTTTCAAACCCTGTCAATATTTAAACGGTTTTCGGTTCCCGATTTATGCCATGATATACCTTCTTCTTTTAGGATCGAGGATGTCCCTCAGCCAGTCTCCTAAAAGATTAGTTCCAAGAACGGTGAACATGATCGCCAGGCCTGGAAAAGTGGCTAGCCACCAGGCATAGGTGAGGTAAATTCTTCCATCGGCAAGCATCGATCCCCAGGAAGCGGCAGGTGGCTTAACACCTAATCCCAAAAAACTGAAGGCTGATTCAAAGATAATCACCCTGCCCAGATCCAAGGTGGCAAGGACGATTAAGGAATTTACGACATTGGGAAGGATATGATAGAAAAGTATTCGTAGTGTGGAGCACCCTCCTACCACAGCGGCCTCAATAAATTCCATTTGTCTGAGACTGAGCACCTCTCCTCGAATGACTCTCGCATAGCCCACCCAGTTGGTGATGGCAATGACGATGATGATATTTTTAATGCTGGGCCCCAGGGCGCCTATGATGGCAATAGCAATAAGGATATAAGGCATGGAGAGCTGGATATCTGTTAGCCGCATGATCAGAGAATCAACTTTTCCCCCAACATATCCTGATAACATTCCCAGCCATGTTCCAATGAAGCAAGAAAGCAGTACGGTGACCAATCCGACAAAAAGGGAAATCCTTGCCCCATGGACGATTCTCGAAACAATGTCACGGCCCATCATGTCTGTCCCCAAGGGATGCTTGATCTCACCTCCGTTTTGCCAGAAAGGTGGTTTTAATACTTTGCTAAAATCTTGATCGGCAGGGCCATATGGTATCAGCATGGGCCCGAAGATGGCTGAGAGGATCACCAGCCCGAAGATGAACCCTCCCGCAATAGGCATCTTTTTCAGATAGAGATTAGTCTTTCTGTTCTTCATTTGTCCATAAATAATACTTCAAATCCCCCCCCTGCCTACCGGCAGGCATGCACACCCCCTGAAGCTGTGAAAAAATTGCTTCAAATTCAGAGGGCAGGTGGGGATATCGAAAAAGCTTTGCAGCGGTACCTTATTGGGTTAACTCCTCACGATGAAAAACTTCAATAATTGTTTTTTTGCAGAGCCTTGTTACCCTTGCCTTCAAAACAACCGCAATTGTAAAACTTTAAAGATATTTCTACCTGCCCTCCTTCCGCAATTTTTTTCACACTTTCCCTTTACTAAAGGGGGGATAGAAGGATTTACGAATGCCTCACCGATAAGTAATTCTCGGGTCGATCTTCGTATAGATGATATCCACAATAAGATTGATAAAAATAAAAAAGAAAGAGGTCACAAAAACCGCCGCCTGAATCACCGGGTAGTCTCGATTATAGATGGCATTCACAGCCAACCGCCCTACACCAGGCCAGGCAAAGATCGTTTCGGTAATCACGGCACCGCTCAGCATCATTCCAAATTGCAAAGCGACGATGGTGATAATGGGGATGAGAGCATTCTTCAATCCATGTTTGAGAATAACCCTGGACTCATGCAATCCCTTGCTACGAGCTGTTCGGATAAAATCTTTATCTAAAACATCGAGCATACTCGAGCGGGTGAGGCGGGTTTGGGCGGCCGTCGAAAATAGAGCCAGGGTCATGGCAGGCATAATCAGATTCTCGATCCCTCCTCTCCCCGAGATAGGAAACCATCGAAGTTTCACTCCGAAAAGAAGAATAAACATGATGCCAATCCAGAAGACAGGGGCTGACTGACCAAAGAGGGCAAAGGTCATTCCTGTTCGGTCCAATAATGATCCGGGCTTCACCGACGCAAGGATACCGAGAGGAATGGAGATGAGAACCGAAAGAACCATCGCTGCCAAGGTAAGTTCCAGAGTTGCTGGAAGATGGTGAAGCACCAATTCAAGGGCAGGTCGTTGATGCCGGAAGGAGGTGCCAAAGTCCCCTCGAACGGCATCTTTAAGAAAAACCATGTATTGAACAGGGAGGGGGCGATCCAGGCCTAATTGACGCTGAAGTTCATCCCGATCTGCCTGGGTTGCCTCCGGGGAAAGTAGTAAAACAACGGGATCACCGATCATATGGGTAATGATAAAGATGATCAGCGTAATTCCGAATATGACGATGAAAGAATGATAGAGACGCTTGAGAAGATAGTTACCCATACATAAGGTGTCATTGGGGGTGGGTTCACATTAGAAATGTGAACCCACCCCCAATGACATTACTTTTCTATACTGACTCGGAAGAGGTAGAAATTCTCATCTCCTCTGGCCTGGAAATTCTTTACTTTCTTCGAAACTCCCCAATGGTCCTGCTGCTGATATAGAAAAACAAGAGGGGCTTCCTCAAAAACTTTCTTTGAAATCTTCGTATAAAGGTCCTTCCGTTTCTTCTCATCTAAATTATATCTTGCTTCGAGGATCCAGTTTTTCATTTCGGGGTCTTCGTAATAAGAGAAAGCGGCATCCTTAATAAAATAGACAAAGAAGGTCCCATCGGCATCGTAATTGACATTTCCCCAGCCGATGAAACCAATGTCTATTAATTTTTTTGTGACCAAATCCTTGGTATAATCACCCCATTCCCGGACCTTAAAGTCTATCTTGACTCCCACCTTTTCAAACATGCCTGCGATAGCTTCCGAGACCTGTTTGTCCATAATATACCGTCCGCTGGGGGTGTTAAAAACGAGTTTTAAATCTTTATGACCCGCTTCCGCCAGAAGTCTCTTTGCCCTTTCGGGATCATAAGGATAAGGTTGAAGCGATGGATCATAACCGAAGTGGTAGGGTGTCAAGTTGATTGCCATCTGGAATCCACTTCCCATCAAAATTTTTTCAATTATGGATTTCTTATCCACGGCGTAGTTGAGGGCCTGACGTACCCTTCTGTCCTGAAGTGGGCCGGGAGCAAGGGTGTTGAGGTAGAGGAACATTACCCGGCCACTTGGGACGGATTGGACTTCAATCCCCGGCATGGCCTTCACCTGGTTAACCAGAAAAGGCGGAATATTAACTGCGATATCAACTCCTCCAGTCTGAAGCTCCGCAATCCGGGTAGCATCCTCAGGGATTGGACGAATGACGACCGTTTTGATCAAAGGAGCACCTGCCCAATAGTCCTCATAGGCCTCCAGCAGCAGTCGATCATTCCTTACCCACTCTGCGAACTTAAAGGGGCCCGTTCCAATCGGATGTCGCAAGAAAGGAGCTTCCCCTTTCTCTTTAATATACTTCGATGGAAGTATGGAGGTGGTGGCGCCTGCAGCGAACCTTTTGATCAGAATGGGATCGGGTTTCTCAGTAACCATCCGGATGGTGTAATCATCAATGACTTTCACTTCTTTAATGTTTCTGAAATTGGCTGCGAAGGGCGCCTTCGTTTTGGGATCGAGGATGCGCTCAACGGTAAATTTTACATCGGTTGCCGAGAAAGGATCTCCATTATGAAATTTTACTCCCTTCCTCAGTTTGAATTCCCATGTTGTGTCGTTGACAATCCGATGGGAGACGGCCAGTCGGGGAACAGCATTCCCCTGAACATCGAAAAGATAGAGTCGATCGAACAAGGCATTGTCATAATTAAATTCACCCTGGGTATGATGCTTGGCCGGATCAAGGGAGGTGAGATCCACCCCCTGAGCAATAATCAGTTTTCCTTTCGGCGCTCCCAATGAAACACTTGGGATCAAAAAACATAAAATAGAAAATCCCAATAAGAATCGCTTCATAAAAATTCCTCCCTCTATCAAATTTGACATTTATAGAGATGGCCTCCCTTCATTATGGCCAGAATCGTACCCTTCTTTTGAAGGAGACTTATATCCCTAAGGGGATCTCCATCAACCACGATCAGATCAGCCAGCTTTCCTTTTTCGAGGGTTCCAATCTTTTTTTCGAGACCCAGAACCTCCGAACCGGTTTTAGTCGCCGCCACAATGGCCTCCATGGGCGTAAATCCGGTCTTGATTAACAATTCCATTTCTCTCAGGTTCTCACCATGACGATTGAATGGGGTTCCTGCATCGGTGCCCGCGGCAATGGGAACTCCTGCCTGATGAGCTTTTCTGACACTCCGGAAGTGAGTCTTCTTCACCAATTTCGATTTTTCCACAGCAAAAGCAGGCACACCTTTCTTCGTCCCTGCCTTGATAATATGATAGGGAGCACTTAGGGTAGGAACAAGATAGGCCTTCGTCTCCAACATCAACTCAATGGCCTCATCATCCAAATAGACGCCATGCTCGATAGAATGGATCCCTGCCCAAAGGGCATTTTTAATCCCCTCGGTCCCCATCGCATGTGTGGCTGTCCGTCTCCCCGCTTTTCGAGCCTCCTCAACCCCCGCGATTAACTCCTCCAAAGTGAATTGAACGGAACCAGGATCCACCCCTTTCGTTAGAACGCCTCCGGTGGCCATCATTTTGATTAAACTTGCTCCCGCTCTCAACTGCTCCCTCGCCGCTTTCCGAACACCATCCATTCCATTGGCTTCCCGACCGAACTGCCATCCATGGCCTCCGGTCATGCAGATAGCCTTTCCGCTGCAGGACATTCTCGGTCCTTGAAGGAGTCCTGATTCAATCCCATCCCGAATTGCAATATCGATATAATCCTTCCCTCCCATATCACGAACACTGGTCACTCCGGCCTCCAAAGTCAGCCGGGCATGTTGAGCAGCCTTTAATGTGATCGTGGATACGGACTCCCTGGCGATGGAAGTCATGGGATCCGGACTCCCATCTAAACAGAGGTGGACATGGCAATCAATCAAACCTGGAAGAATAGTTTTTCCAGAGATATCGAAAATAGTATCTTTCTTAAAAGGCCGAAACCTTTTTACTGGTCCAACAAATACAAGGTCTCTCTCACAAACAGCTACTGTTCCCTGTTCGATGATCTTTCCATCTCCAACGATGATATTTCCGTTTCTAAATACGATGGTCACGGTTCCTCCCTGTCACCCTATCTCCCCATCTTCCTATCTTTCCCTGCCCCCCATTTTGAAATACTGAATCGTCGCATCTGGATAAACAGCCACATTGGCCCTGCTTCCCCATTCTGCTTTCAGCAGATCTAAAACCTCCGCCCATGTTTTTGCCCAAAGGATTGAAGGAATCTTACCAAAGAAGTATGCCCCGACATGATCTTTAAATGGTGATAGAACGATGAACCGTTTCACCTGGGTCGGCAGAGGTTGGGGAAGTTGAAGCCCTCCCTCTGCACTTCTTCCGAATTCTCCAAAAAGATAATGGACGACCTGTCCAGCGGGCTCATTGGCAATGATCACCAGGTCCCCTCCATCCTCTTTTAAAGATGGGATTCCAATGAATGGAGCAATAGCGCATTCATTCGGTTTTGAATAGGAGTTGACCACTACAATATCCATATTTTTAGCCGGAATGGTCGCATAAACCTCCCCTGCCAATTTCATCCCCTCCCGGTGTTCAAGAATGGGATCTCCTGCAAAGAGGCTGGTGATCTCTCCCCGAAGATTGATAATGGCATCAATCTTCATATCAA
>Ga0068714_10002816_pt1 | contig 21642 bp, 17 predicted proteins | sample MTBNYHSulfiMetaG_FD_62988 | JGI IMG/M metagenome (GOLD analysis project Ga0068714, IMG submission 62988) | Enrichment culture microbial communities from rom New York Harbor, USA that are MTBE-degrading - MTBE-NYH (New York Harbor Sulfidogenic)... | ecosystem: Environmental > Aquatic > Marine >... | reverse complement strand
CGCGGTGCCCCGCTAGGCGAACCAAACTGGATAAAACACACCGCCGCCAAATTAAATCTCGAATCAACTATGAAACCCAGAGGGAGGCCAAAAAAATGTACTGCACACCTTTAATTCGTTTCACCTTTAATTCGTTTCGTCACAGGGCTAAACAAAAACCTGGTAAAATATACCTATAATAGTCCTTATATGTCCGAAAATGTCTGACCCCTTTAATTTTCTCCACTATCGTATGAATTCCGCAATAAATTCGAGGTAACCCCTATCACCGGGTTGTAAAGAAGAATGATTGCCGACAGAATCCAGGACAACTTTCAGGGCATTGGTCCAGACTATATCAGACACATCGGTGCGCAGGTGACGAACCTCCGCAAGATTTTCCAATAAGGTAAGAGACAATTCATTCGTTGTTTCACTTGCCGTGATAGCTGCTCTCAGGGCAGCCGCCACCGACCGGTCATCAATATTACGGTTGTGGCGATAAGCGTTTGACAGGGAGAATTCGATATTTTGCAACACATCGACATACTCGTGAGTCATGTGTTCGAATAGTTTACCCGAAACACCGAATGTATCTGCGTTCTGGTTTCGTTTTAACCGTCTGAGACCGGACATGGCAACCTCCTTATACCTCGTCGATACTTGTTTTTTTCAAGGACCTGAAACATAACCTGTTTTTCCGCTCCTCGGTCATTTTCGTTTTACCCTTGTCGCTAATTTCCCAGATACCGCGAGGAGAATCCGATTTTAGGGCTGGAGAAGGGGAAAACCGTTATTTTTTCATCGCCTGCCGCAGCTCTTTGCTGATGCGAACACTGCACCAATCCCGGCCGCACATGGTGCAAAAATCGGTGTCGGGCAGTTGCTTTTCGTCATGCATTTTGCGGGCGGTCTCGCTGTCGAGGGCGAGACTCAGGTGCTTTTCCCAGTCGAGGTCGGCGCGGGCCTGGCTGAGTTCATCATCCCACTGGCGCGCACCCGGCAGACCCAGGGCTACGTCGGCGGCGTGGGCGGCGATCTTGTAGGCGATCACGCCCTGGCGAACGTCGTCAACCGTAGGCAAACCCAAATGCTCCCGCGGAGTAACATAACATAAAAAGGCTGCACCATGGTAAGCAGCGGCGGTAGCACCGATGGCACTGGTGATATGGTCGTAACCCGGGGCGATATCAGTCACCAAGGGACCCAAGACGTAAAAGGGGGCGTTATGACAGATCTCCTGCTGGAGCTTCATGTTGTACTCAATCTGGTCGTAAGGGACATGGCCGGGACCTTCAACAATGACCTGACAGCCCTTCTCCCAGGCCCGCTGAGTAAGCTCACCCAGCGTTCTAAGTTCAGCAATCTGGGCTGAGTCGGTGGCGTCGGCCAAACAGCCGGGCCGCAAGCCGTCGCCCAGCGAAAAACACACGTCCCACTGCCGCATAATCTCACACAAATCGTCAAAAATCTCATAAAAGGGATTCTGCCGATTATGATAGAGCATCCAGCGGGCCAATAGCGAGCCGCCCCGGCTGACAATTCCGGCGATGCGGCTTTCAAGGAGCGGCAGGTGCTCCCGCAGCACACCGGCGTGAATGGTAAAAAAATCGACGCCCTGCTGGGCCTGCTTGCGGCAGGTATCGAGGATCTGGTCGTAGGTAAGCTCCTCAATCGGCCGATCGATAATCATCTCGTAGAGCGGGACCGTGCCCAGAGGGGCAGGGCAGTGGGCCAGCAGATTCATCCGGCAGCGGTCCACGTCGCCGCCTGTGGAGAGGTCCATCACCGTATCCGAGCCGTATTTCAGGGCGATATTGAGTTTATCCAGCTCGTGCGTCTCATCGCAGTCTAAGGGCGAGGCCCCGATATTGGCGTTAATCTTGGTGGTGACCGCCCTGCCGATGGCGATAGGTTTTAAGCCGGTCTGGAGGTGGTTGATATTGGCGGGGATGACCATTCGGCCGTCGGCGATCTGCCGGCGGATAAACTCCGGCTCCACCAGCTCCTTGTCGGCTGACTGGCGCATCGGGTCAGTGATTTGGCCCCGGCGGGCTTGTTCCAACTGTGTCATTAATACCTCTACCGAATACAAATAAAAATTAAAAATCAAAAACACATATCAAAAATCAAATATTTTTCCTTAGGAAACACGTGGACCTGAAGGTCCACCCTACCAACTACCAACTCCCGGAAATTCGAAATCCGAATATCGAAATCCGAAACAAATCCAAATATCAAAAAAACAAAATTCAAAACAAAGAGAATATAGTACCTGTGGGGGCAACGAGTTGCCCACACAACCAACTTTAAATTATATCGATTAGGGGCGGGTTCGTCAAATGTTGGTTGGGCCGCGAGATCATAAGAATGGATATGCACAAGGCATACAATCTAAGAGACCAGGCGGTTTGTATTGGGCGGGCCGGTTTTTCCTATAAAATAGGCAAAAAAATGTCAGAGATGTGCGGCGGCTGTCGGTCAAACGGACCAACGCTTCGAGAAGTCATTTCGACGAACACTGTCCGACAAGTTGCGCGATGACTATTACAACTAATTTGATTGATATAGATTTTACGTTTTCGCTCATAGTTTACTCTAAATTCTGACTATGAACAAAGCTTACCCGCAGGAATAAACTAAAACAAGGTGGGCTTCACCGGACGGATACATGAAAATAGGTAAACGTCCCCAATTTCAATATGAGAAAGATATAATTTTATTTGTTATCTTCCTGCTCTTCCTCATTGAGTTTTTTCGGTGTGAGCCATTTTCGGATGGCCTTGGCGATGCCTTCGGCGAGCTGTTCGTTGCCGGTGCGGATGGAGCTTTGCACCCGTCCGACGCAGTTAGACTCGCCCAGGAGAGCGCCGCTGTCGCTATCGAATAGCTTCACCCGGCAGATGGCCTCGTCCAGATTGCCGATAACCTTCTCCATCACGCCTTTTTCACCTTTTTTGGCAGGCTCATATTGGATTACCTTGCCCTTAATCAGCAGTAACTTATCCGCTGGGCCGGTAAAGAAGGGGGGCATCTGGTCTTCTTTTTTAAATTTCACGCGGTCCGTAAACGATCGGGGCCGATATTGCAGTTGCTTTTCAATGGCTGCGGGCAGGGCGTCCAGGAACTGCGGCGGGCAGATCGCCCCGACATCGTTCTGGAAGGGTTCAACCTTTATCCCGCCATACTCATCGGCCAGCAGCGGTATTTTTTCCTCATTTCCGCTGAGCAGCGTGTATTCGCCGGAACTACCCTTAAGGGCGTAGATACCTTCTTTAATACCCCGGGTGCATCCGGACAGCAAAAACATCGCTATCATCACCCCTGCCATCAGATGCACGAGCCAGGTCCCCTGGGAAACGGACTTACTCATATGTTTGCCTCCATAATTTTAGCCGCCGAAAAGATGCAGAAAGAGCAATGCCAAACTGAAATAGGTCATATAGCTAATCGTGTCATTGGCCGTAGTGACCATCGGGCCGGAGCTTATCGCGGGGTCAATTCCCAGCCGACGGAACATGAAGGGCAGGGCCAATCCCAAAGTGGTGGCAAGCATAATCCCGCAGAACATGGCCAGTCCCACCGCCAGACTCAGGGCTGTAGGATGGCTGACCGATAAGATGTTCCGGCCCGAGCCGAAATGAAATATCAGACTGGCGATCGTGCCGGTAATCGAGCCGCACAGGACGGCTACGATTAAGGCGACGCGGCTTTCGCGGGCGAAGACCTGCATAAATTTGAGGGCTACCAGGTCGCCCGTGGCCAGGCCGCGGACCACGATGGTGGAGGTTTGCAGGCCGCTGTTGCCGCCCATCGCGGCGATGGCCGGCATAAACATGGTAACGCACAGCCAGTCCAGGTGGGAAAAGTGACTGCCCCAGTGATAAACCACCAATAGGGACATCATTGATCCAAACAGGCAGGTCAACAGCCAGGGCAGGCGGATGGAGGCTGCTTTGAAGATGTGGGGGGTATCCAGCTCCGACGGATTGGTGCCCGCCATTACCAGGGCGTCCTCCTCCGCCTCCTCCTCCATCACGTCCACGACGTCATCGACGGTGATTCTGCCGACCAGCAGGTTTTTTTCGTCGACGACCGGCATGGCGATCAGGTCGTTTTTGCGGAAGATGTTGGCGATTTCCTCCTGATCGGCGCCGACGTTGACTACGGGGATTTCCTTCTGTAGGACATTCGCCAGGAGAGTATCGCCCGGATGACGCAGCAGCTCGTGAATACTCACCTCGCCCATATACCTGCCGGCGTCGTCCACCACGAAAATGAAGTAAAAATCCTCCGCGGATTCCGACCGGCGGATCTGCCGGATGGCGTCGTCAATCGTGCCGTGGATGTTTGCCTTAATCAGGTCCGGGTTCATGATCCCGCCGGCGGAGTCCTGGCGATAGCGCAGGAGCTTGCCGATTTGCACGGATTCCGCCGGCGGGATATGGTCCAGTACCTGCTCCGCCTTTTCCCTGGTCAGGTCCGCTACCACATCAGCCGCATCGTCGGGCGACAGCGTCGCCACGATATCGGTCAGTTTCGTGCTGGAGAGGCCCTCGACGATTTCACTGCGGGTGGCCTCATCGATCTTCTCCAGGACCTCGCCCGCTTCCTGGGGGTCTAAAAGATCAAAAAGCATCTGCCGGGCGACCTCATCGAGCACCTCCATCACTTCAGCGATGTCCGCCGGCCGCGAAGTGGACAAAACCTCCCGCAGGGCCACGAAGTCTTCCACCGCGATAAGGCTTTCAATGCGATCGAGCAGTTCTTTGCGGGTTATTTCCGACATGATGCGTTACTTTTTTGCCTTTAGGGTACCGGGTCGTATCCGCTGGAGCCCCAGGGATGGCACCGCAGCACCCGCCGCAGCGCCAGATAGCTGCCTTTGACCGGGCCATAACTTTGGATAGCCTGCAGGGCGTAATTGCTGCAGGAAGGCTCGTATCGGCAGGTTTTCGGCAGATAGGGCGAAATCGCCAACTGATAAAATCGGATGATAATCTTGAACACACCTGCCATAGCATATCCTATAACTCAAACTGACCGATGGCTAGGTTGAGAATGCAAAAATCAAAAATCAAAATGCAAAAATGTGGTATCCGCCTGCGGCGGATGGTTATTTTTATTGGGGTTTCGGTGTTATAGAACATCTTGTTAAGCAAACAGTTACGTCAATTTCCAACAGTGAATCGGCCAGTTTGAGAACCTTACCCAAGTTATGGTATTCCGCCAGCGTACTAAGATTATTATACCGCGTCAATCTTGTTTATTGGGGCTTTAACGGCCTTTGAGGCGTTGGTGCAGTCGGCCCGCCAGCGACTGCAGCGACTGCTGATATAACTTGACGCTGCCGGGACCAGCCGGCATGGCCCCTGCCCCAGCCGCCCGCCGCCCAGCCTGCGGGATCAGGACATAATCGTAACCAGCCGGCAGATCATATTGCATGGTTCGAAACGCCTCCCGCAGGGCGCGCTTGTATCGGTTGCGTTGGACCGCCGGGCCGAATTTCCTGCCCACCGAAACGCCCAGTCGTGAATAACCCAGCTCGTTAGGCAGGGCGTAAATAATCAATTGCCCGTCCACAGCGCTGTGCCGGCCGGCATAAACCCGGGCAAACTGTGACGGGCGTTTCAAACGTTGTTTCACGCTCAGCCGCCAGCGCCGCCGGTGGGGAGTGGTTTTCGTTTTTTCCTGCGTCATGGGAAGCTTGTTCTTATCCGCTGTTTTATGACTTATCCTGCTTCGTGGGATCGTCGTCCAGGCGATATTGGCTCCAGGCATCCTCGCATTGGGTGGGTGGGGCTTTTTGGCCCAGCTTCAATCGGCGACGATGATGACGGATCATCCGGAAGACGCTTAATAGCGTCAATATCAAAAACAGCAAAGTCGCGATGGCCAGGATATCCATCAGGATAATCTTTTTGGCGTGGCGCTTAAGCAAATCTTTTGACGGTTCTTGGCTTTCCGCGGGGGCGACTTGCCCTACGGGCTGCGACACGGCGGAGGGATTGTTGGGGCTAATCTCAGAAGCTTTCAGCGGCGCCACTCCGCCTGCCGCCCACAAACCCAGCCCTAATAATCCCGCCAGGCCATAGCCCAACCAGTACCGCCAGGAGGAGATTCTGGATGTGTTTGTTTTCATATTCATAATGCCGAAAGTACTTACTGCCAGTTTTGGCGAATGTCATTCTGAGGATTTCGGCGGGTAAATTCATGCAGCAGATTGGCGGATTCCTCGTCTATCTGCCCCGGTAAGACGATCTTCAGGATCAGGAACATTTCGCCGGTCTGACCGGTCTTATGTGATTTGATGCCTTTGCCCTTGAGACGCAGTTTCCTGCCGCTGCTGCTGCCGGGCGGGATGGTGACCGTGGTGGGGCCGGTAAGGGTAGGCACCTCGATTTTGGTCCCCATCGCCGCCTCGGTAACAGTCAAGGGGACATCCAGATAGATGTCGCTTCCCTCGCGCCTGAAATATCGATGTGGTTCCACCTCGATATTAATGATTAAATCACCGTTATTTCCCATTTCGCCCGGCTGGCCTTTGCCGCGGAGCCGGATTTTACTGGCGTTATCCACGCTCGCGGGAATGGTCACCGTCAGCCGCTGCTGTTGGCGGGAGCCGTCCGGCTGGACCAGGGTTAATACCACGTCTCGATGGCAGCCGTTAATCGCCTCCTCGAAACCCAGCCGCAGGGAATGTTCAATATCCCGGCCGCGGACCGCCGGCGGGGCCTGCCGCCGGGCTGATTGGCTACGCAGTTGCTCGAAGATATCTTCCATCGTACCGCCGAAACCGCCTTTGCCGCCGCCCGAGAAGATATCAGAAAAATCGAAATTAACCCCGCCACCCCAAGGGGAATTGCGGTAGGTATAAGTCTTGCCGCCGCCGGGCCAGCCGCCGGGTCCGCCCACATGGGCACCTTCCGCACCGAAACGGTCGTAATTGCGGCGTTTCTCCTCGTCGCTGAGCACTTCATAGGCCTCCTGCACCTCCTTAAATTTATCCGTCGAGTGCTTATCATTGCCGGCGGTGTCAGGATGATATTTCCGGGCCAGGCGACGATAGGCCTTTTTGATCTGGTCCGCTGTCGCGCTCCGCGATACGCCCAGGATGTCGTAATAATCTCTTTTCGCCATGCTAATTCCGACTAGAAAACCTAGAAAACTACTTAAACGATTAATTATAACGCCGTTAAGCGGCACTTGCAAGCGGTACCAAAAGGACCGAAAAATCGGCTGATATAGCATAAACTTAGCTAATTTTCGTAAAAAAATGGTAAAAATTGATAAAAAAATCAGCCCAAATTGGGCTGATTTAGCGGCTAAATTGGTTACTATATATGGTGTTAACCATTATAGGTCGTCATAATCTGTCAAGCTGCAAAACCCGGTCAAAATGGGCGATTTCCAGGAAGGTAAAATGCGTTAAGTCTTTCTCCTAAAGAGACCTATAACCATCTTTCACCCCCGATAACAACACTATTAAACCGGGGAGGTCATTGATATAGTTTTTTCAAGTTTTTCCTGTTGGTACGTCGATATGTTTTGTGGATGGCAGATGGGCCAGGCAAAAGAAAAAGTTTTCGCGGGTTGCCCAGGCCCAGATGTTGTAGCCGTCCGGGGTAAAAGGTTTAGCAGAATAAACGGGCAGAAAACACGGCGAGGTAACTTCGGATGAATGACATTAATCGTATCAATAATTATGGCGGCCTACGGGCTATCGGTCAGCCGCAGATAACTGATAGCCAAACCCCCGGCTCGCCCAAACCAACGGAAGAAAAGCAGGCGGATCAGGTGGAAATTTCGCAGATAGCCCTGTATATGCACCAGATATCGCAGTTGCCGGCAGTCCGGGCGGAAAAGGTTGACGCGGTCCGACAGGCTCTGGCGGATGGCAGTTATGATATCGAGGGCAAATTGCCGCTGGCTTTGGATCGTTTTCTGGATGATTACGTGCCGAAATAAGGGATTTCGGCGATAAACCATTTTTTTACTGCTTTTTGCAGGCCTTCGGGCCTGCATTTTTTTTGCGCCTGCCACCTCTGTGGATTAATTATATTCTGTCCGCAGCAATTGTAGGGTGCGATGTATCGCACCGCTTCGATTATTTTAATTTATTCTCCAACAGTATGGGAAATAACCTCAAAATCAGGAGGTTTACAATTTTCCCGGCATTGGCAAAACCAATCATACTTATAGACGCCATTTTTAGCCCAACGCTGAAAACTAGAATGCTTCCACAGATGAGGGCATTTCGCATATCCGTGTTTTACCGGATTGTAGTGGATATAATCCATATGTCGGGCGAAATCCTGCTGATCGCGAATCAGATGCTCCCAGAACCGCCTCTGCCAGACACTGCGTTCACCTCTTTGGATTCTTGATGCCGATACCGATACATCCTGGCCGTCGTCGTTAAGCCATAATTTTGTGAATCTCTTTTTTATCATTTGCCATCTCACCGAGAAATTGTCGTCTGTTTCCGCCATCTTCCATATACAATGACAATGGTCAGGCAAAAGTACGATACCCGGTATTTCAAAAGGACGTTCGGTCTGGACTTCAGACATGACCTGATGAAGAAATTTGCGCGCCTGGGCATCATCGAATATTTTTCGCCGGTTATATGTTACGACGGTAAAGAAGTATGTCCCGCCCGCGCGAAACCAACGTTTATAGTTAGGCATGTATCAATTCTCGCAAAAATGGTGCGATACATCGCACCCTACCAACTACCAACTTCTATGTTCTTGTTAAATATCTATTTTCCTATAATGTGGATATTAACTCCGATAGGCTTCGAACATTTACCTTATGTCCTGGTATTTCCCGAATGGTGTGACATAGATCAGAATCGCCCGTTACGAAAGTCCCAACAGCCGCGGCTAAAATGCAATGCCGAAAATCATATTCTGCACTAGGTTTTTCTTTGCGTCCTTTTGTTACCTGATCAAACCAACTATGTGCCCAGTATCCAATGGATAGTAAGACGGTTGGTAGTGATAGTAGTTGGTCCAGTCCGCGCGCTTGGCAAGCCTCTGCGATACCCAGTGATTCTGCTAGGTAATTAACCATCATTTTGGGGTAAGAGGTGAATTCATCAGTATTTGGCCCCATTGTTTCCGACCAATATCGCTCGAAATTATCATTCTTAGGAAATATCACTTTACCATACCAATCTTTACCTGCCTGATTGATTACATATGCGAAATTACCTTTGGCGATATATATTTGTTGAGTTATTTGCTGCAATGTATCTGATGAAGGAGGTTCTGTCATATTTGCTAGGTTATCAATCGCTTCATAATAAGGTGTTTTCCTGGTGATATAAGGATTATCTGCTTGGCCGGTATTTGCGAAACATACAAAATCGTCTTTGAGCAATTCATTGGCATATTTCAAAGTGTTTGACCAATTAACTAGTTTATGCATCGATTGCCATCTTTTTTTGAACTGATTTTCATCTTTCTGAGAAACAGGTATCAGCTCCTCAAATATCTCCAAACTAGGCACAATCATAATCATTTTGCTATTCACTGCCTTATTGATTTTATGTAGTGACTCATCAGCGTCTGGAATCCTACGAAACGCTAAATCAGCAAATACGTTATTGTCAAAATATAACTTCATGACTGTTTTTTCGAGCAATTGTAGTTTATGCCGTACCCATTGCCGAGTTAAATATAACTCATCTGTTAGATATTCGTCAACCGCCGGGAAGAAGGATTGTAGATTGCGATGCATCGCACCATTTTTCTTATCTCTTTACCAATAAGACACTAACGGCTCCTAAAATCTCCTCTTTCTTATCTGCTTGATGGGGGTTAACCTTTTCGAGGATACCCCATTTCTATGGCTTGCCTTGGCGGCGGAATTAGCGTAGTATGTAGGCAAATTATCAAGGAGTAATTGTTTATGTTGCAATGCCAGGACTGCGAATATTTTTCCCATGACGAAAAGACCGGCCGGGTGATGCTTCGCTGTAACCCTTTCAGCACCATCAAAGAGCCTGCTTGTCTGGAAAAATTGCAACTATTACGTTTGGATGCCCTGCTTCGATCATATCAGGCGATTGCGAACTGGTACAAGAAGCTGGAACCCATGCAGAAGCGGATGTTCGAGTTCATGAAACGGGAAATGGACGATATCGACGAGGCGGATAGCTGGAAGACCCAGTATTTTCCCGATGATGAAGAGAAAGATGAGCAGGACCCGTCGCCAGAATAATCGCTTCTCCAGAGAATGGGTGTAAGATAAGTTGATTTTCTAAATCAGGGAAAGGCGAGTCGGTTATGGATGCATCTATATTCAAGGCGTATGATATTCGCGGGTTATATCCGGAGCAGATTGATAAAGAAGCTGCCTGGAAGATCGGCCATGCCAGTGCCCAGTTTTTACGCAGTCTGCTGCACGGATATGATCGCGGGCAGGAAACGGCCCAGTCGGTAATCGTCGGCAGGGACATGCGTAAGCACAGCCCGGTGCTGGCTAGTGCCCTGATGGAAGGTATGCTCGCATCCGGGGCTAATGTCATCGATATCGGCATGATCGATACGCCGCAGATCTACTTTGCCATCAATCACCTGGGCACCTGCGGCGGGGTTCAGGTGACGGCCAGCCATAATCCCGCCCAATACAACGGCTTCAAGATCAGCGGGCAAAAGGCCCGGCCTGTCGGTGAGGATACCGGCCTGCTGGAGATCAAGCATATCGCCGGCGCCCTGCGTCACATGGAATCAGCCGGAACCGGCAAGATCACCACCCGGGATCTTACCGAGCCTTACCGGCGGCACGTGCTGCGGTTTCTGGCCAGTAATCTGCGGTCCTTAAAAATAGTGGTTGACGCTTCCAACGGCATGGCGGGTAAATGGGTGCCGCTGATTTTTGGCGATTTGAAACTGGATATGGCGTTGTTAAATCCCGAGCACGACGGCACGTTCAAGCATGACCCCAATCCTTTGGTAGAAGCTAATCTAACCGAGCTGAAACAAGCGGTGATCGAGAAAAAAGCCGATTTAGGCATCTGTTTTGACGGCGACGCGGATCGCCTGATCATTGTTGACGAAAAGAGCAAGACAATCCCGTGCGATATCATCACGGCCCTGATGGCGGGTTATTTCCTCCAGAAAAATCCCGGCTCGACGGTGGTCTATGATCTGCGCTCCAGTTGGGTGGTCAAGGAGGAGATCACTCGCCAGGGCGGCCAGCCGCGGCGGGAACGGGTGGGTCATTCCTTCATGAAAAAGACCCTCAAGGATACCAAGGCGATTTTCGGCGGCGAGCTGAGCGGTCATTTCTATTATCGCGATAATTATTTCGCCGACAGCGGCATGATTACCCTGGTGCATATTCTCAATATTCTTTCCGACCACAATGCTCCGCTCAGTGAGCTGGTCAAGCCTTTGCAGCGCTATTATTGCAGTGGTGAAAACAATTTTGAAGTGGAAGACAAGGCTGCCATGCTCGCAATGATGGCCGAGAAATACGCGGACGGCCAGATTGATTATCTCGACGGTATTACCGTGCAATATCCCGACTGGTGGCTCAACTGCCGGCCCAGCAATACTGAGCCTTTGCTGCGGCTGAATGTGGAGGCGAAATCGCCCGACGTGCTGGCGGCAAAGATGGCCCAGTTGAAGGAGCTGCTCGGCGAGCCGGTGGCTCATTGAAAATCAATTGCCGGTAAAGTGCGTTATCGGGCCTCTCTCAGTCGGCAGATTAATCTGGGGATCAAGCTCGCCGGTATAATACAAACGGCCCAGGTACGCGGTGCCAATGCTGCCGGCGACATTCGCCTGCGGATTGGCGATGGAGTTGTTTGCCACCCTGCCGTTGATGAAGCCGACCATTATCCGGTCGATCTTTTTCCAGGCGTAAACCGTGGCGTCAAAATCACCCGTCGTGAAAATGCTGTCAATACTGCCGTAGGCGCTGTTGATATTAGCCTGCTGAATACTGCCGGCTACGTTTATGGTGTTCAAACTGAGATTGGCGATGACCGATCCGCTGAAAATCGGGTCGGGGGTGCCGGCGCCCGCGGCTATGACGGCGCCGAAACGGTCGAATCCCACTAACAGACTCTGGAGGCGATGGGTATCTATTGAACCGGAAAAATCACCGCCGCTGCTGACCCGATAGATTTTCGAGCGATATTGGGCATTCGCCTGAATCTGGCTGTTGGCGATAGCGCCATCGGCGTGAACCTGCTTGATAAGCCCGCCGGCACTGATGAAGCTGTCGGTTATATCACCGTCCACGAATACGTAGTGAACGGCGCTATATGGACCTTCCGCCTGGATAACACTCTGCACTAAACTGCCCTCTTCCACCTCGAACATGCCTATTATTTTATTTGTGTAGAAAACGCTGTTAGCGACATTACCATGGTGAATCTTCGCCCACACCAGGGCCTTGTCCAGAACAAAGGTACTATCCACCAGCGCGTTGGGGTCGGCTAAGGCATCATGGTTTTGGGCAACATCCAGATTATTAATCTGGCTGCCAAAAAAGATGCTGTCCACGATCGCGCCGGCTGCCTGGATATTACGGTAATTATTTTTGCTGCCGTAGGCAAAAAAGCGGACCGAGCCGATGGTGTCCTGCACGGTAAGATCCCGCAGTCGCCAGCCGTCGAAGACCTGCTCTTGTGCGGCGTTGGTATCGCCCAGATTTTCCGCCTGGAAATCATAAAAATAATAGTGCGGGGCCCGCACATTATAAACTGTGCCCAGGTCGGTATGATAAATTATTCCCTTCGTGCCAGCCTGTTCTTCGATACTGTCGATTGTGCCTTCACACTGGATCAGTCCCCAGGAGCCGGCCAGGATGATTTGGGGCAGGGCCAGGTCGCCGGAATCGTCGAGATTTATCAGGCTCACCTGGCTGCGGCTGGCGCCACCCGAAAGGTTAAGCGAATCCAGACTGGTCACCACCGTGCCGGAAGGTTTGCCGGTTACCGTAAGAGCCGCCCGGCCTTTGCCCGAAATATCCAGACGCAGTTGTTCTCCCTGGGTATTGAAAAAACCGGCGGGCGCAATCAGTGTTTGTTGCGCTTCCGGTACGCCCAGCAGGAATTGATAGGGACCCTGACTTTGATTGACCGGACTGATAGTCAATGTAAAATTACCCGCTTTCAGGGCGGTAAAGGTTTGGTCGATCAGCTTATTGGGGTCGGCAGTGATAACCTGGGGGAAGGTATAAGGCTGACCCTGACGCTGGTCGGTATCCAGGGTCAACTGCATTTGTGAAATTTGCGCCACCCCCAGCAACAGATTCGGCTCCATGGTCACGGCGTTCGGGTCGCCCAGCACAGCGATCAAATCATCGTAGGCCTGACTGGCATGCGGCTCGCCCTGCGCTACCACGCGGGCATTGCCGGCCAGGGCTAATAATTCGCTGCCGGAATCGGAAGTTACACACACCAACTGCGGGATCTCCAGCGACTCCAGGCCAAGCGGTTGGATAATTTGCTGGCGGCTGAGCTTGTTATAGAAGTACTCAAATACCTCATTAGCGTCGCTTCGCGATCCGGTTATCACAGCGCCGGCATTATGCAGGAACATCCAGATATCTCCCGTTTCGTCAAAGGTAAATGATGCGTGTGCGCTTCCATCCTCCATGATATCGCCGGCGATCAGGTAGTACGGCTCGACTTCGGGGATAACGGTCTCCGCCTGGCTGTCCAGTCGGAAGATCCAGGGCTGAGTCAGGGCGAAAACCTGTAAATAAGGAATATATTCGTTCGGCGTTTGGGCGCCTTCGCCGTATTCGGGCCGAAGCTGCAAATCCTGCAGCTCGTAATCCATCAGGTGTTGATACTCCAGCCGGGCAATACTATCCTGCTGTAACACGTACAGATTGCCGTTGTCGTCAAAGGAGATATCACCACTGGGCACGGAACCGGTCGGCAGGCCCCGGCCCCATACCGTGAGAATGTCGTCCGGGTCCAGGCTGATCAACATGGTGGTAGATTGGACAGAGACAGTGAGCACCAACTCCCCTTCCAGGATGGAATTATCCGGGGCAAAGGTCATGTCCAGCACCATAATGTTCTCTTCGAATTGATGAAAGAGCGAGGTATTGCCCTGGCTGTCCACCCGCAGGATTTTCGATCCATCCGGCCAGGTGGCGACGAACAGGTCACCGCCGTATTTGCCGGTGGTGTCAAAGGCCAGGCTCCCTGCGCTATCAGCGATGTCTTCGACGAAAAGGTGGGCCACCCCGGCACTGTCGATCCGCCACAGATCCGACTCCAGACCCAGGGAGCTGCTGCCCGTGCCGTTCTCGCTGAGAAGGTAAAGATAATTGCCGAACTCGCCCGTCGCATCCGGGCTGAATGCCATATCGATTACGTCATAAAATCCGGTAACGGCCGCACCGCCGCGATAGGCGGGATCGCCGGATTCGTCAACAAAGGTCAGGGCGAATTTGCTGATTGTGCCGTCCGTTTGAACCTGATAAACCTCACCATCCATGGCGTCACCCATATTCGGCCCAAAGGTGCCCATGTAAAGCTTATTCTGGAATCCGGGATTATTCGGCCCCGCCAGGGCTAGCGCTGTAGGAGATAAATCAATCTGCTCAGCGGACGGGTCGAAAAATTCGCTGAAGACCGCGTTATTCGGGTCCGCCTCGTTCGGTTCGACATAAGTAATGCCCCCGTCGCCGCCCAGAGCCGGACGAAACTGAGTTGCATAGAAACCGTCCGCGTAAAGGCCGCTGTCGGAAATTACCGCCAGAGAGGTGGCATTAAAATTTCCTTCCGTCCGGGCCAGCACCGTAGTGGGTACTGAAGGAGCGACACCCACCGTTATCGCCGTCAGGAATATGGCCTTCAGGTCGCGGCGCATTACCTGCTCGCTGATCTCGATTTGCAGTTGCGAGAAGTCATTTTCGATTTTGATAATCTGACTGCTGGCCTGATCCGCCACGTGAATTACTCCCCCCGGCTCAGCGGCAATCGCAGTCAGATCCGCACTGCTCCGGCCGGTAAGGCTGGTTATATCCTCGGTGGTAATAACCCGGCTGATATAATTATTCACATCGACCGCCAGGATATCGCCCCTGCCCCGTAAGGCAATCAGAACCGTTTCGTCGCTGGTGACGGCGAGATCACTGATGACCAGGTCATCCGCCGGCAGCTCCGCCGCTGCGGCCAAATCATCCGCTGCGGCGATCAGCGTTACGCTATTTGGCTCCTTAACCCAGAGACTGCTGCTATCGACGATAAAATAGACCCGATCCAGATAAAGGGCAGCCATCCCGGTGATGGTTTGATAATCAGCGTCCGGCATGAGAAATTGCAAATCGAGCTTGCCGCCCTCCGGCACGGTAAATCGGTAGCTGTCCACGTCGCTGGTGTCCGCCAGAACACCCTCAACGCCGATGGCAAGCACGCTGTCATTGACGAAATCAAAGGAAAGTTGCTGCGGCGTGCCCGCGGGATTAGGCTCCTGCTCGGTAACAATCAGATCAGCGCCGGAGAAAAAGTCGTCACCTTTACCGTCGGCCGGCGGTAAACCAGCAAGAGAAAAAACTAACATGAGCACCGGCCAAAATCGGCGTCTGGAAGGAAAGCAATCAGTCATAAAAAAAACCTTCTGGTAGCGGGAGGGATTTTTTACCGCCCAAGCAAATTCAATTAGTCGATTATAACCGATAATCGACCTTTAAAACAAGCCGCTTTAACCAACCGATGGGTGTTTTGGTATTTCATAAAGCTGGAAGGTGTGGTCCTGTCCGCCCGCCGGATGCCACGACGTTAACCGCAAACCCGCTTGGAGCAGCCGATCAAAGTTGCCGCGGTTGATCTCCGGTGAAAATCCGTAGTATTTCTGCAATCGCTTAACTTCGTCCCAGTTGACGTATAAGTGAGTAAAACCCTCATCGCTGAGCTGGCGGAGAATTTCCGCCGGTTTTTCACCTGCTTGCAGCATTTGAGCCAGTGGATTTCGGTCAAAAACGGTGTTGTAGCGGTACTGGCTGCGGATATAAAACGGCCGGGACTCGCCCACCAGCAGCACCTTAGTGTCCGGCGGGAAATCAGCTGAATCGCTGAAGGGAAACAGGCCCGCGACGACGACGTCTCGCCCAGCCAGCGGCCAAAATCCGTGCCGGTCATTTTCGCCGCGGGTATTTCTGTCGTAAGCCGCCGCGCAGATTATGGTGCTCGCCGCCCCTATCACCACCGCCAAGGCCGACCACAGCCAGGAGCGCCATTTTTGCTTTATCGGGGGCCCACAGTTGGCGATGAGAAACACCCCCGGCAAAATGACCGGCAGTAAAAACCTGCTTTGTAGGTGAGTAAAGAATATCCACGCTGCTATTACCGCCAGCATTCCCGCAAGAGCCGTCCGTACCCCTCGGCCCAGGCCGGCAGTGCCGCCGGCGATCAGGCCCACCGCCGCCAGAATTACCAGCCCGGCGTAATGGCCAGGGCTAAACAACTCGCGGGCCAAAGCCTTGCCCCGCGCGGGCCAGGGGGCAACGTCCTCGCTCGGCTGGTGGGCGGTTTGCCATCTGGCCGACTGCTCGGCGGTCCAGTCGTTTCGGCCCAGGTAATTGGTCGCCAAAGGGAAAATCGGGTTGCCCCGGTAAATCATATTTTTAATCAGCCAGGGCGAAAAGGAAATAAATGTACCTAATAAAATAAGGGCCAGTTTTTTCCCCTTGGCCTTTGCCCCGCTTAGCCCAAAGATAATTACTACCGGCAGGATCGTTATCAGCGCGGTATATTTACTGCCGCAGGCCAGGCCGGTAAATATTCCCGCCAGCAGGAAAGAAGCCTTCACCGGGTTTTCATGCTGCTTATCAGAGGGCGGATTCGCCCCATAAGCCGTACAAGCCAGGGCTGATAGACCCAGCAGCAGCAGGTAACATTCCACATAGGCATTGGTGGCCGCGAAAAATAGCTGCGGCCCCGCCGCTGCGATCGCCGCGACCTGCGCCGCGGTTTTCCCCCGATTTTTCAGCAGCAGATACACCCCCACAATAAACAGCACCGCCAGGAAAAAATTGAGCATCTGACCCAGGTACATCCCTTCGATAGCGGAACCCTTCAGAATCATCCCTAAGAGATACAGCATCTCCATATTGGCGGGAAAATTGCTGTAAACATTGTGATTGATAGGAACAATCCCGCCCATCTGGAGATATTCCCGCGGCAGTTGCAGATGGTATTCCAGCACGTCGTATCCCCGCCCGTCATGCTGCCAAAGGACTCCCGCCGGCAGCATCGCCGCCAGTAGTGCCAGCGCCCCTAGCGGAATCAGTACCAACGCCAGCGCCGGGATAGCACCAGCCGGGGTAAATTTTTCCCTGCGTCGCCGGCTGAGCCAGATTAGCCCCGGTAGCGCCATTACCATTAATAATCCGATATATACCCACCGCTGTAGTACACCCGCCCAGGCTAGTAGTAAAACCGCCAGCGAAAGCACCCCCAGTCCCAGGGCTGTGCCCAGAATAAATAATCGACCCCAATCTTGCGAGACGTTTGGCAAGCCCGCTGACGGCTCCGTTTTATGGCCAAAGGAAACCAGCCGCAGCAGGCCCATGCCGCCCAAAGTCGCGGCCAGTAAAATACCCGCTGACCATGCCCCATCGCTCAAAAGCAGATACCCCACATTGATTAACTGTACCTGAGCCTCGTTAATATTGGCAGGCTCTTGCCACAGACCAGCAAGCACCATAATCTGCCGGAAGAACAGCCAGACCCCCAAACACCCCAGGAAAAAAAGAATGGCGATTATGCTCCAGCGTTTAACGGTTGTCATACGGGTATATAATCTAGCGGCTGCGGACCGCTTTGGCAAATGTAACTATCTTTTACCACAGAGATTATCAAGGCGGCGTTAAAGCAGGAGGGGAGAAATCATCATTCGGAAGGTTGATTTTCGTCGGATGAATTTTAGCCTTTACCGCGGCGGACGATACAATATAATACAGTATTTTGTATATGGGCTGATTTAAAACAGCCCAAAACAAAGCTGAATATCGGCTGCCGGTGGGCCGGTCAAGCGAAGCAGGCAAAGGTCAAATTATATGAAACTGGTCGATTATCTTACAGTTGATCGGGTGGTAAAGCTAGAGGGTGCCACCAAGACGCAGGCTCTGGGGCAGTTGATTGATGTGCTCAGCAGTCGTGAGGTCAAGGTCAGTCGGGGTGAGCTGGAAAAAGCGGTTTGGCATCGCGAAAGCTTAATGAGCACCGGAATCGGCAACGGTTTGGCTATTCCCCACGTGCGGATGGCGGGTCTGGTCACCAGTTCCATGACCGTCGGCGTCAGCCGGGGTGGGATCGCCGATTACGAAAGCCTCGACCCCGCTGCGATCAAAATCATCGTCCTGATCGCCGCTCCCCAGGGTCAGCATGAAATCTATCTGAAACTGTTGGCCAAGGTGACCCAGGTGCTCAAGCATCAGCAGCGGCGGGAGGCGATTATCGCCGCTGAGAGCGAGCAGCAAATTTACGAGATTCTCACGGGAGCGGAAGGATGAGTGCGGCTAGCTTACTGGCGATTATTAATCACACCCATTTGCCCGCTTTGCTGGTGGTCGGTCTGGCGATTTTTTTCGGTACGATCGGGGCCAATATCTTTCAGAAGCTGCGAATTCCCCAGGTTGTCGGCTATATTGTCATTGGCATTATCATAGGCCGATCCGGATTGAATCTGATCGACGAAGAGGCGATTCGCAGCCTGCTGCACTTCAACTTTTTCGCCCTGGGCGTCATCGGCTTCATGATCGGTGGGGAGCTGCATCTGGATTTGTTTAAAAAATACGGCAGGCATTTTTTCGTCATTCTCTTTTCCGAGGGGATGGGGGCGTTTTTCTTGGTTGGGAGTTTGGTTTTTGGCTTGGCCTGGCTGCTGCTGCATGATTTTAACGTGGCGCTATCGCTGGGTCTGCTTTTGGGGGCCATTTCATCCGCTACCGCCCCCGCCGCTACCGTGGACGTTTTATGGGAGTATAAAACCCGCGGCATTCTTACCACCACCGTTTTCGCCATTGTCGCCCTCGATGACGGTTTGGCACTGGTGCTTTATGGCATCGCTTCTACGATCGCCGGCGTTCTGCTCGGCCAAACCGCCGGAGGTGGTTTTTTCGCGATTATCGGGTATACCGTCTATGAATTACTCGGCGCGGTGGTTTTAGGGGCGGGCAGCGGCTTTTTGCTCAGTTGGATCTTGCACCGATCATACAGCCGGGAAAAGTCGCTGACTTTTGTCATTGGCTCACTGGCCCTGATTATCGGTTTGACTTTAATCTTGAAGGTTGACCTGATTCTTTCCACCATGGCGTTGGGTGTGACTTTGACGAATCTTAGCCCCCGGCGAACGAATATCGCCTTTCAGATGGTCGAGAGTATCGCCCCGCCGATTTATGTACTTTTTTTCGTCGTGGTGGGAGCGGGTCTGCACATTGCCGGAATGGCCGATTGGATCTGGTATATAGCTATCGCTTACGTGGTGGCCCGCACGCTGGGCAAAATGATCGGCGCCTATCTGGGCGCCCGCTGGACTGGGGCGGCCCCAACGGTGCGGAAGTATCTGGGATTTTGTCTGTTCAGCCAGGCCGGCGTCGCCGTCGGGTTGGCCATCCTCGCTGGTGATACCTTTGGTGGAAATATCGGCAACTCCATCATCATGATTATTACCGCCACCACCTTTCTGGTTCAGATCATCGGCCCCCCCAGCGTGAAATATGCGGTCAAGCGGGCCGGCGAGATCGGGTTGAATATTACCGAAGAAGATCTCATGCATTCGTACAAGGCAGGGGAGATGATAAGTCGGGAAACTCCCATTTTTACTATCCGCACGCCGCTGGCGCAGATCCTGCAGACTATCGCCGATACCGACGCTATGGTATATCCGGTGGTTGATCCCCAGGGCCGGCTGGCGGGTCTTATTTCCATTCTGGAATTACGGCAGAGTCTCGCTGAGGCCCAACTGGCGCAGTGGGTAGTGGCCTATGACCTGATGCAGCCGCCGCCGGAGGGCATTAAGGAGAATACCCCCCTGGATAAGGCAGTAGTATCCATGAAGCAGCAGAACCTGGAGTGCCTGCCCGTGCTCGCCGAGGCGGACGATTGTCGCTTTCTCGGCCTGCTGGAGTTGCGCAAAGTGAACCGCCAGCTTTCCCAGGAAATCCTTCGCCGCCGGCAAGCATCCGAATCGTGATTTTCCCCGGTCAGAATTTAAGATTCATCCCATATCGCTGTTTCTTTTGCCGCCGGTGAGATGGCCGCTGCCGCTTCTTTACTCTGCTGCCGCCACCGTCGGCCCATCGTTAATAAAATGCCCAGCGTCATTACCATCACGATGATATCGGTAAAGACCAGTGGTCCTGTACCCGGCCAGCCCGGTATATACTCCGTCACCAGCAGCCGCACCATCATCGTCAGCGACGTAACCAGCATAATCACCGCCGGCACCAGGGTGTACCAGATCGGCCGACGCCGCTGGATCAGCCACGCCGTAGCCACCAGCAGCGACAGCGCCGCCAGCAATTGATTGGCTGAGCCGAAGATGCTCCATAATAACAGATACCCTTTCCCCCACCCCAGCAGCAGCATCAGCGCTACCGCCAGCCCGGAATTTACCCAGTAGTATTTCAAGATTCGCAGCAACGCTCTTTTAACTCCGCGACTTTGCAGGACGGATTCCGGGGGAATATTTTCATAATCCGGCGGCTCTTGAATCCCCAACCCGTCCGTCCCTGTCACTTCGATCAGAGCCGGCTTTTCGCCTGCCTCGTTGGACGAGGCCATTGCAGTTTGTGCTCGCCCTGCCTGGGCAAAGACGTCATACCGACCGAAGAAGGTGGCCCAGCCCTCTTCAATCATATAGCGGGTCAGGCGGATCGCCGTATCCAGAGTCGTCACCAGAAAGCCCTCCAACAGCAGCATCGCCCCCAGTGCCCCCGCTGCGATCGGCAGCCCCAGCCCCAGATTCGCTGTCTGGCCGACCGCCATCGCGAATGTCAGTATCGGATTACCTTTGTCCGCATCCGGATAGCAATAACCTTTATAACGGACCATTGACAAGCCCACAATCAAACAGCACACCACGCAGACCGCTAAAAAGCTCTCCAGTAGCATTGCGTAATAGCCGATCTGCCGGGCTGCTCTTTCGTTGGTTAATTGCTTGCAGGTGGTCCCCCCGGCGCAGAGACTGTGGAAGCCGCTTACCGCCCCGCAGGCGATAATGACAAACATCACCGGCCAGCCCGGCCCCAGCGTGCTGCTGCCCTGGGTCCAGTTACTAAGCGGAATCCCCGACGCTTGAAATATCTCGCCCCCGCCACGCAGTCCCGCCCCTATCAAGGCTACGATTAAAAAAACAATTCCTACGTAAAGGATATGGACGTTGATAAAATCCCGGCTCTGCAGAAACAGCCACACCGGCAGCCCCGCCGCGATCAGCACGTACCCGCTGATCATCAGCTTCCAGGTAGCGGGCTGCACCGCCATGGGCAGTATTAGTCCGATTATGATCGAAACCCCGCAAATGATTATCGCCAGTAATGAGCAGATCCAGACCGGCCACTTCCGCTTGAGATACAGAAAACCAATCAAGGGCGAAAAGGCGGTAATCATCACCACCGAGGTGGAAGCGATGCCCCCGATAACCGCCTCATCTCCCACCACACGAAACAGCTTCT
>Ga0068714_10002814_pt1 | contig 21663 bp, 20 predicted proteins | sample MTBNYHSulfiMetaG_FD_62988 | JGI IMG/M metagenome (GOLD analysis project Ga0068714, IMG submission 62988) | Enrichment culture microbial communities from rom New York Harbor, USA that are MTBE-degrading - MTBE-NYH (New York Harbor Sulfidogenic)... | ecosystem: Environmental > Aquatic > Marine >... | reverse complement strand
CCTTCAAACACAGGTATTTTGATATTATATATGTCTTCCATGTGCAGCATATTCTACCAGATTATTAAAGCTTTATTCTTCTTCATAAGGGGAGCTGGTAATTGTAGTAGTGCTCCCACTGAGCAAGCAGCTCTTTTAAAAAGGAGGGTTTTATCTTTGAGGTTTAGAAGGCTGGAGAATTCGGCTTTATCGGTCAACTGGGAGTGTCAATATGATTTTGAGTTTCCAGTTGTCTTCAATATGGCAATCTGCTGTGCGAGCTCTTTGACCTGTCTGCTCAGCTTTGTAATCTTTACAGAGTAATGAAGATTAATCAGGATTACAATCACAAGACCGAAGACGAATATTGTTGTTGTCTGAGCTATTGCACCTATAAGATGCGTCAACCATTCAAGGAGGTTCTGCCACAGAACAAGTACAATTATACCGAGCCCTATTATAAGCCATAGAAAAGAGTACTCCTCTCCAAGTTTTCTCCTTCTTACCATCTCTATTATCGCCACAAAAATAAGTATGCCTATAACCAGCGCGAAAATTCTTTGATGTAATGTCATGCCTTTCCCTCCCCTCTGCTTCTTAAAAGTGTAACGAGTATTGAAAGAAGCATTTTGAATGTATAATAAAAGGGCTTAAGCCCGCTATGCATTGATGTATTTCCGATAGACCTCTTCATTGTCACCGGGACCTCTGTAAATCTGATGCCTTTCCTGTAAAGCATAATTATCACGTCCGCATCAGGATAGTCCGCCGGATACACATCACTTGCGAAAAGTGCCATCGCCTTCCTGTTAATGGCCTGGTATCCTGATGTTGGGTCTGTTATCTTTTTTCTCGTCACAATACGCGCAATACTTGCAAAGAAAAACATCCCTATTCTTCTTATAACTGGAGACTTGTAGTTATTGTCACCTAAAAATCTTGATCCTATAACCACGTCAACCTCACCATTAATAACAGGTTTGATTAACGTATGTATGGATGATGGATCATGCTGACCATCAGCATCCATCTGCACAGCAAACTTATATCCTTTTTCCAGAGCATACTTGAAACCTGTCTGAAGCGCTGAGCCATAGCCAAGGTTAAAAGGCAGATCTATTACTGCAGCGCCAGATGCCCTTGCCTCGTTCGCTGTATTGTCTGTGGAACCGTCGTTGACAACAATAATGTCCGCATGAGAAAATTTCCTGATATCTTGAATTGTTGGGCCAATCATCCCCGTCTCATTGTAGGCAGGGATGATTATCGCAAGATTATCATTTAGTTCCTGGCTCATAGCTCTTTATAAAGTTTAATGTATTCATCTGTTGCTCTGTCAATTGAAAAACCTCCAACTATCCTCCTCGTGCGCATAGCATTTTAATACTTCACTTGTTTGTCGTTATAGTCAACAAAATGACAACCTCAAGGAGAGATCCTATTTTTGGAGCCATATATATCAATTTTCGAGAAATTTCTTCTGAGCACAACATAGACTATTAATTTTCCATAAAGTTTCATATCACAGGGAAAACGAAAAAAGTTTTTTATCTCCATCTCTTTCCCCTGCAGGAGTAAGCCAATCTGTGCCTGAATGAGCAAGTTGTTCTTTTGCTTTCGCGTCAGTTTTTCACAAAGAGTTGAGAGCATCTCGTCAGCAATTTTTTTTCTGTATATCCCCAATATCATATAATTGGAACTCTTATTTTTTCCGTGAGCATAAATATGAGCTGAAATTATATTTTTATATACCTTCATATTCTCAAAGATGGACGGATTCTGTATCCAAAAAACCCAGTCCTCAAGATAGAGAAAACGTTCATCGAATACCGAATTAATCCGATCTTTCTTAAAAACAATATTTGAGAGAGAAAAGGGAACTGAAGCTGTACAAATGTCGAGATGCTTTTCCAGATTTACTAGGATTGTTCTTAATACTCTCCATTTTTTCAGTTTCTTGTACCACTGTATTGTAAATCCGAGGGCAGAATAATCCGGTGATTTTTGAATATACGGGATAGGATCAAATGCCAGCTCATCATCGGCATCGAGAAAAAATATCCACTCTCCGCTGCTATGTTCCAGCCCGGTATTTCGCGCCCCTGCCGACCCTTGATTCTCCTGTCTGATTAAGACAACTGTCAGTGGTAAGAGAGTTTCCTTTCTTAATTCAACAATCTCTGGACTCCTATCCTGTGAACCATCATCAACAATGATCACCTCAGTTAGTTCTTTTGACTTCCGGGACATTCTGTTCAGAGACACAAGCGTTCTACTAATCGTCTTTTCAGAGTTATAGACAGGAATGATAATGCTTAATAAAATCATATACTTTAATAGTATTTTTTAATGCTCTTGAGTGGTAATGCTCAAAAGGTTTTAAGAATCTTATACTTTGGTTTCTGTATTTATTTTGAAGTTATTGATTATTGTGTTTATGCTTGCACACTACTCGGCCCTTTAAACGCATAAAAAAAGTATATACATGGACATAAGAAATACCAAGCAAAACAAGGAACATCATGAGGAGTCTGCCCTTATATTCACCCAAATATTTGAAAGGAGCATAATACAATGATTGAAGAAAATAGTTTAGTTTAGCAAATAATGCCCCCTTCCCGCATGTGCATCCTGCGATATAATAGGCACTGCTGTAAGCTTCTCTCTTTACCTTCACGGCCTCATCAGGTAATCCATGTAGGGAATACATTTTTTCTATAAGCCGAATATGTTCTTCAGCCATTACTATCCCCTGATGACTAACTGTAGTAGAGTCAGGATGCACTCGAAATGTAGCTAATGTCTCTGGAATTCTCATAAATGGGCCTAAAAGTCCTGCGCGAAACCAGAAGTCCAGGTCAGCCACGTAACGGAATTGAGGATCCCTGCCTTTGAGTTTTTCGATGGCTTCACGTCTGAAGAATGCGCCTGGACCGGGCAGGCAATAATGCCTTCTGATCATATCGCTGTAACTGGTGTAATCATATGTCTTGATATTCTGTATAACTTTTCCCTTACAATCAATCATATTCCAGTCAGGATATACAACCGCCAATTCCGGTTTTGAGATGATCAGTTCTACCATACTCCGTATAGCGCCGGGTAAAAGAGGGTCATCAGAGTTCACTACACCGATGATTTCGCCGTTTGCCATCGAAAAACCTTTGTTTACAGTATTGGTTTCCCCCATGTTCTCATGTGTCTCCCAGCGTATCTTATCATGATATTTCTTAATAACCTGCAATGTATTATCAGTAGACCCGTCATCCAAAACAATATATTCCAAGTACGGATAGTCCTGACTCAGTACGCTTAAAATGGTTTCTTCAAGCAACGATTCCCGATTATATGCAGGCGTAATAACCGTTACTAATGGTAATTGCTTATTATTTCCATATCCTGTTTTCTCAGTATTTTTGCTATTATTCATGGCAATTAAAAGATTGAAAACCCTTATATCCCAGCACAATCTTAATGACCGTGCTGCTGACATTCTTTACGAGATATTCCGGCGGCGGTGTCCAGTTGCATGGCCTATCGAGGACTGTTTTAACACAGGAAAATATTAAATCAGGTTCTGCCCCGCTCAGTATGTTGCTCCCCACTTCAACTGTCTCAGGACGCTCGGTGACGTCGCGGAGGGTTACGTTGGGGACTTTGAAGATGCAGCATTCTTCCTGTACGGTGCCGGAATCGGTCAAGACGCACATAGCATGCTGCTCGAGGTGAACGAAGTCAAAAAGTCCCAGTGGCTCCACTGCTCGCACATTTCCGCCCTCCATGACCTTCCCCTGTTTCTCAAGCTGTGAACGAGTTCTCGGATGGAGGCTGCAGATCACAGGGGCATTATATTTCTCACTTAGGATATTGAAGGCCTCGATGAAACTTGAAAGCCTCTCCTTTATATCAACGTTCTCAGCCCTGTGCAGGGTCACAAGGAAATATTCCCCTGACTTAAGTCCAAGCCTTGAAAGCGCAGAACTTGAGTCTATATTAGGGGCATAGTGATCAAGCACCTCCTTAATAGGATTGCCTGTTACATATATCCTTTCTCCCTCTATCCCTTCCCTCAAAAGGTTGGCACGACTCCTTTCCGTATATGGCATAAGGATGTCGCTGCAATGGTCAATAATGCGTCTATTAACCTCCTCAGCCACTCTATCATCATAACAACGATTCCCGGCTTCCATATGAAAGACAGGGATTCTCATTCTTTTTGCTGCGATGGAAGACAACGCACTGTTTGTATCGCCGAGAAGCAGTAGGCGATCAGGCTTTTCGGCCTGGATAATCCGTTCACATTCTGTCAATATCTCACCGATCTGTCCCATGGCTGATTCGGCTCTGCATTCCAACACATGGTCTGGTGCTCGAATCTCCAGTTCTTCGAAAAATATATCATAGAGGGTGGGATCGTAATTCTGTCCCGTGTGTACGAGCACATGCTCGCAGTAGCGGTCAAGGAGAGGGATAATGCGAGAAAGGCGGATTATTTCAGGGCGCGTTCCTAAGATGGTAATCACCTTCATCGCAATAATTCTCCTTCCTCTATTATCTCACGACCAGTCATAATGTTGTACTTTTCCAGAAGCTTAGTGGTTTCATCCAGCGTCATAAGAAAATCACCGGAGCTGTATTCCTTAAGCAGTGCCCGCTGACCAGTCTCCTTTTTCATCAGCTCTGGAAGCATCGGCTTGATGGCGTAATACTCACCCTGCTCAAAGGTACGCCAAGCTTCTTCCTCCGCAACCAGAACTTCATGGATCTTTTCACCAGGGCGTATACCGGTAAGAACTGTCTTTATTTTACGATCTCCTATCATCGCCTTGGCAACGTCAACGATTCTGGCGGCTGGTACCTTTGGAACAAGAGTTTCGCCAGGTGCTGCCGTTTCTATTGCGATACAGATGGTGTCAACCGCATGCTCCAGCGGCAGAAGGAAACGGGTCATGTCCTCCCTTGTGATGGTCACCGGGCCACCATTATTAATCTGCTCATGGAACAGGGGTATCACCGACCCCCTTGAGGCTAAGACATTGCCGTATCGGACACAGATGAAGCGGGTAGCAGGAAATGTTATGTTAGCAGCAATAAATATCCGTTCCTGCAGAGCCTTGCTCATACCCATGACATTGATCGGCTTGCACGCCTTGTCAGTAGAGACACCCATCACAGTTTCGACTTTCAGATCGTTTTCACCGATCGCCCTTACAATATTTTCTGCTCCGGTAATATTGGTCTGAACCGCCTCGGAAGGAAAATACTCGCAGGTAGGGACCTGCTTCATAGCAGCAGCATTGATAACAATATCAGCGTTTTTCAGGACTAAGCATACAGAGTGGTAATCGCGCACATCTCCGATCCTGAACTCGAGCAACTGCTCAAAGTTATGGTAGATTATCTCATCTGTTACTTTCTTTTTCTGTTGGTACTCAATCCGCATGAAATGCTGCTTCGCCTCATCGCGTGAAAAGATGATAATCTTTTTTGGGGTTCCCGCTTCTCCTGACAGTAAACGCCGGGTCAATACCTTTCCAAGGGAACCTGTTCCACCGGTAATGACCACCGTCTTGTTTTCAAAGAGGGACATTCAAATACCTCCTAATCCAAAATATTTAAAAACCAATTTTAATGATCATATAAGTCTCTTACTGTTTTTATAAAAAGAGGCACTGATAAAATGCCGATACATCTTATCAACCAGATCATGCCATGGCGGGGGACTGTATCCAGTCGTATTCCGAAAGCGGTATGAATCGAGTGATCTGTCGCAATGAAAATCTTCATACCGCTCTATCTCTATCCGTTTCCCGTAACGCTCAGCTACCTGACGAAGCAGATCGTATTTGGAGATGGGCGAGGAAGAGACATGGTAAATGCCGGTCAGTTCCTTGTTCGGAATAACATAATCAGCAATAATATGTGCCATTTCCGCAGTTGGAAAACCGGAGAAGAAGGCGTTTGTAAAGCCACTAACCTTCTCTTCCTGCGATAGAAACCATTCGATAAGGCCGTACTTCCCCTTCAACTCATGACCGATAATAGAACTACGCAGGGTAACACAATGTGGATAAACTACCTCACCTAGAAGCTTTGTACGGCCGTACAAATCATCGGCATCAGGCCAGTCATCTTCGGTATAATTGCCTTTCTTTCCACTAAATACACAGTCGGTGCTCATATGTATCAGCCTCGCATCTAAAATCTTGCATGCCTGAGCCAGCCGGTGCGGGAATAGTGAGTTAATGGAAATGCAAGTAACAGGATCCTTTGCAGCCGGTAATTGTTTAATTATGCCAATACAGTTAATAACCACATCCGGCTTTACTCCGGACAAAACATTATGGATCGAATTGAAATCGTCGGCATTTACATCCCCGTAAACCTTAGTCAAGAGTTCCTGAGGAAACCGCAGTGAGAGTCCTTCCAGATTGCGTACAGTAGCGTGAACCTCCATATCCTTTCGTTCAGAAAGCATACCGAAAAAGGTATGCCCCAGCATGCCGGTTGCACCGAAAATTAAAACCTTCTTATCTGGCATCAATAAATACTCCTTTCATTCGCCACTGTAGTATATAAATCTATAACTTTAGACTTCAATAGAGATTGGTTGAGTTTTTCAGCGGCAAGCCGATAATTTCTCTCTCCCGCATAATTAACCAGATCATCGTCGGTCAGGGCTCGCCGAATGGCTTTTGCCACTACTTCAGGATCTTCCGGTGGTACAAGGATTCCGGTTTTTCCGTCCTCTATCCATTCGTCGGCACATGAGGTCCATGATTGTATAGGGAAAGAACCCATAGCCATAGCCTCTAAGAGCGAGGTACTGATACCGTCACTAATACTTAATCCTAAAGAGGTCCGGGCCTCCCCTTGAAGCCTCAGAATTTCATAATGAGGGGTTCCCGTTGGAATTATTCTTGTTCGAATTCCTGTCGATTTACGGAAAAGCCTAGCAGCTCTTACCGTCTCCCTAGATGCAGAATAAATAACCACTTCATACTCATCCAGAATATCAGTGCAGTATTCCAGCGCCTTTAAGCCTGACAGGGCTCGTCCTGCCCAGTGCTGATAGCCTTTGAGCATGATAATACGCCTATCGGAAATGGGTCCGGACTTACGCAGGCGGGAAATCTGTTTTAAATTAAACCCGCAAGAATTCGGGAAAACTCCAATAACTCTGCCTTTGAAACCGAATTCCCGCGCTAGTTTGACATCCCTCAGGCACTCACAGGTATAGTAATCACATTCCTCTAAAACACTCTTGATTTTCGGCTCATGCTCAGATAACCGCCCGAACAAATAGATGTCACTTCCCCAGTTTGTTACAATCCATGGCGGGAATTTTCCATAGAAGCGTTTTCTTGCTTCCAGGGTTAAATATCCTGCGGCTTGAATCTCCATTGAATGAATTATATCTGGTTTTATCCTGGCAATTATTCGCTTTAATTGGAGTATACGGTAATCTGGCCAAATCTCTTCGAGAACACGTATGCCACCAAATGCTACAAATTTGGAAAAGACAGGGAAACCGTGTAAATAAACGCTCTTATCTATACCTTTGCATTTACTATAAAAAGAATGATAAACACTTATGTTCTTCATCTCAGGATGTACAAGTCCGCAGTCTTTACTCGGAAACATATAAATATCCCATCCCTGATCGGCTATCTGGGATATCCAGCGCGCAGTATGAATACTGTCAGACATTGCAACTAATAGGATTCGCATATTTAAATCATTATTCTTTTATCTGAGATTTTGCGCCTGATCCAAAAACTGCCACTGATAAAAGGATGCAAAGATGGATTATAATAAGGGAATATTTCCTTGAAAATTTCCAAATGATCTGTCATTAGATAGTTCATTGCCAGCAACACATCAAATTCACTGTTAAAACAAAGAAAACTTTGTAATAAGTATTGTTCCGTCCAAAACTGACGAAAGGATTCACTGGTAGCATATGTTTTCGAATATTCATAAGGGATGCCTATATCATGAATGTGAACAATTAACCCCGGCGACAGACGAGGTAATATTTCTAAGAATAAATAATTAACATCTCCTCCAATTCGTACACAATGGCCAGAGTCAATGAAAAGAATATCATTTGCTTTTAACTGTTCGAAAAAGGACATATCCAGCAATTCGACTTTGCTTTCAATAAGCTCTTTCATTTCAATTGACCTATTTTTTATGAACTCAGCAGGATATGGGTCCACTATAATGTAGTTACTATAATGGCCATCTTTAAAACCATTTAATTGAATCGCTTTAGCAATAACCCTTGATGACATCCCTGACCCAATCTCAATAATAGTATTAGGTTTAAAATGTCTTATCACACAATGAGTTGAGGCTGCGCACCCATAACTAAAAGACTGGTTTTGGAGATAAAATTCGGATGGGTTATCAGTAGGCTGTAATGGCCACTGACACTCTTCAGAAAAGTCGGCACCTACTTGCTTAAGTAATTCTAATTGCTCTCCTGCTCTAAAATTAATGCCTTTCAATTCACTGCGAAAATCCCATATTTTACGCATTTCTAAATCATTAACATCAGGGATGGGTGAATGAAAATGTATTGGAAGAGGCAAAAAGCCTTCTTTCAAACAGAGATTACTTCCTTTCCCTGTCATTGCGGTAATTCTGAATATCTTTACAAGTAACTTGAAAATTCCAGATGCCACGAACAAGGAATACAAGGAAAGCATAATAGTTTTCAATTTAACAAATAGTAAAGTAGCCATGATAACCTCTATACGAGTTTTAATAATCCTAAAAAGTTAGCTTGTATTTTATCTATTCTGAAGTCTTTTTCAGCCATTGATCTCGCATGTCTGCCCAATTCCATTTGTATTTCATCATTAGATAAAAGTTTATTTATTTCTTCTACTAAAATCTCCGGGTCATTTTTATCAACAACGATACCACATTGATGGGTGCGGAAATACCAGCTCAGGAAAGAATCTTCTGGCGCATGCACCAAAACTGGCCTTCCAACAGACAGGTACTCACCTATTTTCCCGGGCGCTGAGGTTTTGATAACTTCCGGAATCGAAGAATCAAAAGCCAGCGGTAAAAACAAGAACGTTGCCTGGCGCAGTACTCTTGGCACTCCGGATTGATTTATATGGGGATGGTACACAACCATAGGGCCTGAAATGCCATTACGCATCAATTCTGGTTCAGATTGGGCTGTATAAAGATGCAATTTCACATTGGACCTTTTGAGCTGTTGAATTGCAGCAATCAGATTGCGAAAAGCATCATAATGGGCATGATATATAGCTCCAGTATAAACAATGTTGATTTCATGATTATTGAAGACTCTATCAGCTTTATCTAACTCCTCAAGATTAGGCAACGGGCATGGGTTATGAATAACGGTACTTTGCACGCCGTATCGTACTATATACTCTTTCTGCATATATTCATTTGTAACTATTACAGTTTTTGCATGTTTAAGGATAACGGGTTCCAGACGTTTAGAAATTGAACGATAAAATCCCGTCCACTGATAAGCATAATCATCAAATATATAAGGTACAAACGGGATTCCTGTCCATTTACTTGCTAAATATGCAGCTGGCAGGTCATAAAAATCACCGGTGCAGGCTATTATCAAGTTGCATCCCTCTTTTTGCACGATCTTTTTAATTTGCTTTGCCCTGCTATATAAACCTAATAAAGCATTAAAGGAAATATTGAAAGCAAACAGTTTTGAATGGTTAGGAGCCGGCAACCGGAAAACAGGGTTAAAGGTATAGCATCTGCCAAGAAGTTTTCTTAAGTCACCCTTATCACCTTCATGAGTTTCATAGTTCTCACGGGAAATTAAACAATATATGTCAGGAGGCAATCCATTCAATAACCTGTAGATCACCATTGCCTGCCCTGATGGAGAAGGCGGGAGTATATGGGAAAGCAGGGCAATTTTAGTGTTGCTGAGAGCAGTCACGTATTAGTTTTTTAAGCAGCTAAGTGATTGATAAAAATATTTCATACTAAGACAGTATTTAATTCCATGAAGACACTATTTAATTAAAATGTTTTTTTGGGATTTTTCAACTTCTTTAGTACATGTTTTAAAAAGTGTGGCACTTTAGGGCCTGAGACGCCTTTTTTTACATCCATCTTTTCCGCAATAATTCTTAAGACAAGGTTCTCAATCAATCTCACCCCTTTCTCAGGGTTGCCCATCGACATATGTATCTGCTCTTTGCAGAGTTTACCCATCTTTTCACGGTATCCCCTGTCACTGACGAGCTTGGCCACTACACGCTTGAATTGTTCAAAATCACCCCTTTTTACTATCAGTTCAGGGATCGCTACAAATTCATCCGCAACCGACCAGTCGGTCTGGTCAAACATCTTCATATAATTATTCTCAAAAGAAACGAAAGGGATGGCCAGTGCCATCGCATCAATCAAAACATGACCCCCTCCCGAAGGATATGTATCAATGATCAGATCAGCCAAACAGAGGAGGTCCAGGCAATCCTCTCTCCACCCCAATAACCTCACACGATCAGCTAACGCCGGATCCATTAACCCCTCTAAAAAGGGGACTTCTTCTTTCGAAACACCAACTGCAACATAATATACATTCGCATTGCGGGAAAGGATATCCAGTATTGACTTCCATACATCGGGGTTTTGGAATTTTACGTGTCTGCCGGCACTCATAAGTATTTGGCTGTCCTGAGGTAACCCTAAATCCTCTCTGGAGTATGGCTTGAGAGAAATTCGGTCGGGTAAATCAAGTCCGATATGTACCAGCGAGCAATCACACGGTGAGTCTATGAGAGGATGCTTTGACCATGAAATGCTCCAATCAAGGCTTGGTGCTGCAAATTGCGACGGCGGTCCCTGCAAAAGTCCGACAATACAAGTAGCTGGCTGCAGTGATGCAATAAAATAGTGCTCGAACTCAGCAAGCAGGGCACTTGTTATAAGGATATCGGGTTTGTAATCATAAATCTGCTGAGCAACCGCCAGGAGCCGCTTCAGATCATTGACGCTATATGGAGCCATTATTATCTCACAGTCATATTTCCTTAGTAATTTGATATTTTCCTTTGCCTGCGTTGAATTGTGGATAGAAGATTTTGGGTCTGGCACAAAAAAAACTATTTCAAAGCGACCCTTGTCATGATACTTGGCAAGTATACAGTTAATCTTGACAAGGACAGAATTCAAGTGAGTCATGCCAAATATGAGATATGCGATTTTTATCTTTCGGTCTTCAGAAGTATTCGCTTGAAAATATTCCCTGAACCGCCAGGGTTCGGCCATCTGTTGAATCCGTTCCAATATATCAAAATCATAAGCATATTTATCCAATTTTTGATGGTTCGCAAAAGCATATTGCCATAGATTGAAATATTTCAAGGCACCAGCTACGTTGTTTTTGGAAGCTTCTAACATTCCCAATCTCTTATATGCCTCACGTATTGAATCAATATCATTTAAGGCTGAATGAATTTTCAGGTAGAGTGGAAGGATATCCGGCGAAAATCGGGATAGCACCCAAGCCCTTGAAATGAATACCTTCGCCTGCTGAAAATCGTTAATCTTTGCATATGCCTCAGCAAGCCTATAGTTTGCCTGGCAACGGTCATCCCTGTGCTCTAGGGAAAGGTAAGGAAGTAACGCAGCGGATTCTATTGAATCACCTCTGCGAATACGTTCTAAAAGGGTCTCAAAATCGTTTTTAATGTTCTGCATACCTGTTTTACTTGTTCAGCATTGAGAGCAGGATAAATCGGCAGGGAAATCGTCCTATTCCCTATTTCATTTGCAACAGGGAAATCTTCTGGTTCATGTCCAAATGTTTTTTTGAAATAGGCCAGGTTGTGAACGGCCCGATAATTAACTGCACAGCCAATCCCTTGTTCTTGCAGCTTATGTAGAACTTTATCACGGGGACATTTCTTTGGCAAAAGAACAGTAAACAGATGATGACCACTTATTTCATTCTTTCCCGGTAATTCGATAAATTCGAGACCTTCAATATCCTGCAAAAGTCCGCGATAAAGCATTTCCAAATCTTGTCGACATTTCCGGTTTTCATCCAGCCTGTCTATCTGATTTATAAGAAGCGCGGCCTGAATATCATCCATGTTATATTTCCAGCCCATCATCTCCATGTCCCAGTGTTCATACTTCTTGGTATAACGGGATGATGCATTTTTGGATATACCGTGATGCCTTGCAGAACGATACCATGAAGCGTCCTCATGTAATTTACAAACCAATGCACCGCCTTCGCCGCATGTCATACCTTTTGTAGCGTAAAAGGAGAAACATGCAGCGTTGCTGAGTTGACCGGGGCGTACACTGTCTCTCATTCCTTCTATACAATGAGCAGCATCCTCAATTAGAACAAGGTTATATTTTTTAGCCAGAGTTGCAAAACCCCGCATATCCACCATGCGCCCATAAAGATGGACAGGTATTATAGCCTTTGTTTTTTCTGTCATTGCTGCTTCTACGGCCCCGGGCAGAAGCAGACTGCTTTTGGGGCAGACGTCAACAAACACAGGCTTTGCACCCGCTTGGATAATTGCTGTCACAGTAGCAACAAATGTCATAGGTGTTGTTATCACTTCATCTCCAGGTCCAACTCCGTACCTCAAAAGTGCAAGATGCAAGGCGCCAGTACAACTTGTAAGCCCAACTGCTTCAGCTATGTTCAGATACTTTGCGAACTTTTTCTCAAACTTAGTAACCATCGTGCCTGTGGTAAGAAATATGGACCTCATTACCTTATTAGCAAAGGCTATATCGTCCTTAGTTAAATTGTGCTTAAAAAATTCTATCTTCTTTTGACCCATATCCAGATAATTAACGGCTAATGCAATTCCTTTTTTCCACTTTTAGTAATAATAGGTACTGCCCTCATCCATAATTGCTTTTCCCACCATTTCTTATGCTCTTTATACCACTGAATAGTTTTTTCCAGCCCCTTCTCCCATGTGATCCGCGGTTCCCATTTCAACATATCTCTTATCTTTGTTATATCTCCTGTATGTCTGAAAACCTGGCCAGGACGGTCACCAACAAATGTTATTATTGACTCGTCCTTTCTCATCATTCTAACCACATCCTGTGCAATTGAAAGCATCGAACGGTGAACACCGGATGCTACATTAAAAACCTCGCCTCTTACTCGTTTTATATCAGCATGTATTATCATATCAACTGCCATACACATATCCTCAACAAATATATAATCCCTTGCTGCACTGCCGTCTCCGTGCACCCTGATCGGTTCATTAAGAATACAGCTCGTTATAAACCTTGGTATCGCCTTTTCAAGGTGTTGATATGGACCATAATTATTAAAAGGGCGGATGATTACAGCAGGTATCTCATAAGTGGCCCAATAAGAATAGACCAGTCTGTCTGCCCCAGCTTTTGCTGAAGCATAAGGACTCATAGGCATCAGAGGATGTTCTTCGTCCATTAATTCTTTTCTTGCTGTCCCATAAACCTCTGATGTTGATATATGAATAAATCTTTCTATCTTATCTCTATATTTCAATACAGCATTGACAATTGTTTGGGTTCCCAAAACATCGGTCTCAAAAAATAGAAAATTATCATATATAGAACGGGTGACATGTGTCTCAGCAGCAAAATGAACTACTATATCAGACTGTGACACGAGGGTATCCACAAGCTCACCATTTCTTACATTTCCATACCAGAAAGAAAGACGTTCGTTGTTGATATTTTCGTTTAAATTAATGGGAAGATTACTAACATGTCCGGCGTATGTAAGCGCATCAAGGATTATAATTCTATAATCAGAATATTTATTATAAATATGCCTGACTAAATTACTCCCTATAAAACCAGCGCCACCTGTAACCAATATGGTTTTCTCCATCTATTGAGCAACCTCCTTAAATTTTTTATTAGTCAAAATGGAAAGACTTTCCTGGCCATGATTAAAAAGTAAATCTATCACAGATAGATAGGGGACGAAAACCCCATATAATTGTTTGTATACCGGATGTTTATAATCCTGATATTCTACCTTTATCCCGTGACGGTTAAAATAGCCTTCGTCAATATAATTTTTACCTATTGCCCCTTCGTAAAATGTGTCTGCATTAAATATCTTACATATATTGATAAGCCTTTCTATTCGGTCTCCTTTAACATGAAGGGTTGAAGACATAATTATCTCCTTATCCTTCATATGAAAACATTCAGCTAATTTGGTTATAAAATACATATCAACATCTACAAGATATTCCCACTCTTTTGAATATGCCTCTTCAAATATATCTATGTATTTTTTATAGAATGGCGCTTTTGAATAATTTTGTTTTATAGAATAAAAATGTCTTTTCCTCCAGTTCTGTTTGTTGTCAATCCTGACCTCACTTATAACTTGATGTTCTGTAAAATTTACAGTGACAGGAACAGTAAGCCACTGAATGCCATTGGCAGTTTTAATCCTGTTCCTATTTCTCCAGCCATGCTTGTCATACTGCACATCGTCATAAATAACAAAGATGTTACTCCGATACATCTGTGCAAAGAAGCCAAGCCAGGGGAGATATCCGGGCTGTAGAATGCCTATCTTCACAATTATTTTTCCTTATCGCCAGAATCAGTTATGCATCCTTCCACGTCCTGAATATCTAATTTATTAAAGCGCTGCTTCCGCTTCTGCTCAGCATTTTTTACAATCTTCCAATAGTTATGTTTCCATGAGCGGTATTTCCAATCCGGACAATGTTTGCAGAGTTCAATTTTATTGCCTCTGTGGGAAAGGTGCATCTGCCTATAATATTCAAACCCTTCTCCATGCCATATTTCCTTTATGGTTTTTTCATGAATATTACCCATATCAGTCACTGCTGCTATGTCAAAGCCACACACCATTACTTTTCCACGGGAATCTATGTTTAATCGCTCAAATACAAATGGACAGGGTATCATTTCTCCTGGGGGGAGATAAGGTGTAGGATCTGCAGATTTAGAGGGGTCGTTTATGCCCCATGTAAGATATTTTCTTTTCTGGAAGTTATCTACAACAGGCTCCCAGAATTGAGCTACCTTTTCAATATCAACGTCGACCTGATTAACCCCACTTGCTATGATCTTGGTAGAACTCTTTAACTTATTCCTCAATCTAACCATTCGTTTAACATTTCTTAAAAGAATATCCCACTGTAACCCCTTTCTAACTTTTAAGTATGTTTGGGGGTCGGCAGCATCAACGCTGAACTCTATCATATTCACCTGAGCTTTAAGCAATCTTATGCTACTCTCTTCTGTAAACTTCGAACCGTTGGTTATAAGCCCGACCTTTGCACCAACTCTCTTCGCATACTCCATTAATTCAACTGTCTTTGGATGAAGCATCGGCTCTCCACCACCTGAGATTCGTATCCATGCTCCATATTCTCCACACTGTTCAGCTATTATTTTAAACGTATCTTCATTCATAAAAGGTCTGTCTTTATATTCAGACCTTATTTTTGAATTGGTATACGGACAGTTAGGGCATTGGGAATTACAAATATATGTAAAAGACAGGACGCACATTATAGGGAATTCTTGTGCCTCTGGCCTGATGCCATAAGATTGCCGAATATGTTGTATATTGTTTTTTGCCTTCGTTTTTTAACTCCTCAGGGTCATCAATCCAGATTCTTCTTATACTTGATGCCGTGCTTAATTATTTCTTTATATTCTCTTTCGTCTGCCCCTTCTTTTACAAATCCATTTTTCTCAAACACCCGTTGAGCGATAAAATTATCTTTCAAGGCCCATGCCCAGATACTGTTTAAGTTTTTTTCCTTCGCAACTTTTTCAATTACCTTTAGTAATTCAGTGCCGATTCCCCTTTTTTGATCTTTTACAAAAATAGCAATTTCACCTTTCCTTTTCAGATAAAGGATTACTGCTCCAATTAAAACATTGTCTTCAATCACGCACCTGACTTCAACATCCTTATTAGTTAACCACTCTTTTGTTTCGGTAACAGTAACAGTGTTTGTTAAAAGCAACTCAATATACCTGTTTCTTAAATCTACATACTGGGCAATGAAGGATTCATCTTTTTTTAAATCTATTATTTTTATATTATCCAAAATACCTTTCCCACCACACCTGAAACATCATTAGATTCCAGACTCTGCCCGCCATACTTTTATTGCCTGAATAATAATCGGCCAAAATATTTTTAACTGCGTCCTTATTAAGTAAATAATGTTTCTTTAATCTTTTTTCTGAAAGCACTTCTAAGCTGTAGTCTTTAAGTTTCTCAGCCATCCAATCAAAGATGGGTAGAACAAAGCCTTCCTTTGGCCTTTTAGTTATCCCCTCTGGAAGCAGGGGCTCCATAGTCCTTTTTAAAATATCCTTGACATTTCCATTCCTTATTTTCATGCTGCTGGGTATGGTGGCAACAAATTCCACGAGCCGGTAATCAAGAAATGGGGAGCGTATCTCTATGGAATGCGCCATGGAAAGGGCGTCTGAAAATGCAAGCATCTGGTCAGGAAGCTGAGTGTTCCATTCCATTTCAAGAATTCTATTCAGGGCTCCCTTCGCAGTCAAGTTATCAAAATGTTCTTTTAGAAAACTAAATGAACTGGCATGATTAACTCTCTTTTTGAAGCTCTCTGATAACAATTCATCTTTTTCTTTGTCAGAGAACAAACAAAGATTAAAACGCCATGTAGCCTCGTCACCATCTGATTTCTCGAACAATTCCTTAAGATAATTAATATCGCAGGGGGTAAAAAGTTCTTTTGCATTTTCTCTTAATGTATTTGATCTCACTTTCTCATAAAGTCTTGTAAAATGATGCATAGGTTGTGCAACCCTGTGGGATAGATAACTCCCAAAAAGCTCATCAGCCCCATCCCCTGATAGAGTTACCTTAACATGCTTTTTTATAAGCTTTGAAAGAAAGTAAGTAGAAATTGTCCCTGAAAACGGCTGGTCAAAAGCCTCTATAACACTCTTCATGTCATCAATCAATTCCCTATAGGACATAATGTATTCATAGTGTTCGGTCTTATACGCCTCGGAAACCTTTCTTGCATAAAACAGGTCAGCCTCCTTATTTTTCAGCTCATCCTCATAACCCAGTGAAAATGTTTTAACCGGGTTACTCGAAAACCTGGTCATCAATGCCACAACAGAGCTTGAGTCAACGCCTCCACTGAGATATGCACCAAATGGAACATCACTTATCATTCTAAGCCTTGTACTATCTTCGAGTAAAGATAGTATCCGGGATTTCACAAACTCTTCTTCATAATCGTCATTTTCATTAAACTTTATTTTCCACCATCTGTTTTTAGTAACCTTTCCGTTTAAGAAGATAAGCATTTCTCCGGGTAAAACAGAGTAAATTCCCTTGAAAGCAGTGAGAGGGGCAGGGATATTCTTAAAGGTAAAGTAATGATATACCCCTTCATAACTCAGGTTGAGGGTATAGGCAGGATGCGAAAGGATAGCTTTAATCTCTGAGCCGAATATAAGCATATTGTTTACCAGAGCATAAAAGAGAGGCTTTACTCCCATCCTGTCTCTGATTAATAGAAGCCTTTCCTTGCCCTTATCCCAAAGAGCTATTGCGAACATTCCGTTTATTTTGTGGAGAAAATCGTCGCCATATTCCTCATAGAGATGCACAACGACTTCGGTGTCGGAATGGTCTGTATAAAAACTATGCCCTTTTTCTTCCAATTCTTTTCTTAATTCCTGAAAGTTATATATCTCGCCATTAAAGACTGTCCATATACTTCTATCTTCATTATGTATGGGCTGGTGGCCGGTTGTTACGTCAATGATACTCAACCTTCTCATGCCGAGATTTATATTCCCGTCAGCATAGTATCCGTCTTCGTCCGGTCCCCGATGAATGATCAAAGCAGTCATCCTTTTCAGGACGTTTTCATCAGGGCTGCCTGTAAATCCACAGATCCCGCACATTTCAGGAATTCACCGAATAGTAATCAGCTCTTGCAGACTGCCAGTCCCGGCAGTTCCTGCAGATCTCCGGCAGGTATGTAAACTGTTTAGTCAGGTGGAATTGTCTCAACTCTTTTAACTTACCGTTCCAGACCTCTTTGAGGGTAGAAACAGTGATGTCACCAGCAATAAATCGAGCATCAAGATCTACTGCGCATGTTACCACCTTGCCGGTGTCGCTAATGGACATGGATTGCATCGCCCAGTGGCAAGGCCAGCGCTGATCATTTGCCAAGACCAGATTCGGTGCATCGATCATCCCTGCCCAACTCACTTTGGGGCGTATCTTTACGGTTGCTCCTTGTTTACTCCAAAAGTGAATAAAATCATCTTTCTCGTCACGGTTCAGATCCATCTCCACAAACTGCACGAATACAGCGGGGGTTTTAAACCCTTTTTGCTGCTTCAATTTTAAAAGATGCTGCACATTGGAGACGGTCCGATCATAATTGCCGCCTACCCTTACCTTGGCATACGTTGAAGATGTGAATGCGTCGATGCCGATATAAATGGCATCCAGGCCTGACTCGATCAGCTTCTCCGCCGCCTCGGCATCCATCAGGTTGGCATTCGAGTTGACCACCACATCAGTTAAACCTTTGGATTTGGCATAGGCAATCATATCGAAGATGCTTGGCTTCCTGTTCTTCAAAATAAACGGTTCGCCAAAGAAGACCATCCAGATGCGGGTAGTAGGACTTTCCAGCGCTATCTCATCAATGATTTTAGTAAAAAGCGGCCATGGCATGACCCCCTTTTTCCTGGTCATAACTCGGTGAACACACATGGAACACCGGAGGTTGCAGAAGCTGACTGTATCAATGAGGACAACTTTGGGGAAACTTCCTGATTCATCCAGCCTGCCCTGCTGCTGCTGTTTGTGGTAGGTAGTATTATTCATTACAGCTCCTCAATACATAGTCTAATAAAAGTTTGCCCATCCGCCTTTAATCTCAAATAAATTGGGGTTATCCAGTCCTGGATAAAAATAAAACTGTTTATACTCGGATTGCGCTTGTTCCGGTCTTGAGTTCATTTTTTGGTGCCCCACTTAGGGCAACGCTTGAACAGACGCGATGTGAACTGGCTGAGATTGCTTTGGGCGGCTGGCTGCGCCAATGTTTTTGGCGTAGAATTCACCTTAATCAATCTGCCTAATGAAGCCATGTTTTTTTCGTACCATGAGACGTTCCCATCATAATATTCAGTAGTGATTGTCTTTTTCTTGCATAGGAAACCATGTATTATGCATTTATAACCATCTGTCTCGTCGTGAAGAAACGACCTTTCAGAAACTACATCAAAAAACAGGCTTAAAAAATGTTTATATTGTTCAAGAGAAAACCATGTTGTCATGAGAACATTCTGTCCAAACAGATCCCTAAATGATCTTATAGGAAACCAAGCATAGGCTTCTGTTTCTACAAAAACATTTCTTTCAATATAGAGATACCCAGTTGCTGCAATTGCATCGTATATTTTTTTAATCCCACTGTAAAAATCAGGGAAAAGATAATCTACGCCACAGACTAAAGCCAAGTCAATAAAATCCTTTTTTATACATGCTTCGTCTAATGCGGCAGGAATAATTGTTGCATTAGGTAAGTTATCTTTAGTTATTTGCGCAACTTCCTCTGACGCCTCAAGTAAGATATACTTTGAGTTTGGTAATAACTCTTGCAAAGACATAGCAAGCCACCCTGGGCCCGGGCCAATCTCCATTATTGTTTTTGGTGAAATTTCTTTTAAAAATCCAGATAAGAACAAAGTTAACTCAGAAATTCTTTTTTTAAATATAGCTCCATCAAGCCAAGACCCTTTGCAATAGACAAGTTTATTAAGCTCAGGAATTACTGGATTTTTATACACCAAGCCACACTTTTTACATATCATGATTTTTTGGAACTTGCATAAACTGCCATCTGCTAAAAATGCAGCGGTCAAAACTTCTGATTCATAGCTGCCACACATATGGCACGGGGAAAAAAATGCTTTCATTTTGTCCTATCTTTATAGATTAATTTGTCCATTCAAACACAGGTGCGAAAAAACCCAACCGCTTTTCCAGCCAAAGCGGCGACTCGCTCAAACCGCCTTTTATTTCAAGAAATATCTTGGGATTGTCCATGCCTGGAATAAAGAGAACCTCCTTATGAAGCAAAATCCCATGCATTTCAATTTTATACATGCCTTCATTGAGGGTATGTTTCGGAAGTCGGCATCTCAAGGTATTGCTACCAATATTTATCTTGGGCCATGTGTCCGGTTTTCCATCAAAAAACATAGAACCAAAAAGAAATGTTTCTGTATCAGTAAAGACTCCTATACCTACATAGAGTGCAGGATCTATTTTTTTTACTGTACCGACAATATTAATCCATATGTCTTTGTCGTTTCTGAGTGGCATTTCTTTGATTTCAAGACCATTTTCATCTTTAAAATAAAATTTCATCGGCTTGAAATAGTCATTATCATATTCATCAGAGTTAGCATTTTCCCAATAACAAGGGAAGCCATTAGACTCACGCACGAAAACATAGTCTTTGACAACAGATAATACATCTTTATTATTATTGGCAATCTTCCCATTTTTCAATAAAATAGCTGATGAACATAATTGTTCAATGGCCCCCATATTATGACTCACAAACAGCACAGTTCTCCCTCCCTTTGCAACCTCCCCCATCTTCCCCAAACATTTCCGTTGAAACTGAGCATCCCCCACGGCAAGCACCTCATCTACAAGAAGTATCTCAGGCTCAAGATGGGCTGCTACAGCAAAGGCAAGGCGCACATACATCCCGCTTGAATATCTTTTAACTGGAGTATCAAGAAATTTTTCAATCTCCGCAAAAGCTACTATCTCATCAAACTTCTTCTTAATCTCTTCTTTCCGCATGCCCAGAATAGCTCCGTTAAGAAAGATATTCTCCCTGCCTGTAAGCTCAGGATGAAATCCAGTGCCCACTTCAAGAAGACTCCCTACTCTCCCCCGAATCTTTACTTCGCCTTTTGTAGGTTCTGTGACCCTTGAAAGTATCTTCAACAATGTAGTTTTTCCAGCGCCGTTTCGCCCAATAATTCCAAGAACTTCACCCTGCTGCACTTCAAACGACACATTCTTCAATGCCCATATGGTATTGTTCTCATCCGACCCATTACTCTTGAACAATCTTGCAGGGGATGCAACCACATTCATAAGGGTCTCTCTAAGAGTCTTATAAGGCACTTTTGTGCCTATGCGGTACTGTTTACTCAGGTTTTCGACTGAAATAATGCTCATTGTTTTAAACCGTGAAGGGTGAATAGTGAAAGGTGAAGGGTAATAAATTTCACTTTTTACCTGTCTTCTTTTTTACATGAACAATCAATCCTGCCAGCTTTTTTGCCAAGGTAACACTTTCTTGCCAGACCTCCAATTTTTTATGCGCTCTATTCACTTTTCACTGTCTTTATATAACATCAGCAAAGGAACGTTCGACCTTTCTGAAATAGAGCATCCCTGTAAAAAATATTAAGAATCCAATCCCGGAAGAGATAAATAGCAGATCCCAGTTGATCGGTTGATGTCCAAGCGTTGCAGCACGAAAAGCACCTATGATGCCTCCCATGGGATTAAGCGAAAGTATCCAGTGGTATTTCTCAGGGAAAAGTGTTACAGGATAAATCACA
>Ga0068714_10002809_pt1 | contig 21679 bp, 11 predicted proteins | sample MTBNYHSulfiMetaG_FD_62988 | JGI IMG/M metagenome (GOLD analysis project Ga0068714, IMG submission 62988) | Enrichment culture microbial communities from rom New York Harbor, USA that are MTBE-degrading - MTBE-NYH (New York Harbor Sulfidogenic)... | ecosystem: Environmental > Aquatic > Marine >... | reverse complement strand
CACCGCCTCGCGGATCGGTTTGGCCAGCTTCGGGTCGAGCATCGCCGGCAGAAGGTTGTAGCTGTCTGGGCCGGCGTCGGTTGGTAGCGCCTCCCCGACAACGGCGGCGCAGGTCGCCATCAAATCGGTCAGGCAGATCGTCTGGTTGCTGCGGGAGCCTGATTCGATGCGTCCCGGCCAGCGGCACACGAATGGGACCCGATGGCCTCCCTCGTGGATATCCGCCTTCTGCCCTCGCCAGTTCCCGTTGGCGCGGTGGCCGAACTTCTCGATCTGCTCGGTGGGCCAGTGCGAGCCGTTGTCAGATGTGACGATCAGAAGCGTATCGTTGCGGAAGCCGGCGTCGTCGAGGGTCTTGACGATCCGCCCGATCGACGCGTCGACCTGTGTGACGAAATCGCCATACCAATCGACCTCGGTCTTGCCGCGGAACTCACCCGTGGGCATCCAGGGTGTGTGCGGCGCCGTCAGTGGGACATAGAGAAAGAACGGGTCGTTCTTCTCCTGTTGCTTCACGAAGCCGATGGCCTTGCTTGTGATGGTGGGCAGGACGTCTGTGAAATCGAAGGAAGGAGCAATGGGTCCGGCCCGCCAGAAGCCTCCGCCCCCGTCCCAGCGGCGTTTGCTGCCCGGCGTACGATCGGTCGGCGCCTCGATAGTGCGGCCGTTCTCCAGCCAGCAGTACGGGTCCATGTCCAGGGACGCCGGGATGATGTAACTGTAATCGAACCCCAGCGATGGCGGCCCGCGAGTCACAGGCGTGTTCCAATCGACGCTGTCAGCCTTGGCTGTTTCCCCATTCTCCGTCATCCAGCCCAGTCCGAGATGCCACTTGCCAATACAGCCGGTGCGGTACCCGCGACGTTTGAGCATCGACGCGATGGTGGGCCGATCCGTCTCGATCAGCGGTTCGCTGTAGCCGCCCAGGACGCCGCTCTTGAGGGGTGACCGCCAGCAGTAGCGGCCGGTCAGCAGGCCGTAGCGAGTGGGTGTGCAAACCGCCGACGGTGTGTGCGCGTCGGTGAAGCGAATTCCCTCGCCGGCCAGTCGGTCCATATTCGGTGTCGGGATCTTCGACTGGGTGCTGTAGCAGGTTGGGTCACCATAGCCTAAATCGTCAGCCAGAATCACGACGATATTGGGAGATCTTCGTCCTGCAGGGCTCTGGGCCATCCCCAAGCTTTGCTTGAGGCTGCCACCAAGGGTCCACGAGCCGGCGATACAACCGGCGGCTTGAAGAAAACGACGACGCGTATAGATCGAGCTGGTCATGACCGGGCATTCCCTGTTGCGAGGTTGCGGCTGCTTTCTGTGACGCCTGATCTTGCGATTATGACGCATCTATTGCATGGAATCAAGCACGACCTGGAGTCGCTTCCTGGCGGCGGCCGCTGCGGCGCTGTCCTGATCCGGTTGGATCGGATTCTCCTCCAGCGAGTCAGCGGGAACATCGAACAGCGTACCGTCCTGGTAGAGTTTCCACCGCTTGTCCCTCGCGAAGCGTTTGACCGGGTCGCCCGGGTTGCGGAAGTAGTGGCAGAAAACCCACTCGCGCGGATAGCCTTTCTCGCCTCGCAGTTGGGGCAGAAAGCTGCGGCCGTCCCGCACGAGATCGCTCGGGGCCGTCGCGCCGGCTGCCTCGATCAGGGTCGGCAGGAAATCAGTGAAATCGATCAGGTTCTCGCACACCGTGCCCGCGCCAGTCACGCCTTTCCAGCTCGCGATGATGGGGACATGCGTTCCGGCATCGGTGGTCAGGCCCTTGCCTCCCAGGATGGTCTGCTCACCCAGTTGGGATCGAAGGCCTCGAGCCGTCCCGTTGTCGCCGATGAAGAGGATCAGCGTATGGTCCCGCAGTCCGAGATCGTCGAGTTTTGCGATGATGCGGCCGATGATCTGGTCCATATACGCAACCATGTCGGCAAAGTACTTCGTGTCAGCCTCGTCTCTTCCCTTGGCCCAATCCTCGCTGTCAGGCGTCGGCACACAGGGAGAATGGACCAGCGCCATGGGATAGTACAGAAGGAATGGCACGTCCTTCTGTCGCTCGAGAAAATCGAGAGCATAATCGCAGAAGACGTCCGGGCCATACCTGTCCTTGAGGTCGTCGCGATACGTCCCGTTTTCGACGATCAGCGGGTTACGGTATCGTGAATCGCGACGTTCTACCTGCCACAGGCAATGTTCGCCGAAGCCGGCCTGGCCTGGATAGACGCCCTTGCCCCGCGCCTCGGGTCTCTCGATCATACTGCCATAGAGTTGCCACTTGCCCACGACACAGGTGGCATAGCCGCTGCGTTGGAGCAGATGGGCGAAGGTCGTCTCGCCCGGGGCGAGAATGCCAAACGCTTCGTAGTTGCGGAAGTTGTATTGCCCCGTCATCAGTTGAACGCGCGAGGGGGTGCAGAGGGGCTGCGAGTAGCAGTGGTCAAAGCGCATACCCGTCCGAGCCAGTTCGTCGAGCACGGTCGTTTTGTACGAGGTGCCGCCATAGCAACCGAGGCACTCGTAACCCAGATCGTCCGCCAGGATGAGCACGATATTGGGCTTTCTTTTCGCCTGTGGCTGAGCACCGAGTGAGGGTGTCAATGTCAGCGGCACAGCGCTTGCAGCTATACCCTTGAGGAAATCCCGGCGTGATAGCGTCAGATGTGCCATTGCAGCAGACCCTTTCATCCCGGATCGCGATCTTTGCAGACAGCCGTATCCCAGAGACAGTATTATGACACACAGATTGCACCGGGTCAATCACGCGGTTGCTTCGTCGCGTTGCTGAAATTGGAAGGAGTGAACATGATCCATTGCAGAGTGTTGTTGCTGCGTACGCTGTTGGTGGCAGGGGTGATCCCGATGGCTATCGGGACGTTGCCCCTGCGCGCGGCGGTGTTCTATGTTGCCACCGACGGCAGTGACGGCAATCCCGGGTCGATGGAAAAGCCTTTCGCGTCGTTGGAGCAGGCGCGGGATGCTGTGCGTCAGGTCCGAGGTGAGAACGTCGAGCGAATCACGGTCTTTCTTCGAGGAGGAGTCTACTATCTGACCAAGCCACTGGTGTTCATGCCTGCCGATTCGGGCGATAACGACACGACGATCGAATACCGGGCCTGGGCAGACGAAGAGGTCACAATCAGTGGAGGCTCCGAACTGGACCTTGATTGGCAGCCGTACAAAGACAACGTCCTCTCGGCAAAGGTCCCTGCGCAGATCGAGAAGATCGATCAACTGCTCGTCGATGGCCGCCGGCAGCATCCGGCCCGGTATCCGAACTACGATCCCGAAGCGAAGTTCTTCGGAGGTACCAGCGGCGACGCCATCAGCCCCCAACGGGCCAGGACATGGGCCCGTCCTGAGGGTGGATACATGCACGCGCTGCACGCGGCCATGTGGGGCAGCAAACACTATGAGATTGTGGGCGTCGACACAGATGGCACGATTCAGTTCAGAGGTGGCTGGCAGGAAAACCGGGGCGGCGGCTTCGACCCCGTCTTTCGAGGGGGCTACCACAAAGACTATCTGTTCGTGGAGAATCTCTTCGAGGAGCTGGACGCTCCGGGCGAGTGGTACTTCGATGCGCGGACGAAAACGCTGTATCTGATTCCCGAGCCCGACGTCAAGCTGGCACAGGCGCGGGTCGTCGGCGCGGGACTCAAACAGCTTGTGCTGATTCGTGGCACGGTAGATAAGCCCGTTCGCAACCTGCACTTTTGCGGACTGCACTTTCGGCACACGCAGCGCATCTTCATGGAGCCCTACGAGCGTCTGCTGCGAGGGGACTGGTCGATTGCCCGGCTTGGCGCCGTCCATATCGAGGGCGCTGAAGACTGCTCGGTTCGCGACTGCCACTACGAGGACTTGGGCGGCAACGGCGTCCTCCTCAGCGGTTACAATCGGCGCGTGCGAATCGAAGGCTGCCGATTCACGCGGCTGGGCGAGAGTTGCGTCTGCATTGTCGGAGATATCAAGTCCGTTCGCTCGCCGGCCATCGAATACAGCACGACCCTCCCCCAGGACCAGATCGACCTGACGCCGGGCCCGAAAGGTCCTGAGTACCCGGCGCAGTGCACCGTCCACGACAACCTGATGCATGACTTCGGCTTCATCGGCAAACAGGTTGCCGGTGTGCTCATCTCGATGAGTGAGGAGATCACAGTCAGTCACAATACGATCTATCGGTGTCCCCGTGCGGCGATCTGTATCAACGACGGGTGTTGGGGCGGCCACCTCATCGAGCACAACGACGTCTTCCACACCGTCCGCGAAAGCGGCGACCACGGCCCGTTCAACAGTTGGGGACGCGACCGCTGGTGGAAGACCTCGTACAACGGGGGCCGGGACATCGAGCCGTTCGCCAAAGAGCGGGCTAAGCTCGACAGTCATAAGACCACAGTCATCCAAAACAACCGCTTTGCGCATTCCGGCAGTCATTCGTGGGGCATTGACCTCGACGATGGATCGTGCAACTACCGGATCTGTGAAAACCTGTGCCTGGGCATGGGCGTCAAGTTGCGCGAGGGCTTCTTTCGAGTGGTGGAGAACAATATCATCATCGACGGGTTCGGAGGCTTCCACATCTGGATGCCAGAATGCGACGACGTGATCGCCCGGAACATCTTCGTCAGCGACGAGCCGTATCAGTTCATTCGTGCCAACCCCGCAAACGCCAGGCAGCTCGACTACAATCTGTTCTACTCGCGACGCGGCAAGATCGAAATCACCGGCGTCGGCGACGGGCCCTTGACCCTGTCGCAATGGCAGGCCAAGGGATTTGACACGCACTCGCTCGTGGCCGACCCGATCTTCGAGGACTCTGACCATGGGGATTACCGGGTCAGGGAAGGCTCGCCCGCGCTGAAGCTCGGCTTCCGGAACTTCCCGATGGATCGGTTCGGCGTCCTGAAGCCGGCGTTCCGCGAGGAGGTCGCGCGGGAGCCGCGTGCGTTCGCCGCCGCTGTGGCCAAGCGGGAAGAAAATGACCTCCGCGACCCCAAGCCGGTCGCGTGGTTCGGCGCGACGATCAAGAATCTCACGGGGGAGGCAGAGAAATCCGCGGCTGGCATCGGTCGCGAGAGCGGTGTGCTCTTCATCGAGGTCTCGGCCGGCGGCAGAGCCGCCGAGGCGGGATTCAGGCCCGGCGACGTCATTCTCAAAGCGAACGGCGAATCCGTCGAGTCACTCGATGACCTGCACCGCATCACCACAGAGAGCAGGGGCCGAACGATGCAATTCACCGTCTTCAACGCCGTCGAGCGCACCGTAACACTACAGCTCCCGGATTAGCGAACCGTCAGAGTGGCTTGATTCGGATGTTTCGGTACCACGCTTCGCTGGGCGGGCCGCCGTGGATCTGAAGACCGATCACGCCGGACTGCGGGATCGCATCGTCCGGCTCGGTGTAATCGACCGTCTGGAAGCCATTGAGCCAGAGCTGGATTCGCTTGCCTTCGCAACGGATGACGTAGTCGTTCCAGTCACCGGCGCGAACCACCTCGGCGATCTTCGCCGGGTCCGGGCAGGCCAGAACCTTGTTCCGGCGAGACTCATCGTACAGGCATCCCCAGTACTGCTGGCCCATGTCTGCCTGGTAGCCACTCACTTCGTAGTGGTCGGGCACGCGACGACTGCGGATCTGAATGCCTGCGTTGGCGTTTTCGCCGAGCAGCTTGCATTGCAGCCGCAGCTCGAAATCGCCGTACGAGGCAACCGTGCAAAGAAAATCGTTGTGGGCGACCTTTGCACTCAGCGTACCGCCGACGACGGCGCCGTCCTCGATGCGAAAGACCTCTTTGGAGCCTTCCCAGCCCGCGAAGGTCTTGCCGTCGAACAGGGAAACAAAACCGTCCGCCGCGGGCGGACTCGACGTTTCGTTCAGGCCGGCACACCCGGCCAGTGCTATCACCAGCAGGAGGCATGTCACGATAGGTCTTACGCAGTCCAGCACAGTCGTCTCCTTTTCTCCATCAGCGATCCCCTTCTTGAGTGATGGCATCGAGCCGCCGGATCGTTTCCAGACAGGCCCGCGTGTTGTGGTAGGGGCCTTTCCACTCGGACACTTTGGGTTCGTTGCAGTCGGGCATTCTGTTTTGATCGACCCGCCAGAACCATTCGCCGTGCGTGTGGTCCACGATGGCCCGTTCGATGAACTCCCAGCAGCGCAGAGCTGCTTCAAAGAAGTGCTCGCGGCTGGAGAGCTGGTAGGCGTTCAAGAAGCCTACAACCGCTTCGGCCTGAGGCCACCACTCCTTGTTTGTGTCGATCACGCGGCCCGCCTTGCCCTCGTAGAACAGCCCGCCATCGGAGTCGAGGCCCTGTTCGTACACGGCCTGCGCGATGTCGACGGCGAGGCGCCCGATCCTCTGGATCACTTCGGGCCGGCCCAGAATGTCGGCCGCCTCGCAGAGCAGCCAACTCCCCTCGATGTCGTGGCCGAATGTGTACGTGTCAGATCGCTTTTCCCATCGCTCATTGAAAAAGTGCCCGAAGTGGCACGTGTTGCGGTCGAGAATGTGGCGCTCGAACAGATCGATCAAGCTACGGAGTCTGTCGGCGAGTCGTGGGTCAGGCCAGGCACGGCAGAGATTCGTGTAACCTTCGAGGACATGGAGATGGTTGTTCATCGACTTCTTTTCGTTCATGTCCTTGTCGCTGAGCCGGACGTCCTCGGCCGCCCTCCAGTCGCGATTGCACGTTTCGATGTAGCCGCCGTTTGCCATATCGCAACTGTGGTTCTCGATCAGATCGAACAGTGTTTGCGCTCGTTCCAGAGCAGCAGATTCTCCGGTCGCGAGGAAGTATTCGGACAGGGCATAGACGGTGAAGGCTTGGCCATAGATCTTCTTCTTGTCATCCGCGAGAGCGCCGCGACAATCCACCTGCCAGAAGGCGCCGCCGAAGCGGTAGTCCCAGAAATGCATCTCCAGGTAGTCGTAGGCCCTGCGAGCCAGTTGTAGGAGCGAATCATCATTCGCCCCTACGACCTCGCTGCGGCACAGCGTCGAAAAGGTCCACAGCAGCCTGGCGTTGAGGATCAATCCCTTCTTTGCCTGGTGGTCGATCAACAGCTCGTTCGACATCCGGCCGATGAACCCGCCGTGTTCGTGGTCGACCGAGTGTTTCAACCAGAAGGGGAGGATGTCCTCGTACAGCTCCCTGGCCACGCGCTGGCGAAAATTCTCTATCTCGCGACCGACCATCGCTTACTTGGCGCCTCCGTAGGCGATCTCGATTCGCGAGATTTGGGCTTCGCCTGTGAACTCGATCTTGATGAACCGGCCCTGCACTGCCTGTGGTTTCGCCTCGTAGCGGACGGGTTTCCAGTAGCCATATTGGCCCTCGCCGCGGAAGAAATCTTCTCGCCGGGTCTCGGCGGTTTGCCACGTCTGTCCATCGGACGAGACGTAGAAACGGAAGTCCGCCGGCTCTCCGGGAAAGAAGGTGTAGACCGTGCAGGTCCGGATCGTAGCGGGCAACCTGTAGATCAGAGATGCGCCGCCATCCCCCTTCATCCGATTCATGTCCTCCTTGGCGTTGCGCGTCTTGCCCGTCTCCGGTGTGACGTTGGTATGCTGGTGCATGAGCGAGAAATCTCGCATTTCGTCCACGAGCGTTAGACACGAAACCGTCACGGGCCCGACGATGTTGGACGACGTGGAGAAGCCGCTGCCGTTTTGCGCCTTGACGCGATAGAAGTATTGCCTGCCGCTCTCAACGTTGGCATCGCTGAACAGCGAGCGGTAGGGCACGGCGGCATCGGAGACGTTCCGGCCGGCTTCGGTCCAGGGACCGTTCTTCTTCTCCGCTCTCTCGACGATGTACGATTCTGCTCCGACCGAGCCCTGCCAGGAGATGGCGGCCACATCGTCGATGGGCAACAACACAGGCGCCTTCGGGACGGGCAGTTGTGGCGGCGTCTGCTCCTGGATCTCGAAGGCCTTCTGTCGCATCAGTCCCATCAGGTTGCGTTCGTCGTAGGCCTCGCCCGAGGCAAAGCCGGGCCAGTGATACGCCTTGTACCGATCGCCGCCGAACGGCTCGGAGTGCCAGTAGAACCCGCCTTGCCGGGTGCGATACCGCAAGCTCCAGATCAGTGCGCCGCTGGTCCCGTCGGCGATCACGTTGTCCAGCAGTGTCCGGACGGCGTCTGTCTCTACAAACCCGAATTCGCCCACGAAGTAGGGCTTCTTGCCCCTGCTCCTGGCGCGGTTCGACGCGACCTGCTCGAACATCTCGCGTGGATTGCTCGGATAGTGGTGGGTGGTCACGATGTCGACGTCGGGATTGTCGATGGATTCATCGCGCAGAACGCTCGAAAAGAAGCCGTCGACCACCAGATGGTTCCGGTCGAGGCTTTTGATGTAGCCGGCGATCTGGCGTGTCCACTCGTGCGGACATTGCAGCTCATTGCCCGTCTCCCAGGCGAGGATCGCCTTATCGTCCTTGTACTTGACGCCTGTACAGGTGTTGGTCCGATTGACGACGTATTCGATGGTCCGCTTGAAATCGGCGATGATCTGCGGATCGGTCCAGAATGCTTCCTTGGCCTTGCCGCGGAAGGCGGCGTATTCCTGGATGCCGCCCCACCAGATCCAGTTGTCCACGAACGGGATGATGACGCGGACGCCGGTCCGGTTGGCAACCTCCAGGACCTTGTCCAGCGCACGGAATGCCTCTTCGTTGAACTGGCCTGGGCCCAGCACGTGGCGCGGGATCTCCGGCCCGTCGCCGGCTGCTCGTACGCTCAGCGTGTAGATCCGTGTGGCGCGCCCGCCCATCTGTTGGATCGCGGTCAGGGCGTCGGTGATCTCGAATTCGTCGGGCAGCCGCCAGGGGTTGGTCTCTTCGAAGGGCAGATGGTCCTCGACGTAGTGCAGGTTCGGGATGTTGAACGAGACGAAGCGATACTCCCTCGGTCCTTCCATCAGCCGATCGCCTTGGCGGGTGACGAAATGGTCGAATCCCTGCGCGGCGCCGGCGTAGCCACAAACCAGGAGTATCGCGAAAGTGACACAGATGGTCCTTCTCATAACACGGTCTCCATAGTAGGGCGAATCATCATTTGCCCCAGGTGCGGGTGAATCATCATTCGCCCCTACGTAGGGCCCATTTCCCGGCGAGGTCGGCGAGCCAGTTGTCGGGCAGCGGGCCGTAGGGGCGGAACTTCTCGAGGCCGCCTTGCTCTTCGCTGTAGAGCAGGGCGCGGTGGAAACCGAGCTGGTTGGCGGCGGGCGAATCAATCAGGGTGCTCGAATCGGCGGCGCTCATCTGGAACAGGATGCGGTGGTCGAACTCGCGGATGGTCTGGCGATCGAAGGTGCGCTCCAGCGTACCGAGGGTGTCGGCCCAGGCGATCACGTGGATACCGACAGCGGGACCGTCGCGGAGGAGGCCGGCAAACTGCACCTCCGGACGTGGCGTCGCTTCCTCGGAGCCCATCGAAAATCCGAAGGCGTCCTCATTGCGGCGGAGCATGCGGTATCGCTGCAGTCCGTAGACCAGCAAGACCACTGTTGTGCCATCATTCTGATCGGCTTCGATGCGCTGGTTCGCTTTCCGGTTCAGTTCAGCGATGACCGCGGGGACATCGTTCCACGCGACGATCCGGCAGCGGTGCGGCAGCACGCTCGTCACGCGCGCGAAGGCTCCCGCTTGCGCCGAATCGGGCGCGCTGCCGTCGAGGATCACGAATTCGACAACGGAATGTGGCAACTGGCTCGCCAGACAGACCACGGCGCCGGTCATCAGGTTCATCGCCACTTCATCCCGCTGGCCGACCATCAGAATGTTGCCGCCGCTCTGGCGACGCAACGCCACGGCGGTCGGCTCCTTGATGGTCACAGGAGAGCCCAGCCAGATCTTCGGGGCGGGCACGGGCGAAGCATCATTCGCGCCTACGCAAGAGGCCAGTTGGCGATTCTCCCGGATGTCGGCTGGAACGTTGCCCTCGAACACGATCATGGGCTCACGCGGCTCGGACCCGCGCGCCGCGATCCGGCCCAGGTACGAATCACGAACCGCATCAGAGAGCCATGCCACCTGGAAGGGGCTGTTGCCTGCCACCGCGCCGCCGGCATCGTTGTATATGGCCTCGCCCGGTCGCGACAGCAGGCGTGCGGCTGTGTTCTCGTCGTCGAGCACGAGCTGGGAATCAACCTCCGAGCATTGCAGTGCGATTCGCACCGCCATCTGGCCCATCGTGCTGCGGGCCAGACCGAAGGCGCCGCCCAGCGTCTGCGAGCCGAGCACGACGTGGATGCCGAAGGCGCGCCCCTGGCGCACAAGCTGCTCCAGCAGGACGATGGCGTCCTGGGCGAGCTTGTCGTCTTCGGAGAAGAACACCTGGAACTCGTCGACGATCAGGACCGTGCGGGGCATGGTCTTTCCGGTAGCGCTGCGGTAGGCGGCGATGTCCTGCACGCGCGCGTCGCGGAACAGATTGCCTCGATGGGCCATCTCGGCGTCGAGCCGCTGGAGGATGCTGAGCCCGAATTCGCGATCGCTTTCGATGGCGACCGCGCGGGCATGCGGCAGACGGTTCGTGACGTAGGTTTTGAACTCGACGCCCTGCTTGAAGTCGATCAGGTACAGCTCGACCTGGTCGGGGGCGTACCACAGTGCGAGATTGGTCACCATGACGTGCAACAAAGTGGACTTGCCTGAGCCGGTCTTGCCAGCGATCAGCGTGTGCTGGGCAACGCCGGGACCGACGCGGAAGCGTTGCAGTCGCGTCGCGCCGGTCCGGCCCAGCGGAACGCTCAGCTCTCGCGAGCTGTCGAGCGACCAGAGCTGCTCGTCGGTCGGTGCGACGGTCTGGAAGGGTACCTCCACGCGGGCCGAGCTGGCGCCCGCCTTGCCGATGGCGTGCATGAGGTTCGTCAACACGTTCTCAGATGGGGGCTTGTCCGGCGTCAGCGGGAACCGCTTCAGGACAGGGTCGCGCCAGACGAATCGGTCCTTGTCGAACACGAGGTGGATACTGCCGGCGCTGATGTCCTCGATGTCGATCCCGCTGGGCAGCTCCTGCCGGGCGTCGTAGGCGATCAGCGTGTGGACGCCGCAACGCGGACCGCTGTGGATGATGCTACTCAGACGCCGGGCCGATTCCTCGTTGAAGTTCACCGGGAAGTCGGCGATGACGAGAAAGCGATAGGGCTCGGCCAATTCACCCGCCTGTTCGTTGTATTGCTCGATCGTCTCGAATTCGTTGCGGAGGTATTTCTGGATCACGTTCTCCATGTGCCCGGTCAGGTCCTCCAACTGCTGTCGGATCTGACCGGCTTCGGTCCAGATGCGTCCGCCCACGAGCGATTCGAGGTAATCGCCGGCGTGCATGAAGCCTGCGAAGCTCTCGCCCAGGCCCACCGGGTCGAAGATGGTGAACCGGACCCGGCCCGCCGGAAGGGACGTGAACAGCCGCGCCATCGTCGCGCGAAGCGTCTCGATCGCCTCCTGTCGTCCCTCACGCCCCGACTGCAGGAGCATTGAGCAGTGCTGGGGAAACTCTAACACGGCAGGAAGCTCCATGGGACTGGCGGTGTCCAATGTCTGGCCTGCGCGGCCCCGGACCGAATCGGATAGCGGCTTGAGATCCAACCGGAGCGTGCCGAATCGCACGGCGGACGCCGACCTGTTCGATGGCGTCCGTGACGGATCGATCAGATGTTCCCAGTTTGCCACGAATGTCTTGTCGAGTTCGGAGGCTCTGTCCAGCAAGGCCCGGATGTGTGCGAGCCCTTCATCCCAGCGCTGCTGGAGGCGTTGCCGGGACGTCTCGTATTGGCTGCGGCATTCGCCCATCTCCCCGTCGTACCGCTGTTGGATTTCCGCCAATCGCCGCTGGTACTCCTGGTCCAGTGCCGACCGCTCTCGTTCATACTGCTCCTGCGCCTGATGGAGGGCGTCGTCTCGCTCCTTCTTGATCTGGTCGAACGCTTCCACGCGGCGGTGCTCGATCTCCTGAAGCGACGTGTTGCGCTGTCGGGAGATGTTGGCTCTGGCGGTCTCGAACGTCTCGTGGGCACGCTTCAACTCGGCCTCTTTCTTCTCGACGGAGTTGCGGAGCTCGGTCTCGATTTCCTCCAGCGTGGATCGGTACCATTGCTCCAGCGCCGTTCGCGCGCCAGCCAGTGCGGCCTGGAAAGCCCCCCAGGTCTGGCGGACCTGCGACTTGGCCTTCCTCCAGATAACGCGTTCCGCGAAACCGGCGGCGATCAAGCCGATCCCAGCCGCGACCGGATACGCGATTGGTGCTGACGGGAGCCCTGGGACCTTCAGGCCGTACAGAATGGCCAGCAGGACCAGAGCAACACCGACCATCCCCGCCGCCAGCAGTGCAGGACGTGTGCCGACGAAGATCTGGGCGGTCCAGAGACGTTTCAGCGTTGCCAGGTGCCGCTCGGCGAGGGCCTGCTGCGATGCGTAATCGCCGCCCGCAGACGTCGTCACGCTCTCATTCGTCTCGATTCCGTGTTGCCTGTAGAGACGCACGAGTTGATTTGCCTGCTGTTCGAGGCCGTCGAGATAGCGACGCGCGCCGGCGACCGTCGATTCGGTCTCCTGCCGTCGCTGGGTGCTCTTGGCCACAGCGCCTTCGGCCACAAACTCGGCGACCAGGACCTGATCCTGGTGTTCCTTCTCGGCCTTCTGTTCCAGTTCGACGGCCGTCTGGTTCACCTTCTTTCGCCGATGCTGGATATCGACCTTGATGTCGCTAAATTGCTTGTCGTAGTCGGCGCGGATCTGCTCGACGCGATCGTCGTAGCGGTCCTGAATCTCCTTGCCGTGGGTGTTGCGGTACAGCTCGATGCGGCCCCGTTCGGAGTCGAATCGATCCTGGGCCTTGTTCCTGGCCACCTCGTAGTCCGACTCGATCCGGGCCTCCAGTGGCCCCACCACTTCGGCCGACAGGTGGATCGCCTCGGCCAGCGCCTGACGCTGAAGGTCGGTGTAGTTGTCGTCGGCCACAGGGGCCGGGCCGCGCAAATAGGCTTCGAGGTCAGCGTTCATAGGCCGGGTTCCGAACTGTCCTTACAATCATGGCGCGCTGCCTCAAGGGCGCTGCCGATTCGTTCCATCGCCAGAACGGCCGACCGGATGTTTGCCTCCAGCGGCGCCATGTACTGCTGCTCGAAGCGCCGGGCGTTCTCGTCGCGCCAGTTCTCTCGTGTCTGCTGCCAGTCGGCCAGCAGTTTCTTACTGGCCTGAACGAGTTTGGCTCGGCTTTCGATAGCACTCATGCGGTATCGTCATTCGCATCGAAGACTGTCAGGGTTGCATTGCGACGGTCTATCACCACCAGAGACCCTTCGGGCAGGCTCAGCGCCTTTTGCAGTTGCGGCTGCAGCTGCAAAAGGTCGGCCGCGCGCACGGCGACGTGTCCGCGCGACTCGGTCTCATCGCCGACGCCGATGAACCATCCCGAGTCCCCGTCTGCGGCCTTGGTGCGAGCGAAGAAGACCACCTCCGGCTGCTGCCGGTCAGTGCAGGCGATCAGAACCCGATCTTCCGGCGCCGGGGCGTAAGGCTGGTCTTCAAGCGATGCGTCAGGCATCGCGATTCCTGAAATCCACTCGGGCACTGCCGCTGGGGGCGCCTCCGTTCGCGTCTGCGGGGCAGGTGTCCTGCTCCGAAGATGCTTTGCGAATGCTTGCAGGTCCGGCGGGGCCGGCGCGGGCGTGGGCCGCAACACACTCGCGCATGCGGCCTTCTCAAGCTCCACCGATGCTTCGGGTGGCGCCAAGGCGACATAGGCCTCCAACGAATCAATCATCTTCTCCAGTCGGGCCATGGCGTTAGGGATGTCCGCATCGATCGCCCCGACCAGACCTTGAACGCCCCCGCGGTAGTCCGACTGCAACTTGTCGATCTGCTGAATCCACGACCGCGTCCGCGAGAGCTTGGCCTCTGCTTCGCGTAGCCGACGTTCCGCGATTGCCAGTGCTTTCCTCTCCTCGACGGCCGAACTGGTTGTCCCGGAAAGCGCCCGATCCAGGACGTTCTTCTGTTTCAGAGCCAGTTTGGCCTGCGTCACGCGATCGGCGCACACGTGAACCTGGTTCGACCAGTACCGCTTGCGATCCTCGTTCAGCCAGGCCAACGTCCGCTGGACGTCGGTGCTGACTTCATCCAGCGCCACCGCCGCCGCGTCGGAGAACGTGGCCAGCGAAGCCTTCAGAGACTTCAGCAGGACAACGGAATTGACTCTCGCGTACTGGCTCATCGGCTGCTCTCACCGCTGCTGAAGGTAATCCTCGATATGACTGGCCTTCTTCATCAGGAACGACGCGTGCTGGGCGGAGGCTTCGAGGAAACGACTCAGCGTCTTGACCGTCTGCTCGAACTCCTGTGTGAACCGCTTCTGCTCCTGGTCCATCCAGCTCTTCTCCAACCCATGCAGTCGGGTCTGCAACCCGCCCATCAGGGCTTCCAGGTCGGAGTTGAAGCGGTTCAAATCTCGTGCGAACCGCCGCAGCTCGGCCGGGTCAACATTGGCTTTGGCCATGATCGCCTCCGTGTCACGGGACTGCATGTCCCTTCGACATCCAATCGTTCGTAGTGTGCACGACCCATATTGTTATTATACCGCATCGGGGTGGCCCCTGCCACTGGTCGCTGAGTTTCGCGCCGCCACGAACGGTTTGCAGCCGGACGAGGGGAGGGCTATAATGCGCCGGCATGACCGATCCGCAAGATAGCATTGCGAGAATCCTGATCGGTGACGACCAGCCCGATGTGCTGCGGGCGCTGCGTTTGTTGCTGAAGCCCGAAGGCTACCGGATCGAGGCGGCCGGTTCGGCGGCGGAGATTCTCCACACGATTGCCGAGCACGACTTTGACGTCGCGCTGCTGGACCTGAACTACGTTCGCGGCAGCACCTCGGGGCAGGAGGGCCTCGACCTTCTGTTCAAGATCCAGCAGATCGACAGCACCCTGCCCGTCGTCGTCATGACCGCCTGGAGCAGTGTCGAACTGGCGGTAGAGGCCATGCGCCGCGGGGCCCGGGATTTCGTCACCAAACCCTGGAAGAACGAACGGCTTCTGGCGATTCTGCGGACCCAGATCGAACTGGGGCGGGCGCTGCGAAAAGGGCGACAGCTCGAACAGGAGAATCTCCTGCTCCGGAGCGAAGCCCGGCCGCTCCTGATTGCCCAGTCGCGGGCGATGCAGCCGGTGCTGGAGGTCATTGCCCGAGTCGGACCTTCCGAAGCCAACGTGCTCATCACCGGAGAGAACGGCTCGGGCAAGGGTGTGGTGGCCCAGGCGCTCCATGCCGCGTCTTCCAGAAAGGACACCACGCTGGTGACGGTCAACAGCGCCAGCATCGCCGAGACGGTCTTCGAGAGCGAGCTGTTCGGGCACGTTGCCGGCGCGTTTACCGACGCGAGAACGGACCGGCTCGGGCGTTTCAAATTGGCGGATCGGGGTACCCTGTTCCTCGACGAAATCGCCAGTATCCCGGTGAACCTGCAGTCGAAGCTGCTGCGCGTCCTCGAAAGCGGGGAATTCGAGCCGGTGGGGTCTTCGAAGACCCTTCGGGTGGACGTTCGGGTTCTTTCGGCGACCAACGCAGGCATCGATGAGGAGGTGCGTGCGGGGCGGTTCCGTCAGGACCTGCTCTACCGCCTGCAAACGATCCGCATCCACGTGCCTGCGTTGCGGGAGCGGCGGGAAGACATCCCGCTGCTGGCAGCGCATTTTCTGCACCGGTATGCGGCTCGCTATCGCAAGGACCTGACCGGTTTCGACGCGGCCTCGATGCAGGTGCTTCTGGACTACTCCTGGCCAGGCAATGTTCGCCAACTCGACCATACCGTGGAACGGGCGGTTCTGATGGCCCAGGAACCAGTGGTGCGAGCGAGCGATCTGGGGCTCGAACTGGTGGGCGGCGGTCGACCGGCGTTCGATGAGATGACGTTGGAGCAGGTCGAGCAGATGCTCGTCAGGAAGGCCCTGTCCCGATTCCAGGGCGACGTCAGCAAGGCAGCCGAGTCCCTGGGGCTCAGTCGAGCGGCTCTGTACCGGCGCATGGAGAAATACCGCATCCAGTGATCGGTTCGCGCCCGTCCTCGCGTCGACGCGAGAGACAGTCCGTTCGACCTGGGAGAAGCAGATGAGCGCTCTGTCACGGCGTCTGACATATGAGCAACGGATCTTCCTTCTCAGCCTGATGGCAGGGCTGGGGGGTTCCGTTCCGGCCATTGTCCTGCTTCTGACCTCCGGCTACAGCGTCAGGACACAGGTCACGGTGATCGTTCTGCTCGTGCTCGTGGCGCTGGGAATCGCCTCCAGCATCGCCGGCAGGGTGGCCTTCCCGCTTCGTACCTTGTCCAACCTCATGGGGGCCCTGCGAGAGGGGGACTATTCGATGCGGGCCAGGGGCGCCCGGCACGGTGATGCGTTGGGCGAGGCGATATGGGAGGTCAACGCGTTGGCCACGTCGCTGCGCGAACAGCGCTTGGGGGCGATTGAGGCGACCGTACTGCTCCGCAAGGTTCTGGCGCAGATCGATGTGGCAATGTTCGGCTTTGACAGCGATCAGAGACTCCAGTTGGTCAACGACAGCGGCCGGCGTCTGCTGGCCCGGACAGAGGAGGAGTTGATCGGCTGCTGTGCCGACGAACTCGGTCTGGCGGAGTGTCTGGGAGGCGCCACTCCTCGTCTGACGGATATCGCGTTTCCAGGGGGTTCGGGACGCTGGGAGCTGCGCCGAGGCAGCTACAGAGAGAAGGGCGTATCGCATCAACTCCTTTTCCTGTCGGATCTTACGCGCACGTTGCACGAAGAGGAGCGCCGGGCCTGGGAGCGGCTGATTCGTACGTTGCGTCACGAAGTCAACAACTCTCTGACCCCGATCCAGTCCGTGGCCGAGAGTCTCCGCACGCTGATCGATCGCCAACCGCGGCCCGACGACTGGGATGACGATCTTCAGGAAGGTCTGGCGATCATCGCCGAGCGGTCTGAGGCCCTCGACCGGTTCATCGGAGCCTATTCCCGTCTGGCCCACCTGCCTCAGCCGCAACTCGGCGCGGTGGATGCGGCGGACCTGTTCCGGCGGGTTGTCGGCCTGGAGACGCGGATGCAGGTGGTCGTGGAAGGCGGACCGGACGTGAGCATTCGCGTCGACCGCGACCAGTTGGAGCAGTTGCTCATCAACGTGATCTCCAACGCCGTTGAATCGAGCCTGCTGTCCCATCCCGCCGGAGACGGCCGCGTCTCGGTCAGTTGGCACGCCGACCCGAAAGAGTTTCGGGCATACATCGACGATGATGGCGTCGGACTGGATGCGAGCACCGATGTGTTCGTCCCGTTCTACACAAGCAAGGAGCATGGCTCTGGGATCGGCCTGACGCTGTGCCGCCAGATCGCTGAGGCCCACGCCGGTACCCTCACCCTGGCGAACCACCCCGGCAGACCTGGCTGCCGAGCCACACTCCGTCTGCCGGTCGCGTAGGGTGTGCACCGCACACCTTTCCTCCATCGAATTGTGTGCAATGCACACCCTATGAGTCGAGCGGGCCCTGCCGGGCAGAATGGCCTGTCCCCAGGCGGGTGACAGACGCCATCAGGTCATCTCCAGGATTGTTGTGCCAACTGTGATCGGATATCCTATCGTGACACGCGTGAACGATCGATGTTCGTTGCGAACATGGGAACAGGAGAGCTCGATGAGAAGACTGTTGCGCGACTGGGGATATGGTGTCCATCGGTTCCCACGGAGTCCCAGGCGCGCGCTGGTCGTGGTGATCCTGGCGCTTGGCGTCCAGGCGAGCGCGAATCAAGCCGACCGGTGGCGGATTGCTATGTTGGAGGCGCGGGGCCAGGCGGCTTCGCTTGATCCAGGCAGTGACGCGTTCGCCGCGGCGGCCGAGGCGTTCTCGGTCCGGGCCGAGCGCGAGTTTCCGACACATTGGGATTGGTGTTTGCAGGATGCGGGGCCGGATTTCGGCCAGTGGCTGTCGGCCTCCACCACGTCCACGACAGCGCAGAAAGCCGCCGAGAGAGCGATCGCAGAGATGGGCGCTGGCAGTGTTGACCTGCGCGAGGAGTTGGACCACCTCACGAATCAGCCCTCGTCAGTCGAGCAGGGGCGTTGGCTCGATCTCTACCTGCGCGCGGCTGAACGACGTCGCGAGATTCGCCTGCGGGCCCTACGTCAGCAGTATCCTCAATGGGTCTTCACGAAGCACTGCATTCTGGGCGGCTCGCACTACGCCTACACCGAGGGGCAATCCGATGCCCAACACGAGCGGCAGTTCGAGCCGGGCGCGGCCCTCTGCCGGCTGGAGATCGAAGGCGGCCGGTGCACTGTGCGCACACTTCTCGACGACTCCAACGGTGTCATCCGCGATCCGGACGTGTCCTGGGACGGGCGCCGCGTGCTCTTCGCCTGGAAGAAGTCCGACCGTCAGGACGACTACCATCTCTATGAAATGGACGCGACCACAGGCTCGGTCCGACAGTTGACCTCCGGACTCGGCTTCGCGGACTACGAAGGAGCCTATTTGCCCAACGACGACATCGTCTTCAACTCAACTCGCTGCGTCCAGACGGTGGATTGCTGGTGGACGGAGGTGAGCAACCTCTACACGTGCGATCGTGATGGCCGCTATCTACGACGGCTTGCTTTCGACCAGGTCCACGACAACTTCCCGACGGTGATGCCTGATGGCAGGGTCGTCTACACCCGCTGGGAATACAGCGATCGCGGCCAGCTCTTCGTCCAGGGCCTGTTTCAGATGAACCCCGACGGAACAGGCCAGACCGAGTTCTATGGCAACAACTCGTGGTTCCCGACCTCGCTGCTGCACGCTCGCGGCATTCCCGGCACGCAGAAGGTGGTCGCGACCTTCTCGGGCCACCACACGCTCCAGGTGGGCAAGCTGGGAATTGTGGACCCGGCGCGGGGCCGGCAGGAGAACAGCGGTGCCCGACTGATCGCGCCCGTCCGCGAGACGTCGGCCGACCGCATTGATTACTATGGGCAGGACGGTGAGCTGTTCCAGTATCCCTATCCGCTCAGTGAATCGGAGTTTGTGGTTGCCTGTGCGCCCCTCGGCTGGTCACGCAACCCGACGCGCTTCAAGCTGTACTGGGTCACGGCCGATGGCCGTCGGGAACTGCTGGTTGCCGATCCCAATATCTCCTGCAATCAGGCTGTACCCCTTGCAGCGAGGCCCCGCCCACTGGTCCGCCCCAGTCTGGTCGACTACAGCAAGACCACGGGCACGTGCTATCTTCAGGACATCTACGCGGGCCCCGGGCTGGAGGGTGTGGCCCGAGGCACGATCCAGAGGCTTCGAGTGGTAGCGTTGGAGTATCGCGCAGCCGGCATGGGGTGGAATTACAACGCCGGTCCGGCCGGTGACGCGTTGGTCTGCACGCCGGCAGCCATCGGCAACGGGAGCTGGGACGTGAAGACCGTGTTGGGTGACGCCACCGTGCACCCCGACGGCTCAGCCTTCTTCAACCTGCCGGCGCGGACGCCCGTGTATTTCCAGGCAATCGACGCGCGTGGATATGCGGCGCAGACGATGCGAAGCTGGCTCACGGTGCAGCCGGGTGAGAACGTCTCCTGCCTGGGATGTCACGAATCGAAGAACAGCACGTTGCCTGCCCAAGCGTCACCGAGCATGGCCTTCACTGCCGGTCCTCAGGATCTGGTTCCGTTCCAGGACGCACCCCGAGGCTTCAGCTTCGCGCACGAGATCCAGCCCATTCTGGATCGCGCTTGCGTCCGCTGCCACAACGACGCGCAGAAGCTCGAGGAAAGGCTAGGACGCGCGGTCACGATCACCCGGTCTCCCGCGGAGGCCAGCGCGGTCGGAGACGAGACCGCTTTTGCCCTGTGCGGCACTGCGGTGCCCGAGAGTCTTGCCAAAAGGCAATGGAGCGCGAGCTACCTGGCTCTGGTCCAGGCGACGGAGCAGACGCTCGAAGGGAACCGTTATTTGGCGGGGACGAGCAACGCTCTGGTGAACTGGATCAGCGCGCAGTCGGTGCCCGATATGCTGTCGACGTACTCGGCCGGGGCGGCGCGCAGCCGGTTGCTGAGTTTGCTGGCGGACGGCCATTATGATGCCCAAGTCACGCGGGAGGAGATTGAGAGAATTGCCTGTTGGATCGACCTGCAAGTGCCTTTCTGCGGCGACTACCAGGAGGCAGGCCAATGGACCGACGAGGAGAAGCAGCGATACGAGCACTTCCTCGCTAAACGCCGACGCATGGAAGAACTGGAGCGTCGCAACATCGCCGCGCTGTCGCAGGTCCACCGTCTCAAGACACAAGCCGCCGCACGGGCGCCAGGCGGCGGCGATAACGGCACTCGCCTGTCACCGTCGGTGCTGGCGGTAAACACCGACACAGAAGAACTTTACGTCGCCGCGACGACCGGTCGGCAGATTCTCGTTGTTGACAGGACAACGCAGTGCGTCCGTCGCAGGATCGACCTGCCCGAGACGCCGTCAGGTCTTGTGATCTCAGCGGATGGCGCGATTCTATATGTGGCGGCAGGTATGCCAGACGGGGTGGTTTTGGTCATCGATTCGCAGACTGGCGCCACGCGGGCGAGGATTCCCGCCGGGCACAGTCCGACCGCGCCGGTGCTCAGCGCTGATGGGGGCACGCTTTTCGTATGCGACCGGTTCCGTTCGCGGCTGCTGGCCATCGACCTAGCCGCACAGACGATCAGGGGCGAGTTGCCTGTCGGTCGCGAACCTGTCGCGGCCGCCTTGGCGCCGGGTGGAGACCTCGTGCTGATTGCGAACCTCCTGCCGGCCCGGGCAGCCACGAGCACGGTCGTCGCGGCAGAGGTGGTTGCAGTTGACGTCGCCGATTTGACGCTCGCCGCCCGCATCGGGCTACCCAACGGCAGTACGTCCGTCCGGGGGATTTGCGTATCTCCCGATGGCAACTACGCTTACGTGGTTCATACTCTGGCCCATTTCCAACTGCCCACTACACAGGTCGATCGGGGCTGGATGAACGCCAGCGCCCTGAGCATTATTGAGATCCCCGGCTTGCGCCGGCTCGCCACCGTTCTGCTGGACGATGTCGATCGCGGCGCCGCTAATCCCTGGGACGTGGTCTGCGCCAACGAGGGCCGGTGGCTCTGCGTGAGCCATTCTGGCACACATGAGGTGAGCATCATCGATCGGCCCGCCCTGCATCGCAAGTTCGACCGAGTCGCCGCCGGATCGGAGGACGTGTCGAGCGATCTGTCGTTCCTCATTGACCTGCGCCGACGCGTCCGGCTGCCGGGCAAAGGACCGCGCGGCGTCGTGACCGCCGAGCATATGCTCTATGTCGCCGAGTACTTCTCCGATTCCGTAGGGGCAGTCGATCTGGGCGCCGACGCCAGGGGGCCGGCCGCATCGATTGCACTGGGGCCGACTGCGGATATGACTGACGCCCGGCGGGGAGAGATGCTCTTCCATGACGCCGATCTGTGCTTCCAGAGCTGGCAGAGCTGCGCCAGTTGCCACCCGGATGCGCGTGCCGACGGCCTCAACTGGGATCTGCTCAATGATGGTCTGGGCACGCCGAAGAACACCAAGAGCATGTTGTGGTCGCATCGCACGCCGCCGGCCATGAGCTTGGGCGTTCGGGAAACCGCCGAGGCCGCGGTGCGCGCCGGACTGCACCACATCCAGTTCGTGGCGTCTGGCGAGGCCAATGCCTCGGCCATCGA
>Ga0068714_10002808_pt1 | contig 21690 bp, 29 predicted proteins | sample MTBNYHSulfiMetaG_FD_62988 | JGI IMG/M metagenome (GOLD analysis project Ga0068714, IMG submission 62988) | Enrichment culture microbial communities from rom New York Harbor, USA that are MTBE-degrading - MTBE-NYH (New York Harbor Sulfidogenic)... | ecosystem: Environmental > Aquatic > Marine >... | reverse complement strand
CATACCATCAGCCTATACCCACCTGGCCAATAGGCTGGCCGGGGGGTGGGAGGTGGAAGTATGAATTTATTACGCATGGTCGGCAAGAGAGGGATTTCGGTTCAGGGCCGGTGGTATGTATCGCCGGTCCTGCAATGCGGCGACAAGGTGATCGTGGAAATCCCGGACGGCCGGGCGCCGGACGAACTGACGGCCTGGCGGGCGGTCAAGCAGAACGGCGAAATCAACGCCTGGATAGGGGTGGAAAAGATTCGGCTGCGGGCGGCGGACGAGGTCGAGGGGCCGGGGCCGATAGTGGTGGAGGTGGACCCGATCTGGGCGCTGATGGAAGAGGTGGAGGCGGTGATCGACCTGCTGAAGGGCCGGGGAGTCGAGGACGACCAGGTCACGTCGATACTGACGACGGTGCTGAAGTTCTACCACCCGTATGGGAACATTACCGTCCAAATAAGGTCCCTTTAGGTCCGAGGTTCGGAGCCGAGTTTTAAATAAGCGTAGGAGCATACTTTTTGACAAAGAAATCCATTTCATCGGCCGTCCAAGGAAGAAAAACAATGTCGGCGCCGGGATTGGCCAAGATCACGGCTTCCAACTGGTCGATCCGCGTAAAGGCGACCAGAAGCGGCCCCTTAAAAAGCCGAGGGGGATTGCGCCTGGTAAAAAGCCGGACGGCGCCCGGATCGAGGTGAATAACCTTATGTTTTTCAAGGATTTTTGCCACCTGATCACCAATATAATCGCTGGCCGATTCCCGCAAGGGACTGGCCGTCATCAATTCACCGCATTTTTTGAAGGCCTTGCGAAGCCCCTCTTCCCCCGGCTCAACATAAAAAAACATCAAAAAACCTCCTTTGAAAGACCGGAGACATCATGACCAGGGCGCAACTAAAGGAAAGGATTGCGCGGCTCAAGAAGCTGCGAAGATCAATAAACAACACGGCCGAATTCCTGCGGGGCGGAAACCGGGAGGCGTACGAGGCCGTGGCCAGGGCGGAAGCATCGATAGCGGCGGCCATAGGCATCATGGAAAACATCATCCCCACAATCCTTAAGGAGGGCGCATGAACGACCTGCAGGCGCTGATCGAACTGCGCGGGTTGACGGCCAAGGGGATCGCGCTGGCCCTGGGGGCGAACTACCACAGCGTGCAGAAGCAGATCAAGGGGGTGCGCACGGTGAAGACGGTGCGGCCCCGGATCGCGTCGTATTTGGGTCTGGACGAGGCCCTGGCCTTCGGGCCGGGCTCGCGGCCGTATCTGCGCCGTCTGATTGCGGCGGAGATCGAGCGTCGGGCGGCGGCGGAGAGGGAGCGGCTGCGGGCCCGGTATTTGCGACGCGGCCCCAGTATAGCGGACGGGGAGGGGGAAGGCAATGCCTAATCGCAAAAAAGGGATAGGCAAGGCAGACCCGGGTCAGACGAGCCTGCTGGAGCTATTGCGGCGGGCGGCGGAGCTGGAGGAGACGGGGGGGACGGAAGGATCGGCCGTGGTGCAGCCGCGGCTGTCGCAGGCCATGGCGGAGGCGATCCGGCGGAGCGGTCTGTCGCGGTGGGAAGCGGCCGGGCGGATGAGCCACCTGCTGGGCCGGGAGATCACCAAGTACATGCTGGACGGTTGGACGGCGGAGAGCAAGGAGGGGCACCGTTTTCCGGCGGAGTTTTTGCCGGCGTTCTGCCTGGCCGTGGGCAGCCGGGCGGTGGTGCGGATATTGGCGGAGGCGGCGGGGCTGTTCGTGCTGCCCGGTCCGGACGCGTTGCGGGCGGAGGTGCAGAAGCTGCGGGAGGAGGAGTTGCGGCTGAGCCGGGAGCGGAAGAAGCGGGAGGCGTTTTTGAGGGAGATGGAGGGGTGATGCGGAGCGGGCGGGAAGAAAGAAGGCTTCGAGGGTTGTTTACCAGAAAGGGCGGACACGCAGGTCCGCCCCTACATCCCCTCACCCCAGCCCTCTCCCAGGAGGGGAGAGGGAGAAAAGAGGGCGGACACGCAGGTCCGCGCCGTACGCCCCCCTGTATCCCCCCGTCAACGGGGGGAGGGCATGAGCGAGGTTAAGAGGAATCCGAGGCGGGGCAAGGGGCCGCGGCGATGGGCGGAGCAGGAGCGGCGGACGTTGGCGCAGCAAGTCTGGTGGTGCATAGAAAGGATGGAGAGCGATGAGGGAAAGTGAAAAGGCGTATATACCGGGACCCAAGCCGAAGAGTGAGAGGATTTACCGTCTATTCAAGAATTTCAGCGACGAGGCTTGGGCACGATTATACCGGCTTGTGGGGGAAGAAGATAGAAACCGTCGGCCAGCAGGGCCCGCCACAATCGGTTTTGAGCCTGAACAAGATGCAGAAGCAGAAACAATTCAAGAAATAGAGGCGCTTTTTCATCAGTTTCTTCTGGCATATCAAAGAGTGGCTTCATCGGCATGGCCAAGGCTAGAGATAGGGGAACACAGGTATAAGACAGGCCGACTGAATAGAAGGCCGGATTATATTCATCGAGATGGATGGATACTCTTCGATCCGGGTCGGAACGCCGAAACCCCAGGGCCACAACTTCCCACTTCGGGAGATCCAGAATTGTAAGGTCTATATAGTTATGTTTAAGGAATTTCAAAACAAATTGGGCCGCGGAATCGTCTTCGCCTCCGCGTTCAAGAGTGCCGCGAAATTCCACGACGGCCCAACGGAAGGGATAAAGGTCGGTGAGCCTTTTCGCTTCGACCGTGATCAGGTCCGAGACGCGGCGGTATTCGGCTATGGCCGGGGAGGTCAAGCCGCATTCGGGACAGGCGGACCCGGCGGCGGGGAAATCGCAGACGGTCCGGCAATTGGCGCAGAGCAAGACAGGTTCTGTCATAGCCCCTCCTGGTCAAAGAGAGAAATCATGAAGCCTCAAGCAGTGTTTTTAGCACAAGCGACCGAAGATGAAAAGGGCCTGAAGCCGGGAGGGCGGGCACGGGGCCCGGTCCTTACACCCGCTCAACCAACCCTCTCCCAGGAGGGGAGAGGAAAACAAGAGGGCGGACACGCAGGTCCGCGCCGTACGCCCTCCTGTATCCCCCCGTCAACGGGGGGCGGGCGGGTTTCAAACCCGCGCCGACGGGGGGCGTGATGGTTAGGGAGTGGTGGACGGCGCGGGAGCTGGCGGAGCTGGGGCTGCCGGGCCTGCCGGGAACAGAGAGATCAATTCGCAGGATCGCCGCCCGCGAGGGGTGGCGTCACCGAGAGCAGCGGGGCCGGGGCGGGGGCCGGGAGTATCACGCATCGAGTCTGCCGCAGTCGGCGCGGGAGGTTTTGGCCGCCTTGGCCCCCGATGGGGCTACGGCGGACTTCACGCCCCCTCACCCCAACCCTCTCCCTCGAGGGGAGAGGGAGAAAAGAGGGCGGACACGCAGGTCCGCCCCTACGCAGACAGGCCGGGGGTCCGGGGTAGGGGCGACCGGCCGGTCGCCCCTACATGGTCGGGAGGGACACGGGGGGGGAAGGCAGGCGCGGGGGGTTGCCCCGACGGAAGCGGGGGCGGCTTTGGGGGCGCGTCCGGCGCGGGAGGCGCCGGCGAGTCGGGCGGCGGGGCTGGCGGGGTTCGAGGGACTGCCGGAGGCGCGGAAGCGGGAGGCGCTGGCCAAGCTGGAGCTGCTGGAGGCGTGCCAAGAATTTATAGATCGGGCCGGGATCAAGAACCGGCGGCGGGGGGCGGAGCAGTTCTGTGTTTTGTGCAAGCTCGGTCAGATTCAGGTTTCGGGGGAGGCGGCCAAGGCGGCCCGGCGGGGCGGGGAGAGGTCGTTGTCGTGGGCGTCGCTGGAGCGGTGGCGGCGGGCGTATGCCGAGAAGGGGCTGCGGGGCTTGGTGAACGGCTACCACAGTCCGAGCCGGAGCACCGTGCCGGAGGACGTGCAGGCCTTTATCGCGGGGCTGATCACCCAGTTTCCGCACATCAAGCCGAAGCGGATATTAGAGGCGGTGGAGGCGCGTTTTTGGGAGCGGGCGGACCGGCCGAGCGAGGCGGCGATCCGGCGGTGGGTGCAGAGATTCCGGGCGGAGAACGAGGGGCTGCTCTTGTATCTGGCCGATCCGGACGCCTGGAAGAGCAAGCGGCAGTGGGCCATGGGGGACGCCTCGGAGAACGCGACGGCTTTGAACCAGGTCTGGGAGATGGATTCGACCAAGACGGACGTGATGCTGCTGGACGGGCGGCACACGATCATCGGGAACATCGACGTATGGTCGCGGCGTTTGAGGATGCTGGTGGCTCCGACCAGCAAGGGGGCGCACGTGGCGGCGCTGATCCGGCGGTGCCTGCTGGACTGGGGGGTTCCGGAGACGATCAAGACGGACAACGGGCAGGACTACGTGAGCCGGTATCTGACGGCGGTGATTGATAATTTGGGGATAGAGCAGGTGCTGTGCCCGCCGTTCACGCCGGAGGCCAAGCCGCACATAGAGCGGGCGTTTCGGACGTTTGCGCACGGATTCGAGGAGCTGCTGCCGGGTTATATCGGTCACAGCGTGGCGGAGCGGAAGGCCATCGAGGGGCGGAAGAGTTTCGCGGACCGGATCATGAAGCGGGGGGGCGAGCCGATAGCGGTGTCGATGACGGCGGCGGAGATGCAGGAATTTTGCGACCGGTGGACGGCGGCGATCTATGACCAGAACAGGCACGAGGGGCTGGGGATGAGTCCGGCGGCCAAGGCGCGGGAATGGACGGGTCGGGTGCGGCGGGTAGAGGACGAGCGGGCGCTGGACATGCTGCTGATGACCCCGGCGGACGGGGAATGGCGGACGGTGCACAAGAAGGGGGTGAAGGTGGAGGGGGCCTGGTTCATATCGGCCGATCTGCCGGAGCCCAGGAGCCGGGTGCGGGTGCTGCTGGACCCGACTGATTACGGGGCCGTGTATGTGTACGGCGCGGACGGGAGTTTCGCGGGCCGGGCGGTGAATCCGGAGCGGACGGGGATCGACCGGCAAGAGGTGGCGACGAGGGCCAAGGAGGCTCAGAAGGCGGCTTTGCGGGCGGGGGTGAAGAGGTTGAAGAAGGTGGCCAAGGAGGCGGGGGCGGCGGCCATCCACGAGGAGATTCTGGCCCACCGGGAGGCGCGGGTGACGGCGTCGGCGGCGGCGCACCGGAGCGAGAGTTACACCACGCAGGCCTTGGAAGAGGCCCGGCGGGCGGCGGCTTTGCGGGACGGGGACGCGCCTTGGCCCGAGGAGGACGAGGAGATGCGGGCGGCCCGGGCGCGGATCGAGGCGGAGATGGCGGCCGAAGCGGAGTCGCGGGCCGCGGGCCGGCGGCGGAAGGTGGAGCCGATCTCGACGCCGCAGAGGGATTACGCGCGGTGGGTGGAGCTGGACGGGCGGCACCGGCAGGGGCTGGCGCTGTCGGAGAAGGAGGCCAGGTTTTACAAGAGTTTCGCGGGCACGCCGGACTGGCTGGCCATGCGGAAGATGGAGGAGGATTTCGGGGCGTTTTATTTGGAGAGGTAAATAAGAGGGCGGACACACAGGTCCGCCCCTACAAAACAGGCAAGAGGGCGGACCCTGCCTGCCGGCAGGCAGGGCCGTCCGCCCCAACAGACAGGAGGGACGACACAGATGGAGACAGGAAGCAAGACGGTGGCCCCGCTGACGAACGTGGGTCTTTTTTTGCGTCTGGTGGAGCGGGCCATGGACCGGGACCCGCGTCTGCCGGGCCTGGTCTGTTTTCACGGGCCTTCGGGCTGGGGCAAGAGCACGGCGGCGAGCTACGCGTATCAGAAGCTGGGGGCGTACTACATCGAGTGCCGGTCGACCATGACCCGGAAGGGTTTTTTGGCGGAGTTATTAAAGGAGATGGGCATTTTGCCGGAGCGGACCATCGGGGCGATGTATGGGCAGGCGGCGGCGGAGCTGCAGGCCGGCCGGCGGCCGCTGATCATCGACGAGATGGACTATCTGGTGCAGAAGTCGGCGGTGGAGCTGGTGCGGGACCTGCATGACGAGAGCGGGGCGGCCGTGGCCCTGATCGGTGAGGAGAGGCTGCCGATCAAGCTGCAGCGGTGGGAGAGGTTTCACGGGCGGATACTGGACTGGCAGGGAGCGCAGCCGGTGACGGCGGCGGACTGCCGGCACCTGGCGCGGCTGTATTGCCCGGAGGTCGAGATAGGGGACGACCTGATCGGGCGGCTGCACCAGCTGGCCCGGGGGAGCGCGCGGCGGGTGTGCGTGAATCTGTCGCGGATCGGGGACGAGTGCCGGCGTCTGGGGGTGGAGAAGATGGACCTGGCCGGCTGGGGGGAGAGGCCGTTTTACACGGGGGAGGCCCCGAACGGCCGGAGGTTGGTGTGATGTCGCGGCAGCGGGTGGACCGGCAGGGGCGGATGGAGACGCGGGAGGCGCTGTGGGCGGCGATCCGGAGGCTGGGGTCAGCGGGGGAATTCACGGCCAAGGCGGTCAGGCTGGAGACGCGGTGCAGCCGCGACCAGACCGAGAGGTATATCCGGGGGCTGACGCGGGCGGGGATTCTGGAGGTCAAGAGATCGGGGAAGCCGGGCCGGCCCAACTATTACAGGTTGGCGCGCGATCCCGGGGCGGAGGCTCCCCGGGTGCGGGCGGACGGGAGCGAGGCGAGGCAGGGCCGGGGCCGGGCGCAGATGTGGAAGACGATGCGGATATTGAGGGATTTCACGGTGCGGGACCTGGCGGTGCACGCGGCGACGGAGGAGCACCAGCCGGCGCTGGGGGAGGTGGAGACGTATTGCGGGTATCTGGCCCGGGCGGGTTATCTGCGGCGTCGGGGCGAGGTGTTTACGTTTCTGCGCAGCCGCTGGACCGGGCCTCGGGCGCCGATGATCCAGCGGGTGAAACAGGTTTACGATCCCAATTTGGGGGAGGTGGTGTGGAGGCAGGGGGAGCCCCCCTACATCCCCCCGTCAACGGGGGGAGGGCAGGCGCGGGGGCCTGCCCCTACGCCCCCTCACCCCGGCCCTCTCCCGCGAGGGGAGAGGGAGAAAAGAGGGCGGACACGCAGGTCCGCCCCTACGCCCCCCTCTATCCCCCCGTCAATGGGGGGAGGGCGGATGGGGGGGTCCGCCCCTACGTTGGGGCCGCCGTGCGCGCCTACAGGAACGGGGGAGGGCGATGAGCGGGAATGAGAAGTTGGAGCTGCTGGAGCGGGCGGCGGCGGAGCACGGCCAGGCGGCGGTGGCGAGGGAGCTGGGGTGCAGCGAGGCCACGGTCTGTTTGATTTTGAAGGGGAGATATTCGAACCCGGCCAGGTGGCTGGAGCGGTGCGAAGAGGTGTACGGGGGGGTGCTGGTGGAGTGCCCGGTATTCGGGTGCGAGATACCGCTGGGGCGCTGCGCGGAGGAGCGGCGTCGTCTGCCGCGGCGCACCAACCCGGTGGCCAGGCGGTTGACGGAGACCTGTCCGAGTTGTCCGAGAAGGAGGAAGTGATGAGCAAGATATTGATGATGGAGATAGTTTTGGGAGTGGCGGCGGTCCTGGTTCTGTGGCTGGGCCGGGGCCGGAGCGGGTTGGAGAACCCGCTGGCGGGGAAATATCGGACTTGGCGGGCGTACCGGGCGGAGCGGCGGCGGGCGTCCGAGGCGGCCCGGCGGCAGGCCTTGCTGCTGGCGCTGGGCGGCTGCTTCGATTCAGGGCGGACACGCAGGTTGGCCCTAGGCCCCCCTCACCCCAACCCTCTCCCACGAGGGGAGAGGGAGGAAAGAGGGCGGACACGCAGGTCCGCCCCTACAGGGCAGGCACGGGGGCCTGCCGCTACGGAAGGGGATCGGAAGCGGAAAATCGGGGGTGGATCATGAATCACGTAACGATCACCGAGGTGAGAGAGGCGCTGCCGTTCTACCGGGACGAGCGGCAGCTGGTGCTGGCGGCTTTGTTGTTGAACCAAAACGCCCGGCGGGCGGCTGGGGCCACGGCCCTGGGTTTGAGGACCCTGGCCCAGATCATCGAGCAGAGGGCGAAGGGGTCTCCGTCATCCCCTCAGCCAACCTTCTCCCAGGAGGGGAGAGGAAAACAAGAGGGCGCACGGCCGTGCGCCCCTACCGCAACCCTCGACGAGGGGAGAGGGGGAACAGAGGGCGGACACGCAGGTCCGCCCCTACGCCCCCCTCTATCCCCCCGTCAACGGGGGGAGGGCGGATGCGGGGGTCCGCCCCGACGGGGGGAGAAATACGGCTTGGGGCGGAAGATGAAAACGAGCCTTTAAGGGCGGTAAGGGGGGATTGAAATGGCCAAGCGGATCAAGACGGAAGCGGCGGCCGGGCCGGTGCCGCAGAGCCGGGAAGAGGCGGCGGGGTTTATCGCCGAGATCGGGCGTTTGCAGCGGGAGCGGGAGCGGATCAAAGCGGCCATGAACGACCGGCTGGCGGAATTGAAGCAGGAACATGAGGAATCGGCCCGGGTCCCGGCGGAGCGCATCCGGGAGTTGGCGGCCGGGGTGCAAATCTGGGCTGAAGCCAACCGGCTGGAACTGACGCGGCGGGGCCAGGTGAAGAGCGCCCGGCTGGCCAGCGGCGAGATCAAGTGGCGGACCCGGCCGCCCAGGGTCAATCTGCGGGGGGTGGAGGGGGTCATCGCGGCCTGCAGGAAGCTGGGCCTGGACCGTTTCGTGCGGGTCAAGGAAGAGGTGAACAAGGAGGCGATGCTGGCCGAGCCGGACCTGGCCGGGACCATCGCCGGGGTGAGCATCACCCAGGGCGAGGATTTCGTGATCGTGCCTTTCGAGACGGACCTGGAGGAGGTGGCCTGATGACGAGGCAGGAATGGGAGCTGGTGGACCGGGCGCTGAGCGGGTTATGGGGCACGGCCAGGCTGAGGGTGGACGGCCGGGAAGTGTGGCTGGACCGGGCGCTGACCGGCAAGAACCGCCTGGGCATAGTGGTGTATGTGGACGGGGTCATCAAGACGGCGTGGTGCGGGCCGCCGAAAGAGATACCGGAGCAGAAGTATCTCTATCCGCAGAGGCGGTACAAATACAGGAGAAAATACAGGCGGATACTGCGCAAGATGAGCAGGAAGCGGCGGCGGGAGCTGGGAGTGGGCGATCCGGATGAACGGTGGACGTGTTATCTGCCGGTTTTTCCGAGCGTCAGGGCGGTGCGGTGGCACTACGGCAGGACGTTCGAGTCGATAGAACTGCTGGAGGCGTGAGGCAAATGGACGAACTGATGCGGGCCTTGTTCGGGCTGATCTGGGCCTGGCCGGGGCTGTGGGCCTGCCGGCGGCTGGGAGCGGGCGCTCTGGCCACGGCGGCCCTGGTGACGGCCTGGATGATGCCGGGCTGGTGGATATACCAGCGGCTGGCCGGGGGGTGAGGGCGGACACACAGGTCCGCCTGCCGGACGGGCAGGTCCGCGCCGTACGCAGACAGGCCGGGGGTCCGGGGTAGGGGCGACCGGCCGGTCGCCCCTACATGGTCGGGAGGGACACGGGGGGTGAGGGCGGACACACAGGCCCTGCCTGCCGGCCGGCAGGGCCGTCCGCGCCGTACAATCTCCCGGCAACGGAGGAGAGAAGAAGATGGCCACCAAGAATCAGATCAAGATAATCCACACGCTCAAGAGCGCCCTCTGTCTGGACGAGGGCACGTACCGGGCGGTGCTGGCGAACTACGGGGCGGAGAGCAGCAAGGACCTGGACGTGCGGACGGCGGAGAAACTGGTGCGCGAACTGGAGCGGCAGGCGACGGCCGCCGGGGTCTGGCAGCCGCGGCCCAGGCGGAGAGAGTATGGCCGGCGGCCGGGGGCCATGAAGGGCCGGGGCGGGTCGCGGGCGGCGCAGCTGGGGAAGATCGAGGCCTTGCTGACGGTGGGCGGCAAGAGCTGGGGGTACGCGGACGCGCTGGCCAAGCGCATCTGCGGGGTGGACCGGGCGGGCTGGGTTCCGGAAGAGGACCTGTACAAGATCATCACGGCCCTGCGCAAACAGGCGCAGCGGGAGGGCTGGGATTTGAGCGGTGAGAAATGATGGAGCAGTTTTCGGAAAAGCGCGGGGTGCAGACGCTATTGGACCTGGCGCGGGCGGCGGCCGAGGCCCTGAAGGAGAACGGGGTGGACTCGGAAGCGGCGGAGAGGCTGGGCCTGGCCGTGGCCGAGAAGCTGCGCCTGGTTTACGGGGGCGACCAGGTATATATCCCGCGGGGGCTGGCGTTGCTGATCGGCCGGCGGGACCTGGAGATATACCGCGAGTTCGACGGAACGAACCATTTTGAGCTGGCCCGGAAGCACGGCCTGACCGAGCGCCAGGTATACAACATCATCGCGCGGGTCCGGGCGGAGGAGACGGCCAGGCGCCAGATGGACCTGCCTTTTGATCCGCCGGGGGAGGGCGGACACACAGGTCCGCCCCTACGCCCCCCGCCCTCCCCCCGTCAACGGGGGGAGGGCGGACACACAGGTCCGCCCCTACGGGAAGATGGTGGTTGACAAAGCCCCCGTCCTGTGCCATTAAGCAGGGCAAGGCCCTTCCGCCGGCGGAAGGGCCTTTTTTGTTGAAACGTCTCATCTAATCTTCCGCCGCCGAATCCCATAGGGTGGTCCGACAAGAGGGCGGACACATAGGTCCGCGCCGTACCAAAAACGATAAAAACCCGAGGTCGAAGGGTTGAGGGGCAAGGCCCCGGCCGGGGCGGGTGGGCCGCCCCGGCCGAATAAAAACCCTCGGCACGGTCAGGGCGCACGGCCGTGCGCCCCTACACAGAGGGCGTGATGGGCCGGATATTGGACTGGTGGGTGCGGGCGGTGGTCGTGGGCGGAGCGATCAGCGTGGCATTGGAGGTTATGGGGAGATGAAGGGAGAGATAGTTTTTGAGGTGGCTTTTCGGGAGTTGATCAAGATGGAGGGAGGCTACGTCAACCATCCGGCCGATCCGGGCGGGGAGACCAATTACGGCATATCGAAGCGGAGCTACCCGAACGAGGACATCAAGAATCTGACCATTGAGCGGGCCAAGGAGATATATCGGCGGGACTTTTGGCGGGCGGCCCGGCTGGACGAGGTGGACAACGCCAGGATCGCCATCGAGATATTCGACACGGCGGTGAACATGGGCGTGGCGGCGGCGGTGCGGATCGCTCAAGAGGCGCTGAATTTGATGGGCGAGGCCCTGGCCGTGGACGGCGTGATGGGGCCGATGACGTTGGCTGCGCTGAACAAGTGGGGTCGGAAGGACCCGGAGGCGTTATTCCGGTTGCTGAACGGCCTGCAGTTCGTGCGTTATCTGGAGATCGTCCGGACCCGGCCATCTTCGGCGGTCTTTTTGCGAGGCTGGGTCAAACGAGTCCAGGACTATCAGATGGAGGGAGTTTGATCTTCTCCCACGAGGGGAGAGGGGGAATAGACGGCGGACCATAGGTCCGCCCCGACAGGAGTTTAAGTATGGACAAGCCGATTTACAAGTCGAAGACGTTTTGGACGGGAGTTTCCGGTTTGATCGCGGCGGCGGGGACCTGGGTCACGGGCGAGACCAGTTTGGGTGAGACGATCCAGATTATGGTGACCTGTCTGGTCGGGATTTTCCTGCGGTCCGGGATGATGCGGCCGAGTTAAGGGCGGCCGGTGTGGCGGCAAGAGCCGGAGGGCGGGACCCCGCACCCCCCTGCATCCCCCCGTCAACGGGGGGAGGGCGGGCGCATAGGGCCTGGGCCTAGGGGAGGGTGAATGGACGAAGCGGATCAGGCCCAGGCCGTTATCGAGGGGCGCTTGGCCGAGGCCTTGTCGGCCTGGCGCAGGAGGCAGCCGTCCGGAGAGAGCTTAAGTCACTGTGTGGACTGCGGCGGGGAGATTCCGGAGGCGCGGCGTCGGGCGCAGCCCGGCGCGACCCGATGCCTGGCCTGCCAGCACGAGCACGAGCAAGGAAGGGGTTAGGTGGACATCGACTACAGGGCGTGGCAGTTCTGGCTGGCGGCGAGCCAGGCTCTATTCAATATTATGGTGGCGGTCTGGCTGTGGAACAACCGCAAGCACCAGGTCACCAGCGACCGGGTGCAGAAGGTGGAGCAGCGGATGGAGGAGGCTGAAAAGGGCCTGGTATCGGTCAAGGCGCTGATGGACTTGCAACCGGTTTTGGACCGGCGGATGGAAGAGGTCCAGAAGAGCGTGAGCAAGATCGAGGGGCGGATAGAGGGTTTCGGCCGGGCGCTGGACCTGATCCAGGAGTATCTGATCAACAGGGGCGGGTGATGGATTTCGGCGAACTGGTGACCGAGGACATGCGGCTGGTGATCCTGGCCACGCTGGAAAGCGACGGGGATTACAGCCACAACGAGCACGTGCTGAGACAGGCCCTGGCCTATCTGGGCCATCGGGTGAGCCGCGACCGACTGCGCACGGAGCTGGGCTGGCTGGAGGAGCAGGGCCTGGTGACGCTGACGGATGCGGGCGGGGTCCTAATAGCCCGGCTGACGGCGCGCGGGGCGGACTGCGCGACGGGAGCGGCGCGGACGCCCGGGGTCAAGCGGCCCGCGCCTCGGGAGTGATGGTGGGCCGCCGGACGAAAAAGCGCCAGCCGTCCAGCGTGGAGCTATTGCCGGAGGGGGTGAGGCGGCGGCTGCAGGCCATGCTGGACGATCCGCGGGTGACTCAACTGCAGGCGGTGGAGCGGATAAACGGGATTCTGGCCGAGCTGCGGGCGGCGGGCGATCCGGCGGCCTGCGATCCGGCCTGCCCGGAGAAATTGAGCAAGAGCGCGGTCAATCGTTACGACCTGCAGATGCGGGAAGTGGGGGAGCGTCTGAGGCAGTCGCGGGAGGTGGCGGACCGCTGGATCAACAAGCTGGGGGCGGCTCCGCAGGGCCAGGTGGGCAACCTGATCAACGAGATACTGCGCACCTTGTCGTTTGACGTGACGCTGTACATGCAGCGGGGGGAACTGGACGAGGATACGGCCCCGGCCGTGGTGGGCATGTTAAAAGACCTGGCCCTGACGGCCATGCGGCTGGAGAAGGCGGCCAATTTGAACGTGGCGCGGGAGAAGGAAATCCGGAAGCAGGCCCTGGCCGAGGCGGCGGAAAAGGTCGACCGGACGGCGCGCACGGCCGGGGTGAGCCCCGAGGCCATCGCGCTGATCCATGAGGCGCTGGGCATTGAAGGCTAAGGGCCGGGCCAAGGTCGTCCCGGCCAATCCGGGGGCCATCTTTTTGCCCTACCAGTCACGGTGGATCACGGACCAGAGCCGCCTGAAGCTGATGGAAAAGGGGCGACAGATCGGGATGTCCTGGAGCACGGCCTGGGCCTGCGACGAACGCACGGCCATGAAGGGGAACAAACACGATCAGTGGGTCAGCAGCCGGGACGAGATTCAGGCCCGCCTGTTCATCGAAGACTGCAAGTTCTGGGCGGAGGTGCTGCAGATCGCGGCCCAGGACCTGGGCGAGGTGGTCATCGACAAGGACAAAAAGTTCTCCGCGTATGTACTCGAGTTCGCCAACGGCCGGCGCATCCACTCCATGAGCAGCAACCCGGACGCCCAGGCCGGGAAACGGGGCGGCCGGGTGCTGGACGAGTTCGCGCTCCATCCCGATCCGCGCAAGCTTTGGACGATTGCCTATCCGGGCATCACCTGGGGCGGCCGGCTGGAGGTCATCAGCACGCATCGGGGCAGCGCCAACTATTTCAACGAGCTGGTGCGGGAGGTCCGGGAGCGGGGCAACCCGAAAAAGATCAGCCTGCACCGGGTCACGCTCCAGGAGGCCCTGGACCAGGGTTTTCTGTTTAAGCTGCAGCAGAGTCTGCCCGCGGACGATGAGCGCCAGGGGATGGACGAGGCGGCCTATTTCGATTTCGTCAAGTCGGGCTGCGCCGACGAGGAGTCGTTCCTGCAGGAGTATATGTGCGTCCCGGCCGACGACGCGGGGGCGTTTCTGGAATACGACCTGATCGCCGGGGTCGAGTATGGGGCGGGAGTCGAGTGGCGGAAAAGGGAAGGCGGGCGGCTGTATGCCGGATTGGACATCGGCCGGACCGAGGACCTGACGGTGCTCTGGCTGTTGGAAAAGCTGGGCGACACCCTGTACACCCGGGAGGTCATTGAGCTGAAGAACATGCGCAAGAGCGAGCAGGAGAAAGTGATCTGGCCGATCATGGCCGAGTGCGACCGGGTTTGCCTGGATTACACCGGGCTGGGCATCGGCTGGGGGGACGACGCCCAGGACAGATTCGGCAGTTATCGGGTGGAATGCGTGACCTTCTCGCCTAGGGTCAAGGAGGCCCTGGCCTATCCGGTGCGTTCGGCCATGGAAGACCGCAGGCTGCGCATCCCGTATGACAAGCATATCCGGGCCGATTTGCGCAGCGTGACCAAGCAGACCACGGCGGCGGGCAACATCCGCTTCACGGCCGAACGGACGCCCAGCGGCCATGCCGACCGTTTTTGGGCGCTGGCCCTGGCCATCCACGCCGCTTCCGAGGGCGTCGTGGAGTACGCCTATGAGGCGGTGGGCGCGAACGACGATTACGTGATTGACCGCCCGGTGAAGGTCACGGCCGGCCTGGGGGCCGGGAAGGGGTTGTGGTGATGGCGACTTTGTACGACGCGTACGGGCGGCCGGTGAACCCGGGCGATCTGATCCGGGAAAAGGCCGCGCCGACCCTGGCCGGGGTGCGGACCATCTGGAACGAGAGCGCGGCCGGGGGCCTGACCCCGGTCAGGCTGGCCGCTATACTGCGGGACGCGGCCCAAGGGGACCACACCGCGTACCTGACGCTGGCCGAGGAGATGGAGGAGCGCGACCTTCATTACGCCTGCGAGCTGAGCAAGCGGAAGCTGGCGGTATCGCGGCTGCCGATCACGGTGGAGTCGTACAGCGACGATCAACGGGACCTGGACCTGGCCGACGAGGTGCGGGCCCTGGTGCGGCGGTCCGGATTCCGGACCCTGATCAAGGACCTGCTGGACGCCGTGGGCAAGGGATTTTCGGTCTGCGAAATCCGGTGGGAGCGGTCGGAGCGGCGATGGACGCCGAAGGAGTATGTCTGGCGCGATCCGCGGTTTTTCTGCTTCGAGCAGGCGGGCTTGTCGGAAATCCGACTGCGGGACGAGGCGAATTTGTCGGAAGGCCTGCCGCTGGCCCCGTTCGCCTTTATCGTGCACAAGCCGCACATCAAGAGCGGCATCCCGATCCGGGGCGGCCTGGCCCGCCTGGCGGCCTGGGCCTGGATGTGCAAGGGGTACACGATCAAGGACTGGCTGGCCTTCGCGGAAGTTTTCGGGATGCCGCTGCGCCTGGGCAAGTACGAGAGCGGGGCGAGCGAGCAGGACAAGGATGTGCTGCGCCTGGCCGTGGCCAATCTGGGCACGGACGCGGCGGCCATCTTTCCCAAGAGCATGGACATCCAGCTGGTGGAGGCGGCCAAGCAGGGCGGAGCGAATTTTTACCAGCTCCTGGCCGACTACCTGGACGCCCAGGTGTCGCGGGGCATTTTGGGCCAGACGGCGACCACGCAGGGCACGCCGGGCAAGCTGGGCAACGAGGAGGCCCAAAAGGAGGTCCGGGAGGACATCCGGGACGACGATGCGGCGCAGATCGAGGAGACGATCAACCGCGACCTGGTCAAGTCCTTTATCGATTTGAACTGGGGACCGCAGGAAAACTATCCGTCGGTGATGATCCGGGCGGTCAAGCCGGAAAATATCGCGGTGATGTCCGCGGCCCTGAAAGACCTGGTGCCCCTGGGTTTGACGGTCATCAAGAGCGAGGTCCGGGACAAGCTGGGTTTTTCGGACCCGGACGAGGACGCGCCACCGGAGGACCTGCTGGGCGCGCCGCCGAGTCAGCCGGCCGCGGAACCGGCCCTGAACCGGGAGGTGCGCGGTTTGAACCGGGCGGCGGACGATCCGGCCGATGATCCGGATGACGAGGGCGACGAGATAGATGAGCTGGCGGCGGACGAGCTGGCGGACTGGGAGCCGCTGATGCGGCCGATCATGGACCCGGTGGCCGAGCTGATCGACGAGGCCCTGGCCAGGGGGGAGAGCCTGGCCGATCTGCGCGACCGGCTGGTGAAGCTGCTGGAGGCCTCCGACACCGGGGCGCTGGTGGAGGCCCTGGCCACGGCCATGCTCAAGGCCCGGGGCCTGGGCGACGCCGGAGACGAGGGGTAGCCCGTGATTGCGGCGGCCGCGCCCGGACCCGCGCCCCAGGAGGCCCTGTCCTATTTCCGCAACAAGGGGCTGAAGGTCTCCTTCGACTACCGCGACGTCTGGCGGGAAGAGCACGCCCACGCCTTCACCGTGGCCAAGGCCATGCAGCTCGATGTGCTGGAATCGATCCGGGGGGCGGTGGACCAGGCCCTGGCCGAGGGGCAGACCTTGCGGGACTTCAGGAAGGGGTTGACCCCGACTTTGCAGAGGCTGGGCTGGTGGGGCCGCAAGGAGATGGTCGACCCGGCCACGGGCGAAATAATTGACGCGCGGCTGGGCAGCCCGCGCCGCCTGAAGACGATTTATAAAGCCAACCTGCGCACGGCCAGGGCGGCCGGGCAGTGGGAGCGGGCGCAGCGCACCAAGGCGGCGCGGCCGTATCTGCTGCGGACGCTGGGGCCGAGCCGGCGGCACCGGCCCGAACACGCGGCCTGGCACGGCGTGCTGCTGCCCATAGATGACCCGTGGTGGAAGGTGCATATGCCGCCGGACGGCTGGGGCTGCAAGTGCCGGGTGCGTCAGGTTTCGGAGGCGGAGGCCGGGCGGCTGAAGAGCCGGGGCGTGCCCGCTCCGGAGAGAAAGCAGGAGGTCGACGCCGCGACCGGGCGGCCGACCGGGCATTTGGAGAAGCGTTATGTTCCGGTCCAGACCACGGCCCCCAAGATCGAATACCGCGAATGGCGGAACAAGCGGACCGGGCGGATCGAGCGGGTGCCGGCGGGTTGCGATCCGGGCTGGGATACCAATCCGGGCCAGACGCGTTGGCAGTCTCTGGAAAAGGTGTTAGCGGAGCGGCTCGAAGCCGCCCCCCCGGCCGTCGGGGCGGCGGCCGTGAAGGATTTGGTCGAGAGTGAGGCCTTCGGCGTCTGGTACGCGAACCCGACGGGTAAATTCCCCGTGGGCAGCATACCGGAGACCGACGCCACAATGATCGGCGCCAGGGTGCGCACCCTCCACCTTTCGGCCGAGACGGCCGAGAAACAGAAAAAGAATCACCCCGAGATAGAAGCCGGCGAATATGCGCAGGTCCAGGACGCTGTCTCCACAGGGCTGCGGGTGCAGGACGGCCCGTCGACCTTGTTTTACATCCTGGAGAAACCCCAGGGGTATGTCGTGGTGGTGAAGAGCACCAGGACCGGCGAGAGCCTGTTCTTGACCAGCTTTCGCCGCTTATCGGCTGATGAGGCCAAGCGTGATGCTGAAATACGGCGGCTGCTTCGAAGGGCGGAAAAATAGCACTGTGGCGGGGCCCCCCGATCCGCTCAACGAGCGGCAACCCCGCATGGCGCTCCGCCGGCCGGGCCGGCGTGCTACGGCCGGGGGAATATCACCGTGTCGCACAGTGCCGGTTCAAAAATACGACATCCCGGCCGGGATGTCAAGAGGAAGGCGAGAACGGCCCTGTGGGGCGTTTGGGGGCGAAGGGGTATAGGAAAGCATGGGCGGAAGAAGATCTCTTCATATGGAGGCGTTTAAAGGCCTTTTAAAGGCATGTCCGGCGAAGGGTTGAAGGGCTTCACCTGGGATATGGGGGAAACGGATGTTACGGTGCGGGCACGCACCGCGGCCAGGAGGACGGAGTGAGAGGAAAGGGAACGACGGAAGGGCTGTGGGCGGCGCTCAATTTCGAGCTGCCCGGCGGGGAGGCGCCCGAGTGGGTGATGATGGTTCCGGCCGGGCCGGTAATCGAGGGCCGGGACGGCCGGAGCTGGAACAACGACGACCCCGGGGGGGTGGTCGCGGCCTTTCGGGCCGAAGGGCGGGACCTGCCGTTGGACTGGGAGCACAGCACGGAACTGCTGGCCCCGGAGGGGCGGCCGGCCCCGGCGGCGGCCTGGATCAAGGAGATGGAGGTCCGGGAGGGCGGGTCGATCTGGGCGCGCCTGGACTGGACGCCCAAGGGGGCCGAGTCGGTGGCCAACCGGGAATACCGGTATATTTCCCCGGTTTTCATTTACGACCGGGAGACCCGGCGGATATTGCGCATCCCGTCGGCGGCGTTGACCAACCGGCCGAACGTGCGCCTGGGGGCGCTTAACCATTACCAACCAGACAACGAGGAGGAAGTTATGCTCAAGAAACTGCTGGCCAGGCTGGGCCTGCCCGAGGACGCGGACGAAGCGACGGCGCTCAACGCGGTGCAGAAGCTGCAGACCGACCTGGCCGCGGCCTTGAACCGGAGTGAAACCCCGAGCCTGGACAAGTTCGTGCCGCGGGCCGATTACGACGCGGCGACGGCGCGGGCGGTCAACGCGGAACAGAAGCTTAAGGAAAAGGAGACGGCCGAGCTGGAGGGGGCCATTGCGGCGGAGGTGGACGCGGCGGTCAAGGCGGGCAAGGTGACGCCGGCCACCCGGGATTATTACGTGGCGATGTGCCGCCAGGAGGGCGGTCTGGCGGAGTTCAAGAAGTTCGCGGCGGCCGCGCCGGTGATCGGCGGGGGGTCCGCCCTGGACGGGAGGCGGGCCCCGGAGGCCGGGACCGGGACCGATTTGAACACGGAGATCGCGGCGATGTTCGGGAACACGGTCGAGGACATCAAGAAGTACGGCGGCCTGTAGGCCGCGAGATGAAGGAGCAGAAAGATGACGGCATTAACGAGCGATACGGCCAGGCCCTACACCGCAGGGGTGGAGGCGGCCGTACCGGTTTACCGATCGGTCGAGATTTTCGGCAACGCCCTGGTCGGCGTGAACGCGGCCGGGTACGCCGTGCCGGGCGATGACGCGGCCGGGCTGATTTTCATGGGCGTGGCCAGGGAACACGTGGACAATTCGAGCGGTTCGGACGGCGACAAACAGGTGGTGGTGCGGCGGCGGGGCCTGTGGAAGATGACCCTGGGCACGCCCATCAGCCAGGCCAACGTGGGCGACCAGGTGTTTCTGGTGGACGACAACACAGTGGACTTGGCGGCCAACGTCACTCACAACATCTTTTGCGGGATCATCGCGGCTTATATCGACAGCATCCACGCCTGGATCGACATCGAGCCGGCCATCAAACACGACTCGGTGGACGCGCACATCGCCGACGCCGACGGGGCGCATGCGGCCAGTGCCATTTCCATCGCCGACGCCGGCGGATTCACCGCCCAGATCGAGGTGGAAGCGGCCCTGCAGGAAATCTACCCCAAGGTCCCGGCGGTTATAACCGATCCGGGCAACGCCGGGGCCATCCCAGTGATCCGGTCCGGGTCGGCGGCCATTACGACCGCGGGCGCGGAGACGCGCACCCTGGCCATCCCGGCCGCGGCCGGCATCACCCTGGTCATCAGCCTGGACGTGGACGGAGGTGACTGCGTGATTACGGCGGCCGCGGCCGTCAACCAGGCCGGCAACAACACCATCACTATGAACGACGCCGGCGACACCATTGTGCTGACCGCGGTCCAGGTGGGCGGGTCCCTGGTCTGGCGAGTGGTTTCCAACGACGGCTGCTCCCTGAGCACCGTCTAACCAGCGAAGAGGGGAGGAGACAGCATCATGCTGATCAACAGATCGAATTTGGAACAGGTTTTCATCAACCTTAAAACCACCTTCAACAAGGCCTTCGAGGCGGCCCCGACTCTTTGGGAAGCGACCACCATGCTGGTGCCGTCGGGCAGCGGCCAGAACGATTACGGCTGGCTGTCCCGGTTTCCGCGGATGCGCAAGTGGATCGGGGACAAGGTCATCAAGAGCCTGAGCGCTCACAAGTACACCATTGTGAACGACGATTGGGAGGCCACGGTGGCGGTGAGGCGCAACGACATCGAGGACGACAACCTGGGCATTTACGCGCCGATGGCCCAGGAGGCGGGCTTCAGCGCCAAGCAATTGCCCGACGAGATCGACGCGGAACTCAAAAACAACGCCTTTGCCAACACCTGCTACGACGGCCAATATTTTTACGACACCGATCATCCGGTGGGCCAGGGCGATGAGGTCGAGTCGGTGAGCAACAAGGGCACGGCGGCCCTGTCGGCGGCCACGACCGCGGCGGCTGCGGCCAGCTACGGCGCGGCCCGTCTGGCCATCATGAGCTTCACGGACGACGAAGGCCGGCCCCTGGGCCTGATTCCGGACACCCTGGAAGTGCCGCCGGCGCTGGAGGCCACGGCCAGGCTGATCTGCGAGAACGACAAGCTGACCGACGAGTCGCCCAACCCGTACAAGGGCACGGCCCGGGTGCTGGTGAACCCGAGGCTGACCAGTTCCACGGCCTGGTTCCTGCACGTGACCAGCCGTCCGGTCAAGCCGTATATTTACCAGGAACGGAAAAAGCCGGTCTTTGTGCAGCAGACCAGCCTCGAGGCGGACGACGTGTTCAGCCGCGGGGAATACAAGTTCGGGGCCGAGGCGCGGGCGGCCGGCGGGTATGGTTTCTGGCAGATGTCCTACGGCTCGACCGGCGAAGGTTAAGAGGGCCCCTAACCCCCCCGTCAACGGGGGGGAAGGAGGGATGATATGATTCGGATCAGATCGAAACGGGACGGGTTCCGCCGGTGCGGCCTGGCTCACGCTGCGGGGCCGGTGGAATACCCGGACGGGCGGTTTACCGAGGCCGAACTGGCCGCCCTGCGAGCCGAGCCGATGCTGGTGGTGGAAACGGTTGAGGACGGCGGGGAGGGCGAGCCCCCCTGCATCCCCCCGTCAACGGGGGGAGGGCGGACGCCGTCCGCCCCTACAAAGCCGGGGGGAAAGCGGACGCCGACGCCCCCCTCTATCCCCCCGTCAACGGGGGGAGGGCGGACAGGCAGGTCCACTCCTACGCCCCCTGACCCCAACCCTCTCCCACGGGGGGAGAGGGGGCATAGTTAAATGTCCTACGCCACCGAACAGGACATCATCGCCCGCTGCGGCTGGGATCAGATGCTGGCCGTCTTTGACCGCGACGGCGACGGAGTGGTGGATACGGACGGCAGCGGGGTGAGCGCGGCCGAGGCGGCCCTGGCCGACGCCTCCGAAGAGATCGACGGATACCTGGCCGGCCGGTACACCCTGCCGCTGGCCGGTCCGCCGAAGGTGCTGACCTTCATGGCCGTGGACGTGGCCATGTACAAGGGCTCGCTGGGGACCACGGTCACGGAGGAGAAGCGCCAGCGGTACAAGGACGCCATCGCCTTTCTGACCAAGGTGGCGGAAGGCAAGATTCAATTGTTCGCGTCCGACCCGAGCGCGCCCCAGGGCGGGAGCGGGGCGTCGTTCAGCGCCGGGACGCGGCGGTTCACCAGGGAGACCATGAAGGGGCTCCGATGACGGGCGCGGCCCTACATTACGACCTGTCAGGCGTGGACCGGCTGCGGGAGCGCGTCAGCGGGCTGGCCCGGACAGACCGGGCGCGGCTGCTGGACATGATCGGCGCGACCGTGGAGTCGCAGACGCGGCGGCGGATCGAAGAGGACAAGGCCGGGCCGGACGGAACGCCCTGGCCGGCCTGGTCAGAGAGGTACGCGGCCACGCGCCACGGCGGGCAGTCGCTGCTCGAGGGCGAGGGCGACCTGATGGACAGCCTGGACTATGTGGCGAGCGACGACGAGGTCGAGGTCGGGTCTAATTTGATTTACGCGGCGGTCCATCAATTCGGATCGGAG
>Ga0068714_10002803_pt1 | contig 21744 bp, 16 predicted proteins | sample MTBNYHSulfiMetaG_FD_62988 | JGI IMG/M metagenome (GOLD analysis project Ga0068714, IMG submission 62988) | Enrichment culture microbial communities from rom New York Harbor, USA that are MTBE-degrading - MTBE-NYH (New York Harbor Sulfidogenic)... | ecosystem: Environmental > Aquatic > Marine >... | reverse complement strand
ATTCCGATGTAGCCTTCCCCAGTGCAGTGCTCTTCAATGGCGGGGTACTTAAGCCTGAATCCATTCGCCGCCGGATCCTGGACGTTTTGAAATACTGGCACGAGGACAAGGAGCTACGGCAATTGGCTTCCTCCAACCTGGACCTTGCCGTTGCAGCCGGAGCCTCTTATTACGGTCTGGCCAGGCGCGGTCGCGGCATACGCATTCGTGGCGGCGCCGCCCGCCCTTACTACATAGGCATTGAAAGTGCCATGCCCACCGTTCCGGGCATTCCTACACCGATGAAAGCCCTGTGCGTGGTCCCGTTTGGCATGGAAGAAGGATCCGAGGCGGAAATTCACGAAAAGGAATTTGGACTGGTTGTGGGTGAGCCCGCCGTATTTCATCTTATGGCCTCGACTGTGCGGAAAAAGGATCAAATCGGCGAGATAGTCGACGACTGGCATGGTGAAATCGAGCAGGTAACGACCATGGAGGCTTTGTTACCGGCAAGCGAGGGCGAGCAGGGCGGCAATGTGATACCTGTCTGGCTGCAGAGCAAAGTGACTGAAATCGGCACCCTGGAGCTATGGTGCGTGGCCAGAGACGAAAACCGCCGGTGGAAGCTGGAATTCAGTCTGCGGGAACGCGATGAATAGCAGACACGGACGGACACGGATCAACACGAAATTGATGCAGCAGAAATCCTTTTGTAAGGCTTTACTGTTCTCGTGTTCTTCGAGCCCTTCGTGGTGAAAGAAAAAGCGACGGAAAAGAAGGTAAATGGAAAATCTGTTCGAGCATGAGGAAATCTCATATCGATATATCGTCGGGATAGATCTTGGCACCACAAATTCAGCAGTGGCCTATGTCGACCTGAACAACAAGGACCCGCAGCGCCGACGCATTCAATTTCTCGAGATTCCCCAGCTGATCGCTTCTGGAGAAATCGGTCGTCGCCACGTACTGCCCTCTTTCCTTTATTTACCCGGTCCTTATGAACTGCCGCAGGAGAGCATCGAGCTCCCATGGGCGCCGAACCGGGAATATGCCGTCGGAGAATTTGCCAGGGAACAGGGAGCACTCGTACCGGGACGATTGGTCTCATCTGCCAAGTCATGGCTATGCCATGCGGGAGTCGACCGCTCGCGTGCTATTTTGCCCTGGGGGGCCGGTTCCGAGGTCAAGAAGATATCTCCCGTCGAGGCGAGCTCCAGATATCTTCGGCACATCCGCGAATCATGGAACGAAGTTAAAGGGCTCGGCCGGGACGGGCACCAGCTTGAACAACAATTGATCATCCTCACAGTGCCGGCGTCCTTCGATGAAGTTGCGCGGGAATTGACCGTCAATGCAGCCCGCGAGGCGGGCCTTACGCGGGTTGTTTTGGTGGAAGAGCCGCTTGCCGCCTTCTATGCCTGGCTCTCCAAACACGAATCGGACTGGCATAAGATCATGAAGCCGGGACAAATTATCCTGGTTTGCGACGTAGGAGGCGGCACTACCGACTTCACCATAGTGGCTCTCAGGGAGGGCGAAAAAGGGCTGCTCTTCGATCGACTTGCAGTAGGCGAGCACCTGATGCTCGGAGGCGATAACATGGACCTGACTCTCGCCCGCCATATTGAAGTGAAGCTGTTGGGACAGCCCGGCAAGCTTGATTCCAAAAGATGGCATCAACTGTGGCACCAGTGCCGTAAGGCAAAAGAAGTGCTGTTGGGCAATGCTGCCGACCCGGACGCCGCCTTCGATATCACCATCATGGGTGCAGGTGGAAAGCTGATAGCCGGCACCTTAAAAAGCAGGCTTACCGTGGATCAGGTGCGGGAGATGATCCTCAACGGCTTCTTCCCTCACGTCTCTTTGCAGGATGCGCCCCAGGACGGCTTGCGCAAAGGACTCACCGAGTGGGGCCTGCCCTACGTTCAAGATGCAGCGGTAACCAGGCACTTGGCTCTTTTTTGGCAACGCTTCCGTAAGCTTCTTGGCACTGAAACCGGGCGATCGGCCGTTTACCCGGATTATTTGCTTTTCAACGGCGGAGCACTGACACCCTCCCTGATCCGCCGGCGGATTTTGGAGGTTGTAAGAGAGTGGTTCCAGGCTGAAGCCGGAACCGATTGGGCTCCCGTCGAGCTGGAAAATCCGCGCCCGGAGCTCGCTGTCGCCATTGGTGCCGCGTACTATGGCTTGGTTCGCTTGGGTGAAGGGGTACGCATCGGAGCCGGGAGTCCACGCGCATATTATGTAGAAGTTGCCGCACAAGATGAAGAGAGCATTGCGCCGGAACAGATTCGTGCCGTGTGCTTGATCGCCCGAGGAACTGAAGAGGGGTTTGCGGCGCAGCTTTCTCAACCCGCATTTCAGGTGCTGACAAACCAACCGGTCGCATTTCAACTGCTCAGTTCCAGCACGCGCCTGGGGGATCGCATGGGCGATGTAGTTGATGTTTCTCCGGATGAAGTCACCTTGCTGCCGCCCATTCGAACGGCTCTCCGTTTTGGTAAAAGAGGGACTGCACAACTTCTTCCGGCCCGATTGGCCGTGCACCTCACCGAAGTCGGCACTCTGGAGCTCTGGTGCGAATCGCAGCAAACACCACATCGATGGCAGCTTCAGTTTGATATCCGCCAGGAAGGAGAACCGGAAGCCCAATTGGCAGCGGGCGAAACGCTGAACGCAGAGCTCATCGAGGCGGGTCAGAGCAAGATTCAAGCGACTTTTCAGGGTGGAGACGCCATCAGCCAAAATCCTCCTGAACGACTCACTAGAGCGCTCAACTCCATTTTTGAGCTCAGCAAGGAAAAATGGCCGACATCGCTAATTAGAAAACTGTCGGATACCCTGCTCGAATGCAAAGAAGGACGCATATTGACAGCTCAGCATGAAGCTCGGTGGCTGAATTTGCTCGGATTTTGCCTGCGTCCCGGATTTGGCGATCCGGTCGACGAGTGGCGCTTGAAAGAAGTATGGAAGATCTACCCGCTGGGTCTGAACTTTCAAAGACAGGCGCAAAATCGATCCGAATGGTGGATTTTCTGGCGAAGGGTAGCGGGAGGACTTACCGCCGGTCACCAATGGCATATTTACCAGCAACTCTCCCTCGCTCTGCAGCCGGCATTCACCAAGAAGAAAAAGAGCGGCAAGAAAGCCGCCAAAAGCTTTACTGTTCAGGAAGAAATAGAAGTCTGGATGATGCTGGCCAATTTCGAGAGGCTGCCGGCGGATACGAAAGTACAGCTGGGCAATACGCTGTTGGAAAAAATAGCTCGAAGCAAGCCAAGGCCCCAGGACTTTTGGGCGTTGGCAAGATTTGGTGCGAGAACTCCGTTCTATGGGCCGCTCGACCAGGTGGCTCCAAGTTCACAGGCGGTACAATGGATAGAACAGTTACTGTCGATGAATCTTCCTGCCAGTGAGCCATTGGCCCGCTCCTTAATCCAGCTGGCAAGACTTACCGGAGACAGGGAGAGGGATGTGCCCGCAGAGAAACGCGAATATCTGGTCGGTTGGCTGAAGCAACTGCCTCAAGGAGTTCGTATGGCGGAAGCGCTGATCCAACCGGAGGATCTTTTGGAAAGCCAGGATCGAGACTGGGTGTTCGGCGAATCACTGCCCGCCGGGCTCATTCTGCAGAGCTGACTCTCACCACGAAGAACACGAAGGGGCACGAAGAGAGTCAAAGAACAAAACGTGTTATTCCGTCTTTGAGTCTCCTGACATTGAAGTTTATCAGTAGACCGGTGGCTACACGAGCTAATTTCATATATGTGAGCAGCTGTGCCTTATGAATCTCGGCAATTGATCAACACTTTTGAGCTCAAGAATGAGCTGATCTTCAACCAGAACATCCACTCTGTACGCGCAGTCGATACGAATGCCCTTGTATTCCTCGGCAAGTGGCCATTGCAGCTTGAAAGCGAGGCCGTTGATCGCGAGATCATGAGCCAGGCACTGCTCATACGCCGATTCCAGTAGGCCGGGCCCCAAGGACTTGTGCGCCTCTATTGCACATCCAATCGCCCGTTTTGATAGTTCATCGAATTCTATCCTCATTCCCTTCGTGACCTTCGTGCTCTTCGTGGTGAAAAAAGCGTCACCGATCCTGCCATTTGGGCTCACGCTTTTCCAGGAAAGCATGCATTCCCTCCTGGGCATCCTCGGCCATGCAGTTCATGGCGATCACTTCCTTAGCAAAATCGTAAGCTGATCTTTCGTTCAGATCGACTTGGCCGTAAAACGCATGCTTGCCGAGCGCGAGCGCAAACTTGCTGAACTGAGCCATTTCAAGCGCCCATTTTTTCGTTTCCTCCGCCAGCTGATCAGGCGGGACAATGCGATTCACCAGGCCGAAGCGCTCAGCCTCTTGGGCAGAAATGAAGCGGCCGGTCATGAGCATCTCCATGGCGCGCTTTCGTCCTATGGCCCGCACCAGAGGAATCATGGGAGTGGTGCAGAAAAGTCCGATCTTAACACCCGGCGTGGCGAACCGCGCGCTATCTTCCGCAATCGCCAGATCGCAGGCGGCCACCAACTGGCAGCCCGCAGCGGTAGCAATACCATGGACCTGTGCAATGACCGGCTGAGGCAGCTCATGCAGACGAAGCATCATTCGATTGCAGGTCATGAAAATATTCCGAAAATGATGCAAACCTTTTTCGGCTCCGGCCATTTCTTTGAGGTCATGTCCGGCGCTGAATATTTTGCCGTTGCCGCGGATAACCAAGACTCGAATATCGGCGTCTCTCTCCACCGCATCCAGTTTTTCGAGCATCGTGGACATCAGCTCCAATGAGAGCGCATTGCGCTTTTCAGGACGGTTCAGCGTCAACCAGCCGATTGGTCCTTCCTTTTCCAACAGTACCGCTTCCATAACAATTCCTCCAGCGATAAGAGATTTCTAATCTGAGTCGCTCCAAGCTCCCTGCTACAAGCTACCTGCTCCATCCAGCCAAAAGAGCAGAGCATTCCTTATCTCTTCAATTCGATCCGGCTCCGTCACCTTCTCTCCGTCCTTGGTTTTAACATAGAAAACATCTGCCACCTGGTCCACTTTCGTTGTGATTTTAGCTACGTAAATTCGAACTTGCAGTTCCCACAAGCTGCTGGCGATGGTGTACAAAAGGCCCACGCGGTCCGTGGTGTACACTTCGATGATGGTGTAGACTTGCGAAGACTCATTGTCTATCAGGATCCTGCTTGGTGTTGGGCGCGTCACGGTCTGACCGTAGCCCCGGCGCGACGCATGCACTGCAATGCGGTACTCGAGCGACATCCTGCCCTGCAAAGCCCTCCTCATATCTTTTCTAGCGGACTCCCAATCGGGCATCTGCCGTCCCTCTTCTGGCACACGACACTGAAAAATCAGCAGGATCACGCCGTCTTGCTTGGTGAAGACTTGCGCGCTGATAATGTTCAGATTGTGCAGAGTGAGGATGCCGGCGGCCTTGGCCAACAATCCCGATGCTTCCTTGCTGAGTAGGGTAACTGCAGCCAGGCCGTCTGTAGCGATTGCTTCCCAAACGAACGGCTCCTCCGAATGCTGCAGGTCCCATTCCATGCGCAGATGTTTCGCAATGGAGCCCGGCGGCATTGAAAGGAGGTATCGAGGCGCCAATTGTTCAAAGTAGCTTTCCAGTTCGACTTTGCCGATCAGGTCGGCGACCTCCCCCTCCACCTCCTTTCTCACCTGTTCAATCCGTTCCGCGATAGCCTGCGGACTTGGCTCACCCTTTTCCAGCAAATGGCTCACTCGCTCGTAAAGGGCCATAACCGGCGTATCCCGCCATTTCTGCTGCGCACGTGGACCCGTTGCCATCAAATCGGCAAAGCTCAAAAGAGCAAGAAAATCCAGCTGCTTGGGGGTCTTAATGACAAGTGCGCACTGCGCCAGCATTTCCTCATCGGCGAGATCTCTTAGAGACGCGTTGTCCATGAGCAACAGGTGATGAGCGACCATGAACTGCAGAATGTCGGATTCCTCCGGACCCAGACCTATTCGCCTGATTATGGAAGGAATCATCTCACTGCCGTGCAAGGCATGATCCCGGCCCGCACTCTTGCCGATATCGTGCAGCAGGGCTGCAACGAAAAGCAAGGTTGGGTCCTCCATGCGCTGGGCTATCTTGGTCAATTCCGGCTCGAGATGCAGGTATTCGCCGTCAAACAGTTTCTTCAATTCGGCAAGTGTGCGCAGATGATGCTCATGCACCGGGTAGATGTGAAACGCATCGTGCTGCACGAGTCCGTGCACAGCAGCCAGCTCCGGAATTAGGGAAGTCATGAGACGCAGGTTGTAGAATCGGCGAAATACTTCCAGTTTGGAATCGTCAGTACGGATGATCCCCAGCAGTTCATCTCTAAGCATTGGAGACCCCGCGGCTGTGTCCAGTACGTTGCGATGATGATGAATCCACTGGCGGGTGATGTTGGTAAATCCCAGTCGTTCTTTAGCCGCCAAGTGGAAGAGATGAACAAGATGGCCGGCTGTTGCGGGGTAGAGCTCGGACTGGAGCTGAATCTTCCCCTGCCTTACCACTAGACCCGTCTCTAATGGGTCAACAGGTACATCATCACCCAGCACGGCATTCGATCGCGTCTCCTGCAGCCGCTCCCAGAATTCCTGAGAGATACAAGTAACTCCATGCAGGAGCTGATAAATTTCCTGCATAAACGTCTCTACGGGCAAAAATCCGACTCTGGCCGAATAGCCCAGCTGGTTGGCAAGCAGTTCCTGTTGCTCGATGCGAAGGACGCCTTCAGACTGTCCATCCAAAGACTGGAGCAGGCTGATAAGGCGGGTAAATTTTTTCTCCGCCTGCTGCAGAAAATCCACTTCCTGGCGATCCAGATAGCCTTGAAAAATGGCATCATCGAGACAGCGAATATGTGAGGCGATGCGACAAGCCAGACGGATCGAGCCGATGTTTGCCAGTCCTCCGGGATTGCCGATCAAATCCGGCGCCAGCCAATTTTCGGGTCGCTTCAATTGCTCTTCGCGAGCTTTAACAGAGCCGTACAGCTCTGTCAGAAACGAATCCTGGTGTTTGTCTATTAATGCTTCCAGCTCGTCATCGAGCTGCTCCGCAAGCTGGCGATGGCCGGAGATGTATCTGCCTTCAAGCAGTCGCAAAAAAAATACAAAATCCTGTCGAGCCTTCTCGGTCAACCGGTTGATGGAGCCTCGATCCACTTCGACATTCCAGCCCGCCTCGATCAATGGATCGGCAATTTCATCAATCCAGCTCTCCTGCCAGGATGAGGATTCCGCCATCAGAATAAGTAGCGATACGGTTTGCCTGGGAGCGATCAATCCGCGCCCGAAGGCGCCCACGGCCACCACCGCTCCACTCGATCTAAATTTGGCAGCATCCACTTTGAGGCTGTTAACGAGGCGGTTGTAGAGGGAAATGATAGCTATCTCGAGCAGGCTGGTATGGCGGCTCAGCATTTCTTCGCTGCCATCATCGAGAATCCGCTCACGTTGTTTCTTCAATGATTCGGCAATGTTTAACAAAGCGGCAACCCCCTTATTAAATTAATTCTTGATGATTTTACCTATGCTGTGGTTGCTTGAGGTAACTCCTTGCACCCTGATCCCCGCTGCATGCAACTTGTATCAATGTTGCTCTGCTTTCCCAATAAGCCCGTCAACGAAAGCAAGCAGTCTTCCGAACGCCTCCGTTGGAGCAGGGTGTGCAATCATGTCGTTAGCGGCTGTCAAATAGTTAACAAGCACTTGATATGCCGTCTCTATTGCACTTACTGGGTAGCAAGACCTACCTACTTTATACCTTCTTAAATCCCCCTTCTCAAGGATACCAACTACGCTCTATTGTCATCTTCACAACATTTTACGATAAGCGGCAGCAGATTCAAGGGGCTGCATGAAGATTCGATAACGAAATTCCAAAAGGATTTGACGCTGAAGGATCTCCGTGGTGGTGATCGGCGGCAGGAGACAGACGTAAATGGCTATTAGAGCTGGGGTAGAGCGTCGCAAGCACGAACGTTTCCGTGCAGACGGTGAAGTTTTTCTTACCTTTCGTCCAAGTTTTCAGAAAATAGGAAGGATTCGTGATATCAGCCAGGGCGGTGTCGCATTCGAATACACCGCCGATCGCGAATCGAAAGATGAAGATTATGTCGAAGTTGATATCTTTTCTACAGGAAAAGATTTTCATCTTGCACGCATCCCATGCAGGGTAATCTATGATGCCCAAATCGATTCATACGCCAGCTTTAGCAACATGATCACAAGACGATGCGGTCTGCAGTTCGATAGCCTTAACCAGGATCAGATATCAAAACTATCGCGCCTTTGCAGATCTTGTGCACCCGTGCTGGCCCCATAGTTACATTTACCTGCCTCCCTCATTGCCCCAGCTCTCGGAAGTTTTCAGCTATTGTGGGCTACACTGTTTTGAGATTTGCTCAAGAGGAAATTTCGCAGGCTGTACTGGGCGTTGTTAATCTTCAATTTCTTGCGAATATTTTTCCGGTGAGTTCTGACAGTACTGGGAGAAACATTGAGTTGATCGGCAATCTCGTCCGTAGTCAAACCATTTTTAATTAGAGAAGCAATGCGAAGTTCCGTGAAAGAAAGAATCGAAGCAATTTTTCCGTCTGTAGACATATCATCCATGAGCTCCTCAATCATCGACCTGATTATTCCATCCAGCTCGGCTCCATATTTCGCCAAGTTTTTGTCCCTTTTAAGTCCTTCGATAGCAGGGGCAACAACAGACTTTAATCTAAGCACTATGCGCTTCTGAACGTTCTCCCGTTCACGGTCTATGTTTTGCGCAAAGATGGTCAAAGCCTTATTTGTTTCCATAAGCTGGGTATTCAAATGTTCCAGACGCATTTTATGTTCAGTAAGCTCCTGCTGACTCTCCTTGAGCTCCTCAAGCAAGGTAACTTGTTGCTGTTCAGATTTCCGAGCATCGAGCGCACGTTGCAGAACATGGTAGAGAATCTGTGCCTCAAACGGCTTCTCCAGGAAATCAAAGGCTCCCAGGCGAAGCGCTTTTATGGCAATTTCCTTGTCCGCATGGCCGGTCATAATAATGATCTTGGAGCTCGGACAGTACTTCGCAATTTGTGGTATCAATTCGAGGCCACTGATTACCGGCAGATAAACATCTATGAAAACCACGTCATATTCATTCATCTTGAGGCAATCCAACGCAGCAATCGGATCGCACACACTGTCACATTTCATTTCCCACATGGAGATGGCATCTTCGAAAAGACTGCAAATGGCTTTGTCATCGTCAATTACCAAAACAGGACCGCCATTTCGAACTTCCATGTTCCCTCCCAAAACAGTGGGGCATCCGCATTTTGCTATATTCGCCACCATCAGGTTTTTATCGCCCCAGAGCTTCTTACACGACGTTCTCCTGCGAGCGAAATTCTGGACCAATTAAAAAAGCCTCTGCAATCTTTTCCGTACAGGCTCGATCCGAGGTGGTCCAAGCCTGTTTGCAGTGCAAGTATGAAGAAGACGAGATTCAGGTCTTTTCCATGGTCTGTAATCATTCTCTGTTACTTTTATCTGTCTAAGATATCTGTATAACAGGTTTGATTGGGTAAACCCTCTACCTACTTGATCCCCCTGGAATTACCCCTTGTACACACACAATTTTATCGATACTAGATGATCTCAAAAGCTCATATAGCGCCTTTTGAACAGAAATTCTAGTGCGTATAGGAGAGACAAAATTGAGGTTCGATTTGTACTGAAATGAGCAAGGCAAACGTATTGCAGTCCATTGAATCAAGGATTCTTTCGCCGGAAAAGACAAGCGCCATCCCCGGCACAGAGTTGATACGAAGAGCCCAGCTGAGATCGCTTCATTATACCTATCGGCGGCTTGCTTGGCAAAGTGCTCTGGCGCGAGAGGTCGATTGGAATTCAAAGCTGAAATTAGAAATCCATGTTGAGGTTCTGACAAAGATATGTATACCCGGCCCATCTAACAAAAAACGCATTGGGCATGCGTTTTGCTTCCTTAAAGATATTGATCCTTCCTTCCGATCTAAAAGACGAGAAAGGAACGACTGACAATATGGATAACTGGTATTGTATTTATACAAAACCTGCTAGAGAAGATTCGGTCGCCAGAAAGCTTGCAGATTTACTTGGCCTGCAGGTCTTTAATCCAAAGATCAGAAGAAAAAAATATTCGAGGGCAAAGTTGGTTGAGTCTGTTGAAGGGCTGTTCCCCTGCTATTTTTTTGCTAAATTCGATCCTTCAAAGTATTTGCACATGATTAGATATACCAGAGGCGTGAGAAGATTCGTCGGGGACGGTGCGGGCACCCCTTATACGGTGGACGATTCAATCATACAATGCATTCAATCACAGGCAGAAGACGGAATAGTTGTTATAAAATCGGTAGGGTTCGCTCAAGGAGAAAAAGTATTGGTGAAAGAAGGGCCATTTAGTGGCCTTACCGGTCTCTTTCTCGCCGACTTGAAACCAAGTGAGCGAGTACTCATTCTGCTCGACGCGATTCGCTACCAGGCCAGGATGGAGGTTCACAGGGATCTGCTCGCTCGTGCATGAAGCACGGACACATCGTTTCAGGAGAGAGCAAACACCCTCCAGTCATTCTGCTCGAAAGGCGCGGCCAAAAAGGGGTCGATGGTCAGTGTTAGGAAGTGTGTAATACATATTCCATACAATAACAAACTTCCTGCACTCTAAAGAGAACAACGACAGGCTGAATCCAAATGCTTTCGTTGCGCAAGAATCCGATTTTCCGAACTGTTAAGGAGTTGACAGTTGATGGCGGTAGCCTGCCCGCGTTTTAGAACAATTTCTCTTCTATCTCACATTTACATCGGGACGGAATCTATGAAAAGAGCGGTCTCATTGGTGTTCATTCTTCTCGCATTGGCCGCCTGCAGCAAGCCTGTGGTGAAAAATCCGACACCCCTGACTTCTCCGCAAGCCAAGACCGCCTACCCTGCCCCCGAGTACAAAATCCAAGTTGGAGATCAGCTGGATATCAAATTTTTCTACAATCCCGAGCTCAACGAGCAAATTGTTGTTCGTCCGGACGGGAAAATATCCCTGCAACTCGTCAATGAAGTGATGGCCGCGGGGCTTGCTCCGGCGGAGTTAACCAACGTCCTCAAAAGCAAGTATGCCGAAGATCTGGCGGACCCTGAGGTGACCGTCATCGTTCGGTCATTCAGCCCATACAGGGTCTATGTAGATGGAGAAGTCAACAAAGTCGGGGTAGTTGCCTTAAATCCGCCCATGTCCGTCATGCAGTCCATCACCGAGGCCGGCGGCCTTAAAGAAGGTGCGCGCGCAAACGAAATTATAGTTATCCGGAGAAAACCCGATAACACACTGATGGCCATTCCGATCAACATTGAAACCGTCATAGACGGCACCGACATGGGACAAGACATCAATCTTGCTCCCTACGATATCGTCTATGTGCCGAGGTCCGCAGTTGCCAATGCGGCTAAATGGGTGGACATGTATTTGCGCAGGACGATCCTGGTGCTTCCATCGGAATTTTTCCTTTACTATGCCGCAGTGACCAGGTAGCAGCAGGTTATCTGTTATTCGCCATCAGTTGTCGGCCATCCGTTTTAGACTACAGATACCGATAACTGACAACAAAGAGATTCGTTATGGACAATAGCTTGACTCCATCCTCCTATCCCCCGGCGCATCGAATGCCGCCATCCGATCTGGTGCACTATCGCCGGCCAGGTGCACCGCCGAATCAGAGCGGGGAATCCTTCGGCCTGCGGGAAATCCTCTCAATTGGCTTCAAGCACAAATACAAAATCCTTGTTTTGTTCTTGCTCGGCTTAGTCGCTTCGCCGATTGTCTACAAATCCATGCCTAGAGTTTACGAATCCAAAGCCTATCTCATGGTGAAGTTTGGCTGGGAATATATGTATAGCCCGGAATTGGCCATGGAAGGGCAGTCCCCCTCTCCTTATGCCAGAAATGAAGTGATCAACTCAGAAATTCAAATTCTCGACAGCCGGGATTTGAAAGAGCGGGTGATCAAAACCGTGGGGGTGCAAAATATCTATCCTGAGTTAAGCGAAGACCAAGCGAAGCCCGACTCAAAAGGACTTTCTGCTTCCAATCTTGCCTTGGTCGCGTTTGAAAAGAACTTTTTTGTAACCCCTGTCAGAAACTCCAGCGTCATCGAGGTCTCTTTTCAAGGGAAGAATCCTCAGATCACTGCTGAGGTGCTCAACAAGCTCATCTATTTTTACGGCGTTAAACGACTCGAAATCTTCAAGGACCCAAAATCGCTGTTGTTCCTCGAAAAAAAGGTGGCAGAGTACCGCGAGGATTTGCGCAAGGCAGAAGATGAGTTGGAATCCTATAAGCAAACGAACCAGGTTTTTTCCTTAGCCGAGCAGCTCACTCTGCTCCTCGGGCAGAGAGCCGGCATAGAGGATTCGCTGTTGAGCAATCAGAATCGCCACAAAGAGCTCCAGGAGAAACTTTCGTCACTGGAAAAACAGATCAAGACCCTCTCACAGACCTCACCGACCGGCGCGACAGCGGCGGAAGCCACAACCACTCCCAACGGTCAACTGCTTGCGCTGCAGTTGAAAGAGCAGGAGCTTTTGACCAAGTATAGGGAAAACAACCGTCTGGTTCAGGAGGTTCGGGATCAGATCCGACTCGTCCAAGAAAATCTGAAAACCGCCCCGAAAGGAAGCAGCAGCCCCGGCGTGGAGGCAAATGAGGTTTACCAGGAAGTGCAAAAAGAGATCATCAAAACCAAGGCCGAACTGAGCTCCTTGCAGACGACCGACAATTCCCTCAGGAAGCAGATGGAGGAAACCAACCGCAGGGTCCAGGCGCTTGATTTAAAGGAAAAAAAATTGAGAGAGCTGCTGCGGGAGCGCGACACCACCGAGAGGAATTATCAGACCGCTGCAAAGAAGCTGGAAGAGGCTCGGGTGTTCGATGACATGGACCGCCAAAAGATGACCAGCGTGAGCGTGATCCAGCCGGCCGAGGTCCCCCTCAAACCTATCAAGCCCAACAAATCTCTGCCCATCTTCCTGCTCATGGGGGCGTGCCTGGGTCTGGGCGGAGGCTGCGGGCTTGCCTACGTGATGGAAGCCACATCACAGCAGATGACTACTCCACATGACGCCGAAAAGCGACTCAACCTGCCGGTGCTCGTAACAGTTCCGGATAAGGAGTTTTGAGTGACGAGTGGTGACTGGTGATACCATGTATAACGGTTTCTATCGCTTCAAACAAGAACCCTTCCGCGTTACGCCCGACCCCGACTTCTTTTTTCTCAGCTCCAGTCATAGAGAAGCGCTGGCAGCGCTCATCTACGGGATTGAAAAACGGAAGGGCTTTATAGCCGTGGTCGGTGAAGTGGGGGTGGGCAAGACGACTGTGTTGCGCTCATATCTAGAGAATACGGACCATGACAATCTGACAACTGTCTATGTATTCAACGCCAATGTTTCTTTCCAGCAGCTCCTCAAAACCATCTTTCGCGAATTGGCAATCGAAAGTGCAGGAGATGAGCTAGCCGAATCAGTGCGCACCTTTCATGAATACCTCATTGATCAATATGAAAAAGGGCGAAATGTCGCTCTCCTAATCGACGAAGCCCAAAACATGCCGACTGAGACTCTCGAAAACCTCAGAATGCTATCGAACCTGGAAACCTCTACCGACAAGCTTCTACAAATGGTCTTAATCGGCCAACCCGAATTGCAGGCTAAACTTGATCAGCACGAGCTGCGGCAGCTTAAGCAGCGCATCGCAATTTTCCACCGGATTATGCCGCTAAATCGCGACGAAAGCTTGCTCTACATCAATCATCGGTTGAACAGAGTGGCGCTGGGTCGTGAACCGATTTTCACCCAAAAAGCGCTGAAAGGGATCATCAAATATTCGGGAGGCATACCGAGAGTCATCAATATTCTTTGCGACAATGCCTTGATTGCGGGCTTCGGATATCAGAAAAAGCCCATCGATTACAAAATGGTAAGAGAAATAATCGCCGATTTGAATGGCCGCAAGAAGAGCTCCCTTCTCAGACAATGCGTTGTCGCTGCTGCCGTCTTTTTATTGGTGATTGTGGCGGCACTGGGATTCCAGAAATCGCATAGATTGCAGGCGTTCCTGAAAAACACTCATGACTATTTGCAGGGAAATGAAAAGAAAGCCGGTTCCACATACAAGAGGCCGATCATCGAGAAAAAGTCGCCGCAAAGCAAAGCTGAGACGGGAAAAAGCGCTCCATTGCCGGAAAATAAAAGGGACATAGCAACGCCCTCAGACCTTGAGACGACTTCGAAGGAAGGATTGCCGGCAATTGACGACCCTAAAATTCCCGAAGATAAACCTCGCTCGGCAAATGTGGAATATGCACGGAGATCAGGAACCAGCGGCGATGCAAGCCGTGCGTTAAACGCGAGCAACATAGGGTCGGACCCCGCGACGGATGAAGGTCTTTCGGTGCCAAGCGCAGTTTTTGTGATTTTTCCCGACCGCTTGCAAAAAGACCGCTTAGTCGCGGCCGGGGAAGTGCGTGACGATAAAGTGAAATCTATTGAACCGATCAACGAACCGTCAAGCGCAACAGCAGCGGCTTCGACCGCACCATCGCTCGAATCGGGTTCGGCTCGTGAAACGAACAGAACGATCAGAATCGTACAAAAGGGAGACAGTCTGACTCAACTGGTTGCCGAGGTCTACGGTTCGGCTGACAACACATTGATTGAACTGGTCAGAAAGAACAATCCCTGGATTCAAGACATCAACCGGATATTGGTGGGAGCCGAAATCCTCTTCCCGGAGACTCCAGGCCCGAATAAACCGTGAGACATAAAGAGCTTACTGCAAGTCGCAATTTGCAACTCCAGCTCAGGAGCTAGCGAAATGACAAAAATATATGAAGCCCTGGTGAACGCCCAAAGAGCCCGCAAGGAACCGATCGAGTTCCCATACCCGAAGTTGCCCGGTGAATTCTCCGCTGAGATTGTTGACCACGAGATGGAAGATGAAATGATCGGGCTCTACAAATCCATCGACGCATTGCTCAACAACTCCCCAAAGAAGGTGATCCAATTTATTGGCTCACAGGTGGGTGAAGGAACGTCTACCATCGCACGCGAATTTGCCAGAATAGCAGCAGTCAAACTACATAAGGACGTACTCCTTTTGGATGCCGACCGGTGCAAGCCCTCCCAACATCAGTATTTCGAGATTCGGTCCCGATTTGGCTGGGTTGAAGCCTTGCAGGAAGGCAAAAACCTGGAGGAAGCCTTTTCTCAATTCGGCAATTCGAGATTGTACGTCAGCCCTTCCTGCAACAGCGCCTCCTTCACTCCCGAGATTTTCGACTCATGTCAGATAGACGACTTCTGGAAGCTACTGCGCCAGAGGTTTGATCTTGTGCTGATAGATTCCGCACCGCTGGCCCTTTCACCCGATGGCCTGGCATTTGCACCAAAGGTGGACGGCGTGGTTCTGGTGGTAGAGGCAAACAAGACGCGCTGGAGAGTTGCCGAGAACTTGAAGGAAAGTATCCTCAAAGTCGGTGGCAGCCCGCTTGGGATCGTTTTTAACAAAAGGCGCTATTTTATTCCCAAGTTTCTTTACAAGCGACTTTAGATGGAGAATTCAAATGGACGCATTCCCTCTCTTGAACAAGGTCAGACTTCTGACAAAAAACGGCCACGACTCCTGCAAGTGGCAGCATAAGGGGAGCGAGCAATTAAAAGATCCGGCTCTCGGCATTTACGGGGAATCTTATTTCAGAGAAATGCTCTGTATGGAGAGGAAGAGGTCGGAACGATCCAAGCGACCATTTTTGCTGATGCTGATCGATTTCGAAAATGTAGTTGGAAATTACCAGAAAGACAAAATCGTTAAAGAAATTGCCAGGGTCCTGCTCGAGTCGAGCCGCGAAACCGACCTCAAAGGTTGGTACCGGGACGACACCGTGATGGGAGTGATTTACCCGGAGCTTGGAGAGCCCGAGAACGGCAACGGCGGAGGCATGCTGGAAGCCGCTGACAGCATCGGCTCAAAATTCCTATCCAATCTGGCCAAAGTGCTGCAGACGGAGATCATCAGTCAAATCAAGCTGACCTTTCATTCCTTCCCGGAGAAACAAAACAAGAGCTCGTTAAGGAAACCGGACATAACACTGTATCCGGATTTGAATGGCGAAAATGATGCGGGGCGGTTTTCAATATTTTTAAAAAGGACCCTGGATATCGTCGGCAGCCTTTCCGCCATCGTTCTTTTTTTGCCTATCTTTATTATCATCGCAGCGGCCGTAAAGTTCACCTCAAAGGGTCCCGTTTTGTTCAAACAGGTGAGAGTGGGCCAATTCGGCCGGAAATTCACTTTTCTCAAATTTAGATCCATGTATGTCAACAACGACGCATCCATACACAAAAACTACATAGAAAAGTTCATAAAAGAAAAAGCTGCGTACAACCCCGGCGCTTCTGAAGGCCCACAAAAGGAGCTTTATAAAATCAGCGATGACCCCAGAATCACCCGGGTTGGAAAATTCATCCGCAAAACCAGCCTTGATGAACTGCCGCAGTTTTTCAATGTGCTAACAGGCGACATGTCCTTGGTCGGCCCCAGGCCTCCCATCCCTTACGAGCTTGAATGTTACGACCTCTGGCACACCAAGCGAATATTGGAAGTGAAGCCCGGAATCACCGGTCTTTGGCAAGTAAGTGGAAGAAGCAGCTGCAGCTTTGATGAAATGGTTCGGCTCGACCTCCAATACAGCAGAAGCTGGTCCATCCTGATGGACCTTCGCATCCTCGTTCAAACCCCTTGGGTTGTTATCACCAGCAAGGGAGGCTACTAAATACCGGAGGTGAACAATGCTTCGCATCGGTGTAATTGGCTACGGTTATTGGGGTCCCAACATCGTCAGGAATTTTAAAACGATCAAAGGGGGCGGTGTACCGATAATCTGCGATGGCCTGCCGGCCGCCCGCGATAGAGCCAGGCAGCAGCATGAAAACACCACTGTGGTTTCCGATTGCCGTGATGTGCTGGCCTGCAAGGAGATCGATGCGGTAGCTGTCATCACCCCCGTCTCCACTCATTATGAGCTTGCAAGAATGGCCCTGGAAAACGGTAAGCATGTCTTTGTCGAAAAACCTTTCACGGCAACATCGGCACAAGCGGAGCAATTGATCGAGCTGGCCGCAAGAAAGAACTTGAAGATCATGGTCGACCACACCTTTCTCTTTACCGGCTCGGTGAAGAAAATAAAGGAGCTGGTAGACTCAAACACTCTGGGCAGGCTGTTTTACTACGATTCGACTCGTGTCAATCTGGGCTTGTTTCAGCATGACGTCAATGTCATTTGGGATCTGGCGCCCCATGACCTCTCCATCATGGACCACGTGCTGGGAGAAAAACCCACAGCCGTGGTCGCAACCGGTGAAAGCCACTTCAACGGGTCGGAAGATATCGCCTATATCACCGTTTACTTCGATAACAACGTCATTGCCCACTTCAATGTCAACTGGCTGTCGCCTGTTAAGGTCAGGCTTACACTCGTCGGGGGGGAAAAAAAGATGCTCGTCTGGAATGATGTGGTAGCCGACGAGAAGATCCGAGTCTATGACAAGGGGGTCGAGGTGGAAACACGTGAGGGGGTTTACGATCTTCTGGTCAGCTATCGGTCGGGAGACATGTGGGCGCCCAAAGTGGATCGCACCGAGGCGCTCCAATCGGAAGCGGAGTACTTCGTCCATTGCATCATGAATGATGAAACCCCAATCAATGACGGACACGCCGGACTCAGAGTGGTGAAAATACTGGAAGCGGCCGATAGGTCCTTAAGGAAGCGGGGCAAAATGGTGTACTTGCAGTGAAGAGAGAAAGCAATGACCTACCTGTGCATCGCCGACGACGTCAAGCTCGGCCGAAACGTCAAGCTCGCCAAGTTCATCAACCTGTACGGTTGTGAAATCGGCGACGGCACTAAAATAGGTGCCTTTGTGGAAGTACAGAAAAATGCCAAAATCGGCTGCAACTGCAAAGTTTCAAGCCACACTTTCATCTGCGAAGGCGTGACCATAGAGGACCATGTCTTTATCGGCCACGGCGTAACCTTCATCAACGACCTCTACCCGCGCGCCACAGCGGCCGGCAGTCAACTGCAAACCGAGGCTGACTGGCAGGTAATCCCGACTCTGGTCAGAAAAGGCGCTTCCATCGGCTCCGGCTCGACCATCCTCTGTAACGTCACGATTGGCGAAAATGCCATAGTCGGCGCCGGCAGCGTAGTCACCAAAGACGTACCACCGAACGCCGTTGTGGCCGGCAACCCCGCCAGGATACTGAGGACGGTGAAGAGTGAAAAGTGAAAGGTTGCCACTCAACACTCAACACCATCACCATGCACATCATAAACCCCATCACTCACACGGACTGGGATCGACAAATCCTGGCTGCGCCAAACTACTCCTTTTTCCATTCATCCGGTTGGGCGCAGGTACTGATGGATACCTACGGTTACAGACCGGTCTATTTCGGCTCGGCCAACGGCTCCTTTGCATGCATCCCGGTTATGGAAGTCAACAGCCCCTTCACCGGCAGAAGGGGCGTCTCGCTTCCGTTCACCGATTACTGCGAGCCTCTGGTGAAAGACGAAGAACAGTTCCGGGTGCTGTTAAATCAAATCAAGACCGAAGGCAAAGAGCGCGGTTGGAAGTACTTCGAGTTAAGAGGCCGGCCGGAAGGCATTACGGATTTCACACCGTCGCTGCAATACTTTGGGCACATTCTCGACCTGACCCCGGGAGGCGAAAAACTGTTCGGCAGACTTCGAAGCAGCACTCGACGCAATATCAAAAAGGCTTCAAAGAGCGGCATACAAATCAGCATCGGCAATTCTCTTGAGGCCTTGCAGGAATACTATCTGCTGCACTGCCTCACGCGCAAAAGACTCGGAGTCCCCCCTCAGCCCAAACAATTTTTCATGAAAATTCATATCCATGTCGTCTCGAAAAATAAGGGGATTGTCGTGCTGGCCGAATATCAGGGCCGAACGATTTCCGGGGCCGTCTACTTTCATTTGGGCAAGAAAGCAATTTACAAGTTCGGTGCATCGGAGAGATCGTATCAGCATTTCAGAGCCAACGATCTGATCATGTGGGAGGCCATAAGAAGCTACTCGGAAAACGGATTCGAGACACTTTGCTTCGGCCGGACCGATATGGACAATGAAGGCCTCAGACGGTTCAAGAACGGATGGTCCCCGAAAGAATATCTCATACCATATCTCCGGTTCAACCCAAGCGGCGCCATGCAGCCGCGAAAGCACAACAGTTCCAACCACTTTGCAGGGCGGCTGATGAAATACCTCCCAATCTCCGTGCTTCGGCTCATCGGATCAACCCTGTACAAACACCTTGGCTGATCTTCTTCATTCCCGCAGGCGGTTGGCGGGAATCCGGCAAAAACCCTGGATATGCGACTGCGCGGGCATGACGAAAAGACTTTTATCCTTTAGCCATCAATTTTCGACCTTTGATATTTGACCGTTAATTCTTCACTTTTCACAAGGAGAACTTGTGAGCCAGCCGTGTCAAATCCCTTTCCTGGACCTGGTCACTCCGCACCTGGAGTTGGAAGATGAGCTCACTTCCGTCTTCAAGACCGCCCTGAGATCCGCCGGATTCATCGGCGGCCCCATGGTCGAACAGTTTGAAAAGGATTTCGCCGCCTTTTGCGATACCAAACACTGCATCGGTGTGAACAGCGGCACGGACGCCTTAAGATTCATCCTGATCGCCTCCGGCGTCGGTCCGGGCAACATCGTCCTGACCGTTCCCAACACCTTCATTGCCACCACCGAAGCCATTTCGCAGGCGGGCGCCCTACCCTGCTTCATAGACATTCATGAACAGACCTACAACATGGACCCGGAAAAGCTCAGGGAGTATCTTGAAACCCAGTGCCATATCGACGACAGGACCGGCAAGCCCATCGACCGCAGCTCCCACAGAACGGTATCAGCTGTCATTCCGGTTCATCTCTACGGTCAGCCCGCGGAGATGGATTCCATTCTATCGCTTGCAAAAAGATACAACCTCATCGTTGTTGAAGATGCCTGCCAGGCGCATGGAGCCGAATATTTCTCTCAGGCAGCCGATTCCTGGAGAAAGGCCGGCTCCATGGGTCTTGCCGCCGCCTTCAGCTTCTATCCCGGTAAAAACCTCGGCGCCTGCGGGGAAGCCGGAGCAGTCACCACCAATGATGAAGCAATCGCGCGAAAAATCAAAATGCTGCGCGACCATGGGCAGGCGCAAAAATACCACCACGATGTGGAAGGCTATAACGGCAGGCTGGACGCCATCCAAGCCGGCATCTTAAGCGTCAAGTTAAGACATCTGCCCGCCTGGAACGATCGGCGCCGAAACTGCGCCGCCCGCTACAATGAGCTTCTCGGCGGTATAGACGGCCTGATCTTGCCTTTGGAGCCCGCCTGGTCGAAATCCGTCCATCATCTTTACGTCATACGAGCTCGGGAACGAGACAAGCTGCAAAAGCAGCTCCTGGAAAGAGGCATTGCGACGGGACTGCATTATCCCATCCCCCTGCATCGCCAAAAAGCCTATGCTTCCTGCAATTTCAGTAAATGTGAGCTCCCGGTCGCCGAAAAAACAGCCGTTGAACTGCTCTCTCTTCCCATGTATCCGAGCTTGACTGAGCAGAGCCAGCGAAGAATCGCCGAATGCATAGCTGAGTGTAGTACCCAGTTCTCCCTTATCTGAACTGAAGCTTCTCACGAACCTATGGCTGCCGACATAATACGGTATTGACTGAAATGACCCGAGCACCCAACACTCAACACTGCTCCCTGCTCCCTGCTCCACGCCCACCACCAGATAAGCACTAAAGTCCTGACAAACTCACATCGATATGGTAAGTGGGGCATCAACAACCAATGAAACCCGCACAGCGATGGAAGCACAATCACTCAAAAGCATAAACATTACGTTGATTACGACGACGGCCGTAACCGAGTTGGCGGAGCCGCGGCTAATTTGACTCGCCGCATTCGGCAAGCAGCCAGATCCGGCAGAGCTGTCTCAACACTCAACACGGCAAAACACCAGGTACCCAGCAGCAGCAACCGAGATAACCGATATCAGACAAACGACCAAAGGACCTGTGATTTTTGGTTATCTGTTATCCAATCACCCAGAACCAAGATGCTTACCAGATCGTGCCGAACGACCAAGTGGTCTACATACTTGTGATAAGGAAACGAGAAAGCTTTTACGAGCGTCTCAAAAAACGACTTTCATAACCAATATCAATTGTCATGAATGCAAGTTACAAAGGTCGCCGTGCCCCTTGCATCAAGCTGTTACCTGATAACTGACAACAAACAACGGGCTTTTTACCCCAAGCCCCATGCGCCATGCTATTACCAGATAACCGACAACGGATAACCGATTTAACTCTTCACCTTTCACCCTTCACTCTTCACTGTGACAGCCATGCGCCTCGACCGCCAAATAACCCTAAAAATAGCCGCGCCCCTGCTGAAACTCCGGAAGACGCGCAAACCCGGCATCCCCATTCTCATGGTCCACAGCATCTCCAAACCCAAGGAGAAATGCCGGCGCCCATACTTCGAAACCTGCACCTCACCGGAAGTATTCGCTCAGCATATGAAGCACTTGTACGACCATAACTACAAAGTCGTTTCTCTTGCCGAGGCAGGTAAGGCACC
>Ga0068714_10002802_pt1 | contig 21746 bp, 18 predicted proteins | sample MTBNYHSulfiMetaG_FD_62988 | JGI IMG/M metagenome (GOLD analysis project Ga0068714, IMG submission 62988) | Enrichment culture microbial communities from rom New York Harbor, USA that are MTBE-degrading - MTBE-NYH (New York Harbor Sulfidogenic)... | ecosystem: Environmental > Aquatic > Marine >... | reverse complement strand
TGGCCGGCCTTTTGGATCGGTCTGCCCAACGCCTTTCTCATAACGGCCGTCATTTGGATCAACGAATTTCCTGATTTGGAGGCGGATCGAGACACCGGTAAACGAAACCTGGTGGTTGTACTCGGCCTCAGTCGCAGCCGGATCGTGTACGCGGCCCTCATGCAGTTACCCTATCCCACTTTGATGGCGCTCGCATTGGCAGAGGTGTATTCGCCCGGTCTCTTGCTGGGTCTGCTCGCATTTCCCCTCTCCCTCAGAGCCGTACAACGGGTATACGCCATGGATGAGAAGCGCCAAGGGATCGTGCATGTGCAGGCGCTGACCATTCAGACCTTGTTGGCTTTAGGTCTCCTCATGACGTCCGGATTCATTTTACACAAACTTTTATTTTAGAACCGCGATCACCCCCGTCCGATGATCGGCCGGGCCGTACGGTTCTTCGCCTGTTCAAAGAACGACGATGAGAATACGAAATCTCGCAATTCTAATAGGCGCCGTTGGTCTGTCCCTCATTCTGATGACGCTCCACATCGAGAAGTACCTTGATACCCCTTTCGAATTCCAATCCGAACCGGTGTTTTTCGACCTGAAGAGCCGGACCTCGTTCGACCAGGTGGCCCGCCGATTGGAAGAGCTGGGTCTGGTCGCCTCTCCTTGGAAATTGAAGATCTATGCAGTGATCACTGGAAAAGCGAGAAGGCTTCAGGCGGGTTATTATCAATTGCATCCGGATTCGACCCCTCGCGCCATCCTGGATATGTTTGTCAAGGGGAAAGTTTATCTCGCCCGGATTGTGTTTCCCGAAGGGGCTACGGTTCGGGATATGGCCCGTATGTTGGATCAGGCAAGTATCGTTCGGAAAGAAATATTCATTGAAACGGCCCTGGCGAATAATGCCGCGGCTCGTTTTAATGTACCCGGACCCACCCTGGAGGGATATTTGTTCCCGGACACCTATCTGTTCCGGCCTCACTCGAACAGTTCGGAAGTTCTGCTTCGTATGGTGCATCGCTGGAAACAGGTATTCGCTCCGTACCGAGGACGTCTGAAGGAAACCGGGATCTCCGCCCTGGAAGCGATGACACTGGCCTCCATCGTCGAGAAAGAGACTGCGCTGGAATCCGAACGCGGTCTGGTGGCGTCGGTATTCCAAAACCGGCTTCAAAAACAAATGAAACTTCAGTGCGACCCTACGGTAATTTACGGCGTTCCGGACTTTGACGGAAATCTCACCAGAAAACACCTGGATACGGATACACCTTACAATACTTACACCCGCTTCGGCCTCCCGCCGGGTCCCATCGCGAATCCCGGCGAATCGTCTATCCGGGCGGCTCTTTATCCCCAGAATACGAGTTATCTCTATTTTGTGTCCACCAATGAAGGCTCCCACCGATTCTCGCAAACACTATCCGAACACAATCGTTTTGTAAGGCTCTATCAAAAGAATAAACGTTAGTTCTCTATTGTTTTTTACTTGACACCAAAGACGGGCACCCCTATCCTTAGAAGTGGGGAAAAGTGGGGATTAGTGTCTACCGTGGATGTCGGGGTGGGGAGATGTTCCAGGGAATCAGTTACCAAACCATGGATCAAAAGGGACGGATCGCCATTCCCACCCGATTCCGTGAAGTCCTCAATTCCGGGGGAAACGGCAACATGATGGTGACCCACGGAATCTCCTGCCTCATGGCATTCTCCCTCGAGTTCTGGAAAATCGTTGTTGAAAAAGCTGCTTCCCTTGCCACCTTCGATCAAAGAAGTCGGGACTTCATACGGCTTTTCATCGCCCCTGCCATGGAATGTGTTCCCGACAAGCAGGGACGCATCCTCATCCCCAGTAGTCTTCGCGAGTATGGGGGACTGGAAAAAGACGTGGTGGTTGCGGGAATGCTCAAAAATTTCGAAGTCTGGGACCGCACGAAATTCGACGCCAAAATGGAAAGCGGACGCGCCGATCAGTCCTTTTTGCTGGAAGGCGCAGGGCTGCTCGGACTCTGAGCCATGACCAGGATCGTCCATGAGCCCGTTCTCCTGAAAGAAGTTCTGGGGCTGCTTCAGTTCAGGCCGGATGCCTTGTACGTTGACGGTACGGTGGGAGAAGGAGGACATGCGGAGGCCATCCTCGAGGCGTCATCTCCCAGCGGAAAACTCATCGGGCTCGATGCGGATCCCTCCGTGTTACGATACACACGGAAACGACTCGCACTCTTCAAGGGGCGTTTTCAACTGTTTAATGAATCGTATGACCGACTGGACGAGGTCTTCTTTTTGGCAGATGTTGCTCAGGCAGACGCCATCCTGCTGGATCTCGGATTTTCCTCGTTTCAGGTGGAGGATCCGGCTCGGGGGTGGAGTTTTCAACAGGATTCTCCATTAGATATGCGCTACGACCAAACCAAAGGGGATTCGGCAAAAGATTTGCTGAATCGAGTTTCCAAAGACGAATTGGTTCGGATTCTAAGCCATTACGGCGAGGAAAGGTTCGCCAAGCGTATTGCTTTCGCCATCATCGAGAAAAGGGCCGAAGCGGAGATCCGCACCACGGGTGAGCTGACAAACCTGGTGTTGGGAGCGGTACCGTCATCCGCTTTAAGAGGAAGAATTCACCCGGCGACCCGCATATTCCAAGCTCTGCGTATCGCCGTGAATCTGGAACTCGAACACCTGCGTCGCTTCCTGGATCATGCGCACCGGTGGCTTGCGCCGGGAGGAAGACTGGCTGTGATTTCGTATCATTCCCTGGAAGATCGAATGGTCAAGCAGAGCATGCAGGACTGGAGTCGTGATTGCATCTGTCCAAAATCCATGCCCAAATGCGTGTGTAGGGGGAAGAAGCTTTTCAGGACATTGACCCGAAAGCCGTTATTTCCATCGGCGGAAGAGGTGGCGTTAAATCCACGAAGCAGGAGCGCCCGGCTCCGGGTGGCGGAGAAGCTATAAGACATGGCTCAACCGGAAGCATCGAAGGGTTTGAAGACCCCCACTTCCAGACGTTCTGGAAGCCGCTGGATAGAAGACCGGCTGCGTCCTTTTTTCATGATTCTTCTTATCCTCGTAACCCTGCTGAGCGCTGCTTTTGCCAATGTTTGGCTGTCCCAGCAGTGCCGCTTTTTGACATATGAGATTTCGAAGCTGGAGAACAGCATCCGTCAGGAACGGGAGACCAGTCTGCGTCTCGAAGTGGAGACCGCCAGCCTGAAGTCGTTAACTCGGATTGAAAGAATAGCCATGAACCAATTGGAACTCAGCACTCCCACACCGGAGCAGATTATCGAGCTGCCATGACTGCCGCGCACCGAAAAAACAGACAAAGGAAGGGGCTGATGCTACGGCGAAACATCGTCGTAACGATCATGCTGGCCTGTTTCGTTGTCATTCTGGTCCGAGCATACCGACTTCAGGTGACAGAGAGTGAACGCCTTACAGGTCTCGCCTTAACCGAATATTCCCGCAAGGTAACGCTTCTTCCTCGAAGAGGCGACATTGTTGATCGGCGAGATCGGATACTCGCGTCCAGTGTGGAAGTCTATTCTCTTTATGCGGAACCCAGGCTCATCAAAGAACCGAAACCCATAGCCGCAAAACTGGCCTCCCTGCTCAACCTGGACTACCTGGACACGCTGGAAAAACTTTCATCCGGCAAAGGTTTCGTATGGATCAAGCGCAAACTCCCGCCCCATCAAAAAGCCGAGGTGTTGGAGCTGAATTGCCGGGCGCTCGGTTTTCTTCCTGAAAGCAAACGAATTTATCCGAATCGGGACCTGGCGGCTCATATGCTGGGTTTTGTGGGTTTGGACGGCAATGGTCTGGAAGGTCTCGAACTGCAATACGATCAAACGTTGAGCGGCGAGAAAGGACACTTTCAAGTTTACAAAGACCGGCTCGGAAGAACCGTATACCGACACGGCTCACCGGAGCGTTTCGAATACGAGGGACACCGTTTGGTCCTGACCCTGGACAAGACCATCCAATACCGCCTCGAAAATGCACTAAGGAAAGCCGTCATCGAACAAAACGCGACGTCCGGTTTAGCGGTGATGATGGACCCGTGGACAGGAGATGTCCTGGCGATGTCCGTGCAGCCTTCCTACGATCCCAATTTCTTCTGGAAGTATTCGGCTGCAAGGCGGAGAAACCGGGCAGTCGTGGACTGCTTCGAACCCGGGTCCACTATGAAGGTATTTACCGCCCTGCTGGCCCTCGAGAATAATCTGATCCGCCTGGACGAGCCCGTGTACTGCGAGAATGGGAATTTCAGGGTGGGCAGACACGTAGTGCATGACACCCATCGGTACGGATGGCTCACCCTTCCCCGCATTATACAGGTCTCGAGTAACATTGGCGCCCTGAAAGTAGGCATGCGCATGGAAAAAGCCATGCTGTACGACGGATTGCGCCGGTTCCGATTCGGAGATCTCACAGGTATCGACCTTCCGGGCGAAACGAGAGGACTGCTTCGAGGGGTAACCGGCTGGGCGGAAATCGACTTCGCGGCCATCTGCTTCGGACAGGGCTTAAGCATTTCGCCCATCCAGCAGATCTCCGCGTTGAGCACCATTGCCAACGGCGGCCTGCTTGTACACCCCAGGGTGGCCAAGCGCGTCGAAGACGCGCATGGAAATGTCATCCGGAGATTTGAAAGCAAACCATCCCAACGCGTGGTTTCCAAGAAGTCCACCCGTCTTCTCACGAAGATGCTGAAAAAAGTGGTGGAAAGTGGGGGAACCGGGAGTTCTGCGGCCCTGGATGGCTACTCTGTGGCCGGAAAAACGGGAACCGCCCAAAAAGTGGACTCGAAAACGCGCACCTATTCGAAACATACCTATGTCTCTTCATTCATGGGCTTTTTCCCGGCAGACAAACCGGCCGTCGTCCTGCTTGTAATGATTGACGAACCTCAAAAAGCGGTATATGGCGGCTTGGTCGCAGCCCCGGTATTCAAGACCATTGCCGAGCAGGTGATCCCTTACATGGGTATTAAACCCGACGAAGTATACCTCGCTCGGAAAGACATCGATTCAGCGGCAGCCAGGCCGGACGAGGAGCCGCTGGAAAGTTATGCGAGTCCCATAGGTGAAGAATCTGAAGACCCGGGCGTCATGCCGAACTTGATCGGCTTGGACGCCCGGAGCGCCCTGAACACGCTGGGAAACCGGAAACTAGACGTGAAACTGATCGGTAGCGGCATCGTGGTGAACCAAGACCCTCCCCCTGGTGCTTGTCTGGAAAGCAAGCAGGTTTCCCGATTGATTTTAGGGAAGGAATAGACTCTTGAATCTGGAGGAACTCATCCCATCTGATAGTGTCATAGAGCGGCGAGGTCCCGGGAATCCCACGATCAAAAGCCTGGCCTACGATTCCCGCGCGGTAACGCCGGGAGCTCTGTTTGCGGCGCTTCAGGGCATGAAGGACCACGGTCTCTGTCATCTGCCCCAGGCCGTTCGGAATGGAGCAGTGGCCGTATTATTCGACAGCACGCCGGAAGGAGGATGGCCGGCGTTTTCAGGGCCTGCGCTTCAGGTCCCGGATGCAAGAAAAGCACTTGCTCTGGCGGCGGATCGTTTCTACTCCCATCCGTCTCAACAAATGGACCTTGTGGGCATTACCGGGACCAACGGCAAAACGACCACGGCTTACCTCCTGGAGTCCATATTCAACGCCTGGGGAAAGCGGGTCGGCGTCATAGGAACGATACGGTATCGGTACGGAAGTCGTGAGCTTCCTGCAGCCACCACGACACCCGAGTCCGTGGATTTGCAGCGATTACTGAAGGAAATGGCGGACGAAGGCGTAACTCATGTCATCATGGAAGTATCATCCCACGCGTTGATCCAGAATCGCGTGACGGGATGCACTTTTCGGACCGCCTTGTTTACCAACCTCTCCAGAGATCACTTGGACTACCACAGTGACATGGTCAAGTACTTCGAAGCCAAGTCACGACTGTTCGACGGGTCGCAGGCAGGAACGCATGGCCCGCGTCCCATGTTGAGGCTGAGCAACGGCGATGATCCATATGGAAGGGGACTACTGCTCAAGCGCGGTTCGGACGTAATCACTTACGGCATGACTCCCGAAAACGACGTATCCGGGAAGATTTTGAATTCGGATCTGAACGGCTTGGAAATCCTCATCCGTTGGAAGGGGGGCCGGCACGTGTTGGTTTCTCCATTAATCGGAACGCTTAATGCCTACAACGTGCTGGCTGCTTCAGCTACAGCCCTCCACTTGGGGGTTCCTGTGGAGAAGATACAAGAAGGCGTTGCGTCTTTGCAGGGTGTTCCCGGCCGCATGCAACTGGTCCGGGGAATGGATAACGAAGTGGTTGTCGTAGATTATGCACACACACCGGACGCCCTTGAAAAGGTCCTGGAAACGATGGCGGCCTTTTCATCCGGTCGTATCATAACGGTTTTCGGATGTGGGGGAGATCGAGATCGCGGCAAGCGCCCCCTTATGGGACGTATAGCCGGCGAAAAGAGCGACATCCTTGTCATAACCTCAGACAACCCGAGATCCGAATCTCCAGGGACGATCATCAGGGACATCGAATCGGGAGTAAAAGAGGCAGGACCGGTGTTATGCACAGGCAAGGCGCGACCCATATTGAACACGCCCTGCTATCTCATAGAAGAAGATAGGCGAACCGCCATTCGATCGGCGGTGTCCCTCGCCATTGCCGGGGACGTAGTGCTCGTTGTCGGAAAAGGTCACGAAGACTACCAGATAATAGGGAACGAACGTTTCCACTTCGATGACGTGGAGGAAGTGGTAAAAGCGTTCCACCTGAAAACAAGGACTCCATGAACTGGACTCCACACCAAGTCGCACGATTGGTGAACGGGCGTATCCTGTCACTGGGGAACACTCCCCGCGTGCAACACATATCCACGGACACGAGGACCCTCAAACCCGGAGACCTGTTCGTACCATTGGTTGGAGAGGCGTTCGACGGGCATCGGTTCGTGGTTGAATCTGAACGGCGTGGAGCCATTGGAGCCCTGATACAGATCGGTCGTATTTCTGAGACAGAGCTGCAGGCTCTCTTGAAACGGTTCCTGGTGATCCTGGTTTGCGATACGCTGCATGCTCTTGGAAACCTCGCAGCCGACGTTCGAAGCGGTTTTCAAGGTCCTGTTGTGGCGATCACCGGAAGCAACGGCAAAACAACGACGAAAGAAATGGTAGCCGGTATCCTTGAGCAGCGTGGACGCGTATTGAAAAACGAGGGAAACTTCAACAACCTGGTGGGACTTCCTCTCACCCTCCTTCGCATGAGAGCGGAGCACAACTTCGCCGTGTTGGAGATGGGTGCCAACAATTTCGGAGAGATCCGTCGCTTGATGGAAATCGCTCGACCAACGGTGGGTATGATCACCAACGTGGATTCCGCTCATCTTGAAGGGTTCGGAGATCTTGATGGCGTGGCCAGAGCCAAGGGAGAGATGATCGAGCAAATGTCCGGTTCAGGTACATTTGCCGTCAACCTGGACGATCCGAGGGTGGCTGGTAGGACGGCTCCCTTTCATGGCGGATTGATCTCATTCAGCCGTATATCGGATGCGGACGTTCAACTGTTACAATCGCGTCCCACTTCCTCCGGACTCTCGGAACTTCTGCTCCGGGTGGACCGAGACGAGATTCGAGTACGGTTGAACGCCGCCGGTGAACACATGGAGCAGAATGCACTGGCTGCGGCCGCCGCCGCTTACGCGGCCGGAGCGGACAGTAACGCGATCCGTGTGGGCCTCGAGTCCTTCCGGCCCGTCCGAGGGCGGAGCCGGATCCTCGGCGTTGAAGGCAACATCCGAATTGTGGACGACACGTATAACGCCAATCCGGCGAGCATGTCGGCTGCTCTCAGGATGCTGGCCCGGATCAAAGGAGAGGGCAGAGCCATAGCGGTTCTTGGCCACATGGCCGAACTGGGGCCACATGCAGAAACGGCGCATCGGGAATTGGGAGAGCAGGTGGCGGACCTTGGGATGAACGAGGTGTTTTTTATCGGCGCCTACGCGAAATCGGCTAGGCAAGGAGCCGTCAGCCATCAGATGAATTCGAGCCATGTGCATGTTTTAGAAACACTGGAAGCGCTGATCGATGAACTGAAACAACTGCTGCAAGAGGATGATGTCGTATTGATCAAAGGAAGTCGAATGGCTCGCATGGAGCGCGTAGTGAATGCTTTGGTGGAAGGAAACTGATTCATGCTTTACGAACTGCTGTTCCCGTTACATACGCTCCACCCTGTTTTAAATGTGTTCAGGTACATTACCTTCCGGACCATCTACGCCATTATTACCGCCCTGTTGATCGTCTTCTTCATGGGACCCTGGTTCATAGATAAAATGACCCGGCTTCGAATCGGTCAGTATATCCGTGAAGAAGGCCCCACCAGCCACAAGCCCAAGGAAGGCACTCCCACCATGGGAGGGGTTCTCATCCTGTTTTCGGTTCTGGTATCAACGCTGCTGTGGGCCAGGCTCACCAACCCCTACATCTGGGTTGTCCTTTTCGTCACTCTGATTTGCGCCGCAATCGGTTTTGCGGACGATTACCGGAAGTTGACCCGGCGGCACAACAAAGGGTTGAGAGGGAAAACCAAGCTCATCGCCCAGTGTCTGATAAGCCTTGCCGTAGCTCTATTCCTATACTTTTATGGAGACTTCGACTCCAGGCTCACCGTTCCCTTTTTTAAAGACATCAATCCGAACCTCGGCCTGGGCTACGCGTTGCTTACCATATTCATTATCACCGGTTCCTCCAACGCGGTAAATCTTACCGACGGGCTGGACGGACTGGCAATTGGACCCATCATTGTGGCTTTCGGTACCTACCTGGTGTTCTGCTACCTGGTAGGACACACCGTTATAGCCCAGTACCTTCAGATTACGTACGTACCTGCAGCAGGCGAGCTGACGGTGTTTTGCGGAGCCGTGGTAGGAGCCGGAATCGGGTTTCTCTGGTATAACACCTACCCCGCGCAGCTCTTTATGGGCGACACGGGATCCCTATCGTTGGGAGGGGCCCTAGGCACCATCGCTGTTCTTATAAAACAGGAGATTCTTCTCGTAATCGTGGGAGGGATCTTCGTGCTGGAAGCCCTTTCCGTGATCTTTCAGGTTGGTTTCTTCAAGCTCACTCACGGTCGGCGCATTTTTCGAATGGCTCCCCTTCATCATCACTTCGAACTGAAAGGATGGTCCGAGCCGAAAGTCATTGTTCGATTTTGGATCATCGCGTTCATTTTGGGTCTCATTGGCATCAGCACTCTTAAACTCAGATAACCGAGTTTCAAAAGATCCATGAAGAGCAAACGTTTCACACCATTAGATCCCTCTCTGGTCCTAACCGTCTTTGCCTTGGTGGGCCTCGGAGTGGTTATGGTATTGAGCGCAAGTTCGGCACTGGCGATTCAACGCTATGGCGACGCCTATCATTTCCTGAAACGGCAGGCCTTCTCCGCCGGCGTCGGGATATTCGGACTCCTCATACTTTCGCAAATTCCTTATGGATATTATAGAAAACTCGTTTATGCCGCACTGTTTTCGGCCCTGACGATGATGATTTTGGTCTTTTTCCCCGGCATTGGTTATGAGGTCGGCGGAGCCCAAAGATGGCTTAGGTTCGGAACTATTTCGTTCCAGCCTTCTGAGTGGGCCAAGATCGCGTTCACGGTGTACCTGGCCTACTCGTTGAGTAAGAAAGGTGAAAAGGTAAGAGAGTTTTCCATCGGATTCATCCCGCATCTCATTTTTCTGGGCCTTTTTGTCATAGTGGCTCTGCTGCAAAAGGATCTCGGCACCGTTGTCGTAATGGGGCTGCTTACGTTTGCCATGTTGTTCATAGGGGGCGCCAGGACACTGCATCTGTTCGCTACGGGTGCGGCCGCCTTGGGTCTTCTGGTCCTGGCCGTTGTAATGGAACCCTATCGCCTGAAAAGAGTTCTCGTATATCTAAACCCTTGGGCGGACCCCCTGGATCAGGGATTTCAGATCATTCATTCGTTCTTGGCGCTAGGTTCCGGGGGTGTTTTCGGAGTCGGGCTCGGAGACGGGAAGCAGAAGCTCTTCTATCTGCCCGAACCCCACACGGACTTTATTTTCTCCGTGTTGGGTGAGGAACTCGGCCTGGTCGGTGTTTGTGCGGCAGTAGCGCTGTACGCCGTACTGTTCTGGAGAGGCGTACAGATATCGAGAAGGGCCTTGGATCCCTTCGGATCACTCCTCGCGTTCGGTCTGACCCTTCTGATTTCATTCCAGGTGATCATGAACATCTGGGTGGTAATGGGTTTGGTTCCCACAAAAGGCATGGCGCTTCCGTTTGTGAGTTACGGCGGTTCGGCTCTTATGATGAATCTGTTCGTAATAGGGGTCCTGCTCAGCATCCGATCCAACGGCCGGGGAGGCTGACATGGCCGGACTCGTGTTCGCCGGCGGAGGAACGGGCGGGCATTTGTTTCCCGGTCTGGCCATGGCCGAAGGTTTTCGAAAACGAACAGAGGAAATACCGATCACGTTTATCGGAACCGGCCGGGAACTCGAGGAACGAGTGCTGAACGAACTTGGATATCCGTTAGAGACCATCTCGACAACAGGTCTTACCAATAAACGCGGTTTCAGAAAAGCGGGGGCTTTTCTCAAAGTGATCCAGGGTGTCTTTGAAAGTGTGTTTCTGCTGCTGCGGCTTCGCCCTTCTTTAGTGATCGGCCTGGGCGGCTATTCCTCCGGACCGGTGGGGCTCGCAGCATACGTGATGCGAATTCCGCTGATCCTGCAGGAACAGAACGTCAGGCCTGGGCTGACCAACCGATGGTTGGGACGATTCGCCCGAGCGGTGCTCGTTTCATATGACGAATCACTGGACTACTTTCCCGAGGGACCCGCCAAAGTGACGGGTAACCCCGTCAGAACACCGTTTTTGCACTGTATGGACAGAAGAGACCCTTCTGTGACTCACATTCTCATTACCGGAGGAAGCCAGGGGGCGCATGCCATCAATACAACGGCCCCCGAAGCAATTAAGATGATGCATCCGGATCGTAAGACCGTGCGCATCACGCATCAGGCGGGACAACAAGACCTGGATTCCGTGCGCAGGGCTTACGAGAACATCGGTTGTGAAGTCCGGGTCGAAGCATTCATCTGGGACATGGCTGAAGCCGTCTCCTCAGCGGATCTAGTGGTGGGACGCGCAGGAGCTACCAGCCTGGCCGAGATTGCACAAGTGGGACGCGGGGCGATCCTTGTCCCCTATCCCTATGCTTCTCACAACCACCAGGAAGAAAATGCACGGGTCTGGGAAAAACGAGGAGCCGCGCGTGTGCTGTTGGAAAGTGAACTCACTCCTGAGACTTTGGCAAGCATGTTGGATGAATTGGTAGGCGACCGATCCCGCCTGTTGGAGATGGCTGAGAACGCCCAAGGACTGAGTCGTCCCAATGCGGTGGAAGACGCTATTGCCGTTTGCTTGGAGTATCTGCCCGATGATGAGACGCACTAAAATAAGAAATCTGCACTTTGTAGGCATTGGCGGCTCGGGCATGAGCGGCATTGCGGAAGTGCTTCTGAACCAGGGATTTCAAGTTCGCGGCTCGGACATAAAGGATTCCGACATCGTTCGTCGCCTCTCCCGGCTCGGAGCGGAGATCCATATCGGCCATCAGGCCGACCACGTGCGTGATGCAGACGTAGTAGTAATCTCATCGGCCGTGAAAGAGGACAATCTGGAAGTTCAGGAGGCCCGCCGGCTGAAAACACCGGTGATCAAGCGCGCCGAAATGCTTTCCGAACTGATGCGTACGAAATACGGCATCGCCGTAGCCGGCGCCCACGGCAAAACAACGACAACGAGTCTGGTGGCTCAGGTGCTGACCAACGCAGGGTTGGACCCCACCGTGGTGATCGGAGGTCGTCTCTCGACCTTCGGGAGCAGCGCCCGCCTGGGACAGAGCGACATCATGGTTGCCGAAGCGGACGAGAGCGACGGCTCCTTCTTAAGGCTCTCTCCTGCCGTGGTGGTGATCACCAATCTGGACGCCGAACACCTGGACTACTACGGAACCCTGGACGAGATTAAACAGGCGTTCCTCGAGTTCATCGACAAGGTGCCCTTTTACGGACTCAGTGTGCTCTGTCTGGATGACCCCGGGCTCCAGGATTTGATTCCTCACGTACACAGAAGAATGGTCACGTACGGGCTTTCGGCTCAGGCGGACGTCAGGGCCTTTGACGTTCAGCAGCGGGGGCCCACCACCACGTTTCGCGTTATGGCCGGAAAGCGGGATATGGGAGCGGTAACGCTGAACCTTCCGGGCATACACAACATGTTCAACGCCCTTGCCGCCATCTGTGTGGGCATGGAACTGGACGTCTCTTTCGAGTCCGCTGCGGAAAGCCTCCAGCGTCTGGGCCAGGTTCAGCGGCGTCTTGAAATTTTAGGTTCAGCGGACGAGGTGATGGTTGTTGATGACTACGCACACCATCCGACGGAGATCAAAGCAACACTTGAAGCGGTTCAAAGCTCCTGGAAAGAGCGGCGGATCGTGGCTGTTTTCCAGCCGCACCGGTTCAGCCGAAGCTTTCACCTGCACGATGAATTCGTAAAGTCTTTCTACCAGGCCGATCATTTGGTCATAACGGAGATTTATCCGGCCGGCGAAAAACCCATCAAAGACGTAAATGGACATCGACTGTTCGAAGGAATCCGCGATCATGGGCATCGGGACGTCCTGTTCTTTGAGACCGAAGCCGACATCGTGGAGCATCTGCTGTCTTTCTGCCGTCCGGGCGATCTGCTGCTTACCATGGGAGCAGGTAACATCTACGAGATTGGGTTAAGGTTTCTTGAAAAGAAAATGGAACATGCAGTCCGGGCATAAAACCTATCTGAAAAGGCTTCTAAAGGACCATGTGGACTTCGAAGTGCCGCTCAGCAGGTACACGAGTCTTCGGGTTGGAGGCCGGGCGTGGGCCGTAGCACGACCGACCGACATGCACCAGGTCGGAACGCTGTTGGGATTTCTGTTCGATAACGGCATTGCAGCGTTCCCCTTAGGGGAAGGTACCAATCTGCTGGTCTCGGATAACGGTTTTGAGGGAGTGGTGATCCTTCTGAAGGATGGATTTTCCTTCGTACGTTTCGAGCAGGAACCCTTGGGGTCCGTTATATGCGTTGCCGGCGCAGGCGCACATCTCTCCAGGGTGCAACGTTTTCTGCTTCAGCACGGTTTCGGCGGATTCGAGTTCGTTGCGGGCATCCCGGGCTCCATCGGCGGATCGGTAAGGATGAACGCGGGTGCCGGTGCGGGCGAAATGAAAGACGTGGTCCACTGGATTGAATGGGTGACCAGGGATGATGGCTGTGTCCGTTCTTACGGAAACGAACTCAATTTCTCGTATCGAAACCTGGAACTTCCTGAAGGCGCTGTTATCATCCGCGCGGCCTTGAAAGTAGCGTCACGGAACCCGGAATTCATCAGACAGGAAATCCGCCGACTCATGAAAAAGCGTGTACAGACTCAGCCTATCGGAAAACGCTCCGCTGGTAGTGTTTTCAGGAATCCTCCCGGATACGCGGCGGGTAGGCTCATTGAAGAAGCGGGGCTGAAAGGAACTCGTGAAGGAGCGGCTGTAGTAAGCGAGAAACACGCCAATTTCATTCTGAACGAAGGAAGCGCCACGGCAACCGACATCTTTCGCTTGATTCAGAGAATCCGACGGGATGTTCATCATCAACTTGGTGTCCGGCTGATCCCTGAGATTGTCTTTTTGGGGTCCTTCGGCGCCAATGGAAATCCTACAAAGGAAACGGCTTCATTCTATGAATAGACTTCGTAAAGACAAAAGAAACCATTATCTAGCCAAAAGCCGGGGAGGGCACATGGTGCCAAGAGCACTGGTGTTTCTGATCCGGCTCTTGGGCATTGCGTTCATAGGCGTTTCAGCTAGTATGAGCCTGTTGTGGTTTTATGACTACGCACTCGGATTACCCTATTTCAGACTCTCAGGTGTAACGCTGGTAGGCTGTGAGCGGGTCGATGATAAGCATATCATTGCACTTATGGGAGTTGACAGCCGAACGAGTGTTCTGGGCATGGACCTGAAGAAGGCGGCCGAGTGGATTCAGTCGGAGCCCTGGATCGAAAAGGCCATGGTGCGCCGTGAACTTCCGGATGAGTTGTGGGTTCGAGTCTGGGAACGACGGCCCGTAGCCTTACTTAACCTGGACTCTCTCTATTACATGGATGGGAACGGAGTGCCGTTCAAAAATATTGAAGTCGGTGATTCGATGAATTATCCAATAATTACAGGAGCTTCTATGCAAGATCTGGAGCTGGGGCGTTCAGGCCGCATCCATACCCTGGAACGGGTTCTGGCCGTGCTCCAGCAATTGAAGAACAAGAGCTCACCGGTTAACCCGACAGCGGTCTCCGAGATCCATGTGGAAAAAGATGGGGCCCTGATGCTCATCACTCGTGACCATGTTCGCATCCGGCTTGGCTTAGATTCGTATTCGACTAAATTCAGCCGACTTGCCGAGGTGATGGAAGATCTGAACGGGAAAGATCACTGGCGGCTCATCCAATCGATCGACCTGGACTACGAGGATCAGGCCGTCGTGGAGTACCGCAAGATCAAAGAGGGTATGGAGCGGGCATGAAAAATGAACTGATCGTTGGACTGGACATAGGGACCACCAAGATCTGTGCGGTCGTGGGGGAGGTCTCCGACAAAACCGTAAACATCGTCGGTTTGGGGTCGCATCCCTCCGTGGGTTTGCGCAAAGGGGTTGTGGTCAATATCGAAGACACCGTCGAGTCCATTCGAAAGGCCGTTGAAGAAGCGGAACTGATGGCCGGATGTGAAGTCACCGAAGTGTACGCCGGTATCGCCGGAGGACACATCAAAGGTTTCAACAGCATCGGCGTGATCGCGATAAAGAACAAAGAAGTAACCCAGTCCGACGTGGATCGTGTGATCGACACGGCCCGGGCCGTGGCCATTCCCATGGATCGCGAGGTCATTCATATTATTCCACAGGAGTTTATCGTGGATGATGAAGGCGGCATACGTGATCCCATCGGCATTTCGGGTGTGCGTCTCGAGGCTCGGGTGCATATGGTCACCGCCGCCGCCACATCGGCTCACAATATCATAAAGTGCGCCAACCGGGCGGGCTTGGACGTCTGCGACATCGTGCTGGAGCCCATCGCATCGTCCGAAGCGGTACTTACGCCCGAAGAACGGGATCTGGGCGTCGCTCTGGTTGATTTTGGAGGCGGCACAACGGATCTGGCTATATTCACAGGAAACAGCGTCAGACACACTTCCGTACTGGCTATAGGCGGAAACAACCTGACTCACGACATCGCCGTAGGATTACGTACGCCGGAAATGGAAGCGGAAATCATAAAGAAGCGGTACGGGTGTGCGCTCACTTCCATGATCAGCAAGGATGACGTTCTTGAAGTGCCCAGCGCCGGCAGCGGTCGCACCCGGAAGATATCGAGAAGAATCCTGGGTGATATCCTGGAGCCTCGCGTCGAGGAAGTGTTCACACTCATTCAAAGGGAAATGATCCGATCCGGATACGAGGACCTTCCCGTATCCGGAATCGTGCTCACGGGAGGTTCTTCACTGCTGCCCGGTATTCCGGAGGTAGCCGAACAGGTGTTCAATCTGCCGGTTCGGCGCGGCTATCCGCTCTCCATCGGCGGACTGATCGACATTGTCAACAGTCCCATGTATGCCACGGGCGTTGGTCTGGTGCTGTATGGAAAACGTGCCAAGCCGGTAAAAAAATTCAGAATTCGAGACAAGAATATCTTCAACCGCGTCTTAGGCCGGATGAAGAAATGGATTCAGGAAATCATTTAAAACCCAAGCAGCCGTCAAGAAAATAAAAGGGAGGAGAAACCATGACTGTAAAGTTTGAACCCAACAATCCCGCAAGCGGTGCCAGGATCAAGGTCATCGGCATTGGAGGCGGGGGGGGAAACGCCATCAACAACATGATCGAATCTCGGCTGATGGGCGTTGAATTTTTGGCAGCTAATACGGATATGCAGGCGCTGGAAACATCGCTGGCGGACGGGCGAATCCAATTGGGGTGCAGCCTGACCAAAGGACTCGGCGCCGGTGCGGACCCGCAGCGAGGCCGTGAAGCCGCATTGGAAGACAGCCACAAACTCCGCGAGGCACTGAAGGATTCAGATATGATCTTCATTACCGCGGGTTTAGGCGGCGGAACCGGCACCGGTGGTGCCCCCGTAATAGCCGAGATCGCCAAAGAACTAGGCGCATTGACTGTTGCCGTAGTTACAAAACCGTTTTCCTTCGAAGGGAAAAAGCGCATGTCTCAATCACAGGAGGGCATCGAAAATTTGAAAGAGGTGGTGGACACTCTCATTACCATACCCAACGATCGTCTCATCGCCCTGGCTCCAAAGGGCGCCACTTTCAAGGATATGCTGAAGAGAGCCGACGACGTGTTGTACTACGCGGTGAAGGGCATTAGTGATCTCATCATGGTTCCGGGATTGATCAACCTGGATTTTGCCGATGTGAGAACCATCATGGGCGAAATGGGTATCGCTCTTATGGGAACCGGAGTGGGCAAAGGAGAAAACCGGGCGATGGACGCAGCCCAGGCAGCCATATCGAGTCCGCTTCTGGATGATGTTTCCGTTGAAGGCGCGCGCGGTCTGCTTGTAAATATGACATCTTCCAGTGACTTGTTGATGCAGGAAGTGCAAGAGGCTTCCTCTTTTATACAGCAGGCGGCTCACGAAGAGGCGAACATCATTTGGGGCGCGGTGTTTGACGAGAATCTCGCCGATGAAATCCGAATTACCGTCATTGCGACGGGAATAAAGGATAAACCGGAAACCAAGCTTAAACCCGTGAGCAGGAAAGTGGCGGCGGAGTCCGGAGAGCTGGACGTACCGACCCATGTCCGGATACGCAAACGCCTGAAAATGGCGGTCGGCCCAGACTCGCAGCTCGAATCAGACAACGATTTCCTGTTCGACGAGGGCTATTATGACGAGCCTACTTTCTTGAGAAAGCAGGCCGATTAAGGCTGCTCGATGTCGTGGAAGCTTCGTGATTATTACCGAAAACGCCTTGCCGGAGAGCGAGGAACCGTTTTCAAGGACCCTGGAGGAAGAATCCGTGTAGCGTTGCTGTACCCCAATCGCTATCACATCGGGATGTCGAACCTGGGTTTTCAATCGGTGTACGGCTGGCTTAACGACCAGGATGACATTGTTTGCGAACGCGCTTTTCTGCCGGATGATGACGAAATGGCGTTATATGATCGATCGGGCGCGTCGTTATTGACAATGGAGTCCCAAACCGAAATTTCGCGGCACGACGTTTTGGCATTCTCCATATCCTTCGAGAACGACTATCTTAACGTATTACGGCTTCTCGATCTGGCTCATGTGCCTTTACTCTCCTCCCAAAGGAACGGGCCGGGTCCCCTCCTAGTGGCCGGGGGCATCGCCGTTTCCCTGAATCCCGAGCCCCTGGCCTCTTTTTTCGATCTTCTGGCCCTGGGCGACGGCGAGCGCTTGGTGCCCGAGCTTATCGATCTGCTGCAAGAGACACGATCCATACCCCACGATCGAGAGCTCATTTTGAAACAGGCCTGCCGTTTGCCTGGATGGTATGCTCCCTCCTTCTACAAGGAATACTACCGTGAAGATGGAACGATCGAAGGTAGAGAAGCGCGCGAGGGAGCACCGGAGCGCGTAACGCTTGCCAGAACACATCTTATCTCGGCTCCCATTCCCAGAACCGTAATTACTACGCCTGATACGGAATTCAGTAACACGGCGCTACTGGAAATCGGAAAAGGCTGTGGTCGTGGGTGTCGGTTCTGCGCAGCGGGCCACCTGTACAGGCCTCCCCGTTCCCACAGCGAGGACCGCCTCTCTTCCACGTTGACCGATCTCTCCGAGTCGGTCTCCCGGTTCGGCCTGGTCTGCCCCGCCTTGGGCGATCTGCCGGAAACGGCGCCCATCCTGAAACATATTCAACGGATCGGAGCCGAGGCGACTGCGTCCTCTCTCCGGGGGGATGCTGCAAGCGAAGAACTTCTGACGCTGCTGAGGGCTTGCGGCCAGAAAAGTGTAGCCATCGCCCCTGAGGCAGGTTCTCAACGTCTGCGGAACGTGTTGAACAAGAAACTGTCGGAGGACGAGATCATCGCGGCGGTCACCAGACTGACGGAAGCGGATCTGAGTTCCATAAAGCTCTACTTCATGGTAGGTCTTCCCACAGAGACACTCGATGACGTTAACGCCATCCACGCTCTCCTTAAACGAATCGTTCACGCGCTGAGAAAACTTCGGAGAAAGGACCGGGGATTCCCGAGAATCAACGCAAGCGTCAATTGCTTTGTACCAAAGGCGCAAACGCCGTTTCAGTGGGAACCCATGGAACACGTGGACGCGCTCAAAAAGAAACTTCGCTTGATTCAAGGTCAGATACGAAGCACCAAGAGTGTTTCGTTCTCTGCGGAAGTTCCTAAGTGGTCGTATATACAAGCCTTTCTTTCACTGGGTGACCGGCGGGCCGGCCAAGTGCTCGCCGCTGTCCATGCCAATGAAGGACGTTGGTGGGGAACGTTCAAGAACGTTCCCTTCAACCCGGATTTTTTCGTCTATCGTCGGAAAGAGTATACGGAGACGCTTCCCTGGGATTTCATCCATACCGGCGTTAAGAAGGAATACCTCATTTTCGAGCATACTCGCGCCATGAACGAAAAGACCTCTCCCGACTGTATTCCCGAGACCTGCAATCGTTGCGGGCTGTGCGGGAGCACGGTTTCCCCGGCATCTGAAACCATGAACGGTTGAACCGGCCTCGGCTCTTAATTCCCCTTGACCAAAGCTTGTTCGAAGCTATGCCGCCTTCGTGGAAGATTGACTTTAAACTGTCTTTATGAATAGAGTAAATAGTCTTTGAAATCCTTTCGATGCGAAGTTAAATAGATGCTCAGCGTCATAATCGTACACTATCGAACTCCCGACCGTCTCGTCAAGTGTCTGGACGCTCTGTCAGGAGCGTTCATGCCTGCGTCGGCGGAATTTTTTGTTGTAGACAACGGCTCCGGAAGCGATCAGAAGCTTGCCCGGATATGTGAAAACGGTCCCAAGCCCATCACATTAATTTCCAACGGAAACAATAAAGGGCTGGCCTCTGCGGCCAATCGGGCCTTCCGGATTAGCCGGGGGGAATATATACTCAACCTGAATCCCGACGTCACGGTATCTCCTCATTCCGTGGAACTATTGTACCATTTTCTCGAGGACAATCCGGGTGTAGGGGCGGTCTTCCCCAAACTTCTGAATCAAGATGGCTCGCTACAGCTCTCCTGCAGGCGATTTTATGATCTGCCCACGGTCATTCTGAGACGTACACCCTTACACCGGCTTATGGGCAGGGGGCGTATGGATCGACATCTCATGATGGATTTCGATCACAGGAGCCTCAGGAACGTAGACTGGGCGCTTGGAGCCGCCTTTTTGGTCCGCAGAGAGGCCTTGTACCCGCGCAACCGGCTGTTCGATCATCGCTACTTTCTCTATTTCGAGGACGTAGACCTGTGCATGGGTCTTCGGCATCGCGGCTGGAAGGTGATGTATCATCCGGAGGCCGTTATGATTCATGATCATATTCGCCGCAGCGCTTCAATGCCTTTCAGCCGGGCGAACTGGGAACATTTCATCAGCTATCTCAGATTCTGTCTTAAACAAACCGGATGTCAAGCCCATCCGATTAAACCCGAGTGCGGAGCAGATTCATGTTGAGGCAACGGGCTAAAGCGATCGAGTTTGTGCTGTACTCTATGGATCTTGCGGTTACAGTGGGCGCGTTTCTCGTCACCTATTGGGTCCGGAACCGGTTCCCCGAGCCTTATTTCCAAGAACTGTTCCACATCAGTCATTATCTCAAGCTGTTGCTGTTCCTGATTCCCACTTGGGCCATTTTGCTCAAGTATTTCAAAACATACAGATCATACCGGACCATCGGTATCCTGAAAGAAACGTGGATACTCGCCAAAGTCGTCGTCCTTGGCGGCTTGGTTCTGGGTTTTATCATATTTCTTTTGAAATACGACATCGTTTTGAGCCGTGTTTTCCTTCTCTGCTTTCTGCTGATCGATTTCGCATTTCTGGTGATCATGCGCGTGATCATCCGCATGATCAGCCGTTGGGTGCGGAAAAAAGGCTACAACTTCAGAAACATGGTTCTGGTCGGCGACGACAATCGAGCGCTGGAATTCGCCAAAATGATCGAGCAGACCCGTTGGTGGGGAATTCGCATTCTGGGCTTCATGACGCCGGGAGAAAATGACGTCATCCCTGAAATTCGGGCCCGCTATCCCATACTGGGCAGCATAAACGATCTCGACCGTTTCGTGATGGAAGAGGTGGTGGATGAAGTCCTGTTTCTGGTGACCCGGAAGAAACTGGCCGAATTGGAAAATGTGTTCCTCTTCCTGGAAGACGTGGGGGTCAAGGCCCGCGTAGCATTGAACTTTTTTCCCAACGTCATTGCCAGAGCCGAGCTATCGGAACTGAACGACATCCCGTTGATCTCGTTTTCCACGATCCCCAAAGACGGTTTTCCTCTTTTCCTGAAGGCGGTGATGGATCGGGTTTTTTCTTTCCTCCTGCTGCTGCTTCTGTCTCCTTTCATGGCATCCGTCGCGATTCTTATCAAACTGACATCCGAGGGACCCGCCATCATCCGTCAAACTCGATGCGGCCTCAACGGAAGAAAGTTCACCATCTATAAGTTTCGAACCATGATTGCGAATGCCGAGCAGCTCAGAGAGTCGCTGATGCCGTTAAACGAAATGGATGGTCCCGTGTTCAAGATCAGAAACGACCCGCGCATCACGAGAATCGGGAGGTGGCTTCGCAGGACCAGCGTAGACGAATTGCCTCAGCTTTTTAACGTGTTGAAAGGCGACATGAGCCTGGTGGGACCGCGTCCTCCCATGCCGCAGGAAATGGCCTTATACGAGCGGTGGCAGATGAGGCGTCTCAGCATGAAGCCGGGCCTTACCTGTTTGTGGCAGGTCAGCGGACTTCGCAATAAAGTGGATTTCAAGAAGTGGATGCGCATGGATTTAGAATACATTGACAACTGGCGCCTCGAGCTGGACTTCAAAATTCTTCTTAAGACGATTCCCGTCATGCTTTCGGGAAAAGGCATGTAGATGGAAACCAAATCTTTCGCGGAACTATCTGATAAGGAATTCCCCTCGGCTCCTGTCATAGTAGAAGGTCTCACTCCTCAGTTTATGCGATTCAACCTGGTAGTCCCTGTCGAAAGAGAAGACAACGAACTCACTCTCGCCATGGCCCGCCCGGACGACATCGACACCATTGAAGCGGTGCAGATGGCTACCGGCCTGTGCGTGTGCCCATGTCCAGGCAGCGAAGATGACATCATGGATGCCATCGAACGTCTGTATGGACAGGGTGCTTCGACCATGGAACGTATCGTCGGGGAAATCGGAGAAGACGACCCGGACGTCCTGGGTCAGGACAGTGTGGAAGTCCTTAGAGATATGGCGTCGGAAGCGCCCGTCATAAGGCTGGTCAACCTCATCATTTCAAAAGCCATCGAGCTAGGAGCAAGTGATATTCATCTGGAACCCTTCGAAAACCGTTTCAAGGTTCGCTATCGAATCGACGGAGTACTCCAGGATATGGAGTCTCC
>Ga0068714_10002801_pt1 | contig 21771 bp, 24 predicted proteins | sample MTBNYHSulfiMetaG_FD_62988 | JGI IMG/M metagenome (GOLD analysis project Ga0068714, IMG submission 62988) | Enrichment culture microbial communities from rom New York Harbor, USA that are MTBE-degrading - MTBE-NYH (New York Harbor Sulfidogenic)... | ecosystem: Environmental > Aquatic > Marine >... | reverse complement strand
ATGGTTTGCGCCTGTATCATTTCTTTTCTCCGATCACGCCATCTTTTCCAGGATCTTACTCACGCGCCAATGCTTGTCTTTACTCAGGGGTCTGCTCTCCGTAATCATGACCACATCCCCTACGGAACACGCATTCGCTTCGTCGTGGGCTTTGTATTTCTTCCGCATTCGAACGTATTTTTTGTACTTGGGGTGCTGAAATTGGCGCGCGACACTCACAATTACGGTCTTATCCATCTTGTCACCGGTTACGACACCGGTTAATATTTTCTTCCTTCGTAAGCGCTCTTCGCTCATGAACCTCTCCTGATCCTACGGCTAGGCCGCACGCTTTTCATTCATCACGGTTTTCAGGCGCGCAATGTCTCTCTTCGTGGCCGTAATTCTCATAACGTTTTCCAGCTGGCCGGTAGCATGCTGAAACTTGAGGTTAAACAACTCTTCTTTCAGCTCTCTCTCTTTCTGGACCAGTTCCTCGACACTCAGATCTCGTAACTCCGAGCTTTTCATGTTACCGCCTCCCGAACCAGAACCCTTGTTTTCAGAGGGAGCTTATGCGCTGCAAGCCTCAAGGCTTCTTTCATCGTATCCACATGGACGCCGTCCATCTCGTACAAAATCTTGCCCGGTCTAATCACGGCCACCCACCCCTCCGGGGCTCCTTTGCCTTTACCCATTCGGGTCTCTGTGGGCTTTTTGGTGATGGGCTTATCCGGGAACATCCGGATCCAGATTTTACCGCCTCTTTTTACATGACGGGTCATAGCAATACGTGCCGCCTCAATCTGCGGAGCTGTTATCCGACCCACTTCCAGAGCTTGCAGTCCGACACTGCCAAACTGCAAAGAGCTACCCCGCATGGCCACGCCCTTCATTCTGCCCTTCTGCTGCTTACGATACTTGACTTTTTTGGGGGCTAGCATGACGCGATGATCCTCATTCTTTCAGGAAAAGGACGAAACCGATATTCGGAATCGACGTTCCTTATTCCTCTTCCAAAATCTCGCCTTTAAAAATAAGCACTTTTATACCAATAATGCCGTACGTCGTCAGGGCTTCCGCGAAACCGTAATCCACGTCCGCTCGAAGCGTGTGGAGGGGGACGCGACCCTCACGGTACCATTCTCTCCGCGCCATCTCCGCCCCGGCCAATCGCCCGGCACATGTAATCTTTACGCCTTGTGCTCCAAGTTTCAGCGCGCTCGTAACCGCCTTCTTCATGGCTCTCCTGAACGCAACCCGTCGCACCAGTTGAGCGGCTACACCTTCGGCGACCAACTGGGCATCCACCTCGGGCTTGCGTACTTCCTGGATGTCGATCATTATGTCGCGCCGAATCAGGTTTACCAATTCTTTCTTGAGCGCCTCGATCTCCTGTCCCTTCTTGCCAATGACAATGCCCGGCCTCGAGGTATGGATAATCAGCTTGACTTTGTTGGCGGCCCGCTCGATCTGAATTTTAGAAACACCGGCATGCTGCAACCTCTTCTTGAGGAACTTGCGGATGTTGTCGTCCTCAATGACCAGATTGGAAAATTCACGGGTGGCAAACCACCGGGAATCCCACGTCTTATTGATCCCTAATCGGAAGCCTATTGGATTGACCTTTTGTCCCAAAGGACACCTCCCAACTCAGTTTACATCTCTTCCAAAACAACGGTCACATGGCTCGTTCGTTTTCGAATCCGTGTGGCTCTTCCCATAGCGCGGGGCCGCCATCGTTTCAAAGTAGGTCCTTCGTCCGCATATGCATTTCGGATGATCAGCGTATCTACGTCAATATTCGGATTCTGATCGGCGTTGGCAACAGCCGAATTCAACACTTTCAGGACGAACCGGGACCCACGCTTGGGTGAATACTTCAGCAGATTCATCCCGTCCTCCACCTTCTTGCCCTTAATGAGGTCTGTTATCAATCGGGCTTTTCGGGCGGAGATTCGCAAATATTTGCCCACTGCTTGTACACGCATGACTTAAGCTCTCCGCGGCTATCGCTTGCTTTTCATTTTGGTTTTCTTGTCGCCGGCGTGTCCATAGAAGGTTCGCGTAGGTGCGAATTCACCCAATTTATGTCCCACCATGTTCTCAGTGACAAATACGGGTATAAACTTCTTGCCATTGTGGACCGCAAACGTAAGACCAATAAAATCGGGAATAATGGTAGAACGCCGGGACCATGTCTGGATCACTTTTCGAGAGCTGGTCTCTTTGGCTCGTGCGGCTTTGATTGCCAAATGCTGGTCTATGAAAGGTCCCTTCTTGAGCGATCTGGGCACGTCTACCTCCTACTTCTTCGTTCGCTTCTTAACGATGTACTTATCACTCGATTTCTTGCCACGCGTCTTGTAACCCTTTGTCGGCTTACCCCAAGGAGTCACAGGGTGACGTCCCCCCGAGGACTTTCCTTCCCCACCACCGTGCGGATGGTCTACCGGGTTCATGGCCACGCCACGAACCTTGGGCCTGCGGCCAACCCACCTCGACCGACCGGCCTTTCCAATGGAGATGTTTTCGTGCTCGATGTTGCCCAGTTGACCGATAGTAGCCCGACATGCCAAAGCAACCATGCGGACCTCTCCGGAAGGAAGCTTGATCTGGGCGTAACGTCCCTCTTTAGCCATCAACTGGGCGTAACCGCCGGCGGAGCGCACGAGCTGAGCGCCACGACCCGGATGTAACTCGATATTGTGAACGTGCGTGCCCAGCGGAATATTTCTCAAAGGGAGACAGTTTCCCGGCTTTATATCTGCCAACTCACTGGAAACCAGCACATCACCAATTCGTATCTTCAACGGCGCCAGAATGTACCGCTTTTCCCCGTCTGCATAGTGCAGGAGCGCGATGCGCGCCGAGCGATTCGGATCGTATTCAAGGGTGGCTACCTGGCCGGGGATATCCGTTTTCTCTCTTTTGAAATCAATCACCCGGTAACGCCTCTTGTGGCCGCCGCCACGGTGCCTTGCGGTAAGTCGTCCCAAGGCATTGCGACCGCCACTTCTCTTGATCGGTCGAAGCAGGCTCTTCTCAGGAGTTGTAGTCGTGATTTCCTCGAAAGTCGCATGCGTTTGAAATCGCCTACCAGGTGATGTTGGATTCTGTTTCTTGAGTGCCATGGATTCCTCTTATGCGCCTTCAAAAAAGTCAATGTGGTCGCCTGGAGCCAGTTTCACGAGTGCTTTTTTCCAGTCCGGTTTCTTCCCGGCGAACCGACCCACGCGTTTCTTCTTGCCGATCATATTCATCGTGCGCACCGAGAGTACTTTCACGTTGAACGCCTTTTCCACAGCGCGCCAAACTTCAACCTTGTTGGCCTTCGGATTCACCACGAACGCGATCTCGTTGAACATCTCTTTTTGTGTGGTGCTCTTTTCCGTAATCAGAGGGCGTATCAGTATATTATGCAGTTCTTTCATTGGGAGCCAGCCTCTCCATGATTTTCTCCAATGCAGAAGACAGGACGACCAGGTTCTCGTGTTTCAAAATATCGTAGACATTGAGGCCATCTGTCGGGAGCACCTTGATGTGCGGCACGTTTCTAGATGATTTCCGCAGATTAGCATCGTCCTGGTGCACTAGAATCAACGCATTTTCTATTTGGAGTCCCCGCATGGCTTCGACAAATCGTTTGGTCTTTATCTCCTGCATCTTGAATTCGTCCAATACGACCACTTTATCGCTTTTCCTCTTGTCGGTGAGAGCCATGCAAAGTGCGAGCCTACGCACTTTTTTAGGTACTCTTTTCTGATAAGATCTCGGCTTAGGCCCGAACACGATGCCGCCTCCGCGCCATATAGGACTCTTTCTAGTCCCGGCTCGGGCCCTTCCCGTTCCTTTCTGGCGATAAGGTTTTCGGCCGCTACCCCGAACCTCGCTACGTCCCTTCGTCGAAGCCGTACCCTGGCGCCTGGATGCCAATTGTGCACACACAACCTGATGCAGCACACTAATCCTTACGGGCACGTTCCAAACAGCGTCGCTCAGTTCGACTTCGGAGACCTTTTCTCTATTCAAATTGACTACATCCATTACCGGCATGACTTCCCTCTCTGAATCTCCGAAATCTTTATAGTGCAGGCACTTTACGTACGGTAACAAGACTGTTGCGGCTACCCGGAACCGCACCTTTTACGATCATGAGGTCTTGTTCGGGTCTCACATCCAGCACCAGCAGGTTCTTGATCGTAGTTTGCCGGTTTCCCATGTGGCCCGGCATTTTCGTGCCTTTCATCACTCTGGAAGGATAAGCGCTACAGCCAATGGATCCCGGAGACCGATGAGTTTTGCAGCCGTGAGTGGCCTTTCCACCTGAAAAGCCGTGGCGCTTGATCACACCGGCGAAGCCACGCCCCTTCGAGTTGCCTGTGACATGTACAAAATCCCCAGGCGAGAACAGACCGACACCAAATTCCTGGCCAACGTCATAACCGTCCGCATCATCCACTGGAAATTCCTTCAAATACGTCATCGGTTCGACGCCGGCGGCATTGAAGTGCCCGAGCAACGGTTTGGTCGTCCGTTTTTCCTTTTTGGGCAAAAAGCCTAGCTGCAAAGCTGTATACCCGTCTCTGCCCTCTTCTTTTTTCTGGACAACCTTACAGGGACCGATCTTGAGAACAGTTACCGGTACGGCAACGCCTTCCCCCATAAAAACCCGGGTCATTCCCAGTTTTATTCCCATTAAACCTTGTACCATTATCATATCCTCAACGTCCCCACGCCGTACGATTTCCGCCTACAAACCTCACGGACAGGTATCCACGCCGTCGAGCAGGGAACGCATTTCGCTTCTGAACAGCTACAGCTTGATCTCGACATCCACGCCGGCAGACAGCTCGAGCTTCATTAGCGCATCGACCGTTTGTTGAGTCGGCTCCAAGATATCCAAAAGTCGTTTGTGCGTGCGAACCTCGAATTGTTCACGCGACTTCTTGTCGATATGCGGCGAGCGTAATACGCAATATTTGTTTATGCTCGTGGGAAGCGGTATCGGACCGGCAACTCTGGCACCTGTTCGACGCGCCGTTTCCACGATCTCCATTGCAGACACGTCCAGCAGCTTATGGTCATAAGCCTGTAGCCGAATCCGGATCTTCTGATTCTCCATCATAAGCTGACAATCCTCTACTCAATAATCTCGCTGATGACGCCGGCGCCGACCGTTCGGCCGCCTTCGCGGATCGCAAAACGAAGCTCTTTCTCCATGGCGATGGGCATGATCAGGTTCACTTCGATGCTCACGTTGTCTCCCGGCATCACCATCTCCACTCCCTCGGGCAAGGTCACGACTCCCGTCACGTCCGTCGTCCGAAAGTAAAACTGCGGCCGGTATCCATTGAAAAACGGCGTGTGGCGCCCACCTTCTTCCTTCGCCAATACGTATACCTCCGCCTTGAACTTCGTGTGCGGCGTAATCGTTCCCGGTATCGCCACTACCTGGCCTCGCTCTACATCGTCCCGCTTCGTTCCACGCAGCAACACTCCGATGTTGTCGCCCGCGCGACCCTCGTCCAATATCTTACGGAACATCTCCACTCCGGTAACCACCGTCTTCTGCGTGGGACGTATGCCGACAATCTCCACCTCGTTCCCTACTCTCACAATTCCTCGCTCCACTCGGCCCGTCACCACCGTACCTCGACCCGATATGCTGAATACGTCCTCGATCGGCATCAAAAACGCCTTGTCCACATCCCGAACCGGCTCCGGTATGTACTCGTCCACCGCCTTCATCAATTCGAATATCGGCTTTACATCCTCACTGTCCACATCGTCGCTCTGCAACGCCTTCAACGCACTACCCCGAACGATCGGAACATCGTCACCCGGAAACTCATACTTGGACAGCAGCTCTCGAAGCTCCAACTCCACCAACTCGATCAGCTCCTCGTCGTCCACCATGTCCACTTTGTTCAAAAATACCACGATCGCCGGTACACCCACCTGACGCGCCAACAATATATGCTCCCGCGTCTGCGGCATCGGACCGTCGTCCGCTCCCACCACCAGAATCGCTCCGTCCATCTGCGCCGCGCCCGTGATCATATTCTTGATATAATCCGCGTGACCCGGACAATCCACATGCGCGTAGTGACGATTCAACGTCTGATACTCCACATGCGCCGTTGCTATCGTTATCCCTCGCTCCCGCTCCTCCGGCGCCTTGTCGATGTCCTCAAACGCTACATACTCCGCCCACCCCTTCTTCGCTAAATGCTTCGTGATCGCAGATGTCAACGTCGTCTTCCCATGATCTATATGTCCTATCGTCCCCACGTTGACATGAGGTTTCGTCCGCTCGAATTTCTGCTTGGCCATTTTCCCGTCCCCTCCTTAGACTATTTGTGGCTCTTTTTTTCTATAATTTCCTGGGCGATCGCGCTGGGCATCGGGTCGTAACGTAAAAACTCCATGGAGTACGTAGCGCGACCGGTTGTTTTCCCCCGCAGATCGGTCGCGTACCCAAACATATTCGTCAAGGGTACCTCCACATTCACGATCTGCATTGTGACCCGGTTTTCCATGTTGGTGACTTTGCCCCGCCGGGAGTTCAGGTCTCCCATCACTTCGCCGATGAACTCTTCCGGAGAAACCACTTCGACCTTCATGATGGGCTCCAGAAGTATAGGTGCCGCTTTTCGTGAGCCTTCCTTCACAGCCATTGACGCGGCAATATGAAACGCCCGGTCCGAGGAATCTACTTCGTGATAAGATCCGTCCATCAGCGTGACCTTTACATCCACTATGGGATAGCCGGCCAAAGGTCCTGTGCCCAAAGCCTCTTCTACTCCCTTTCGTACGGATGGAATGTATTCCTTCGGAATCACACCGCCGACGATCTTCGATTCAAAGTCAATCCCCGATCCTTTTTCGAGTGGTTCCACTTTGAGGACTACATGTCCGTATTGCCCGCGACCGCCGCTCTGCCGAATGTAACGGCCTTCCTGGACAATTTCCCTGGTGAGGGTTTCTCTGTAGCTCACCTCGGGAGGTCCCACCTTCGCCCTTACGTTGAACTCCCGGAAAATTCGATCCACCAGGATCTCGAGATGGAGTTCTCCCATGCCGGCGATAATCGTTTCAGTCGTCTCCTCGTTAAATCCGACACGAAAGGAGGGGTCCTCCGCGGCCAATTTCCTCAATGCCTCGATAAGCTTCTTGCGGTCCTCTTTAGACTCAGGAGCTATAGAAATCGATATAACGGGTTCTGGAACATCCATTGATTCGAGTAGGATTGGACTAGATTCGTCGCAGAGCGTGTCACCCGTTCCCGTGTTTCGCAGACCCACTGCAGCGACGATATCGCCTGAAAAAACCTGTTTAATCTCTTCGCGCTTGTCCGCGTGCATTTTGAGCAGTCTGCCGACCTTTTCCCTCACATTCTTGCTGGAGTTGAGCACCTGTGTCCCTGATTTCACATGGCCCGAGTAGACTCTCAAAAATGTAAGCTGTCCCACGTAAGGGTCCGTCATGATCTTGAAAGCAAGGGCACAGAAAGGCGCCTCGTCCGAGGCGCATCTGGTGTCGGCCTCACCTTGAGGATTAACGCCCGTAATGCCGCCTGTTTCCATCGGAGAAGGCAGATAGTCCACTACGCCGTCTAAAAGCGGCTGAATACCTTTGTTCTTAAATGCAGACCCGATAAAGACGGGAACGGCCTTCAGATCCAATGTGGCATTCCGTACAACTCTTATCAGCTCGGATTCGCCCATCGGTCGTCCTTCAAGATACGCTTCCATCACACTTTCATCCAAGTCCGCCAATTGTTCTAACAATCTTTCCCGCCTGAGCTCGTATTCTTCTTCCAGTTCTTCGGGCACCGGTTCTTCGCGAAAAACGGAACCTAGCGCCGACCCGTCCCAAACCAGAGCCTTCCCTCGGATCAGATCCACCATTCCCCGGAAATCTCTTTCCTCTCCCACAGGGATTTGGAGCAAAAGCGGACGAGCCTTCAAGCGATTTGCCATCATTTCGAGGCACCGATCCAAATTGGCGCCTGTTCTATCCATTTTATTTACGAAGGCCAGCCTCGGAATGCGATAACGGTCCGCTTGCCTCCAAACCGTTTCGGACTGAGGCTCTACGCCTCCCACCGCATCAAAAACCGCGATTGCGCCATCCAGAACCCTCAGGCTACGCTCGACCTCAATGGTGAAATCCACGTGGCCCGGAGTATCAATGATATTAATCCGGCAGTTTCGCCAGAAGCAGGTCGTTGCCGCCGAGGTGATCGTAATGCCCCGCTCCCGCTCCTGATCCATCCAGTCCATGGTGGTCGAACCTTCATGGACCTCTCCCATTTTGTACGAAACGCCCGTGTAAAATAAAATGCGCTCCGTAGTGGTGGTCTTTCCCGCATCAATATGGGCCATTAACCCGATATTTCGGTTATTGCGCAAAGGAACAGTACGTTCTGAAGCGGGCACATTACGACCTTATTCATTAAACAGTAAGGGGAGTCGCCGGATTTCTCCAAAAACTCCCCCAAGACAAATTACCACCGATAATGGGCGAATGCCTTGTTGGCGTCGGCCATCTTATGGGTATCTTCTTTTTTCTTAATGGAAGCGCCACGCTTGCTCGCCGCATCCATAAACTCTGCAGCCAACTTGGACTGCATGGCCTTTTCCCCCCGCTTGGACGCAAACGAAATAATCCAGCGGATGGCGAGGGCCGTCCTTCGCGCGCCTCTTATCTCCACAGGTACTTGATAGGTCGATCCGCCTACCCGGCGAGACTTGACTTCCAGCGCCGGTTTAACGTTCTCCATGGCCTTTTCGAAGACCTTCAACGGATCCTCTTTCATCTTTTCCTGGATACGTTTCAAAGCCCCATACATAATCTGCTCGGCGGTGCTCTTCTTTCCGTCGCGCATCAGACCGTTTACAAACTGCGAAATCAATCGGCTGTTGTATTTCGGGTCCGGCAATATTTGTCTTTTGGGAACTTCTCTTCTCCTGGGCATTGAGACTTCTCCTACTCCTACTTCGGCCTTTTGGCCCCATATTTGGAACGACCCTGACGGCGGTCTTGCACGCCCAGCGTATCCAAGGTGCCACGGATGATGTGATAGCGTACACCGGGAAGGTCCTTGACACGCCCTCCCCGGATGAGAACTACGGAGTGTTCCTGTAAGTTGTGTCCTTCACCCGGAATGTACGCGGTCACCTCCATCCCGTTGGTCAGCCGTACTCTCGCGACTTTACGCAACGCCGAATTCGGTTTCTTCGGTGTCGCCGTGTAGACACGAAGACAGACGCCTCGTTTTTGGGGCGACCCCTTCAACGCAGGCGTGGACGTCTTCTTCTTCACCTCTTTTCTAGCATTTCGAACCAATTGGTTGATCGTCGGCATTATGGAATTCCCTGTTCAAGTACTGCTAAAAGTAGCCTATTCTATTGATTCAACCGCAACCTGTTTCGGAGAGCATTCACCGCAGTCGGTGCAGCTGCTAAAAAGGGCTTTTTTACTACCCTTTGATTCCCATGTCAAGATAATTCATCTCGGGTGTTTCCAACAACACTTAAGTGGCAACCATTTTCCGATACCGTTCCAACCCCGTGCCTGCTGGAATCAGACGACCCATAATTACATTTTCCTTCAATCCTCTGAGATGATCAACCTTTCCCGAGATACTCGCGTCCGTCAACACTCGCGTGGTTTCTTGAAAGGAAGCCGCCGAAATAAAACTCTCCGTGCTCAAAGACGCTTTCGTGATCCCAACGAGCATGGGTTCTCCAGCCGCAGGTCTGCCGCCCCCACTCATCACCCGGTCGTTTTCCGCCTGGAATCGAGGCCGTTCCACCTGTTCTCCGATGAGAAATCCCGTGTCTCCCGGATCTTTAATACGCACTCGTCTCAGCATCTGCCGGACAATGACTTCGATATGCTTGTCATTGATTCGCACGCCTTGAAGACGATACACCTGCTGTACTTCGTTCACCAGATATTTCGCCAATTCCTTGATGCCCAGCACGTTCAGGATGTCGTGGGGATTGGCCGATCCATCCATCAGCGGCTCGCCGGCCCGCACGTAATCTCCTTCGTGCACGCTGATATGCTTGCCTTTGGGAACCAAGTATTCTTTGATTTCGCCCACTTCCGGCTTGATGATCACCTTCCGCTTGCCTTTAGTCTGCTTTCCGAAGATCACCGTACCGTCGATCTCGGTGATGATGGCGTGTTCTTTCGGCTTCCGGACCTCGAACAATTCGGCCACTCTCGGCAAACCACCTGTAATGTCCTTGGTTTTGGTGGTCTCGCGAGGTATCTTCGCGACAACGTCTCCCGCGGATACTTCATCACCTTCATTTACCGTTATGATCGCGCCTACGGGAAGCGAGTACCTGGCCATAGAACCGGAAGCGCCCACCTTCAGAGTCCTGCCGGATTCATCTTTGATCGAGACCCTAGGACGCATGTCGGTGTGTTTGAACTCCAAAATCACCTTACTGGCCTTGCCCGTAACTTCGTCCACTTTCTCTTTCATGGTCTTGCCCAGCGCCACGTCCCCGAATTTGACCCGGCCCGGCATAGCAGTGATAATCGGCGTGGTAAACGGGTCCCATTCAGCCAGGAGTTGCCCTGAGGTTACTTTCTGGCCGTCTTCGACGCGTAACACGGCGCCGTATATCACCGGGTGTTTCTCTCTTTCGTGGCCTTTTTCGCTCAGGACGGTCAGCGCTCCATTCCGATTCATTACCACGCGCACGCCATTCTTGTTCCTGACGGTGGCAATGTCCACGAATCGAATCATTCCATCGTTTCTTGCGGCGATGCTCGTTGTCTCGATGCGTCGGCTGGCTGTACCACCTATATGGAACGTCCGCATTGTCAACTGTGTACCCGGCTCTCCAATGGATTGCGCTGCAATAATGCCGATCGCTTCTCCGATCTCGACCTGCTTACCGTGGGCCAAGTCCCTTCCATAGCAGTTGGCGCAGACCCCTCGAGCCGACTCACATGTTAATACGCTTCTGATCCGCGCCCGCTCGATGCCGGCATCTTCGATCTTCGCTACCACCGCCTCATCGATCTCCCGGTTCCTCTCGACCACAACTTCACCGGTAAACGGATCCCTGATCGTCTCGGCGGCGAGGCGACCGATGACCCGTTCGCCAATTGGTTCGATGACCTCACCGGCCTCGCGCAACGGTTCAACGTCGATTCCGCCCATGGTTCCGCAGTCCTTTTCCCATACAATCGTATCCTGGGCCACATCCACAAGACGACGGGTAAGGTATCCCGAGTTCGCTGTTTTCAGAGCCGTGTCCGCCAGTCCCTTCCGGGCGCCGTGAGTGGAGATGAAGTACTGAAGAACGGTCAGGCCTTCCCTGAAATTGGCCGTAATGGGCGTTTCAATGATCTCTCCGGAAGGCTTAGCCATGAGTCCTCGCATGCCGGCGAGCTGTCTCATCTGATCTTTGCTTCCACGGCTCCCGGAGTCCGCCATCATGAAAATGGGGTTGAAACTGCTGATCGTCTCTTCATTTCCATTTGCATCCGTGACGACATCTCTGGAGATTTCAGACATCATCTCTCGAGCCACCTGGTCCGTAGCCTTGGCCCAAACGTCCACCACCTTGTTGTATTTCTCTCCGCCGGTGATGACGCCGTCGATATACTGGGTCTCAATGGTTTTCACCTCTTGAGCAGCCTGGTCGATGATCATCTGTTTGTGTCTCGGAATCACCATATCTTTTATGGATATGGAAACGCCGGATTTGGTGGCGTAGCTGTACCCAAGGTCCTTCAGGCGGTCCGAAAGGATGACGGTATCTTTGATGCCGCGTTTGCGATAGCAGAGCCCCACAAGATTCCGGAGTTCTTTCTTCGTCATTACCCGGTTCACGGACTCAAATGGAATTCCATCCGGCACTATCTCATAGAGAAGCACTCTTCCCACCGTGGTGTCCACTATGCTTCCGTTCATGCGCACCTTGATGACGGCGTGCAGTTCAGCCTCTCCAGCATCGTGGGCAATGCGAACCTCTTTGGGGGAGCTGAAGGTCTTTCCTTCGCCCCTGGCAAATGCCTTTTCCCGTGTCATGTAGTAGATTCCAAGGACAATGTCCTGGGAGGGCACAATATTTGGATCACCGTTGGCGGGACTGAGGATGTTATTGGTAGACATCATCAGTACCCGGGCCTCGATCTGGGCTTCGATGCTCAAAGGAACGTGCACGGCCATCTGGTCCCCGTCAAAGTCTGCATTGTAAGCCGTGCATACCAAAGGATGAAGCTGAATGGCCTTCCCTTCGATAAGGACAGGTTCGAAAGCCTGGATGCCCAGACGGTGCAGCGTGGGAGCACGGTTCAGCAGGACGGGATATTCGCGCACTACATCGTCCAGCGTGTCCCACACCTCGGGAGTTTCACGTTCCACCATCTTCTTGGCGCTTTTAATTGTGGTGACGAGTCCCTTGCGTTCAAGACGATTGTATATAAACGGCTTAAACAGCTCGAGCGCCATCTTTTTGGGCAGCCCGCACTGATGCAATCTCAGATCCGGTCCAACCACAATTACCGAGCGACCCGAATAGTCCACCCGCTTTCCGAGCAAGTTCTGGCGAAACCGGCCTTGCTTTCCTTTGAGCATGTCACTCAAGGATTTCAGCGGACGTTTGTTAGGACCGGTTATGGTCTTTCCCCGCCGACCGTTGTCGAACAGCACGTCGACCGCCTCTTGAAGCATGCGTTTTTCATTCCGGATAATAATGTCGGGCGCGCTCAATTCCTGTAATCGTTTCAGGCGGTTGTTCCGGTTAATGACTCTCCGGTACAGATCATTCAGGTCTGAGGTGGCAAATCGCCCTCCCTCGAGGGGAACCAGAGGTCTCAAATCGGGAGGCAACACCGGAATTACGTCCAGAATCATCCATTCAGGCTTATTGCCGGAATCTTTGAAAGCCTCGACCACCCGAAGGCGTTTGGCCAGCTTTTTGCGCTTGGTCTCGGAGCCGGTCTTTAACATCTCCTCCCGGAGCAATTCCGATTCATCCTCCAAATTCAGGGACTTCAGAATTTCGCGGATGGCTTCGGCGCCGATGCCCGCTTCAAACGCGTCCGGGCCATATTCTTCCCGAGCGCTGCGATACTTTTCTTCCGGGAGCAAAGCCCTCTTCTCCAAGGGGGTGTCGCCGGGATCCAGGACGATATAAGACTCGAAATAAAGCACCTTTTCCAGATCCTTGAGCGTCATGTCCAACAGGACGCCCACCTTACTCGGCAGACTTTTCATAAACCAGATATGAGCCACAGGCGTCGCCAGGGCAATGTGCCCCATACGCTCTCGCCTCACTTTGGACTGAATGACTTCAACACCGCATTTCTCGCATACCACTCCGCGATGCTTCATGCGCTTGTATTTTCCGCAATTGCATTCGTAATCTTTGGTGGGGCCGAAGATCTTCGCGCAGAACAACCCCTCCCGTTCCGGTTTGAACGTCCGGTAGTTGATCGTCTCGGGCTTCTTAACCTCACCGAACGACCATTCGAGGATTTTCTCCGGCGAAGCCAACGCGATGCGTATGGCATTATAATTTATGGGGTCTTTGGGCTTTGCAAAGAAGCTGTATACATCTTCCATAGTGAACTCCCTGTTCTAGGCATCCGTTCCTTCGAGAAGTTCCACGTCCAGGCAAAGACTTTTCAATTCTTTCACCAATACATTGAACGACTCGGGAAGCCCTGCCTCAAGAACGTTGTCTCCCTTTACTATCTTTTCGTACATGCGGGTTCTTCCGGCAACATCGTCGGATTTCACAGTCAGGAATTCCTGCAGACTATAGGCGGCTCCATAAGCCTCCATCGCCCAGACTTCCATTTCTCCCAATCGTTGTCCTCCGAACTGAGCCTTTCCACCCAGAGGCTGTTGGGTTACCAGGGAGTACGGGCCTATGGAACGAGCGTGAATCTTGTCATCCACCAGATGGTGGAGTTTCAGGATATACATAATGCCGACCGTTACTTCCTGATCGAATTCCTCACCGCTACGGCCATCGCGAAGTTTACACTGCCCGCTCAGCGGCAAATCGGCTTCCTTGAGACAGGCGCGTATCTCGTCTTCCTCCGCCCGATCGAAGACGGGTGAAGCCATATAGACGCCTTTACCCATCCGCTTGGCCAAGTTCACGACTTCTTCATCGCTTACCCCGTCGAAGTATTTCTTATATTCGTCATTTGAAAAGATGCGACGCAGTTTTTGCCGAACAATCTCGGCCGCATTGACTTTCTCAACGAGTTCCTTGATCTGCTCGGCCAGTTTTCGGGTGCACCATCCCAGATGTGTTTCCAGAACTTGTCCGACATTCATTCGAGATGGAACGCCTAGAGGGTTCAACACAATATCGACAGGGGTTCCGTCTTCGAAAAACGGCATATCCTCCATCGGCAGAATACGTGAAACAACGCCTTTATTGCCGTGCCTTCCCGCCATTTTATCGCCGACGGAGAGCTTCCTTTTGATGGCCACATAGACCTTGATCATTTTGATGACACCCGGAGGAAGCTCGTCGCCCTTTTTCAGCTTGCCGATTCTTTCCTCGAAAAGCATTCGCACCAGTGCGGTCTGCTCGGAATACAGATCCAGAAGCTGTTCGATTTTGGGTCGAGCCTTATCACCATCCTTGAATCGTACGGTTTTCCAGAGTTGTACCGGAACCTGCTCGAACAAATCGCGGGTGACCTTCTGCTGGCTCCCCAAGATCCGGCGCCCTTTCAAGTCCACCAGTTCGGACTGCAGCTCTTTGTCAACCACCAGGGGCGCCAACCGATCCATAATGTTTTTCCTTATGACTTCGATTTCGTCCTGCTGATCCTTCTGCAACCGCTCCACTTCCCGATCTTCAATGAATTTAGCGCGACCGTCCTTCTCGACGCCGCGTCGGGAAAAAATTCGCGCATCTATAACGATGCCCTCTACTCCAGGAGGAACCCTAAGAGATGTGTCCTTCACGTCTCCGGCTTTTTCTCCGAAAATGGCTCGAAGCAGTTTCTCTTCAGGGGACAACATGGTTTCGCCCTTAGGAGTCACTTTGCCTATGAGAATGTCGCCCGGATTGACCTCTGCCCCGATCCGGATGATTCCGCTCTCGTCCAGGTTCTTGAGAGCCTCTTCACCCACATTGGGGATATCCCGCGTGATCTCTTCCTCCCCAAGTTTCGTGTCTCTGGCCAGGACCTCGAACTCTTCAATGTGTATGGATGTATAGATGTCATCCATGACCAGACGTTCGCTCACGAGAATGGAATCCTCGAAGTTGTAGCCGCCCCAGCTCATAAAAGCCGCCATCACATTGCGGCCCAACGCCAATTCTCCTCCGGAGGTGGATGGACCGTCGGCTATGATCTGCCCCGGCCGGACGATGTCACCTTTCCCCACTATGGGCTTTTGATTGATACAGGTATTCTGGTTCGACCGTTGATATTTGGTCAGCTTGAAAATCTCAACTTTGGTGTCCAATTCTCCTTCGACAGGGGGCGCTGCACCGCCGTCCTCGTACCGAAGCACGATGCGCGTTGCATCCACATCTTCGACAAAGCCCTTGCGCCGAGCGGTAATCGTGACGCCGGAATCTTTCGCAACGATGTTTTCCATTCCTGTGCCCACAAAAGGAGCCTCGCATTGCAGAAGTGGAACGGCCTGTCTCTGCATGTTGGATCCCATGAGAGCCCTATTGGCGTCATCGTTTTCCAGAAACGGTATCAGAGAAGCCGCCACACTGACCAACTGGTTGGGAGAAACGTCCATATACCGGACCCGATCCGGCGGCACCATGGTGAATTCACCACCCACGCGGCAGGAAACCAGGTCGCGAACAAAACGACCATCTTCATCGAGGGGCGCGTTCGCCTGGGCTATGGGATATTCTTTCTCCTCAAGAGCGGTGAGGAAGTCCACTTTTGAGGTGACAAGGCCCTTGTCCACCACGCGGTACGGTGTCTCTATGAATCCAAACTCGTTGACGCGGGCATAGGTGGAAAGGGAGACAATCAGCCCGATGTTCGGGCCTTCCGGCGTTTCTATGGGGCAAATTCGACCGTAATGGGTAGGATGCACGTCTCGTACTTCGAAACCGGCCCTTTCCCGCGTCAGTCCCCCCGGACCCAGGGCGCTGAGTCGCCGTTTGTGCGTGACTTCGCTTAGCGGATTGGTCTGATCCATGAACTGGGAAAGCTGACTGGTACCGAAAAACTCTTTTACAACAGCAGAAACCGGCTTGGGATTCACAAGGTCGTGCGGCATCAAGGTCTCGATCTCCTGAAGACTCATTCGTTCCTTGATGGCCCTTTCCATGCGGACCAATCCGATGCGGTACTGGTTTTCCAGCAACTCTCCCACGGCCCGCACCCGGCGATTTCCCAGGTGATCTATGTCATCCGGCTGTCCTTCCTTCTCCTTGAGAGCAATGAGATGTTTCACGGCGAGAATGATGTCTTCGGGCCTTAACGTACGCTGGGACAGTGGTATATCTTCCGTGTCCAGTTTCAGATTCAGCTTCATCCGGCCGACCGGCGACAGGTCATAGTGCTCGGAATCGGAAAACAGGTTGTCGAAAAAGCGACTCGCGAACCTCGTAGCGATTTCCTGGGTTGGAGGGTTGCTGGGGCGCAATTTTCGATATATCTCGATGAGCGCTTCTTCCCGATCTTTGACCTTGTCCAAGACCAGAGTATCCCGCAGCGAATTGGACTGCTCGGGCCTTCGTATGACCAGCAGTTGGAGTCGTCTGATACCGGCTTTTATAAGATCTTCAAGGAGTTCCTGTGTCAACTCATCATTGGCCTCGGCCAATACCTCACCCGTTTCCATATGAACGGCGTCGGCTCCCAGATAACGCCCCAACACCTCTTCATACTTGGACTCTACGCGCTCTATTCCCGCCGATCGAAGCCTGGCCATTCCCGCCTTGGTGAAGCGTCGATCCTTTTGAAGAAGGACTTCGCCGGATTTCGGATCCTCGATGTCTTCTACCGCCTTTTCGCCTAAAAGCGTTTCTTCACTAACGGCACGCCACAGTTTCCCGTCCTCGATCTCAATTTCCTCTAAAGAGTAAAACGTCTCCAGAAGTTTTTGTTTATCGTAGCCCAAAGCCTTCAGGAAGAGAGTCACTGGAAATTTTCTGCGCCGGTCGATTCGCACGTGCAAAATATCTTTGGCGTCGAACTCGAGGTCAATCCACGAGCCCCTCAACGGAATGATTCTGGCCGAATAGAGCAGCTTCCCGCTGGAATGGGTCTTGCCTCGGTCGTGATCGAAGAAAATGCCGGGACTCCGGTGTAACTGGCTGACCACTACTCTTTCCGTTCCATTGACGATGAAGGTACCGTTTCGGGTCATGAGGGGAATGGTGCCGAAATAAATCTCCTGTTCCTTGATATCTCGGATACTGTGAGCTCCGGTCTCTTTATCCACATCGTACACGGTCAAACGTACCGTCAATTTTAGAGGAGCCTCGTAGGTCATGCCTCTGGTAATGCACTCTTTCTTGTCGTATTTTACTTCGCCAAACTGGTACTTGACGAAATCGAGAGACGATGTATCACTGAAATCGCGAATCGGAAATACACTCTTGAAAGCTCCCTGCAATCCGATGTCCTGACGTTCTTCGGGCGGGACATCTTTTTGAAGGAACCGCTCATACGAATCCCTCTGCATGTCAATTAAGTTTGGAATGTCGATAACTTTACTGATTTTACCGAAACTTTTCCGGACCAAACGGCCATCAAGCAACATATATCGGTATCCTTTTCTAAGTGTTGGATATATATGTGTTTGTCCGATATGAAGGTCTCTTGTCCCTTTTGGAGACAAGAGACTTTACGCGCTAGACTCGATACGCCAGCCTGTGCGGAAGAGAGAAAAGGAAGATCTGATCGTCTGGACGTTCCTCATGATCATGAATTGCCGGCAGTTGAGGTCTCGCAGAAAGTGACCGAGAAGAACCATTGAAAGCCACCTGACGACACTACTGTCCATGATTCCTGCCAAGCCGGATTTCACTGACGAAAAAAAGGGCACGCCGTTAATCGGATTGCGTAGTCGATCCATATGTATGAGGGCGCAACAAGCTGTTCCGACCCCGTTTTCAGGGACGAATGATATGCGTTTACTTGATCTCTGCCTGAGCGCCGGCTTCTTCCAACTGTTTTTTGATGTCCTCTGCTTCTTCCTTGACCACTCCTTCTTTTACCGCTTGCGGCGCCTTTTCAACCAACTCCTTGGCTTCTTTGAGCCCCAGACCGGTGATAGCACGAACGACTTTGATGACTTGGATTTTCTTCTCGCCAATAACGGTTAGAACCACGTCAAATTCAGTCTTCTCTTCTTCAGCAGCAGCGGCCGCGTCTCCAGTCGGAGCCGCGGCTGCAATAGCCACGGGAGCGGCTGCGGTTACTCCGAACTTGTCCTCCAACTCCTTGATCATTTCCGACAGTTCGAGAACACTCATATTGGAAATGAACTCGATCACGTCCTGCTTGCTTATATTGGCTGTCATGGTCATATCCTCCTTGGTTTATTACATATCCGGTACCAACCGCGATGTGTGTCTATTCACAACTGCTTTTGTCGCCGGTTTTACTGAGTGCCCTCTTTCTGGTCACGAATAGCGGTCAACGTGCCCATGAATGTCTGTAGAACGTTGGCGAGTAGACGTACAAAACCGCCCGGAACACCGTTCATGGCGGACAGCAACTTGGAGAGCAGCACTTCCCGGCCGGGAAGCGTTGCCAAGTCTCCGATTTCCTGCAGCGTGAGCACCTTACCGTCAAGGAGCCCCGCCTTAATCTGCAGGTGCTGGTTCTTTTTGGAGAACTCGGCCACCACTTTGGCCGGAGCCACCACGTCGTCATAGCTCATAACGAGGGCTGACGGCCCTTTGAGAAAAGGATCCAATTTCTCAATGTGGGTCTCTTTACCTGCCAGCCTCACCAAAGTGTTCTTCACGACACGGAATTCTATACCTGCATCTCTGAGGTTGTTGCGGAGTTGAGTGATCGATTCGACGTTCAATCCCTTATAATCCGCCAATATGGTCATTCGAGTGCGGGCGAGAACATCCCGCATCTCCGCTACGACCTCTTCTTTTTTTTCACGTTTCAATGGTCCAAACCTCCTGTCCAGCCAGGCGCCTACGCTTTTGTGAGAACGCGTACGTCGTTGGGATCGATTTTGATGCCGGGGCCCATGGTGGTCGATATAGCGACGCTTTTCAAGTAAGTGCCTTTACTGCTCGAAGGTTTCGCTCTCAGAATCACGTCAAGAAAGGATGCAAGATTTTCCCGCAGCTTCTCGGATCCAAACGACGTCTTTCCCATTGGCGCATGAACCACCCCTGTCCGATCCACCCGGAATTCAATCTTGCCGGCCTTGAGTTCCTTCACGGCGCGTTCTACATCAAAAGTCACCGTTCCGACTTTTGCGTTGGGCATCATACCCCTCGGACCCAGTATACGGCCCAATTTACCAACAGCGCCCATCATGTCGGGAGTTGCCACGGCCTTGTCGAATTCGAGCCATCCCTCTTTAATTTTTTCGACCAGCTCCTCCGAGCCGACATAGTCGGCGCCCGCGTCCTGAGCCTCCTTTTCCTTTTCCCCTTTAGCAAAGACTAGTACTCGCGCCGTCTTTCCCGTGCCGTGAGGCAATACCACCGTGCCGCGGACCATCTGGTCCGCATGCCTGGGGTCAACGCCCAAGCGCACGGCGATGTCCACGGACTCGTCAAACCGGGCGTATCGAGTCACCAGAGCGAGTTCCAGTCCCTCTTCGAATGTATACTTCTTGGTTCTGTCCAGCTTTTCCTTGGCTGATTGAAATTTCTTTCCTCTTTTTGGCATAGCCTCAACTCCGAAGACTTATCTTTATCCGACCTCAATGCCCATACTTCTGGCGGTGCCCTTGACGATTTCGACGGCTCCCTCGAGATTTATAGCGTTTAGGTCCGGCATCTTCTGTTTGGCGATTTCTTCCACCTGAGCCATTGATACCTTTCCCACCTTTTCCCGATTGGGCTCCGCGGCTCCCTTATTCACGCCTGCAGCCTGCTTTAATAGTATGCTCACCGGGGGCGTCTTGGTGATAAAGGTAAACGACCGATCGGCATACACTGTAATAACCGCCGGTGTAATAACGCCTTCCTGACCTTTGGTTCGGGCGTTGAACGCTTTACAGAAGTCCATTATGTTGACCCCATGCTGACCCAAGGCCGGACCGATGGGGGGCGACGGATTTGCTTGACCGCCGGGTACCTGGAGCTTGATGTTTGCAATCACTTTTTTAGCCATATGGGTTTACTCCTTGCTAAATCACCGCGCGGGCCGACATTCGTCTCTATTTTCAAATTGCGTCAAGCGCGTATATCGCCGCACCGCTTCGCCCTGATAAGGCGAATGCTCCCGATTCGCTCTATCAGCTTCTCGAAAGCATAGTCAGATCTTGGTCACTTGAATGAATTCCAGTTCAACGGGCGTAGCCCTTCCGAAAATACTTATGAGCACACGAAGCTTCGCCTTATCCGCTTTTACCTCCTCGACAATGCCCGTAAAATTCGAAAAAGGTCCATCGATAACGCGGACTTCATCACCTTCAGTGAACGCATATTTGGGTTTTGGTTGAACGGTGCCCTTCTCCATCTGCGATAAAATGGCAATGGCTTCCTCTTCCGGAATAGCGATGGGAAGATTTCCGTCCCCAATAAAACCGGATACCTTAGGAGTATCTTTTACGAGATGCCACGTATCTTCTTTCATGACCATCCGGATCAGCACGTAACCGGGATAAAATTTTCTGGAAGAGGTCTTCCGCTCCCCTTTCACCAACTCGACCACCTGCTCGGTCGGTACGAGAACCCGGTCAAAATACTCCTCCATATGAAACATCCGAATCCGTTCCTCCAGGGCCGCCTTTACCTTGTTCTCGTATCCCGAATAGGTATGAATAATGTACCAATGCATTTCCATACACTGCTCCTAGCGAACAAGGCTGGTCAGTGCCGAAGTCAAACCCGCATCCACAATACCCAGATAAATGGATAGAATGGCCACCAATACAAGAACAACAGCCGTGGTTCCGACAGCTTCCTTTCGCGAAGGCCACGTCACCTTTTTCAGCTCGATCTTGACCTCTCGTAAAAACTGCCTGGCTTTGTCGATGTAATTGGGCTTTGCGGGCGCCGACTTCACCCGCTTGGCTGATACCTTAACCTGGCCTTTCTCCTTTTTATTCTTCGCGCCGTTTGGGTCCGACACTTCGCCTCCGCTCATCCGTGATTTAACGGAGTTGGCTTCAGCAGGCTTTTGCACGTTTTTTGTGGAGCTTTTTTCATTCTTCTTTTTCGGCTTGGCCATGGATCACAGTCTCATTCTGATTCAGCAAATATAAAAAATGGCAGGCCAGGAGGGATTCGAACCCCCATCACCCGGATTTGGAGTCCGGTGCTCTAGCCGTTAGAGCTACTGGCCTGCTGCGTCTACTCCCCCACTTCTTTGGACAGCTCTACTTCGTCTCTTTGTGAACCGTGTGAATGCGACAGAACCGGCAATACTTCTTGAGTTCCAATTTGTCCGGCGTGCGTCTCTTATTTCTTGTGGTCGTGTAGTTGCGCTGCTTGCATTCCGTACACGCCAACGTGACGATATCTCTCATTAAAAAACCTCTCGACCTCTACTCAATAATCTCGCTGATGACGCCGGCGCCGACCGTTCGGCCGCCTTCGCGGATCGCAAAACGAAGCTCTTTCTCCATGGCGATGGGCATGATCAGGTTCACTT
>Ga0068714_10002799_pt1 | contig 21789 bp, 21 predicted proteins | sample MTBNYHSulfiMetaG_FD_62988 | JGI IMG/M metagenome (GOLD analysis project Ga0068714, IMG submission 62988) | Enrichment culture microbial communities from rom New York Harbor, USA that are MTBE-degrading - MTBE-NYH (New York Harbor Sulfidogenic)... | ecosystem: Environmental > Aquatic > Marine >... | reverse complement strand
GATACCGCGCTCCGTGATCGTCAGTAGTCACGGATCACCATCCCGACCGACGGCCACATCCCGAATCTCGAGTAAAAGGCCTGGAGAACGCAATCGCATGTGAGATCGATCGTCGGGATCCCCTCTAGCTTCTCTAGGACCCGCCGCATCAACTCGGTCCCGATTCCGCGCCCTTGATAGTCCGGCAAGACCTCGAGGAGCGGGATAAACGCGGACTGCACCCCGTCCGACAGCGCAGTGACGAACCCCACGACCTGGCTGCAACTACTGTCAACCGCGAGGACGACGTGTGAACTCCCTCGCAGGATCCGCAGGTGAACGTCCGGAGCCGGCGGAGCCTTCCATCCCGCAAAGAAACCTTCGAGCATCCGGGGGGTGATCCCGCACAGCCTGTCGGTGTACTCGATCATCACGCCTCCAGCGTGCTTGCAGCAGCTGCTCGGCGCGCTCTCTGAACTGACGGCACACGCAACGCCATCCGTGCCCGCAGCCTTGTGGATCGCCCCGTCGACGGCTTCGCCACCGGACAACGTCTCGTTTCGCCGCGTTGACGCCCGTGCCCGATCGAGACCCTCGTGATGGCGCCCTGCATCATCTCGATGTGCGCTGCGGCGGCCTCGTCTACGTTCGATTCGCCAGCGCCTTCTTCACGTGCGGGATCAGCCCGCCGTCCTCGAGGATCGCGAGCACCTCCGCCGGAAGCGCGGGGAATCGGTACTCCGCACCCTTGTGGCGCAGGATACCGGCCCCGAAGTCGATCCGAACCTCGTCGCCGGCCTCGATCCGCTCGGTCCCTTGCGCCAGCTCAATGACCGGAAGTCCGCTGTTGATCGCGTTGCGAAAGAAGATACGCGAGAACGACTTGGCGACAACAGCGCCAACGCCGGCCGCCTTGATACAGATCGCGGCCTGCTCGCGGGACGACCCGCACCCGAAGTTCCGGCCGGCAACGACCACGTCCCCCGCCCGGACCTCCTTCGCAAACGCGGGATCGAGGTCCTCCATTGCGTGCTGTGCCATCTCCGTGGCCTCCATCGGTTGATAGGCGTACTTCCCCGGGAAGATAACGTCCGTATTGACGTCGTCGCCGTACTTCCAGACACGCCCTTCGATCATGGTCGCCCCTCCTGGAGGAACTCCCGCGGATCGGTGATCCGCCCAGTGACCGCCGACGCCGCGACGGTCGCCGGCGATCCAAGATACGTCTCGGCTTCGGCCGATCCCATCCGCCCCTTGAAGTTCCGGTTCGCGGTGGAAATGCAGATCTCCCCAGGCGCGAGAACCCCTTGATGCGCCCCGAGGCACGGCCCGCACCCGGGGTTCAGCAGGATTGCTCCCGCCCGGACGAACGTATCGATCAGCCCTTCGCGCAGCGCGTCAAGCAAGACCTCCTGCGACGCAGGGAGGACGAGCATCCGCACCCCCCGGGAGAGCCGCCGCCCCGCGAGGATCTTCGCTGCGAGCCGAAGGTCCTCAATCCGTCCGTTCGTGCACGTCCCGAGGAGCGCCTGATGGATGCGCACGCCGGCGACTTTGCCGACCGGGACGACGTTGTCGACGCTGTGAGGTCGCGCCACCTGAGGAGCGAGCCCGGACACATCGTAGACGAAGACGTCCTCGTATTCCGCGTCCGAATCGGGGTAGACCGGTGCATATCGAGCCTCAGCGCGGTGCTCAAGGAACGCGAACGTCTTGGCGTCCGGCGCGCAGTACCCGTTCTTCGCACCCATCTCGATCGCCATGTTCGCTAGGACCATCCGGTCTGAGAGAGACATCGCGTCGACTGCCGGCCCGGTGAACTCGATCGACTTGTACAGGGCGCCATCGGCGCCGATCGAGCCGATGATATGGAGAATCAGGTCCTTCGCCGTGACCGGTCCGTCGAGCCGCCCCCGGATCTCCATTCTCAGGCTCGCCGGCGCCTTGAGCCAGATCCGAGACGTCGCATACAAGACGGCCATCTCCGATCGGCCCACGCCGGCCGCAAACGCCCCGAACGCTCCGTAGGTCGTGGTGTGCGAGTCAGATCCGAGGATCAGCCGCCCGGGGAGCGCGAACCCCCTCTCCGGGAGGACTTGATGGCAGATCCCGGTCCCCGCGTCGTAGAACCGGTCGATCCCCTGCGCAGCCACGAACTCACGCACCTGCTTGTGGCCGAGGGCGTAGTCCTCCGTCGCCGCGGGGACGGTGTGATCCAGGACCACGACGAACCGTTCGGGATCCTTGACCCGCGGAACGCCGATCTTGGCGAACGTCTTTGCGATGGCAGCGGTGTTGTCGTGCGACATGCAGATGTCCGGCTCGACCTCGACCATCTGCCCGACTTCCACGTGATCCCGCCCGGCCTTCGCCGCCAGGATCTTCTGTGCGAACGTCATCGCCATCCGAATCACCCCTCGATCGGATCGAAGTTCATGAAATCGGCGTGGTGGAGGATGATCGCCTCGGGTGTCCGCTTGTACGGGTCTCCTTCCTTCGAGTGAGTCCCAATGATGTGCAAGACCTCAGCCGGAAGGCCGTGCGCATCGGCGATCGCAACTCCGGAGAACGGGTGTCGCACGAGCTTCCCGGCAGCCGACTTCCGGAACGTCCCGCCCTTCTCTTCCGTCTCGAGCAGCTTGCCGATGTCGTGCAGCAGTGCGCCGCTGAGCAAGGTGTCCCGATCGAGGGACAGGTCGACCCCCGCGAAGATCTCCTCGAACGTGTCGGCGACGCGCGCGCAGATCCGGGTGACGCTTCTCACGTGCTGCGCGAAGCTGGCGTTCACCTTCTTGACGAGTGTAAACGGCATCCGGCTCAGGTCGTCGGGCGTCCATCCCCCCCGCTTCAGCCCGTCGAGCCAGGCGGCGACCACCTTCTCCTTCAGGTCAGGGTCCGAGACCCATTCGATCTCCGGCAGAACCGCAATCAGTCGCTCTCTCACTTGAATCCCTCCACCTTACGTACCACATCGATCACCGTCCCGTCGCGCCATTCGATTGCCGCGATGATCTCATCGCCGAAGACCGGCCGGCAAATCGGCTGGATGAACCGATCGGCGTCCCGCTTGATCTCTTCCAGAGAGCGTACGGGGAGACCTGCCGCTACGAATCGCTCACGAAGATCCTCCCGCCGGGGATTCACCGCAATCCCCCGCTCCGTCACCACGACGTCGATCACCTCGCCCGGTGTCGTCACCGTCGTCACCCGGTCGACGATCGGTGGGATCCGGCCGCGAAGCGCGGGCAGTGTGATCATCGTCATCGCCGCTCCGGCCGCCACGTCCTGGTGCCCGCCGATTCCGTGCAACAACAGCCCGTCGGAGTGCGTGTTGACGTTGACGTTGAAATCGAGATCGACCTCCGTCGCCCCGAGGAACGCGACGTCCAGCTTATACGTGGAACAGCCGCGGGAGTCGTAGTTCGCGTACATTCCCGGATCCATGATCAGATGTGCAGAGTCGTCCCGCAACGACGCGATTGCATCGAGGTCGAACGCCTGTCCGTCGAGGATCGCACGGATCAGCCCGCGCCGGAGGAGATCGACGAGCATTGTCGTCCCGCCTCCCATTCCGAATGACCCGACGATCCCGGCCTGCTCCATCTCGTCGCCCAGGAACTTCGTCGCAGCGAGCGAGATTCCGCCCGCTCCGCCCTGGAAGCTGAACCCGTCGACGAAGTACCCCGATGCCTTGACCACGTCAACGGTGCGGTGCGCGATCAGGAGCCGCGTCGGGGAGTTCGTGAGCTGAAGCGTTCCGGAGGAGATCGAGTTCGGGTCGCCGATCTCGTCGACGACGACGACGTAATCCGTCCATCCCTGTTGGATCTCCATTGGGTAGACCGGATACGGCTGGAGGTCGTTCGTGATGACGACTGTCTTGCGGGCGTATTGTGCGTCGATCGCAGAGAAGGTGATCGGCCCGCACGGTGACTTTCCCCGAATTCCGGTCGCGTTCCCGTACAGATCGGCCTGCGGCGCGGCGATGAACGCGACATCGATTTGCAGATCGCCCGCTTCGATCGCTCGCCACCGCCCGCCGTGCGAGCGAAGGACCGCCGGCTCCCGAAGCCTCCCGCCCCGGCTGATGAACTCCCCGACCGGACCGTTCATCGACCCTTCGATGCGCGACACGACGCCGGCCTCGACGTGACGGACGATCGGATCGTGAACCCCGAACAGCGCGGTCGGGCAGATCCGCAGGTCCCGAAGTCCCCGTCGGGCGCAGGCATCGAGAACGCGGTTGACAACGCGATCGCCCTCGCGAAACGAATGGTGAAACGAAATCGTCATCCCGTCGGAGAGGTCGCACGCCTCGATCGACGCCTCGATCGAGGGGAGCACCTTGTCCTCGCGCTGAGGCGTCCACTTCTGGTGACGGGCCGCCTTCGCACCCTCCGGTCGGGTTGCGAATGCCCCCTGAAACGGCCGCACCTGCGCCGATCCGATCCGTTCCGGGATCTCCCGTCCGACTGCGTTTCGCATCACGCTCCGCCCCCGCTTGTCAGCGTCTCCGCGTACCGAATCAGCCGACTCGCCCGCGCGACGACCGGTTGATCGATCATCCGGCCGTCGAGGGCGACCGCGCCGAGCCCTCGCTCCTCCGCCTCCCGAGCCGCCTCCACAATCGCCTTCGCCCGCGCGATGTCCTCCACGGTTGGCGAGAACGCACGGTGAATCGCCGGGAGTTGGCGAGGATTGATCGCCCCCTTTCCGTCGAACCCGAGGTCCCTCGCGTGGTTCGCCTCGTCGACAAGCCCCTCCTCATCTGCAATGTCGGCGAAGACGGTGTCCGAGGCCTGAACGCCGGCCGCTTTGGCGCCTGCGACGATCCGTGAGCGCGCGAAAAGCAGCGGCTCGCGCGTCCGACGCGCGCCGACGTCCCGCGTGTAATCCTCCGCTCCGAATGCGACCACGACGACTCGCTCGTCGGCGGCGGCGATCTCCTCACAGCGGATCACGCCGCGACCGGTCTCGATAATCGGCATGATCCACGTTCGTCGCGGCTCCAGGCTGATCGCTCGTTCGGCCTCGTCGAGCGCCCTTGCCAGCTCCCGCACATCATCGGCGCCCTCCGCCTTCGGGAGGCAGACCCCGTGCGGCCGCCCCTGGAGGATCTCGGTCAAGTCGTCCGCCCCGCCAGCGCGGAGCGCGTTGATCCGAACCCAAACCTCCTCAGGGAATGCGACCGACAACAACAGGTGCTTCACCAGGATGCGCGCCGCCATCTTCTCTCCCGGCGGTACCGAGTCCTCGAGATCGAGCAGGACACAGTCAGCGCCGTGAATCTCCGCCCCTGCCAGCAATCGGGGGTTGTTCCCGGGGACGTAGAGCCGGCTGCGACGCGGCCGATCCCGGTCCGAGCGCACTCGCGGGGTCTCGAGATCGCTTCGCCCGCTTCCGGCTCCTGTCGCCGTTCGAACGGCCGCTTCGACGCGCGCACGGACGACGTAATCGAGCGACCCGAAGTCCTCAACCTCGACGGAAATGCGCTCGGTTCCGAGCGCGTCGAGCATCCCGGTGCACACGAACCGCAGCCCCCGCTCCAGGAGATCCGGGTTTTTCGTCCGGACCACAATCGAGCGGCGTTCGGCCGCTCGGACCGCGACCCGGCAGTCGCTCTTTGCGTCCGTCCCGACACAGGCTTCGACTTCCATCCGCACCCCCTAGCTAGGACATGAGGAGCGCCATGACCGCTTTTTGCGCGTGGAGTCGGTTCTCGGCCTGATCGAAGATCGCGCTCCCTGGGCTGCGGGAGGCACCGTAGCTGATCTCCTCGCCGTAGTGCGCGGGAAGGCAGTGGAGAACGATCGCAGACTCATCGGCGATCCTGAGCACCTCCTCGTCGATCGTGAACCCATCGAATGCGTTGCGTTTGCTGGACGCAGTCGCCTCCTGCCCCATGCTGACCCAGACATCGGTGTAGAGAACGTCGGCACCACCAGCCGCTTCGCGTGGATCGTGCGTGATCTCCACGACGCCACCCGTCTCGCGAGCCCGACGGACGATCTCCTCGCTTGGCTCGCACCCGGGCGGGCATGCGATCCGAACGGTCATCCCAACTTTCGTGCAGCCGTTGATCAGGGAGTGCGCGACGTTGTTCCCGTCACCGATGAACGCGAGCGTCAGCCCCTCGTATCTCCTCTTCTTCTCCCAGATTGTCAGGAGGTCGGCGAGCGCTTGACAGGGGTGGTACGTATCACACAGACCGTTGATCACCGGGACCGTCGCGTGTTCCGCAAGCTCCCGGATTGTCTCGTGCTTGAACACGCGCGCCATGATCCCGTCGACGTACCGAGACAGGTTGAGGGCGATGTCCTCGGTAGTCTCCCGTTGCCCAAGTTTGATGTCGTCCGGCCCGAGGTAGATCGCGTGCCCCCCGAGCTGCCACATCCCGGTCTCGAACGAGACCCGCGTTCTGAGCGAAGGCTTCTGGAAGACCATCGCCAACGTCTTCCCGCAGAGCATTCGGTGTTCCACCCCCGCGCGAAGCTCCCGCTTGAGATGTTTGGCCAATTCGAGCAACTCGAAGATCTCCTCACCGGTGAGATCAGCGAGTGTAACAAGGTGTCTCGCCTTCATGTAACCGCGCCTCCCGATGACGTGACGTACGCGGGAAGATCAACGAAAACGAATCTTCGCCGCGATGAGAGATGATAGCCGATCCGAAACGCCCGTCCAACGGGGATGCTCATCGATCGGCGTGCTCCGCCCCCGGGTGCTGCACCCGGATCGAGTGAATCCCGAGTCGGTTCGCACCGAAGACGTCGGTCACCCAGCGGTCGCCGATCATCACCGCGTCGTCCGGCGTCGCACCGAGTCGATCGAGCAAGGCGAGATACCCGCGCCGGGACGGTTTCTTCGCGGTGTGAACGACTTCGTATCGCTCCTCGAGCGCTTCGATCACGGGATCTCCCGCCGGGCGACGACGATTCGTGAGAATCCCGATCCGGAACCCGCGTTCGCTCAGCCCGCCGAGGAGTCCGTCGACCGGACGGGAAAGCCGATCCGGCCGCCTCCGGCCGAGGGTGTTGTCGAGATCGAACAATAGGACGCGCCTGTGCTCAGCGTGGAGCCGATCGTAGTCGATCTCGAAGATTGTGCGAGCCGTCTCCGCCGGGCGGAATCGTCCGATCATCCCTCGCGCACCACCGAGCGGATCCTGGCTCGACCCCTTAGACGCGCCATCAGCGCGAGGAACTCGTCCTCCATTCCTAGCGAGACGTACACGCGATATTCGGCCCGGCCGTCCCGAAGCCGGAACTCACGACGTACGTTCGCCAGGCCGTCGTAGGCGCTGATCACCGCGTCGATGAAGTGGATCTCCTCCTCGTCCGTCCCGACCCAGTAGACAACGGCATGGCTCATCCGCTCGCCTCCGTCGGCGGTTCGATTCGGGAGATCGCCTTCCTCAATGCGATCTCCGGGTCAACGCGCTCATCCCACGCTGCCGCGATCTGCTCCAGGATCCGCGCACCGGCACGAACGTCCTCGTCCGGATCGTCGTCGATCGATCGTAGCCCGTTTCGGTTCCCATCGATCGCTTTGCGCGCTGCAAGAAGCACCGGCATCCGGAACGGCCGTCCGCCCTCGTCCTCCTTGATCTCGCGCCATCGCCGGCAAATCGACGACAGATCGTTCGACGCGTCGCCGAAAACGTGCGGATGACGCCGGATCAGCTTCTCAGCGATCCGCTCTATGACGTCACCGATCGCGAACGATCCCGCCTCCGCGGCGATCTGACTGTGAAGCAGCACTTGCAGTAACAGATCGCCAAGCTCGCCGGCCAGCGCGTCTGGATCGCCGGCGTCGATTGCGGCGAGTGCCTCGTACGCTTCCTCCAGCAGGTAGGGGCGCAACGAACGATGATCTTGCGCGCGATCCCACGGACAGCCAGCCGCGGGGTCGCGCAGCCGAGCGATCAGCCGGATCAGATCGTCGAACGACCTATCCGCCATCTGTCTCGACGATCGGCACCCTGGTATTACTCTCTGTCTGGACGCCCTCGGTCTCGTCGACGATCGGCTCGGCTGGGACGGTCCCCCCCGCTTGCACGATCAACGACCGCACTTCGTCGCGGCGGTGCGCCGGATCGTCTTTCTGAACCTGCTCAAGGTTCTTCAGCGCGTCCTGCTCCTGGCCAAGTGCGATCTGGAGTCGGGCGGTTTCGATCAACGCGTCGAGTCCCGCCGACGACAGGGGACGCCCCACGCCGACTTGCTGTCGGTATGCCTCGTTCATCGCCTTGTACAAGCTCAGTCGATCCGCGTCGGTCGCCGCTCGCGCCAAGCCACGGTTCAGGTAGTCGACCGCCGTCCCATACTCCGTTCGCCACTGATACGCCTCGGCGATTCCCAGATACGCCTGCAAATCGCCCGGGGCAAGATCGAGAACGGCAGCGTATTCGCGGATAGCTGCCGACCACTTGTACTGATCGGCGAAGATCCGGGCTAGCCGGTAGCGGATCGACGGATCACTCGGACGCAGATCGGCAAGGATCCGAGCGATCTCCTCCCGCTTTGTGTCGTTGAACGAGTGGGTCAGCGCGAGCTCCAGATTCCTCGCTGCGGACTCCTTCTCTCCACGCGCCAGTTGGACACGGCCGAGTCCTTCGTAGGCCTCTGCGTGGTACGGAGATCGCGTTATGACGCTTCGAAACTCGCTCTCTGCCTTGTCCAGCCTTCCGGCGTGAAAGTACGTCTGCCCCATGTAGACGCTCAGTTCCAGGGATCCGCCGGACCGGAGCCCCTTCTCGAACCGGTCGATCGCTGTCGCATAGTAGCCGTCGATCGCGCCCGCGAGCGCCGTCAGGCGGTCCTCCTCTTCGGACGTTCGCTCCCCGAGGGCCGTCAGGCGCTCTCGTTCCTCCGCAACGGACCGCAGGCGAGCGAGAGCAACCCGGCCTTCCGCTATGACGAGGTTTACGTTCCCAGGATCGATCCTCGCGACGTCCCCGAGGAGCCTCTCCGCTTCTTCGAGTTCTCCGACTTGGAGCTCGACGTTGACGAGCTTCAGCAGGACGCTCGTATCCTCGGGACGAAGCCCCAATGCGCTTTCGTAACGGGTCTTGGCGAGCATGTGGTTTCCCGACTTGACCGCCAGGTCCCCCGACGCAATGTACGCTGCGGCGAACGTGGGATCCTTCCGAAAGACTTCAACAAACTGCTGCTCTGCTTGAAGCAGGTTCCCTTGATCGACGTAGAGCTTGCCGAGCAGGTACTTCACCGTCGTGCTGTCGGGGCTCAACGAGAGGACTCGATTCAGGAACTTCTCGTCGACGTCGACAAGCTCCAGAACTTCCATGTAGAGGGCGAGCGCTCTCTCCTCGCATTCGCTCTGATCGGCTCGCAGCGAACCGATCCGGGCCGTATCCTCCTCGGTCGGCTCCTCAATCTGCTCGAGTTCGTTGCGTTCCCCGGCGAGTCGGGCCGCCTTCCCTTCGTAGATCCGGCCGAGGTAGTAGGCAAGGTATGGATCGCCGACATCGCCCCTTTCTCGCACGCGTTCGAACGCCGCCGCCCCTCGGTCCAGGTCCTCCTGCTGGATCAGGTACGCCTCAACCAACGGAAGCTGGATTTCCACCGCGCTCGCCGCGCGAACCTCGTTGTACCAAGATGCGAACCGCTCGTTCGCTGTCTCCGAGATGTAGTCGGTTCGCACCGTGTCCCGAATCTCAACAAGTGTCGGGGCGTGTCTCGCTTTCCGGTCGGTGACCTGGATGATGTGGACGCCGTACTGCGTCTCGACCGGATCACTGATTTCACCGATCTGGAGAGAGAAGGCGACGTCTTCGAACTCGGGGACCATCTCCCCGCGGCCGAACCACCCGAGATCCCCTCCTGCCTCCTTCGTCCCTTGGTCGCTCGAGTGCGCCCTTGCCAGGGTTGCGAAGTCGGCGCCGGCTTCGAGCTGCCGGAGAAGGTCCTGAGCCGTCGCCAGGTCCCCGACGAGGATGTGCGACGCCTTCACCTCCTCGGGCTCATCGTAGCGTGCGATGTTCTTCTCGAGGTACGCGTGCAAGTCCGCGTCCGTCGGCTCGACCGTCCCGATGACCGCCCGACGCAGCGCCTCGTTCTGAAGATCCGCCTCGATCCCCTGCCGGAATGACGCTTGGAACTCCTGCAGCGTTCGGCCCTGCCCCGTCAGGTACGTCGCGAGCTGCTCCTCGGTGATCTGGTACCCAGCGAGCATCGTGTTGTACTGCTCGCGGAACTCGGCGTCAACTTCGCTCTTCGGAACGCTGATCTTCCGCCGCCGTGCCTCCTGCACTAACAGCGTCTGGCGAATCAGCGCATCAACGGCCTCCGCACGCACTTGCAGCCGGAAGAGCGCGCCGTTCGCGCCGACGAGGAGGGAGTTGAAATCCTGCCCGACCGCTTGGTAGTAGGCGCGATACTGGTTGAGCAGGTTCGTCGCCGTCTGATCGACCTGTTCCACCGGGATCCGGTCGCCGTTCACCACCGCGGCGACTGTCGGCCCGTCCCCGTCGATCGCCGTGCTGCGCCGGAAAATTCCGGCCTGATCGAGCGTCACGAGGCCGACGCCGCCAACGAAAAACGCGATGACGACAGCCCAGATGATCGTTTTCTGATGGCGCTTGAAGAACTTGGACATCTTCCTGGGTCACTCCCTTGGGTCGGATTCGACAATCGGTGCGGATGGTACTGACCCGTCCGACACCGAACAAGGAGATCTCCGCGACCGCTCTCGGGTCCTCAGAGTGCGGGTGTGGGGGTCCCCATCCCGTGGACGGCGTGTCGTGGGCGCACCGAGAAGTGAATCGCCGTCTTCTCCTCATCGTCATCGCCGATGCGGATGCTCGTGAAGCTGGGCATGAAGTAGAGGTCGACCCCGCTGGCGGCCACGTATCCGCGAGCAATGGCAATCGCCTTCACCGCTTGATTGACCGCCCGTGGGCCGATCACTTGGATCTCGGCCGCCCCCTCAGAACGGATCCCGTTGGCGATCGCGCCCGCCGCCGCGCCGGGATCCGAATTCGACGACACCTTCAACATCTCCATCGGCCCTCCCGCTCCGTTACTTCGCGCTCTCGGTGAACTGCGTCTGACGGATCACGTTCACCTTGATCTCTCCCGGGTAGTTTAGCTCTTCCTCGATCGCCCGTGCGATGTCGTAGGCGAGCTTCGCTGCCGCTTCGTCTCCCGCCCGGTCCGGCTGTACCATCACGCGCACCTCCCGGCCCGCCTGCAAAGCGTACGCCTCCTGCACGGACGGAAACGATCGGCACAGATCCTCGAGATCCTCCAGGCGCTGAATGTAGCGCTCCAACGTCTCTTGCCGTGCCCCGGGACGCGCGGCGGAAAGGGTGTCGGCGGCCTGGATGAGGACATCCAGAATTCCGGTCGGGTCAACGTCCTCGTGATGGGCCGCGATGGCCTGCACGATGTCCTTTCCCTCACCGTAGCGGCGTGCCAAGTCCGCACTGATCAGCGCGTGCGGCCCGTCCACCTCATGATCGACGGCCTTTCCGATATCGTGGAGGAGCCCGGCCCGTTTCGCTCGCGCTCCATCCAGGCCCAATTCGTCCGCCAGAATCTTCGCGATGTTGCTGACCTCCACCGAGTGGGCAAGCTGGTTCTGCCCGTAACTCGTCCGGTATCGAAGCTTTCCCAACAGCGCGGCAAGCTCGGGGTCGAGGTCAATCCCGAGTTCAAATGCCGCTTTGCGCCCCTCCTCGCGGATCCGCTCCGCAATCCGCGCCCTCGCGCGCTGGACCTTCTCCTCGATCTGCGCGGGGTGGATCCGCCCGTCCTCGATCAAGCGCATGAGCGCCATCCGAGCCACTTCGCGCCGAAGCGGATGAAAACAGGACAAGACCACCATTTCCGGCGTATCGTCGACCAGCAGTTCGACGCCCGTCAATGCCTCGAACGTCTTGATGTTCCGCCCCTCCCGCCCGATGATCCGCCCCTTGAATTCCTCGGAGGGAAGAGGGACGGAGCTGACGGCATTCTCCTCGACGTATTCGGCCGCGTAGCGCTGTACGGCAGTGGCGATCACGTGCGCCGCTCGCTGCTCCGCTTCCGCCTTCGCCCGCCGCTCGACCTCCTCGATCCGCCGCGAGAAGAAGCGTTGTGACTCCGCCTCGACCACTTTCATCAGATGCTCGCGGGCTTCCTTCTGCGTCCAACCGGCCACTCGCTCCAGCTGCGCCTTCCCTTCCTCGAGCAGTCGGACGCCCTCTTCCTTCAGCCGGAGAAGCTCCTCTTCGTCCTGGCGAAGGGAGTCCTCTATCTTCTCCAGGTACGACGACTTCTTGCTCAGTCGGTCTTCGCGGCGGATCGCCCGCTCTTCGGCGCGAGTAATCTCCTCTTCTCGCCGCTTCGCCCGTTCCTCCATCTCCTCGCGGCGCTCCTGAATCTCCTGCCGGGCCGCCAACAGCTTCTCCGCCTTGAGCTGCTCAGCGTCCTCCTGCGCGGCGGCGAGGATCTCCCCCTCCTTCCGCCGACGGGGAACGCTCCCGACGAGGAATCCGATCGCGACCGCCGCGATCAAACTCATTCCCCAGCCGATGTAGTAGATCACCCGAATTCACTTCCGTTCGCTGATACCATGCCCCACATTATACCCACTTCCCCCCCTCGACACGGAGGGCGGCCGGCAGGAATACGAGGCTGAACAGAAGGGAGAAGCCGATCCCTAGCATCGCAGAGGCACCGAGCATCCGGAGGCCGAGCGTTCGCGCCGCAAGAAGACTCCCAAAGACGACCATCGTCGTGAGCGACGTGAGAATGACCGCGACCGCCGTCGCACTGACGCCACGCTCGATCGCGATATTCAGCCCCGCCGATCGGTCTTCGAGCGTGCGATGGAGGATGTGGATCCCGTTGTCGACCCCGACCCCGATCAAGAGCGGCGAGATGACGATGCTCAGGAAGTTGAAGTCGATCGACAGAAGGCGCATCCCACCGAGCATCCAGATGTAGCCGAGGATCAGCGGCGATGCGGCCAGCAGCGCGCGGACCCAGCCGCGGAGGCTCCGCCAGAGGACGAACAAGATCAACACAGCGGCCAACAGGGTCGAAACGAGGAAGTCGCGCTTCATGTAGTCTTCAAGGTGTCTTACCACCAGCGGCTGGCCGAAGTAGTTGTCCGATATCGACGAAGCAAAGCGAGCGAACGTCGCGAGGTTCCCTCGATTGAAGATCTCCCGACTGACAACAGCTTGGATGACGAAGTCACCGTCCCTCGTCAGGTACTGCGTCCGAATCCCCTCCGGAAACGCGAGGAGGATGTCGCGCAGGAGTGTGTCCATCGGCGGAAGGTCGCGGATCTGCTGCAGATTGACGTCGAGGTCCACGAGCGCCGTCCGCAGCATTGCAACGTTCTCCCGAGCCGAACGGACATCGAGCACTGCAAGCTCCGTCTGAACCGCACGGAGCTGGCCGAGGATTCGATCGCTAGCAAGCGAGATCTCGACGTGCCCGTTCATCGACGCCGCGTACTGCAGCAACGAGAACTGGGTCAGCAGAACACGGATCTGCGTCTGCGCCGAGGCACGTTGTTCGAAACTCCGATCGAGCGTGCCGAGCAGCCGCACGTACGCAGCGATATCTAGGTCGTCCAGGACGCTTCGCTGCTCGGCGAGGTTCCCCGGCAGGAGATCCAACGCCGAGCGGACGCTCTCGACCAATTCGTGCGTCGAGAGCTCCCTGGAGAGCCGATGCAACTCCTCTTCGGTCGACGCGTAGAACGCGAAGAAGTTGCCGATCCCCGTCGGGCCACCCTCGAAGTGCTGCGAAATCTCCTCCAGCACTCTTGTGCTCTCGAGTTCCGGGACGAGGTCCGTGCTCGAGAAGACGAACCGCGTGCGCGCCGCCTGAAACGCGACGAAGAACGTCAATACCAGCACAATGACGAAGATCGCCCGCCCCTTGTCGGTGACGAACCGGAAGATGCCACCCAGTCGCGACGCATAGGCGAGCGCGCCCTCCCGGCGTCGATGTCGGAACAGGAAGTGCGAAAGCGTGATCATCGCCGGCACGACGAGGAGCGTTATGACGTATGCGATCATCACGCCGGCGCTCGTGATGATCCCCATTTCGAAGAGCGCGCGCGACTTGGACGTCAGCAGACCGAGGAAGACGAGGGCGGTGGTCACCGCAGCGAACAGCGAGGCTTCCCCCTTGTGCAGGACCGCCGCTTGCAGTGCCCGGTTCAGCGAGCGGCCGGCGCTTCGTTCCTCCGCATAGCGCGCGATTAAGTGGATTGCGTAGTCAATCCCGAGGCCGAGCACGAGCGCCGGGAGGAACGTCGTAACGAGGTTGAACCCGTCGACTGCGAACTTCGCCCAGCACATCGTGAGCAAGAGACTGATCAAGAGAGGGACGACCGCAATGATGCTGTAAAACACCGACCCAAACGCAATGAAGAAGATCACGAACACCCCGATCGCCGAGATGATTGTCGTGCGCGTCATGTCCGTGTTGATCACCTGATTCGTCATCCCGGTGTAGGGGTATGTGCCGGTGACACCGACCCGCACCCCAAGAGACGCCGGATCGGCGGCCGCAATCCCGCGGTAGAGCCGATCGGTGACATCCTTACAGTACGCAACACCTTCCATCGACGGGAGCCTCGGGCTGACCGTCATCAGCAAGCGAGTCTTGTCGCGGGAGAAGTAGCCCGCCGGTTCACGGATCGTCGCATCGGGAGCGACGGAGAAGATCTCCGCGAGCGCGTCGACCGCCGTGGTCACTGCCGGAAGGTCCTCGAGTCCCTCGATTGCCCTCAGCACTCCGGCGTTCAACACGACGATCCCGTCGATCTGCTCGCGGACCATCGACGCCCCGGCCGCTCCGGCGCCGAGCGAGAAGTCCCCGCGCGTGAGAGTGTCGTTGAACTCCCGGCTGATCTCCGTGTAGACGTCGCCGAGAGCCCGGTCCGGGAGCGCTGAGAGATCCCCTCCACCTGCGATCGTCGTCTGCGCGAGCTCAACGCTCTGCTCGATCCGCGCGAGCTCCGCCGGCTGGAGCTGGAACAAGTGGATGTACTGATCCGGGATTCTCGGAGAGATCTCCTGGAGGTACGTCACATCCACGAACTCCGGGTCCTCCCGCAGCACCTCCCCGATTCTCCTCGCGGCCGCGAGCAGCTTCGCCTCCCGCTCCGCCGGAGGGATCTCGCCTATCAGCGTCAGAAGCAGCGCGATGTAGTCGCTCTGGGTGATGTACTCCTCGTTCGCGCGGTACGCGTCGATCAGGGGGTCGTTCTCCGGCAGCAGCTCGAGGAACCCGCTGCGAAGCTGCACGTCCCGTCCGTAGTAGACGCCGACGCCCGTCAAGATCAGGAAGAACAGAACGACCCACCACGCATGGTACCGGGTGAGGCGGTAAACCCTATGGAAGGCCCGCTCGCTCAGCGATTTCATCGAACGCAGCGTCGGACGATCATGCCCTCGCTTCGGCTTCGGATGGGCTCGTCACTTCGATGTCGTAGCCGATGAGCTTCGCCGTCAACCGGACGTTCTGACCGCCCTTCCCGATCGCTAGAGACAACTCGTCATCGGGGACCAAGACCCTCGCGGACTTCGTCTCCTCATCGAGTTCGGCCGAGAGGACCGACGCCGGTTCGAGCCCATTCTTCAGCAGCTGCACCGGGTCCTCGCTCCAGCGGATCAAGTCGATCTTCTCCCCGGAGAGCTCCCTCGTCACAACCCGGACGCGCGCGCCCCCGGCCCCGACGCAGGTGCCGACCGGATCAACATTTCGATCAAGCGATTCCACCGCGACTTTCGTTCGGCGACCCGGTTCACGGGCGATCTTTCGAATCACCAAAATGCCTTCCTCGATCTCGGGCACTTCGAGACGGAGAAGCTGCTCGACGAACTCCTTCGCGGCACGAGAAAGCCGGATCCGCGGATCTCCCTGCGTCTGCTCGACACTGACCAAGTAGGAGCGAAGCCGCTGCCCCGCATGATATCGTTCGCCCGGAATCCTCTCCTCGTCGGGCAGAATCGCCTCGGCTTCGCCGAGGTTCACCCAGACATCCTTCCCCTCAAACCGGTGAATCGAGCCGCTGATGATCTCCCCAACGCGATGTACGTACAGGTCGTAGACGATCTCCCGGCGACGCTGCACGATCTCCTGACGGATCGTCTCCTCGGCCCGCTTCGTTGCGATCCTCCCGAACTTAGCGAGGTCGATCCGCTCCCCGTTGATCGTGATGTCTCCCGAATGCTCGTCAATCTCGACCTCGACGACCGCGTCCGTATCGTGCTCCTCCTGATAGGCGACGGTCAGGCCCTTTCGAATCGCCTCGTAGAGGTCATCCCTCGGGATCCCCTTCTCTTTGGCCATCTCTTCCAGGGCCTCGATAAACTCAATGTTCATCTCAAATCCGTTCCCTATCCGTTCCGCCGGTCGGCCAACAACCTTTGGAGGGTGAGCCCGGGCGGTCCCGGGATCCCCTCCATCGCACAACGGACCGACCCAACGTCGGACCATCCCCTTCCAGATCGGGATCTCGTATTATACGGGAGCCGTTCGTTCCGAACAAACGGCCCCAATAGGATACATATGGAACACTTAGAATTTCTGTCTAGCATCTCACACAAAGGAGAGCGCCTCGACAAGTACCTCGCCGAGGCGCAGCCAGGCCGTTCCCGTAGCGATGTTCAGCGCGCGATCCGGAGCGGGTTGGTCACCGTCAATGGTCACGCCACAACGCAGCCCGCTCTTCGGCTTCGTGGCGGAGAACGGATCGTCTGGGCGGCCGAAGACCGCCCCGCACTGCAGCCCCGACCCACTGCGTTCACGGTCCTCCATGAAGATGACGCTGTCGTTGTCGTCGACAAGCCCGCGGGGCTGGTCGTCCATCCCGGCGCAGGAACCCCCGCCACTCTCGTCGAGGGGCTCCTCATAGCACGCAGGTTGCCCGTCGTCGATGACCCGCTTCGCCCGGGGATCGTCCACCGGCTCGACGCCGAGACGAGCGGAGTGATGGTCGTGGCGAAGACGCCGACGGCCGCCGAGTCGTTGATCCGGCAGTTCGCCGACCGAGCTGTCATGAAGCTCTACATCGGCGTCGCCGACGGCCGCATCTCCGAGGACGAAGGCCGAATCGATGCGCCGATCGGGCGCGACCCAATCCATCCGACGCGTATGGCGATCCGTCCGAACGGGCGTCCGTCGCAGACGGAATTCCGCGTCCTCCGCCGTGAGGACGCTTGGAGTTTACTCCTCATCCAACCGCTAACGGGCCGCACGCACCAGATTCGACTTCACCTCCGTTACATCGGGCATCCGATCAGCGGAGATGCTGTCTACGGAGACGGAACCCGAGCGCCTCGCCTCCTCCTTCACGCGTGGCGACTCTCATTCACGCACCCGTCGAGCGGCCGGACGTTTCAGTGTTCTGCGCCGCTGCCCGCGGCGTTCCCGAGACACCCCTACGATGAGCTCGCCTGGAGCCTGCGCCCGGAGCGAGCGTAATCGATCGCGGCGACGTACGTTGCCGCGGTCGCACCGTAGAAGACCCCGATCCCCCCGGGCCACCCGACAAGAAGGAAGACGATCCCGACAAAGGTCACCAACGACGCGCCCTTTCCGAGCCAGCGCGACCCTTGAACCACGCGCCGGCCGCGGCGCAGTGCGATCGCTCCCAGACCGAGCCCGATCTGCGGGATGAGATATAGGACGAGCGCCAAGAGTGGCAGATCCCCCTGAACTGCGAGAACAACGACCACAGAGAAGTAGAGGATCTTATCCACGATCGGGTCCAGCACCGTCCCCCACGTCGTGATCTCGCCGCGTGCGCGGGCGGCGAGCCCGTCGAGGACGTCGCCCGCGCACGCGATGAGGAAGAGGACGAGTGCGGCCGTCCGTTGTCCGTACACGGCAAGAACGAGGATTCCCGGGATGAGGGCGGCCCGGCCGATCGTGATCTTGTTAGCAAGCGACATAGTTACGCCATCATAATCCGCGCGGGTAGAGCCCAACAAGGCCGCATGGACGTGGTTTTTCCCCCTCGGTATAATGCGGCCACGAACGCCAAAGGGGGTATGACCGAGTGAAGAGACGTGTCGTCATCATGGGCGCTGCCGGGCGTGACTTCCACAACTTCAATGTTGTTTTCCGAGACAACCAGGACTACGAGATCGTTGCCTTCACAGCAACGCAGATCCCGGACATCGAAGGGCGAACGTACCCCCAGCCATTGGCCGGATCCCTCTATCCGAACGGGATTCCGATCGTCTCCGAAGAGAGCCTTCCCGCGCTGATCCGAGAGAAGCGCGTCGATATCGTCGTGTTCAGCTACTCCGACGTCTCCAATCAGTATGTAATGGAGCGGTCGGCAATCGTCAACGCGGCCGGTGCCGACTTCATGCTTCTCGGTCCGGCCGCGACGATGATCGAGCCGAAGGTGCCGCTGGTTTCAGTCACTGCGGTCCGGACCGGGTCGGGGAAAAGCCAGACGACACGGCGCGTCTGCCAGATCCTGAAGACAAATGGGAAGAGGATCGCGGTCATCCGCCATCCGATGCCCTACGGAGACCTGGGAGCCCAGGAAGTCCAGCGGTTCGAGACGCACGCCGACCTCGACAAGCACCACTGCACAATCGAGGAGCGAGAGGAGTACGAACCCCATATCGACGCCGGGACGATCGTCTACGCGGGCGTCGACTACGAGAAGATCCTCCGTCAGGCCGAGGCCGATGCGGACGTGATCGTCTGGGACGGCGGAAACAACGACTTCTCTTTCTACAAGCCGACCCTATCGATCGTCGTCGCCGACCCCCACCGAGCGGGACACGAGTTGCTCTACTACCCGAGCGGGATCAACATCCGCCTTGCGGACGCCGTCGTCATCAACAAGGTCGACACGGCGTCGCTCGAGGACATTCACTTCGTCCGCGAGAACGTCCTTACCCTCAACCCACACGCGACGATCATCGAAGCCGCATCGCCCATTCAGGTCGACGATCCCTCGATCATCCGCGGACGCCGCATCTTGGTCATCGAGGACGGCCCCACGCTCACCCACGGGGGGATGAAGTACGGCGCCGGCGTCATCGCTGCGAAGCGGTTCGGCGCCGAAGAGATCGTCGATCCACGGCCGTACGCCGTCGCTTCCATCGCCTTGACCTACCGGCGCTATCCGAAGATCGGCCGGCTACTGCCGGCGATGGGCTACGGCGTGAACCAGATCCGAGACCTGCAACAGACCGTGGACCGCGTGGAGTGCGACGCAGTCGTCATCGGAACACCGATCGACCTTGGGCGTCTCTTGACGTTCCCCGTCCCATCGACAAGGGTCCGGTACGAGTTGCAGGAGATCGGACTCCCGAACCTCGAACGGGTCATGGAACAGATCCTCTCGCACTGACCGCCGCGCTCGGCTCAGGCATCCTGAGGGTTCCGGACAGCGAGCAGCAGGCCGAAGACCACGCCGAGCGCGACGCCGGCGGCCGCGCCAAACCGGAGGTCCCGAAACCCCCAGCCGACGAGCACTCCAACCAGCCCCCCTAGCGGGACGAGGTAGATCGGGTGGCGCCACCGGGAGCGCAGCAGTTTACGCCACATCCTCCCCCCCGATGACCGAGAGGAACGCGCGGACGACGCGAGGATCGAACTGGGTCCCCGCGTTCGCTTTCAGCTCCTCGATCGCGCGTTCCCGGGGGAGCGCGCGTTGATACGGCCGCTCCGACGTGATCGCATCGAATGCATCGACAACGGCGACGATTCGGGCTTCGATCGGAATTTCCTCCCCTTTCATCCCGCCCGGGTAGCCCGTCCCGTCGAATCGCTCTTGGTGGGAGAGGACGATCTTCGCTGCATCCTGCAAGAACGGCTTCTCGCGTAGCATCTCCGCTCCGTACTCCGGATGTTTGCGCATCTCTGTCCACTCCTCCTCCCTCAGTGCCTCGGGTTTGCTCAGAATCTCGCTCGGCACCCTCACCTTCCCGACGTCATGCAGGTACGCGCCGTATGAGAGATCGATCAGGCGACGCCCGGACAGGCCAAGGCGCTCCCCCGTCAAGATGGCAAGCCTCTCCAGTCGGTGGCAGTGCCCCTCGGTCGCTTCGTCCTTTTCCTCGACCGACCGCGCGAGCGCCATGATCCCTTGGATCTCGTCGCGAATCAGGTGAGAGCTCGGCGGCGAGGAAACCATCAGGAGCTCAATGTCGGTCTCGACACGGAAGTAGACCCGCTCGGGGAGGCCATGATGATGCAGGTAGTCGCCCGGGTGAAGTGCCAGGTCGCCGCGCGCGTCCCGAAGCGTCATCGACCCCGCTAGCAGGTAGATGAACTCAAACCCGGCCCACTCGCTCGCCTCGTCGAGGTAGAAGTGCTTTCCCTGCGCGATCCGTTGGCGCGTCACCTCGACAGCCCCGTGGCTCGCCAGCAACTCGAGCGTCGTGGACTTCTTGCGGATCTGCTCGGTCTCGTCGGCACGCCGGCCGATCTGCATCCCATCCTGCACAGTCATCCCCTCGGATTCCGCCTACCCGTCTTCCCGCTCTCCGGAGTATCCGGAGCGTCCCCTTCCCGTGCGCATGAATGTAGTCCAGGAAGAACCACCGCCGCAAGAGCGATGCGAGACGAGTCCCAAGACAGACAGCGGGTGGACGGATCGTCGACCCGTCCACCCGCCGCAGTTCACAGAACGGGTGTTCGTAATTCCGTATTCCCGGACCGCTCTAGCTACCGCCGACGTGGATCGGCGAGCAGGTAGTGGTGGCGCCTCCCCCCCCGTAGAGTGGGCTGTTGCTGCTCACGAGCCCGCCGACACGGTCGGGGACGCGGTAGAGGAAGGAGCTCCCGCCAACGTGGATCGGCGATGAGGATGTGGTGAAGTTCGATCCGCCAACGTGAATCGGATCGGCACCCGCGAGAACCGCGGTCATCGCCAAGGTCGCCAGCGCGATCGCCAGGATGGGGATCACTCGCTTCATGTTCGAACCTCCTTGGAGCTTGCGCGTCATCTCGTTCGGCCTCCGATAGACCGCCAGTACGATTCTTCCTGGCCGGTTCGAATTCCAGACACCGCCCGGAACTCAGACGCTACAACTCTCATCTCATCGGCATTACGCCGACGCCGCTTCGGCCGCACCATCATTGTGAGGACCTGGAGCGGGCGGTACAATGCCCGCGGGCGGTTGATTCGCCTCGAGGTCTGCGATGCCAGTGCGGCCGCGCAAGGCGGTGCCCAACGCGTGGTCCGTGATGTCGATATACCGAGGAGGAAGCACAATGTCCAAGATGCGGCAGATGATGTCGATCGACGGGAATACGGCGGCCGCCCACGTGGCATACGCGTTTAGTGATGTCGCCGCGATCTACCCGATCACGCCGAGTTCCCCGATGGGGGAGATCGCCGATGAGTGGGCGGCTCACGGGCGGAAGAACCTGTTCGGCCAAGCGCTGCAGGTCACCGAGATGCAGTCGGAGGCCGGCGCTGCCGGTGCAGTTCACGGCTCGCTTGTCGCCGGGGCTTTGACGACAACGTTCACAGCGTCGCAGGGACTCCTACTGATGATCCCGAATATGTACAAGATCGCCGGCGAACTCCTGCCCACGGTGTTCCACGTCTCGGCCCGCGCGCTCGCCAGTCATGCCCTATCGATCTTCGGCGATCACTCCGACGTCATGGCAACCCGTCAGACCGGTTTCGCGCTCCTCGCCTCGGCGTCGGTCCAGGAAGTGATCGACCTTGGCATCGTCGCGCATATCTCCGCGCTGAAGTCGAAGGTCCCCTTCATCCACTTCTTCGATGGGTTCCGCACATCGCACGAAGTCTCGAAGGTCGACGTCGTCCCCTACAAGGAGATGGCGAAGCTCGCCCCGT
>Ga0068714_10002798_pt1 | contig 21791 bp, 24 predicted proteins | sample MTBNYHSulfiMetaG_FD_62988 | JGI IMG/M metagenome (GOLD analysis project Ga0068714, IMG submission 62988) | Enrichment culture microbial communities from rom New York Harbor, USA that are MTBE-degrading - MTBE-NYH (New York Harbor Sulfidogenic)... | ecosystem: Environmental > Aquatic > Marine >... | reverse complement strand
AACCAGAGAAGTGAAATCTGTTTTTGGCAAAGACCCAGTATTGGCAATGCCGGAGTATCGCAAGCCAGTCGCCGCATTGCCATAAAAATCAGTCAGGACAGTAAACCAAGAAAAAAGATCAGAAAGATAGAAAAACAAAAAACCGTTCAAAGAGACTGCCGGTGAAAAAGCACAATGGTGCCGATACCTGCCAGGATGAGTATGAGTTCAACCAGAACAGTCTTCCGGGTAACGCTTTTATGTGTAGCCGGAATAAGATCCGCCATAGCTATGTATATAAAACTGCTGGCTGACAGAACCAGGAAAAACGGGATAAGCTGCTTTAATCGCGTAAGGCTAAAATAAGCTATCAAGGCCCCGGGTAGTGTGGGAAATGCCGAAAGCAGATTATAAAAAAGGGCTTTCCATTTGTTAATGCCGGAGTCCAGGAGTATGGCAAAATCCCCTACCTCCTGAGGAATTTCATGGGCTATTACGGCCAGGGATGTCCCAATTCCAAGAGGTATGGAAATCATAAAAGCGGTGGCAATGACGACGCCGTCCATGAAGTTGTGAAAGGCGTCTCCGATCAGGATTAAGTAACCAGCCGCACTGTGGACATCGCACTTTGGATCATGACAATGCCGCCAGATAACTATTTTTTCGAGGAGGAAAAAAAATAAGAGACCTATTAGGACATATCTCAAGGCAAGGGCCGGGCTGAGCATGTTCATGGCCTTGGGCAGCATACCCAGAAAGGCGGCACCCAATAAGGTACCTATGGCATAACTTAAAATGTAAGGGATGACCTTCTTGACCTTGCTACCGAGCAACATGAGAATGGACGCCCCGGCGATGGCGCCTATACTGCCCGCAAAACTAAATATGATGATGTAAGTCAAGATCATTGTTAGAGCGTCCTGCGCATAAGAATCTCGGCTGGCCTGTATGACCGCATCTTCATAAGCTCCTGCTGATCGGCTGGATTGTCTTCTGCGCCAGGCCGGCCAGAATTCCTACTGCGTCTTCCAAGGGCAGGTCTTTAATTTTAGGCAACTTGAGCAGCATGGGAAGGTTGACACCGGTTACGATGCCTATCCTTCCTTCATCCAGGAGGGAGCGCGCCAGATTGGTAGGGGTTCCTCCCAGTATGTCAGTCAGGATGAGCACCCCACCCCCATAGTCAAGCCTGGCTATTTGGTTTCTCAGGACCGCCTTAAGCCCGGAACTATTACCTGCTGAAAATGGGACGGAAAATGCCGCCAGCGGTGGTAGCTTATGGCCCATAATATGAGTAGCCACGCGGATCATTTCCTCGCCTAAATGCCCGTGGGTGGCCACTATGACACTGAACCCATCCATATCGATCTTAATCCGGGATAGAATCGACCTTAAAAATGCTAACCTTATAGCTACAGACTTTCGAAGATTTCTCTTATGGTATCCAGGACTATCCTGTTATTTTCAGAGGTGGAGGTTGCAAACCTTAAAAAATTATTCCCCAGCCCTTCCTGATGAAGGGGCCTGATGTGGATGTTTTTTTCACTTAAAACCTTGGCAAATTCATCTGCGCTCACGTGGGGGATCTTGCCCAGAAAGAAGTAAGTCTCTGTAGTGTATGTCGTAATACCTAAATTCTGTAATGATTTTGCAAAATCCTTGGTCAGGTCTTTTAGCATTACAACTCTGGCATCAATTTTATCCAAATGTTCAAGAGATGCCATTGCCGCAGCCTCGGCAGTCCTTGCCAGCGGATAGGCATCATTATGATTATTCAGACAGCGTATCAGTTCGTTATCTGCGATGGCATAGCCTACTCTAAAACCTGCCAAACTAAATGCCTTTGAGAACGTACGAGTTACAATAACATTTTTGTATTCAAAAATCAGATCTGCCGCTGTGTTGCTTCCGAACTCAATGAATGCCTCATCGATTAAGAACATGGTATCGGGATGTCTTTCGATAAGCGAAAGATTCTCCTTTATATTAAAGACGGTGCCGGTAGGATTATTCGGGTTAACGATTACTGCCACAGTTGTATTTTTCGGTATTTCAAGGCCTTTCATATTAAAAAGGAAATCTTCCTTTTCAGCCAAAAAAGTACAAGTCTTTTTCTCTGCAATTTCCTCAAAAAGATAATAGGTAGGAGAGATTAAATGCGCCCTCTGGCCATAAAGTAAAAACAATTGGCGGAGTATAAGTTCAGAGCCTGCATTTATGTGGATATTTTCCACAGGAACTTTAACATAGTCTGATATTCTCTCTTTCAGCTTCCATGAATAGGGTTCTGTATAGTGATTGCCCAAACGGATCTCTTTCCTGGCCGCCTCTATGGCTTCATCTATGGGGGGAAGAGGGTTTTCGCAGAGGGCCAAATTTATACCCTCAAGAGGAAACCCTCCTTTTTCCAGCCTGCTTTTCTTCATAAGATCTCACCCGCAAAGTCAGCCTTAATGCCTTCTTCCAGGGCTTCGTTATCATAGACAATGGTAATCTTCATATCGAAGCCTATTCAAGATTTTTTCTTAATCTTTCTTCTCCAGGTCTTTAATGCGACGCTGGATTTCGGCTAGCTCCTCAGCTAGCGTTTGGACCCGGTGTTTGAGGTCGGAGATTTCCTCTCCAGGGCTTAGCTGGTAGGCAGAACCGGTCTCTGGCCTTCGTCCGCGAGCCATCCCCGGCGCAAAACCTGGGCCTCGGCCCATTCCCCGGCCTCCAGCCATACCCATCCCCATGCCTCTACCTATCCCAGACTGCGGGCTTATCTCGATTCGGCCGGACTTATATGCTTCGATAGCATCATCGATTTTGCCCGTAACTCCGGTAACCATTTGAATCCCTGCTGCCGACAACGCCCGGCTGGCATTAGGGCCGATACTTCCTGTAATTATCGCCTGAATCTGCTTGCCGGCGATAAGCTGAGCCGTCATAATCCCGGCTCCTCCGCTTGCCCCAACGTTAGGGTTCTCAACCACCTCAAATTCCATGGTTTCCGACTCAACGATAACGAAATATTGGCATCTTCCAAAACGGGGGTCTATCTCTCCGTCCAAACCCGGCTGGTTAGCTGATACCGCAATTCTCATATTTTCCCTCCAGCTTATTTAGTAAAGCGCGTTTTTAAGGTCTTCCAGACCTGCATACATAAGGCAAAAAATCCACCTATAAAGCCGGCGCTACCGGCTCCGACCGGGCAACCAACCCGCCCGCAAAAAGGACATACAGCGAACATCGCATACAATCCTGAAAAGGCAAGTCCCCAACGGAGAAAGCGAAATAATGGACCAAGAAGCGGATGCCTTCTGGCAGCTATTCTGTTATTCTCTTTGGCCACTGAATCGTTGTCATTCATGGGAGCCCCTCAACAATTAATATAAGTTGTCCTTTGAGCCTCTTGCAAAATCCTCCATTCTGTCATTCCTGCAGCGATTCTGAGCGGGAATCTGGTTCTAACTGCTTGAAAAACCATATCCCCGATAAAAGCATTCGGGGATGACAAACAGTTTTGCAAGAGCCTCCTTTAATAAAAGACTACTATCTTTCTTAAGACACAAATCCTGGTTCCTGTGTATGTTATCCAGTTTGCTCCTTAAACGCCACCTGTCGCCGGGTGCCTGTCGTGGATTAGGCCATTATCGAGCCAGACTGGCGGCATCAAAGACCTCGCACCACTCCATTCCCTTGAGGTTTTTTTCTCCATAATCATCCTTAACCCAACCCTATCAGCTTTCCTCCCTGATAGACAATGAATGATACGATCCAAGCCAGGGCCGTGGTATAGCCTGCGGCAAACAGGGGCCCTTTCCAGGAATTAGTCTCCCGGTAGATCACCCCGATAGCGGCTACACACGGCATATAAAGAAGGGTAAAGACCATCATGGTGAAAGCCACTAAGGGTGTGAAGACCTTTTTCCCGTTGGGCCACCTATCCTTTTGAATCTGCTCCCGTAAGGGGGCTGCCCCATCGTCTGCCTCGCCAACGGCATAAAGGGTGCCCAGGGTGCCTACCACGATCTCCTTGGCAATAAATCCTCCAAAAAGTCCAACCCCGATCTTCCAATCAAACCCTAAAGGTTTTACCACCGGCTCTATTATTCTTCCCAGGCGGCCCAGGTAGCTCTTCTCCATCTTTTCCCGGGCCTGCTCATTTTCCAGATTGGCTATGGTTTCATCCATGGCCTCTTTCATAATCAGGCCAGAGGCAAGGTCAGACATTGCCTCTTGTTTCAGGCGGTCGTAATCTTTTGAATACTCCGGGTTCCAGGGGAAATTACCGAGAAACCAGACCAGGACACAGCCAGCCAGAATAACGGTACCTGCCTTTTTAAGATAAAGCACGCCCCGTTCCCACATATGGATGATTACCCCTTTAAAAGTAGGCATACGGTAGGGAGGGAGTTCCATGACAAAGGGGGCTGTTGGCCCCGGGAAGAGGTATTTTCGAAATATCTTGGCCATAATTATGGCCATGGCTATGCCCAGGATATAGATGGAATAAAGTACCGTACCCCCTTTTTCAGGAAAGAAGGCCCCGATAAGCAGGGCATATACCGGCAACCGGGCCCCGCAGCTCATAAAGGGATTGACTAAGATGGTGGTCAACCGATCCCTCTCCTGCTCAATGGTCCGGCAGGCCATGATCCCCGGTATATTGCAGCCCAATCCCAAAATCATAGGGATAAAGGACCGGCCATGCAGCCCGATTTTGTGCATAAACCGGTCCATGACAAAGGCAGCTCGGGCCATATAGCCTGAATCCTCAAGTATGGCCATGCAAAAAAACAAGAGAAAGATAATAGGTACAAAAGTAATGACGCTGCCTACGCCACCGATAATTCCCTCTACCACCAGGGACTGAAAGGCGCTCCCCTCCAGGAAAAAGCTGCCACACATATCCCCCAGCCATTCCTGGCCGGTCTCCACCCAGCCCATAGGAACCTCGCTGAGGGTAAATGTAAATTTAAACATGAGCCACATCAAAAATAGAAAGATGGGTATCCCCAGCGCCCGGTTTAAAACTATACTGTCGATCTTGTCAGAGGCACTTAGCCGCTCTATCGCCGGTCTGGATACCGCCCTTTTGTAGATGCCATTAATAAACCCATATCTTCTATCGACAATGATGGTTTCCACCTCGTCATCAAAAATACCTTTTAGATGCCCGCTGCTTTTTCTTAACTGATCAAGTATTACCTGCCCATCCGTAATGGCAGGGGCTTCTCCCTTAATCGTCTTAATGACTTCTTCATCACCTTCCAGAAGCTTTAAGGCTAACCATTTAGCAGGGTATCTCCGGGCAAGGGCCTCGTTTTTCTCAATCAATTGCGCCAGCTTTCTTATTTCCTCCTCCAGTTCCTCCCCATACTCCAGGCTTATTTTTCCAGCCATGGAACGGCCGTCAGCCACATCTACAATGGCCTGTAACAGTTCATCCATTCCTCTGTTTTTATATCCTATGGTGGGAATCACCGGCACGCCCAAAAGTTCTGAAAGTTTTTTGATATCGATCTTGTGTCCGCTTTCCTCGGCCCGGTCACTCATGTTTAAGGCAATAACTAACCTTACGCCCAATTCCATAAACTGTGTGGTTAGATAGAGATTACGCTCCAAATTGGAGGCATCCACAATGTCCACCACCACGTCCGGTCTTTCCTCCACCACAAAATTGCGGGCCACGACCTCGTCTAAAGAATAGACGGTTAAGCTATATGTGCCGGGTAGATCTACCACTTTGATCTCATAATCCTTGAATCTAAGGCTCCCCTCCTTCTTCTCCACGGTTACCCCCGGCCAATTGCCTACGTGCTGGCGGGCGCCGGTTAAGTTATTAAATATGGTGGTCTTGCCGGAATTGGGATTCCCGGCCAGGGCAATGGTTATCCTCTGGGCCATTCACGAGTCCTCCTTAGATAGCTAAAACTCAGTTAGTTTAACCTAACTTTTGCCGAAAAAATTTTTAGCTAACCATAATCTTATGGGCCATTCCACAACCCAAGGCCAGCCGTGTATCCCTTACCAAAACCACCAGCGGCCCCGGCGCACCCTTTACGACTTTCATCTTCACACCCGGGGACAATCCCATGCTAAAAAGCCTTGACTGTAACCCGTAACCGGCGTGTATGGCCATAAGGGTAACCTCTTCACCGGGATTCACCATACTAAGCGGCATAAATCCTCCCTTCATAAAAGCGCCTCCACATGGACATGCGCTGCCTCATCCTTGCGCAGTGACAGGTGGTACCCCTTGATCTTGATCTCCACGGGATCTCCCAGGGGGGCCACTCTTTCTACCTCCACTAAAACCCCAGGCACCACGCCCATATCTAAAATACGCCGGTGAGCCGGGCCCGTTCCGGTCACTTTAGCAATCTTTCCCTTCTCTCCGGGGGAAAGCTCGCTTAACGGTCTGGTCATTTCCCCTCCCTGTTTTCCTTCAATATTTTTAGATTTAGCACCATAATTTTCCATAAATTTCTTCATATGCTCCAAACATTTATCGTTAGAGCGGCCGTGCCGGCAATATTCACTGAAATATTCCAGCCAGCCGGCTCCGCCTCTGGGACAATTCTCAATGAATTCCATGAAACGCACGAGCGCCTCCAGGGAAACCGGACTTATGGCATGTTCTATCTTACAGGCATCCGCATCCGCCTGGCTGGCGTCTATCTTCAGTATGTCCGTGAAAAATCTACGCAGAATCTCATGTCTGCGGTTAACCTCAGTGGCCCGCTCCAGCCCTTCCCGGGTTAGTTCCACATATTCATATTTCTCATGACTGATCAAACCCCTTCGAACCAGGGTATTCAGCATGCTGGTAACCGTAGGCAGCTTTACTTGCAGACGTCCGGCAATGTCCTTAACCCGGACGGCCTTAACTTCCTGCTCCAGGTTAAAGATGGCCTCCAGATAGTCTTCCATGGTAGATGTCAAAAATTCTTTGGACATAATAACCGCCGAGATAATTAGTAACTCTTAATTAAGTTAGATGATTCTAACTATCATGGCCAAATCCAATTGTCAATCTTTTTTTAACGCATTCATAAGAAAACTCCTACACCGCTGAGTATCGTAAATCCGCCGCAGACGGGCGCGGAGCCCGCAGAGAAAAATTGTGTTTTTATCCTATAAGGGTTAAAAGAGAATGTAGCTGTGAAGACTATTATGGCTGGTCTTATGAGAAGCTATCTTGCAAAGTTTAAAGCCCGGAAAAGGCCCTTCCTGTCTTTTCAGATAGAGCCCACCTCCAGGTGTCAGCTTAAGTGTGTAATGTGTCCGAAAACTACTTGCCAGGATGAATGGGTAGCGGGCGATATACCGCTTTCCGTGTTTGAAAGGATAAGCAGATACTTTCACCTCACCAGGGATGTTCACCTCCAGGGTTGGGGGGAGCCATTCCTCCATCCAGAATTACTTGCCATGATTCGTATCGCCAGGGCCAAGGGTTGCCAGGTGAGTCTGACCACAAATGGGATGCTTCTTTCCCCTGACCGCTCAGAAAAACTAATCGAGGAGGGTCTGGACATAATTGCCATCTCCTTGGCCGGGGCCTCAAAAGAGACGCACGAAGCGATACGCTGCGGCTCACATTTTGATACCCTGCTTACTAACGTAAAAATCCTCGTTCAGCTTAAGGCAAAACTAAAATCAAAGACCCCCAAGGTGGTATTATCCTACCTGATGACCAAGACAAATATCGAAGAACTGCCGGATGCCGTGCGTCTGGCGCGAGAAACAGGCGTAAACGAACTGGCGGCCAACAACCTTGACTATACCCCGACTGAGACTCAGGACGATCTAAAAGTTTTTTCCTGTCACAAGGCTGAGGACAGACTGGAAAAAATCTTGAAAGAAGCAGAAAAAGAAGCGCGGATAATAAAGCTGCCCTTTCGCTGTTACCCGATCGAGATGGAAGAGGTCATCATGTGCGAACTCAATCCCTTGCATATCGTGTTTTTTTCTCATGACGGCAGTGTCTCGCCTTGCGTGTATCTCAACCTGCCCAAGTCGGGATCGATACCCGGAATCTTCTGCGGCTCATATCACGAGATACCAAGGATGTGCTTTGGTAATGCGGCTGAGAAAGACTTTATAGAAATATGGAACAGCCCCGAATACATGGAATTCAGAAAAGTTTATCAAAACAGGCTCGATATATTCGAAAAGACCTATGGCCGTATGGGCCCTCTTACAACAGACCGGCATGAACTGGAGGAGGCCGAAAAGATACTGAAAAACGATCTGTCCCGAAATCCTCTGCCGGCAGGATGCCGTACCTGTTATAAGGCGTATGGCATCTGAGCATCAATTTAAATTTCCAAAACCTTGCCCGCCCCACAGTCAAGAGATTTCTCAGGATAGAGACGCCTTATTTCCGACTTAAACTGAGTACAGTGACAAGGACAAACCAGTTTTAGATCCCTAATGAGATCGAATTCTCTGAACCCATGCAGACCTCCGATGAGGGCATCGACCTTTCCGAAGCTTGATGCGGCCTGAAGGATGGCTCTCACCCCGGGGTGGGAGCAGCCGGTAATCACGGCCAGACCCTCTCTGGCCCTGATCACAAGAGATTGCTCTATGCCATTGAGCTCACCGGTGGAAAACACGTTTTCATGGATTTGAACAGGGCCGGTAATGCTGACCAACTTACCCGCACCAGGAGGTTTAGGACAGGAACTGGGAATGTAAACCTTGACTTCTTTATTGAGCTTAAGCAGATCCAAAAGTCCGCCGGTATGGTCCCAGTGGGCGTGTGAAATGAAGACTTCGGGAATTGCGCAAGGGCCGATGTTGAGCCTTTCCAGATTATGAAAAAGAATCGAGCCGCTCGCCCCGGTGTCGAAGAGAATCCTTTGGCCATTTTCCGGTTCTATAAGGCAGGAGAAGCCCCAGTCAGCTTTGAGGCCTTCCCGCAAGGCTTCGTTATCATAAACAATGATGATCTTCATAAAATGGCTCCATTTAGTGCTCATCCGGACTTAAGCCGGCCGGAGGTCGAAAGTTATCGTTTCCGTCTTCACACTTTCAGCCATCAGCCGTCAGCTCTCAGCGAAAAACCAAGAGAACAATGCATTAAGCTGAATGCTAATAGCTGACGGCTGATGGCGCCATTCGGAAAGCTTGACTTTCTGAGTGGAAACCATTTAATAATTGTGGGTGCCGACCACCACCTTTTTATTCATTTTCTTTTCGATCATCTCCTTAAGACGGTCGATAGTTATAGGGCAGGCAGCGGTGGTCGTGGCTTTTACTATACAAGTCCCTAAGTGTACGGTATCAAAGTCACGCCCATATTGTTTGGCCACATCACTGATGAGGGCTAACTTGGGCATAGCCAGTCCCGGACAGTCTCCGCAATCACCCATGGCCACTATATCCAATTCTTCGTCCTTGTAGCGCGCAAATTCTCCTTCTCTGGCCTGCATGGCCTTGAAACACTTAATACACGATACGCAGGTGATGTCTTTGATTTTCTTACAAGAAAGAATCACAATTTTTGCCATTTTCCCTTCCTCCTATTTTTAAAAGTTACTCATCTGCTCAAGGATGTGTGATAAAATCGACTACTTCCTCTATCCTCTCATAAGGCACGGCCCTTATCTCTACACCTGCATCCGTCAAGGGATAACCGGCACCCTTACCCTCTAAGGTGCTTTTACTTAATACCACATCCACTCCCTTTTGAATAAGCCACTTGCTGGTCATTATCCCCTTCCTCTTTTCTTCCTGGGAGTAAGGATTAGACACTATCTCTTCATTAAAAATGTTTTTATCTTTTGTGGTAATCAATGCAAAAAAGGGTGAGCTGCCGAAATGGGCATATATCGAGGCCTTATCTTTCTCCAGGGGTATAGCATAGGTGACCGTGTCCTTCTCCTCGGGTTCGTAGTGTATGAGAACCCGGTCCACCTGCGGGATACTTTCTTTGACCCTGGCCTCGATGTTTCTGCTCACATAGTGCGCTTTTTCCAGACTGCGAACCCTTAGCGTTAGAATCATCTCTATGAATTTGTAGCGTCCGGAGCTTCGACCCCGAAGTTCCTTTATCTCCCGGACATGAGGATCTTGCGACGTAATCGTTTTCACTCTGTCCAATGTGGTAAGGTCCACCGAAGCATCCAGCAGGACCCGGACGGCATCTACAAAGATACGCCATCCTGAACGGCCTATGAAAAAAGCGACTATAACTGTCATAATCCGGTCCAGAGAAAGGTAAAAGTAACTTCCTATGAGACCACCAATAATGACCAGATATGAAAACAAATCTGCCTTGAGCTGCTGGGCATCCGCTATCAGACTGGGAGATCCCGTTTCTTCTCCCTGACGAAGCTCATAACGGGAGAAGGCATAGATGGCAGTCATAATAAACAGGTAGCTCCCTATAGACAAAGGTACATGGGTAAGTATCAGCTCCCTCTCCTGCGTTATGGCCGTTTTTACGACCTCAAACCCGGCCCCGAAAATAAGCAGGGAGATTACCAGCGAGATCAGGTTTTCGACTTTATAAAGGCCGTAAGGAAAGGCACGGGATTTACGCTTTGATAGCCGAATACCAATAAAAACAGCAAACGAAGAAATAACGTCGGCAAAAGAATGGACCGCATCCGCGATCAGGGCCATACTACCGGAAAGGATCCCCAGCAAATACTTGAAGCCTACCAGAAAAACGCTAAGGACAATAGAGTAACAGGCTAATTTTTCGCTCTTTTCAAACCTCATTGTCCGGGCGATAGCGCCGCTCCCCTCTTCATGCATGCTACCTAGAAAATCTTTTTAGATTCCCCCTATTCCCCTTTTCAAGGGAGGGATATTGTTAGTCCCCTCTTTCCCAAAGAGGGGACAGGAGAGATTTATTTAATGATCACACACATTCAGGCCGGACACAAGGCTATTGCCTAAGTACTGCTGTACCAGCTCTTCCGGGGATGAAACGGGCGCGCCGGTGATGACCTTAATCCCCCTTTCGGCAAACAGCGTTAAGGCTTTCTGCCCCATGCCGCCGGCGATTATGACGTTAACATCCATCTCGCCCAGCCATCTGGGCAACACGCCCGGCTCATGGGGCGGCGGGATGACCAACGATTTGCTTACAATCTTGCCATCCTGGATATCCAGGATGGCAAATTTGTCACAGTGACCGAAATGGGTGCAGAGCTTATTGTCAACAACTGGCAATGCTATTTTCATCTGTACTACCTCCATTGTAAAATAAAGAGACCCCTTAGCCACCAAGGCACGAAGACGCTAAGAGATCAGATTAATTTCGAATTTCGATTTTTTTAACTTTGTGTCTTGGTGACTTTGTGGCCGAATAGTTATGAATTTATAATACACTCATTATCCTTCCCCACATTCCACGCACCATCTCCGAAAGCCCGTTTGGGGAGTACTCGATAATCGTCTTTTCTGCTATCATCGCCTCTGTAAAAATCGGGTCGTAGGGAATTTTGCCCACGAGTTCAAAACCCTTCTGAACACAATACTTCTCAATACGATCCGCCACATCCAAATTAATGTCGAACTTGTTGATACAGACCATGGCTGGAATCTTGAAATATTTGGTTAGTTCGCCTACACGCTCCAGATCATGTACTCCGGAGACGGTCGGCTCGGTGACGACCAGCACCGCTGAAGCCCCGGTGGTGGCCGCGATGACCGGGCAGCCGATACCCGGAGGTCCGTCTATGAGGATCATATCCAGGCCGCGCTCTTCACCCAGTTTCTCCGCTTGCCGTCTTATCGTGGTAATCAACTTGCCGGAATTCTCCTCGGCAATACCCAACTTCGCATGGACAAAAGGACCAAGCCTAGTCTCCGAAACGAACCATTCTCCACAAATGTTTTCCGGAAATTCTATGGCCTGAACCGGGCAAAAATGCACACAGACCCCGCAGCCTTCGCAACTAAACTCATCTATCACATAGTCTTTACTTATGGCCTTAAACTGGCATAATTCTATGCATTGACCGCAGGCTGTGCATAAATCAGGATTAATTACCGCTTTTCGTCCGCCCTTGAACTCCTCATGGGTTTTTATTTCCGGTTTAAGGATCAGGTGCAGATCCGCAGCGTCCACATCGCCGTCCACAATAACCTTGTTTACTGCCAGACTGGCAAAGGCCGCTACCAGGCTGGTCTTTCCGGTCCCTCCCTTGCCGCTGATTATGGTCAGTTCCTTCATGCGTTTCCCCACCTATTTCCTTCCGTTAAGTATGTCTTCTATTTTCTGGTACAGTCGCCTGAATTTTTCCTTCCATTCCGGCATGACATCCACTATCATCTGACCTCGTGAATAGGCCTCTGCAATCTTGCGGTCCATAGGTATTTCCAGGAGAAGCGGGATATTTTCTCTGGCCAGATATGACTGCACACCACCATCACCGTTACCCGCACGATTGAGCACCACCCCAAGTGGTATTTTGAGCGCCCGCACGGCCTCTACGGCCAATATAAGATCATTCAGGCCGAAAGGGGTAGGCTCTGTCACCAGAAGGGCAAAATCAGAACCTTTCAAGGCAGCAATCACCGGGCAGGATGTACCGGGCGGGGCATCAATAATATTTATTTGCCTCTTATCTATCCTCTCTTTAACTGCCCTGATCAGGGGTGGAGACATGGCCTCTCCGATGCGCAGACGGCCATGTATAAATTCTACCTGCCCCGCCCGCCCCTGTTCAATAACGCCCAGTTCCCGACTTGACTCCTGTACCGCTTTCTCCGGGCAGACAAAGAGGCAGCCGCGGCAACTGTGGCACAACTCAGGGAAGGTGATTACATAATCTTTCAGCACGGCAATCGCATTGAATCGGCAGATCTCGCCACACTTTCCACAATAGGTGCACTTAGTAAAATCTATTTCCGGAACAAAGGTGTTAACTGTGGTACTTTCATTGATAATCGGCTTTAAAAAGAGATGAGCGTTAGGCTCCTCCACATCGCAGTCAAAAAACCTTACCTGCTTATCCAATGATACTGCCATGTTTACCCCTACGGTAGTCTTGCCTGTGCCACCCTTGCCGCTGGCTATACTGATTACCATCTCAGGTCCTTACTCCTTTCCTTTTTCTAACTCGGCGATACGTTTTTCAATCTGGTTTAATTCCCCTCGCAAACATTCAGCCTCTGCCCGCAGGGCGCTCATCTCCTCCGCGGGGGTTGGCTCTCTCCATCCCGGAGCCGGGCCATAGTAACCGCGCCGCGCTCCGGAAAAGTCGAAGCCTCGACCACTACCCCAGCCGCGACCGAAACCAAACGGCCGGCCATATCCGCGGCCGCAAGGCCCCATGCCTCTACCGGTCATAGGCCCCATACCCATCGGACCTGTACCATCAAATCCCGGCATCCTCCTCACCCCCTTCCTTTCAAAATTTCCTTGTCATTTGTCCGCCGCAATTCGGGCACTTAATAGTGTTACAGGGGACGCCCGGCTGATGGGGAGCCGTCCGTCCGCAGCTCGGACAGACACACTCTCCGCCTGGCCCCAGGCCCAAACCACCGCCCCGGCCGCGGCCACCGCCCCGCCCTAAACCTCTTCCGGTGCCCGGTCCTTTTCCTGCCGGTCCGGTTCCATCTCCCATAGGCATATCTTACCTCCTTTAGCGCCAGTGCCCTTCGACATTGGGACTGGCCGCATATGAAATTTCGCCTCTCTTGAATTTTTCGACCGCCTCTCGAACTGTTCCTGCCACATTAACCGCCACGTTTATCTTGGCTGCCTGCAGGGTCATAAAGGCCTTCGGTCCGCAATGGCCGGTAATGAGCAGGCCGGCACCCTCTTCCGCCACAGTCCGCGCCGCCTGGATACCGGCGCCCTGCATGGCTTCGATATTTTGCGTGTTATCCACAGCCTTAATTTCCATGGTTTCGGGGTCAACTATAATAAAATATGCCGCCCGGCCAAACCGCGGGTCAATCTCATCATCTAACCCCTTACCCTTCGCACTAATCGCTATCTTCACACCCGTTCACCCCCTCTTTTCTTTAACGTTCTACATGTATAGTTGAAATTGCATACCTCATATCCCGCCTCTCCGGCGGCACCTGCCCATTCCTCTGCCCGGCCCTCCGCCGACTTCCCAACCATGATCCTGAAGCGCTTCGCGAATATTTTTGCTCCGGCACCTCGGGCACTCAACCGGCCTACCGGTGTCATAAGGAACAACCCATTCATTTGTACAGTCCGGACATAAAAGGTATCGCTGCATCATTTGAACAACCCCGCCTTCAATCTTTAGCGCCTTGGCATTAACGATCGCATCCGCAATTTTCTTGTGGGCAGATTCAATGATATTGCCGAAGGTCTGCCGCGAAATATTCATCCGCTTAGAGGCCTCTTCCTGATACAGCCCCTCTAAATCAGCCAACCGGATAGCCTCAAATTCATCCACCGTAAGGTTGACTTGTTCCAGGGCAAATACTGGAATTCCCGCAGGCTTGAAATAAGCCGCGCGGGGAGCGCCGCAAACCCGTCTGCATTTAAAAGGTCGCGGCATGATTGTCTCTCTTAATTATTAGCATATGCCAATAATATAGCACAAAAAATTCCCCTGTCAATAAAATTGGCAGGGGAAAGTTGATGACCTCATAAAAAGTCAATAAATCTATAGTATCAAGCTGCCCACCAGAGATTTTATGTCTTTAAGGTTATGCCTGGCCAGGTATTCTTCTATCCCGGAAATAATCTCCATAGTAGCCTTGGGGTTGACAAAGTTGGCCGTTCCCACCTGGACGGCCGAGGCCCCGGCAATGAGGAACTCCAGGGCATCGGCTGCGGTCATAATGCCGCCGCAACCGATTACCGGGATATTCACCGCACCGGCCACCTGCCAGACCATGCGCAGGGCAATGGGTTTAATGGCCGGCCCGGAGAGGCCGCCGGTGACATTATGAAGCTTGGGGCGTCTTGCCTCAACATCAATAGCCATGCCCGTGAGGGTGTTGATGAGGGAAACGGCATCTGCCCCGGCATCTTCCACGGCGCGGGCTATGCTCACGATGTCCGTCACATTAGGGCTGAGCTTGACAATTATTGGGAGCCGCGCTGCCGCCCGTACCGCCCTGGTAACCCGCGCTGCGGCTTTGTAGTCTGTCCCAAAGACCACGCCGCCTTTCTTCACATTGGGGCAGGAGATATTGACTTCCAGGGCCGCTATGCCCTCGACACTGCTCAGCCTTTCCGCCAGTTTTCGATATTCTTTGATGTCTTGTCCCAGGATGTTGACGATGACCGGCACAGAGAGATTGCGTAAAAATGGGAGCTTGTCTGCGATGAAATTTTCTACCCCTAGATTTTGCAGGCCGATAGCGTTCAGCAGGCCGCAGGGGGTCTCTACAGTACGCGGCGGCATATTCCCCGGACGAGGGTTAAGAGAAAGACCTTTGACGATTATCCCGCCCAGACGGTTAAGATCAAGCAGGCCGGCATATTCCTGGCCATAACCAAAGGTGCCCGAGGCAGTAAGCACCGGGTTTTGCAGTCTAAGGAGGCCGATCCGGATGGAAAGGTCAGGTCTCGTCTTTTTCATTTCCAGGCTACCTCATAAGCATCAAAGACCGGGCCTTCCTTACAGACCCGGACTAAATCGCCGCTTCTCATCTCGGCCACGCAGCCCAGGCAGGCGCCGAGTCCGCAGGCCATAAAGCTCTCTAAGGAGACTTGACAGGAAAGGCCGTACTGCATAGCCAGAGATGCGACGGCATGGAGCATGGGATAGGGGCCGCAGCTATAAATAACGGGCCTTGAGGCAGCAACTCTGTTTGTAATCAAATCTGTAATAAGTCCTTTCTTACCCCTTGAGCCATCTTCGGTAACTGCTTCCACCTGAAGCCCCATGGTCTTTAATTCCTTCACGCAAAGGAGTTCTGTTTTGTTTCGGGCGCCAATGAGTGCAGAAGTCTTGTCTCCTGCGCCATTTTTGGCGATGATTTGGGCAAGAAAAAACAGGGGGGCAATACCCATACCGCCGGCCACAAGAAGGGACGGGGACTCCTCTCGCCAGGAAAAACCACAGCCGAGAGGGCCCACAATATCCAGGCCTTCGCCGCTTCTGAGAGTAGTAAGCATATTCGTACCTTTGCCCACTACGCGGTAGAGAATATCCACAGTCATGGAACCATGAACGGCATGTATGGAAAAGGGGCGGCGAAGGAGCGGGTCCAGGGTCTGTCCAACACGCAGCATGAGGAATTGACCGGGCCGGGCAGCCCTGGCCAGGGCTGGCGCCTCTATGCGCAGCCTATAGACACCGGGCGCCGCGAACCGGTTTTCTAAAACAGTGGCTGTGCTTTGATCCATCTTGTTCCTGGCCCCGCGTACCATAAACTAAAGGGCACTGTTAGACAAGGCTACTACCGTACCCGAGCGGCCGGTAATCTTTTCCCCACGATACGAAAAGAACTCATCCCGGCGGCACTTCGTGCATATTCCGGCTATTTCAATGTGCTCCGGCAGGATACCGGCTGAAAGCAACTGGCCGCGGCTTATGGCCCAGAGGTCAAAATGATCAGGCCTTACCACATATCGCCAGAGTGAAGGGGGGAACTCCTGCTGAAAATTTTTAAACTCGGCGCAGCATGGGCCCAGAGAAGGACTGATACAGGCCAGGATGTCCTGCGGCCTGCTCCCGAAGACATCTGTCATGGCCTGAACAGTGTGACCGATAATATCCAGGACGTTTCCCCGCCAGCCGCAGTGCACGTTGCCGATGGCCTTGCGCCCGGGGTCGTAAAGGATTATGGCCTGGCAGTCGGCCTGTTTTATCATCAAAGCCACGCCTGGAAGACGGGTGAGCAAGGCATCAAATCCTTGCAGTTCATCCGCGCTTTCAGGGGGGCGGTCTATAATTTTGGCCCCATTTTTATGCACTTGATGCGCTGAGACCAGATGAGCGACACCGATTATTGCTGTTATTGTTTTCCTGTTTTTGTCAACCAGTTTTGTGTCGTCTTCAGTATGATAACTGACGTTCAAACTGTCAAAAGGAATTGGGCTTACTCCCCCCCGGCGGGTGAATACAGCGTGTGTGACTTCGGGAAAATCGCTCAGAAGGTCAAACTGATAAAATTCTACAGGGCCGGTATCGATCTTTTTCATACATTTCTCTAGTGCAGTTTATACTGTTATTCACCAGGACTGTCAAGAAGCCTGCCTGCTCGGGAGAATAGGACTTCCCCCATGTTTATGGAAGCCATTGTTCCTGAGCGTAACTTGCTGGAGCAGTGGGGCACCCTTCGAGGACGAGCAGGAAGGGGAAAGCCAGCCCTTTAGTGGCTGGAAGGGGCAAGTATTCCCCGCCTGCGAGTCCCGAAAGGGTCACTGCGCAAGCCGTGAAGCGAAGGAATGATGGCTTCCATTTCTAGAAAGTCCTATTGGCAAGAATTGTTGACAAATGTTCGGAGAAAGATATAAGTAGCTATGAATGAGATATTTCTAGGATGGAGGGAATATGAAGATATCGAGTATTATGGTAGCCATAGACTTTTCCGAATGTTCGGTTTCAGCATTTAAATATGCCCTGGACCTGGCTGTAATTTTTCCAGCCAGGGTAATTTTACTTAATGTAATTGATGCCCGGCATATCGAACGCATTGCTGAATTTACGGGGGCGCCATTAAAAGAAATCCAGAAAAAGATGATGCGCAACGCAAAAACAGCGCTCAAAGATTTTATCGAAAAGTGGAATAACACCAAGGCGGCCTGTACCGCGGAAGTGGCCGCAGGCGTCCCATTCCACGAGATTGCCCTTAAAGCCAGGAAAGACAAGGTTGACTTGATCGTTATGGGCGGATATGGCCAGCATGGTAAGGGAGGACAGATAGACGAGATATTTTTCGGCAGTACTGCCGAAAAGGTAGTGCGTCTGTTGCCGTGTCCGGTCCTCTGCGTCCCGCAGATTTAGTTTCTTCGGCGAGGGATGTCTTTCATTCTGATATTTCAGAAACCTTTTTTCCCTTTGATACTTCCCTGGGGGCAATTTCTAATACCTTTTCATCCGTGTCCCGCAATATATGGCACTTACCTTGCAAAACACCTTTCTCTACAACTACCAGGCGCGCTGTTTTTATATCCCCCTGTACATTGCCCTTATCATGGATTTCAATAAGTTCCGTGGCTTCGAGTTTACCATGGACAGCGCCATTAATAACAATATTTTTGGCCTTCAAATTCCCTTTTACTAGAGATGTCTCTCCAATAACAATAGAATCTGCATTAATATTACCTTCCCAGTGGCCATCGATACGGATTAAGCCATTGGTATTAATCTCCCCTGTACCTCCAATATTATCTCCCAAATAAGAACCGCTCCGATCCTTACTTTTAGTCCACTCCTTTAAAAACATATTAGCCTCCTTTCTTGGCTAAAAAACCAGCCGGGTTAACCGGTCTCTTCTTTTTCCACACCTCATAGTGGACATGTGGCCCGGTAGTTGATCCTGTTTGCCCCATATAGGCAATAATCTGCCCACGTCGAATATAATCTCCGCATTTAGCCATGTTCCTCTTGTTATGCCCATAAACAGTTGTAAAGGCGTACCCGTGTTCCAGTACAATAAAATTACCTAACTTGGCGTGATGTCCTTCTAAAGCCACTACCCCGTTAGCTGTGGCATAGACAGGTGTTCCTGCCTGATTGGCAATATCTACCCCGGTATGAAATTCGTGCTCACCAGAGATTGGATCATTGCGATAACCAAAAGGAGAAGATATGTATCCATTAGTAGGATAGCCATTGGGCGTGGCTTCGTATATATCTTTCTGCGTTTTGATATAATCCGATATCTTCTCATACTTATCTATCTGAACTTTTACTTTATCCCTTAACTCTATAAAACTTAGGTAGATATCTTCTTCTCTTAGCTCTTCGATATCGCTATGGATAACTCGTGAAAGACCAGCATTGTCATCTGAATTTAAACCACCCTGTCCCTTTTTGGATTTAGTGATAATAGCATGTCGATCACCCATTTCAAGCATGCTTATCAGGGATCGTTCTAGCGTACTGACCTTCTGCACAAGGGAATTAATGCGCTTGACTTCATCCTTAATATATACAGCCTTGGTCTTTAATTGTTCATTACAGTAGCTCAGGTACCTGTAACAGAGATAGCTGGAATTCACATATAATGACCATCCCAGGACAATAAACACGATCAGAATAATAGAAAGTAACGAGGGAAGATATAAATGAAACTGGAATGGCCGCAAACTGCCGTGCGGTAAAAAAATTAACGTTATCTTATGACAAAGCTTTTTATGCCACTTTGTTATCTTCATAGCCGATTACTATTGCTCAATTCTATATGCCATTGTGTCTATTGTGTGTTATCGATATGAATGAGCTAAGACTTGAATTTAAGAATGATATTTCTGAAGGATAGGTAGCTAGAAAGATAGATTCGAGATATTAGATTAACACATTGGTGTCCGGTAAATTTTTATAAAAGTCTTAGGGTCTTGCTTCCTTGTATTTTGGTCTTGAATTTTCAGGTGGATACAAGATAGTATTAGAATGCTGATGAATAAAATTATAATTATCGCTACTGCAACCGGCGTGCTTTGTCTTCTCTTTACTCTGTCCGTCTTTGCCGCCGGGTTTGCCATTCTCCAGCAGGGCACCGCGCCTATGGCGCAGGGAAATGCCTTTGTCGCCCAGGCCGACGACCCTTCGGCTATCTTTTTTAATCCGGCAGGGATAAATCAGCTTAAAGGCACCCAAGTCTATCTGGGGGCTACAGCCATTGCCCCGCGAGCCGAGTATAAAGATAGTCTGGGCGCAAAAACCAGGACCGAATCGCAATTATATTCTCCTCCTCAATTCTATTTGACACACGAGTTGATGCCAAATCTGGCCTTAGGTCTAGGCGCCTTTTCCCCCTTTGGACTGGGGACGAAGTGGGACGCTGGTTGGACCGGCCGCTATCTGGCTACAAGTTCTGATCTAGAGACCCTCAATATTAATCCGGTCCTCTCCTGGAGAGTATCTCCTGAGTTATCCGTTGCCGGCGGCGTCAATGTGATGCGGGCAGAGGCCGATCTCAGAAGAAAGCTAAACCTGAGCGCGCTTGCACTTCCCGACGGTGACCGGTTATTCAAGGGAGCGGATTACGGCTATGGGTACAACCTGGGTCTCATTTACCAATTGACTCCCGCCACAAATATTGGCGTTTCCTACCGGAGCAAGGTCAAGGTCAAAATTGATGGCGCGGCAGAATTCAGCGTGCCCGCGGCTGTAGCTCACCTCTTCCCAAGCGGCGGGGCACACAGTCAGCTAGTCTTCCCGCCTTCTCTGTTCGCCGGCATGGCCTACAAGGGGCTGTCCCCCTGGGTCTTTGAATGCGACCTTACCTGGATGGGCTGGTCCACCTTTGAGGAATTAAGGGTTGACCTGGATAGACCGGTAGGCGCTGCCCAGACATCGGTATCGATTCAACCAAGGAACTGGAACGATGTGTTCGCCTATCGTTTCGGGGTTAATTATCGATGGGATAAGGCCACCACCATCCGGGCCGGGTATATATTTGATGAGTCCCCGGTCCCGGACGAGACCATGGATCCATCCATCCCGGATGCTGACCGGCATATATTTTGTCTGGGCGGGGATTATCGGCTCAAGGATTTTACTATTGGTATGGCCTACAACTACATCCTGGGCAAAAAACGGGACAAACACAATACCATCGGCGCAGACGTTGTGCCCGGTGACAACCGCACTAACGGGGAATACCAGCAAACCTCACATTCTCTGGCGGTCAGTATCTCCTACAGCTTTTGAAAAGTTATCTGTTGCACGGCATATCGTTTCAATACGTCTTCCTGTACGGTAATGCCTAACCCCGGGCCCTTAAGCGAAGGCGCCCTGCCCCCCTTGCCGAAGACCAGGTCTTCCTGTACGATATCTTCTTTCAGAAGCAGGGAAGAGAAGGAACCCTCGATATAGACGAGTTCATCAAAACACTGGGCAAAGTGCCGGCCCGCCGCTGAAAGGATACCGGTTTCGCCGACATGACACCCGATCATAGCTCTTATACCCGTTTTACGGCCTATCTCCAATATCCTGGAAGCATTTTGGAAACCGCCGCATTTTGAGAGACGAATATCAAAAATTTCACAGGCCTTCATTTTCGCCAGACGTTTGGCATCGGCGACACTACAGAGCGATTCGTCGGCAATAATGGGAACGCCAGTGCTTTCGGAAACCTTCTTAAGGCCTTTAAAGTCTTCCTTGGTTACCGGCTGCTCTACGGCCGAAATCCCGTATCTTTTCATCTCCTCGATCTTCTGGATGGCCTCATCAGCCGTCCAGTAACCATTCGCATCTACCCTGAGATCAACCTCGCTTCCCAGGATATCTCGGGCCAATGACAGATGGGCCAAGTCGGACTCGTTACCCACCTTTAATTTGAGAAATCTCATCTCCCTCTGTTTGACCATGTGCAGATAGGTTTGAAATGTATCTAAAGATAACATGGAAACCACGGCACTATAAGTAAGGTCCCCTTTTTTGCTTTCAAGGCCGAGTATTTCCGATACAGACTGTCGCCATGCCTTCCCGGCCGCATCCAGCAACGCAGTTTCCAGGGCACAAACCGCTGAGGGGTTTTTGTGTACGTCACCCTGCGCGGACAGCGCGTCAAGAAACCCGCGCACGATTAGAGGATCCGGGAAAATGTGCCCGGCAAGCATGGGTACAAGGCTTTTTTCAAAAAATGTAATATTCCCGTTTATGCTTTCTCCGGTTACATAGCCTCTGGGAGTCCCTTCGCCATAACCGGAGAGACCCGTTTCCGTCTCTACCCGCACCACGAGAGATTCC
>Ga0068714_10002793_pt1 | contig 21814 bp, 11 predicted proteins | sample MTBNYHSulfiMetaG_FD_62988 | JGI IMG/M metagenome (GOLD analysis project Ga0068714, IMG submission 62988) | Enrichment culture microbial communities from rom New York Harbor, USA that are MTBE-degrading - MTBE-NYH (New York Harbor Sulfidogenic)... | ecosystem: Environmental > Aquatic > Marine >... | reverse complement strand
TACGGGGGCGCCGAAGACCTCTTCATAGGCGTTCCTGACCCAAGCCCACTCATCCGCGGCGTAGTGCCGGAAGATGTTGGCGACGGCCGCGTCAAAGGCATCCAACGTCGCCACCGAGCCGGTCTCCAGCGCACCTTCCAGGTCGACGAGTCGCTGGCGAGGCATGAGCTGCCCGGCGATATCCACCCAGTCCGGGCTGTATACCGCGTCCTGCAGGACCGCCGAACCGGCCTTCTCATTGCGGTTGGGATCGTCCAGGGCCGCCTCGATCTTCTGAACAATCTTCTCCAGAAGATACATCTCGATCCCCGTGCGGTAGTATTTCTGGCTGGTGCGCAGGAGCAATCTCTTGACCAGTCCGCCACCGATGGAAACCTCCTCGACGGACCTGTCGGTAGTATCCTGCAACTCCTTGAGCCGCTGGGTTGCCTTGATCATCTTGCCGACCGTGTACGGGCTGAAGACTTCGAACGAGATGGCGTCGCGCTTCGTGGCACCCTTTCGACGGTCGCGTTTGGGCCACTTGGCGGCATCGCGGACCGTGCCGACGGTCGTCAGATGAAAGCCGGGAATCATCGCGCATTTGCCGTCCGACCGCGCTTCGAGATGGCTGAACGGAAAATCGCCGGTGTCAAAGGTCGTGCTGTGCTTGCCCAGTACAACGCTGAACGGGCCGACGCGGCAGGGCCACATCAGATAACTGAACGACCCGGTCTTGGTCCCGCGCAGAAGCTTGCCCTCGTGGGCGGGACCGAGTTTGTACATGTGGTTCGACTCGTTCGTGCCGCTGCCGGCGTTGTAGAAGCTGAACAGCCCGGCGATCAACAGGGTCGATTTGTGGTGCGTCACGGTGTACGGCCCGGCGAAGACCGAGCACGCTTCCCCGTGAAAAGCCTCGCAGTTGGCAAAGAAAGCGGAATTCTCGGCCGAGTACTGCCGGCCCACCTGGCAGCCCTGGCCGACGAAGACCTTGCTGAGCATCGCGCCACCCGTAACGGAGGAACTCTCTGCGACGATGAAGTCTTCTGCGATCACCTTGACACCGACCGTGGTCGGCGCCTCCTCGGAGCTGAGGATCGTGCCGTTCCGCAGACTTGAAGCATGATTGACCGTCGCGAAAGGCCCGATCCGAACGTCGATGATCTCCTCGGCCGAACAGATGCGGGCGCCCGTGCCGACCTGCCCGCGATCCGAGCGGACCGACTCGACGTACTGCCGCGCGATATGGCGAAGCTGCTCGATCAGCTTCGGGCGATACCGATGCAGGCACATCAAATAGGCGAACTGGGCGGATAGCCGGTCGAACAGCACGATCTCACGGCCCCCGGCCTCGTTGAGCACGCTGATCTCGACCCCGTTTCCGAAGGTCGCGCCGGGATTCGTCTGCATGGTCGCGACGTTCTCGATGCACACGCGTTCGGCGATGTCATAATTGGCGATGCGATCCGGGATGTTGCAGATGCGGGTGTTGTCGCCGACAGTGCAGTTAGAGAGCACCGCGTTGTAGATCCCGCTGGGCTTCTCGAACCCTCCGGGCAGGCGCACATTGTCGCTAAATTTGCCGAGCCGGACGCGACCCGAGAAATGCGAATCCCGTACGTACGCCGGATCGAACCCGTCGGCCACCTCGATCAGCCCCCAATCCTCCGCAAAGCAGCCCTGCATCCGCAGCAGTTCGATCTCGCGTCTGTTCAAGACTCGAAATGCCTTATTGTCGTTCATGGTTGATCCTGCCTTCTCCTGGACCGGCACGCCCGTCCGATCACGCAATCTTCTCAAAGATGGTCCTCAAACCCGCTGAAAGGCACCCAGGCGCTCTTCTCCGTCCGGATGACCGTGCTATAGGAATGGAGCATGCCATAGTTCGAGCAGTCGATGGAATACCACTCGATGTTGCGGTCGCGAGCCAGCTCCTTCCTGACTTCATCGACCACGACCACGCTGGTCTTCTCCTCCGAGTGCACCTTCTCGATGATGAACCGCTGGTCATCCTCGCTGAGGAAAGAATAGACCGAGGCCAGCACGTGTCGATCCACCAGGTCGACAAGGTCCTCCGGGTAGACGTCGTTATGGCTCTGCACAGAGATGTCGAGCATGCTCAACTGCCCGAAAAGGCCCTTGGGGCTGCTGGCGTTCGAGGCCGGATAAGTCGTGATGCAGGGCACCTGAATCTTGAAGGTGACGACGCCCGGTTCCCCCGCCGAATGGCCTTTGGCCGAGTATTGGCACAGGTACCGCACGAGGCAGGTTTCGCCCGAGACAGGGGTCTGCTTTTCGATGAAGAAAGGATAGTCAAAATCGATCTTGATTGCGGTCGCTTCGAGTTCGGCGAGGTAGTCGGTGAGGTTGTGCCGAAGAGATTTGGTCCCGATGTTGTCGCGATGGCTGTGGAGCACGTGGATGAACCGGTCGATCCAGCGTGCCTCGAACGTCTGCATGATCCGGGCGTTGATCGAGATGTCAGCCACCGTCGCCTGTCCGTCCGGTGTCACGCGCGACACCGCGTGAATAGGAAACGGCAGGTCCCGCAGGCCCACATCCACCAGAAAGCGCCGGTCATCTCTCTTGTCGGTCATATTCCACTTTCGCCTGTTGCGTCTTACGTTCGCCCTTGCCCCCGACCAGTTCAAACGCGTCTCTGGCGATGGCCTGTTCCTCGTTCGTGGGGATCACCAGCACCTTGACACGGCTGCGCGGGGCGCTGACAGCCGACTCGCGCCCGCCCCCTTCGCCGTTGGCCTTCGGATCGAGGACGATTCCCAGATGTGTCAGGTCCTGGCAGACCAGCTCGCGCACCAGGGCGGAATTCTCGCCGATGCCGCCGGTGAAGACTACGGCGTCGACCGCATCAAGCACCGCCGAGTACGCGCCGATGTACTTGCGGACGCGGTAACAGAACATCTCGATGGCCAGTTTGGCGCGTTCCTCGCCATCCTCGGCGCGCATCTGGAGCGTTCGCATGTCATTCGAGATGCCGGAGATGCCCAGCAGGCCGCTCTTCTTGTTGCACAGCCCGTTCAAGCGCGCCAGATCATAGCCCTTGTCCGCCAAGTAGAACAGGATCGCAGGATCGAAGTCGCCTGCCCGCGTGCCCATGATCAGGCCTTCGAGCGGGGTGAACCCCATCGATGTGTCGACCGATCGGCCCTTTCGCACGGCGGCAATCGAGCAGCCGTTGCCCAGGTGGCAGGTGATGGCGTTCAAATCGTACTTGTCGCGGCCGATCAGCGCCGCCGCCCTCCTGGCGACATAGCGATGGCTGGTCCCGTGAAAGCCGTACCGCCGTACGCGATGTCGTTCATACAACTCGTAGGGCAGCGCGTACATGTAGGCGACCTTCGGGATGCTCGTATGGAAGGCGGTATCGAAACAGGCCACCTGCGCCGTGCCGGGCAGCTTTCGCATCGCCGCCCGGATACCCACGAGGTTGTGCGGATTGTGCAGGGGCGCCAGCTCTGCGAATCGCTCGATCGAGGCCAGTACACGGTCGTCGATGATCACCGAGCCGGTGAACTCCTCCCCGCCGTGAACCACCCGATGGCCCACGGCCTCGATCTCGGAAAGGTCTGCGACGGCCCCTGCCCCGGGCTGAACGAGCACCCTGAGGATCAGCTCCATAGCGGCTTCATGATTCGGGACCGCCTCCTCCAAGGTGGTCGAATCGTCGCCGCAGGAGTGCACGAGTCTCGACGTCGGCTCTCCAATCCGTTCGACAAGCCCCTTGGCCAGCACCGCCGCGCCAGGCATGTCGTACAGTTGGTACTTGATCGAGGAGCTTCCGGCGTTGATCACAAGCACTTTCATCACAGAACTCTTAGCCCTGCCTTCCTTCGCCCGGACCGGGCTCTTTGACCTGGGCCAGCGTGATGATCGCCGTGGTGACGATGTCCTCAACGGACGCCCCCCTCGACAGGTCGGCCAGGGGCTTGGCGAACCCCTGGAGGAACGGCCCGATCGCCCGTGCACCGGCCATGTACTGCGTCAGCTTGTAGGCGATGTTGCCGGCGTCGAGGTCGGGGAAGATCAGGACATTCGCGCGGCCGGCCACCTCGCTGGCGTCCTTGACCTTTTTCTGGGCCACGCGGGGCACGACCGCCGCATCGGCCTGAAGCTCGCCGTCGACCGCCAGGTCGGGCCGGCGCGAACGAACGATTTGAAGGGCTTGGCGGACCTTTTCAGCGCTCGGCCCGTCGGCGCTACCCCGAGTCGAATAGGAAAGCAGGGCCACGCGGGGTGGCTCGGTCAACAGACCCGAGGCGCTCTGCGCCGAGGCCAGAGCGATATCGGCCAGTTGGTCCGCCGACGGGTCAATGTTGACCGCGCAGTCGGCGAAGATGAGCGCCTTGTCGCGTTCATCACCGAACCGCGGCACAATCATGAGGAAGTAACTCGACACTGTTTCGATGCCCGCGGCAAATCCCACGGTCAGCGCCCCGGCCTGAATGACCGTCGCCGTAGCTGTCGCAGCGCCGGCCACCATGGCGTGCGCGTCCGCACTGGCGACCATCATTCCGCCGTGAAAGAGGGCCTTGGCGACCATCCGCCGGGCAATCCCGGGGGAAACGTTGTCCCGGCCCTGCATGTATCGGACAACATACGCATCCAGGTGTGGGCTGTCCTTCGGATCGACTGTCTCGATGCCGTCCAGGGATACTCCTGCTTCTGTCGAAGCCGCTTCGATCTGCTCGCGCGTCCCGAGGACGACCGGCTCAGCGATGCTTCGCCGGCGGATCTCCCGGGCGGCAAGCACGATGCGGGCGTCTCGTCCCTCGGGCAGTACCACGCGCAGCCCACGTCCGACCACCTTCGAAGTGAAGGCGTCGATGATGTCCAGCCTCTTGCCGCTGGAATTCAACTCAACCATGGGCATTCTCCCATAGATGACGTATCCCAATGTACGTTTAGGACCCGATCGCCACACGATAGCAGCGCCCTGCTGGCGCGCCAAGGAAGAAGCGCTCCGCGCCTCCAACACAGCGCAAAGACATCGTCATCCCAGCAGGTTGACGCTGGGATCACTCGGTTTCCTTCAGTGCCGCCTGACAGAGCTCCCGTGACGCGTTCTGTTCGCGGGAACCGGCCGGGCCGACCGCGCCCAGCTTCCAGGCGGATCGGGCCTGCTCCAAGCGTCCAAGCGATTGAAGGGTTTTTCCTCGCCAGTATTGGGCTGTCGCCTCTTGCGGCTTGTTCGACCGTCCGACCCCGATGTTGTCGGGATAGGTCAGCGCCGCCTCGAAATCCTGCAATGCCCCCGCAAAGTTGCCCTCGTCGAAGCGTATCCGGCCACGCTCCATGTGGGCCTTATGGAACAGATCCCACGTAATCGTCTGTCCCTCCCAGTTGACAAAGTAAGGCGTCGATTCAAGCAGATTGATCGCCTGGCCATACTGCCGCTCGTCGCAGTAGAGCTGGGCCAGCAGGACAATGATCTCCGCCCGCTTGAGTGGGTCACCCGGCGTCGATTCCAGCAGTTCGATCGCATCGGGACGCCTGCCCTGCTCCAGAAGAACCTCCGCAAGGTCGCGATAGAGCGTCTGATCCTTCGGCCGGGCGGCAATAGCCTTGCGATACGCCTGCTCGGCCTTGGCCAAATCTTGTTCCTGCGCCCAGGCGTAAAGCCCGAGATTGCGATGGGCGACGCTGAGCGACGCATCGAGATCGACGGCCTTCTGCCAGTGTGCCGGCGCCTCTGCGACGCGGCCCAAGTGGGCGTAGAGGTTGCCGAGATGCAGATGGGCATGCGCATCGTCCGGGTTCTCGCGCACCGCGTATTGCAGAACCTCCAAAGCTTCAGGACGAGATGGGAACACGTAATCCCGGTACATCCGGGATGCCTGTTTCAGCCATCCTCCCGCGGGCTCGGCGTCGCCGGCCAGTGATGCATAGTGGGCCAGGTAGTACAGAGGCAGAGGGCTGCGTTGCGGCTCCGGCACGGCCTCCACGCAGACGGCATCCAGCAATCGCGCCGCTTCCTGCACCAGGCCGGCCTCGGCAAATGCGAGACTCATCTCGATCATCTCGAAGTCGTCTTCGCCAACGAACTCACGAGCCTCCTCTACAAAACGCCCCATCTCCTTGTCGCCCCGCAACGACAGAACCGCGCGAGGCACGAGGTCCGTTGGGAACCGGGAGGACATCTCTTGGGCCTCCTCGAATGCGGCGTGCTCTTCGCCGTTCGCACACAGGGCCAGCAACCAATGGTCCCTGGCTTTGGCGTCGTTCGGATTGAGCTTCACGGCCTTTTCGAAAGCCTCGACCGCCGCCGGCTTCTGGCCCAATGCCGCATGGGCGCGGCCTGCGAGGTCGAAGGCCGACGAAGCGGTCACTGCATACCGTGCCGCCTGGCGGGCGCAGCGAAGGGCCTGCGTTGCCTCATCGAGCCTCAGGTGGGCCACACCCAGGAAGTACCAGGCCGACCCATCGTCGGGGTCTCGTTCGAGGGCTTTTTCCAGACGAGCGATCGCCTCACTGTAGAGGCCCGCTTCCACATCTAACACGGCCATTCCGACCAAGGCAGGCGAACAGCCCGCGTCGTCGGCCAGCGCCTTCTCGTAGTACTCGCGGGCCTTCTTGCGATTGGTCGCCAGATCGAACTTGCGTCCCTTGAGCAGCTTCTCCTGCGATGTCAGCTCCGCATCGGTCTTGTCCATAACCCTCGTGCGTGGCGGAGGCGTCACCTCGGGGATCGGCAAAGGCGTCGCAAAATGAGCCAGGGCATCGCCCTGCCGCGTCCTGATCGTCACCTCGGCTGCCCCCTGCGGCGAGGGCGATACGACGACGGAACAAGGCTTCTCGGGTGAGAGGTCCAGCCGCTTCGCCAAAAGGTCCGTACCGTTCTGAGAGACGACACAGGTCGCGTTGGGGAACCTGGCCGTCGCGATCATATTCAGACGCAACTGGCCATCCTCGCGGCGCGTCTGGATCGCGATGTCTTTCGTGGCAAATTCGAAGCCATCCCCCAGTCCGTGAACGGGATACCACCACTCCCGCCAAGCGACCTGCTGTCGAGGCAGCAGCATGCCGTAGTCGGACTGCGTCGGCAACGGCCCACTCTGGACCTCGATGTAGGGACCGTCGTCGTCGGTCAGGTTCTTCTGGCTGACCAACCCGAAATCCCACGTCCCCCAGGTCCAGGCCTTCTTGCCGCTCAGCTCGTAGTGATTGGCCACCTGTACAACACCGCGATCGTCATCGACGTCATAGGCTCCGAAGAAGTCGAAGATGCAGTCCACTGAGAAGATCGAAGCCCAAGTCTCGTAATTCTTCAGCCAGGAGAGGTCTTTGCCCTCATGGACCGGCCAGTTGAAGAAGTCGACCCCGTAGTGGTCCGTCCCGAGCGTCATTGGATAGATGAACCGCGTTCCGCTCTTGGCGGGAAAAGCGGTGCAGTTCCAAAAGTAGTACGGATTGACTGCGTCGACCGGGTTGAAGATGCGAATCTGCTCGTCGAGGTAAGCCCGGCCGGGATGCAGCGTCACACGCACGGTCCAGCGGGTCCGCAGAGTCTTTTCCAGATTGCTCACTTCGAGATAGGCTGAGCCGTCCCCGTTCGTCCCCACCAGCGCATCGACGGGCGAGAGGATCGTGACCGTGTGCACCTGAGGGCCGGCGTTCCACTCGACGCCCCCGCTGATGAAGGCGCCGCGCATGGCGATCATGCTGGGCTTGATCACGTTGTTGAGGTGGAACGTCTCGGCACCTGTGGTCTTGTCGAGCACCGAGTGCAGCCGGCCGCCCAGCTCGGGCAGACACGTCACCTTCAGATACTCGTTTTCGAGGAACAGCGCCCGGTAGGTCCGATCCTCTTTCGTGCGATAGAGGTGGTCCTGCATGGTATAGGGGTAGACGATCGCGCCTTTGACCGTGGTGGACAGCTTGATCCGGTCCTCCAGTGCCCAGAATTTCGGGTTGATGTCCTCGGACCACCCATACGTCGGGATCGTGATCGTGCCCTGCCAAGCCTTCGTCTTCGCCTGGGTCCGGGCGCAGATCAACAACGCCAATGCCGCGCACGAGATGATCGTCAGGGAATTGCTTCGGAGCACTTTTGCTTTCATGGCCTCGCCTTTCACTCCACGTGCAGTCCTGTCTTTCCGTCCGACCCTGTTCGGCCCTCCTCCCAACGGCCTTGCGAAAGGCATGCTACCCGAATTCCCCCACGATGCAACGGTTTTTGCTGGTCAAGATGCCCGCAGCGCAACAGCAGGCTGGCATGGGAGGCAATGACGAAGCTGCGCGGACACATGAATCCGCTTGATGCACAGAGAGAAATGCCTGGTGCCAACGCCCCGGACGAGCAAACAAGCACCGATTGTCCCCAGCGGGATTCGAACCCACAACCTTTGGCTCCGGAGGCCAACGCTCTATCCAATTGAGCTACGGGGACAAGAACCTATCTATTTGTCATCTTACCGCCAGTTCAGAACAAGTCAAGACGGTAACTGTCTTTAGTTTTCGACGTTGCGCCGATGACCCGCCACGGCACTAAATGGATAGAGAGCATCGGCAGGCACTCTTTTGGGCAGAAGACGACTCTCGGATATGCTATAATGGGTACAGATTGGAAAGGATCGTTCCGTGAAGAGGCCAAATCTGACAGCAATCCGACAGGCACTCCCAGCAGTTCTCGTCGTTCTGTTGACGCTGACATCCGCTGTCCAGGCCGCAACCGAAGGCTGGCAACGCCGGGACGTCGATTGGCAGGCCGGCGGTGGCAGACGGATCAAGGGCATTCAGTATCCGAAGGATCGTCCTGTGCCCCTGCGATCCGAAGAGCAAGGCGCCGCCAAGCGTTCAGCCAGCCAGGGGGTCAGCCTCTATTCCACCCCCTCCAGGGCCGCCACCGCCCTGCTGGCGAACGAGATGCTGGTCGAGTCGCCTCCCGTCGATGGTTTCATACCCTGGATTGCCGTTTCCATCACCACGCGGCGCCAGGCCGAACTGGAACTGGAGGCCGATGTGGAGACGTCGGTCAGGGGAAGCTACCCCGCCGGCGTGAATCCACGGACCGACTATGTTATCGGGCTTTTCGACACGGGAGCCAGCGCTCATGTGATGGGCTATGCCGATGGCATGCGAACCCGCATCTATCCGGGCCTGATCACGGCCAGTGAAACCGTGGTCAGCGGTGTGACCGGATCGGTGGTTGCCTCCGTCACGCAGCCCCTGGGTGTCTTCATCGACGGACTGGCGGCGATCGACCCTGAGACGCTCACACTCGATTCCTCCAATATGATGGGGGAGAGCAACGTGGCGATTATGGTCGGGCAGAACCCGGGGACCTTCCCCGACCTGCCCACTGCCATCGGCACGCCCATGAGCGTCTACTACACCACGGTGATCCGCAACGACCAGACGTTGACGGTCGAGCGCGACGGTGAGACGTTCACGGCGCCGGACATCCGTCTGTACGAAGCCGACGATGCGCAAGCCCCGCACTTCTCGAACGTGATCCCGCTGGAACTGCGTCCGCTCGGCGGGATCAGCGTGCAGTACATCCCCACTCTCGACCTGGGTCTTGGCGACATCGATATCGATGATATCCTGGGTGGTGGCGGCTTCGCGTCGGACTTCCCGCCGGCCAGCCCCTCGGTGATCATCGGAAACTCATCTCAGAGCCTCTTCTTCGTCCATAGTGTCGATCTGTACGACGGCGAGAAAAATGCACTCGACAAAGACCGCTTCATGCTCGATACCGGCGCCCAGGTTACGGTGGTCGGGTCTCGCATGGCCGCCCGCCTCCAGCTCGACCCGGCGGCCCCGGAGTTCGAGGTCGAGATTGAAGGCGTCACCGGGGAAATCTCCATGATGCCCGGCTACTACATCGACGCCATCGACATCCCCGCACTGGGCCAGTGGTTCCAGGCCCGCCAGGTGCCCGTGGTCCTGCTGGATGTCTCTTCCCCCGAAGGCGGGACGCTGGACGGCATCATCGGCATGAACCTGTTCGTGGACTTCAACCTGATCGTACGAGGGGGAGGTCTGTTCCTCGATGAGGACCCGGCTCTGGAACTGGAGCGCATCGAGCCGAACACGGTAACAGACGCGAACGCCGTCGAGTGACCGCACGAGAATCCGGTTCGGGCTACGATTCGGACGGCACGGCTCCCGTGAGGTCAGTGCCCTTTTGACATGTCGTGTCCTCGAAGATATCATGCCGACGTCAATACTAGGCGTATCCCCGGTTCAGGACCGATATGAGATTCATCGTTGATTTGGTCTATCTGTTTGCGGGACTGCTGTTCAGTCCTGTCGTCCTCTACAGACGGCTCCGGCACAACCGGTACCGCCAGGGCTGGGCCCAGCGTTTCGGCAACGTCAGCCGCAAATCCCCTGAAAAACGATGCCTCTGGCTGCACGCGGTCAGTGTGGGTGAGGTCAATGCCGCCAAGACTCTCGTAACCGAGTTCGAGAAACGTTTCCCTGACTTCGAGATCGTAATCAGCACCACAACGGACACCGGATTCGCCCGGGCCGGCTCCCTTTTCGGGGCCCGGTGGACGGTCTTCTACTTTCCTTTCGATTTCTCGCCGGTCATGCGCAAGGCCTTCCGCCAGCTCGATCCGGCCCTCTGCCTGCTGATGGAGCTCGAGGCCTGGCCTAACTTCATCGATGTCGCGCATCGCCACTCGGTTCCGGTCGTCGTGGTCAACGGACGGATCAGCGACAGGAGCTTCGTTCGGTACCGCCGATTCAGACGGCTGGTCCGCGGGTTCTTCGCCAAGATCGACCTCGTGCTGGCCCAGACACAGGAGTATGCCAACCGGTTTCGCGCGTTGGGCTGCCCTGCCGAGCGGGTCGTGGTGACCAGCTCGCTCAAATACGACACCGCTCAGGTGACCGACCGGGTCGAAGGCGCCGACAGTCTGGGCAGCCAATTGAACCTGTCGAACGCCCGGCTGTGGGTCGCCGGCGGAACGGGCGACGACGAGGAGAAGATCATTCTCGACGTGTATCAGTGGCTGAAGGAAGACCCATCGTTTGCCGACCTGCGTCTGGCGGTAGTGCCACGCAAGCCTGAGCGGTTCGACGAGGTGGCGCAGTTGATCGAGCAGATGGGACTGCCTCTGGTCCGCTACAGCCATATCAAAAGCACACCAGGCGGTGGCGTCTGCGACAACAACGCGGTGATCCTGGGCGATACGATGGGCGACCTGCGGAAGTTCTATTCCCTGGCCACGGTCGTCTTCGTCGGCCGTACGCTGGTTCCCATGGGCGGCTCGGATATGATGGAGGCCGCAGCCCTCGGCAAGTGCACGATCTTTGGCCCGCACACCTTCAACTTCCGCCAGACGGTGGAGGCGCTTCTGGCCGACCAGGGCGCCATCGAGGTCGTCGATGCCGATGATTTGCGTGTCGTGCTGACGAGGTGTCTCGCCGAGCCTGCCTACGCCGAGACAATCGCCCGACGAGGCCGCCAAGTCATCCGGAAGAACCAGGGCGCGACCGCCAGGACCCTCGACCACATTGCCCGCCTGCTGCAGCGTGACCACGCGTAGATTCCGGCAGCAATGCAAGCCGAGTGCACGACTCGAAGGACAGCCTACTTCAACGCGGCAGCCAAAGCCGCGATGAAGGCGGGAGCGGTGCCGCAGCAGCCGCCGAGGACATGCACACCGGCCTCCTGGATCCGCTTCGCCGCCGCAGCGAACTCCTCCGGCGTCACCCGGTAGACCGCCTGCGCGTCCACGAGTTCGGGCTTGCCCGCGTTCGGCTCGGCAAACACGGCCACCCCGATCCCCGTCGAACGGGCGGCAGAGACATATTTGTGAGCCAATGTGACGTACTCGTCCAGGGTGGCGGTCCCGCAGTTGAACCCCACCGCGTCAACGCCCGAGGCGATCATCTTCGTCACCGCCGTCGGAACATCGACCCCCATCATGGTTCGATAATCCGATCCCGCCTTGTCGAACGACATCGAGGCAAACACCGGCAGGCCGCTTTCCAGTGATTCCACCGCCTTGATGGCCACCTCCAATTCGTCCAGCGCGGTCATCGTCTCAATGATAAACCCGTCCACACCACCATCGAGAAGCCCTCTGGCCTGATCGGCGAACGCTGCCCGCACATCGCAGGCCTTGAGCTGACCGAGCGGTTCGAGGAAATCACCCGTGGGTCCAATGTCGCCCAACACATATCGCTCCCCGCCGGCGACCTGCCGCGCCAGTTCGGCGCCGGCCCGGCTGATCGCATACGCCTTCTCGGCGTGGCCATGCCGGGTAAGGGCATAGCGGTTGGCCCCAAAGGTGTTCGTGATGATCGCGTCGCTGCCGGCCTGGAGATATGCCCGGTGAATGTCCGCGACGATCTCGGGCGATTCGATGTTGATCGCATCGTTGCACACGCCGGGCGCGATCCCTCCGGCGAAGAGTTGTGTCCCCATGGCGCCGTCGAGGAGGAACACGCCGTTGCGAATTGCCTTTCTCAGATCGATTCGAGTCATGTGCTTCGTCCGTCTGTCACGCGTTCTGTCGAAATTACTGCCGCTCGGACACCCAGTCCCCGTCTCGATATCGGTACACCTGCTCGAACTTCTCCATCTCCTTCGGGTCGCGGGTGAAGACCTGCCGCCGTGCCTGTTCGCTGAGCTCCTTGGCCTTGATCGAGCTGAGTTTGATGTCGATCGTGTCTTCCCGTCCGTCGGGGGCTGTCGCCTTGACGAGGATGTCCGTGGGCACGTGAAAACCCTCGGCCAGCGGCTTGTAGCCGCCCAACTGAGCCACCGCAATGATCTGACCGTCGGCGCCGAAGTATTCGATTTTCCGCACGAGGTAGTCACACGTGTAGATGTAGACTCGCTTGAGGATGCGGTCGGCGTCACCGTGCTGGATCAGCACGTCGTATTCCGCCTCGTTCGTCAGGGACCAAGCATTCGCATCGGCACCGTCGTCGTGTTGCACGATCCCGAACGCTTCGAGCACAACCTGAGGACTGACCATGAGCCCTTCGACGTTCTGTGCTTCGTTCCAAGCACCCCAATAGTAGGCGCTCATCTCCTTGGGACGCAGGGCCAGCCAGAAAGCCTCCGCATTGGAGCCAATGACCACCGCCTTGGGATCGACCGCGATGCTGCCCTGCATGTACACCTCGGAGGGTGGATTGAACCACAGCAGGATGGGCAGGTTGTGCCGCTTCACACCCTCGTCGTCCGGGACGTAGTAGGCCAGGCGGCACTGGCCGCTGGCGCGGAACGCCAGCGCCTGCTCGACGCGCGAGCTGACCGCCGAGAGGGCCTCCTGAACGCTGGCCTTGCCCGGACAGGCCGGCAATCGCGCCGGACCCTGCACGGCGCAGCCGGCCGCAAACGCCGCCAGCAATACGCTTAGCCAGCGGCACACCTTGGGTATCCGTCCCAATTTCGCCTCCTATAGATCCGCCTGAAGAATCTGTCCGATCTGCGAGGTCAGCAGCTCGATCTGCTCCTCGTTGAGGTGCGGATTAACCACTTCGACCAAGTCCTTCTCCCCTACGACGCGCAGCGACCAGACTTCTCTGGTCCCGTCCATCTTCGTCGCATCGTACTTGAGCCGGCGTTTCCGCATGAGCACCAGCGCCAGCACGAACCGGAAGTTGACCTTTTCCGGGTCCGTCTCGTTGGCCAGCCGGTCGAAAAAAGCCATCAGCATCTCGTCACTGACGAAAAGCTCCTTCTTCTCATCGGGGTCCGCCAGCCGGCTCTTCCAGAAGCAGAACGCGCCGGGCTTTTCCCTCTCCCAGTATTCCACGCTGTAGTCGCGGCGTTCGAGCCCCTGCTCGGTCTCCACCAGCGCCCCGAAGTACTCCTGCCCCGGCTCGATCGCCTGGCCCGTGCCGCAACACTGCCCCAAGGGCTTGTTGATCGTCCAATCCGCCATACGCCTCGGTTCTTATGCCTCCAATCCACTCGATGCTTAAGGACACACAGTCGCCTCATCCTGCGATTGCGGTTCGCGGGCAAGCATACCAGAGGCGCGCCCATCGGGCAAGAACTTACGCGGTGCAGTGCCGAATCAATTCTCTGGCAGTGGCGGTGCGTTGGGTTGGCCGGGGGTGGGCTGGCTCAGAGCCGCGAGAACGTAGGACCCGGCGCTATCGACGAACCGACCGAACGAAACCCCGTTCTGCGCCGGCCCGAACGACGCCTGCTCGCTGTAGCCGGTCAGAACGCCGCCGGAACCGGAATGCAGGTAAACCGTCTCGCCGCTGCGGCTCAGCCCGAACGGCACGTGGCAGCCGGGGTCATCCTCGTTGCCGAAATGCTCATCCTCCAGAAGCACCAGGTAGCCGCCGGGACCGATGATAGTGCCCTCGGCGATTTCGTACCGGGTCAGCTCATCGGCGTCGTCGCTGAGGAACCAGCCCCCGACGTTGATCGCCTCATCCGTTGTGTTGTGCAGCTCGATCCAGTCGCCAAGACCACCGGCGGCGTCGGGCATCACCTCATTGATGACGATCGCACCCAACTCGACGACCTCGCCGGAGTCATTGAAGCCGGGAGAGCCTCCTTCGTGGGCGCTGGGACGCCAGGCACTCTTCTCCTCCAGGGCGTTCGGATCGACGGCAGCCGGGTTTCTAACCGTCAGAGAGAAGCCCATCCCATCGGTGACATCGTACCAGCCGTCGGAGTAGCTGAACTTGTGAATCGTCCGGCCGGCAGCGTCCTGAAGCTCGATGCGTTCTCCCGCATTGTCGAGTTTGCCTGCGTATTGCCCGGCGATGGGCAAGCCCCCTCCGTACACCGCCTCGAAAGCGGTACGGTCCTCCACGACCAGCACGTAGCTCCCTGGCGTCAGAGTCACGTCGCCGAAGGTAAAGTCCACCCCTCGGGTCAACTTGGCCAGACGCAGGTTGATCGTTGCGGCGCCGACGTTCACCAACTCGATGTACTCGGTGTTGGGATCGGCCGGATGATACATGATCTCGCTGATGCGCAGGCTCTCGGCCACCGGCCCGACGGCAAACGTCGTCTCGTTCAGCGCGCTCCACTGGCCGGCCAGCGTTCGCGCCTTGATGTGCGTGCTGCCGCTCAGCAGGATCGGTTCGGTGTATTCGATCGCATCGGGCGAGATCGTCCCCTGACTGATTTCGCCCGCGATCATCTCGGCACTGATCAGGAAATCGGAGCTGCTGGTCGAGAGGTTCAGACCGTGGATGGCCAGCAGGTTCGCCCCCTGGCGCAGAAGACCTGCGTGGGTGGAAATGTCGACGCTGGCCAGGGTAATCGCCGCGTCATCGGAGTTGGACGTGCTGGCTATCGAGTTCCACGCCGGCTCGCCCGTGAAGTTGCGCCGGGCCACCTCCGCACCGTTGAGGTAGGCGATGAACCCGTCGTCGTAGCGAATCCGCAGGATCACGTTGGAGTATTCCGCGTCGCCCACCGTGAAGGGAATGCGGATATAGCAGGACCCATTCTTGTTGTACATCTCCGATTGGACGTCGATGTCGAAGTAGTTGGGGTAGCTGCCTCCGGCTGTCTCGAAGCCGACGCCTCCGGTCCCGGCCGTCCAACTCGAATCGTCGAAGTAATCGGTGAACCAGACGTTGGCCTCGCCAACCTGGAGCCCGCCATGGGTAATATCACCGACGAGCCGGAAATGGGTCTCACTGAACGTGTTGCGCGAACCCGGCGCCGCGAACAGCTCCAGTTCGGACCCGCCGCCACGCTCGTAAAAGACCAAGCGCAGATCGTACTGGCCCGCCTGGGTGACGTTGAACACTTCCAGCGTATCGCCAGGGCTGCGCGGGCTGGCATAGGACATCGTATAGGTCCGGTTCCCACGCGTCAGCGTCATGCCGAAGCCGTCGTCGCTGTTGACGCCGAACGTCCACTGTCCCGTGGACGGGATCAGAACCTTGCCTGTGACCAGGATAACGAAGTCCTCCACGTCCACGTTCATCTGCGTACCGGGAAACGGGCGGTTGTTGTCGAAATGGCCTTCACTACCCGTATTGAAGTAGTTGATCACCATCGCTTGTTCCGTAGCGGTGGCAACACGCTGGCGGGCATTCGAGACCACCTGCTCAGCCGCCGTCAGGTTGTCGACCGTGCCGCTGGCCTTGTAGTAGGTGACAGTGAACGCCGCCGGAGCATTTCCCAGTTGATTGCCTCCATTGGCTTCGCTCGGAACAAGCACACGCTTCGGAGCGTCTTCGGTCAGTAGTGTCACGAGGGTGTCGGATGCCGAGGCTCCCGCCGGCAGGCGCGGATCGCTGCCGTCGGTCGTGTAATAGACCTTCCCTTCGGCCGCGTGCATCCACAGGAACTGATTGAGCGCCACATACCCTCCCTGCTGCGGGTTCGCTCCAATCCCGAACGTGGGTGGGTCGACCGTAGGATACAGCCCTGCGTTCCGCAACTGGTCCAGAACGATCTGCGGACGTTGCGGCATGTACGCATTCAGAATGTTGTCACGTGTCGACTGCCAATGGGCCAGCGTGTACGGGGTACTACTGGACTGGTCACCCCACCGGGCCGACTCGGCGATGATGGCCAGTTCGACCTCGTCGGCCAATTGCTTGTACCGCGCATAGGAAGCCTCGCTGGTCAGCGATCCGCCGTGGAACATGTGCTTGTACGCGTGGTCGCCGAACAACAGGCGGAATTCCCGATTGTCTCGCAAGGCCGCGTAAGGTTGGGCCGCGCCGTCGCTGACGCCCGTAACATTGGCGTTGAGGCTGGACCAGATCACGATCGCGCCTTCCGCATCCCAGTTGAAAAACTTGAACCCCGTGGCGTTCGGGGGCTTCCGGCAGGCCGCATAGTAGTTGTGCCCGGGCCAGTCTCCCGTCCCACCCCAGAAATTGCAGAACATGTAGTCGATGTAGTTGTCTATGTCGAGCAGGTCGTCGTAGGCGGGGTTGTCGGTGCCGTCCGGGTTGTTGCCCTGAATCCGTTGGTAGGATGCGGTGTCGGTCAGTCCCGATCTCGCCTGGCTTAGCATGGCGTTCCACGTGGCGGTCGTGCTGTCGCCGCGTGCCTCGCCTCGGTTCAGCGCGTCCCACTCTTCTTTTTCTCCTCCGAAGTAGGCGGCACAGAACGACTCGACCGGCCGTTCGGTGAGATTGTAGAGTCCCCAGTAAAGCCCGTTGAGGTACAGGTGGACGAAGGTCCCATGCGGGGACGGATGGCCCATTGCCAGTTGCGTCTGCCGCATGTACTCGTCGATGATGTACTGGGTGCTCTGCCGACCCCAGTCGTTCCAGCCGTCGTTGGCGCCGCCTCGCAGAACAATCATATCGAAACTTCTGGCGGCGTCCTGACCTTTGAACAGATCGAAATCGAGCTTGGGCGAGCCATACTGCCGCTTGAACAGAATGCGGAACGACTTTTTTCGCGTCAAATTAAAGCCCCGAAAGGCACCGCCGTATATCCGGAAACCCGCGTCAACCTGAAAGCCCGTCGTGCCGTCCGTATTGATCCATTCGACCGACATCGGGCGTTCCCAGGCGGTGCCCTCCCCCCAGGGGTTCGAGTAGATGCCGCTCGCACCGAACAGGTTGTCCGTCGTGGTCACGATGGAGAGCGTCGGGAGCGTCAGCAGCGACGCCCGGGCCAGATTGCGGTAGGCCGGCGCACTAACCACGTCGGGGTCCATCTCGTAATCGGCCACCGTCCCATTCCAGGTCGACGGGAACCCCGCCGGGTTCTTGGGCTGATGGAGAATCTCGTTGAGAAACAGGTAGCTGTGAGTCTGGATGTCGCTGGCCGTCCAGCCGGCCCGGAAGGCCCCCGCCCGCAGACACGCGGTACCGCTGATGGTGATCGGGCCTGTATACGCGATTCCGGTGGACTGCGTCGGCGCGGTGCCATCGGTCGTATAGCGGATGACCGCGCCGGGTGTATCGCAGGTGAGCGTCAGCATGAACGGTCCATCGTACAGCCCTCGGGGCGGATCGAACTGCGGCGGGGCCACCAGATTGACCGCCTCGGCGGTGTTGGGCCGGCCGGGGGTCGCAACGGAGAAGTATTGCGGAACGAGTACGTCGCCGGTGGCCGCCAGTTCCGGGCTGATCAACAGCGTATCGCTGTTCTTGTCGTTGTTGATCGCCGCGATCGCCAGCACGTTTCGCCCATCGCGAAGCAGGTCCTTGTTCGCCGACAGGTCGAACTGGACGCTCTCGACCATCAGCAGATCGGATCGATCGCTGTCGGCCACGGAATCCCATTGCAGCGTCCCGGTGAAGTTGGCGCGGGCCACCTCCGTGCCGTTAAGGAACGCGACGAAACCGTCGTCATATCGCATCCGCAGTTGCAGAGAGTCGAAGGCCGCGGTTTCGTCCGCGTCGAACTCGAACCGGGTCCACAACGTCGTGCTGGCACCGACCATCGCCTCGCGCAACGCGTTGTTCTCGCTGCTACCGAAGGTCACATTGTCGAACAGCGCCGTGCATGGCGTCCCGGCTCCGTGCGACGTGACGCAAAGTCCGAGGTAGACATCCGGTCCCATGACGACCGTCTCGGAGCCTTGCTGCGCCCAACTGACTCCGTCAAGCGAGTAATATCCGCTGATCGTATTGTCCCGTCGAACGACGCGAAGCCACAGCGGCACACCGTGCCCGTTTCCTCCCTTAGTCGTTGAGGTCCCGTTCGTAGCCGCACGGGCCTGGAAGACGACACCGTTGCCATACGTCACCATCACCGCGCCGTAGCGGGCACCCGCCGTGAGCGTCTCGCGAATCATGACGCCCGCCTTGGCCCACTCGTTGGCCGTGATCATCCCGGCGACGTCCACCGTCAACTCGCCGTCGCCGCGCAGCGGAACGTAGACGAACTGAAACCCGTCGCGCGACCCGCCGATGTCGGCGCCGTCGCCCTGCACGACGTGCGTGCCGCCCTGTACGAAGTGAGACCCGGGGTTCGAGACGCTACCGACGTCGCGACTGCTGATCTGTGCCGTGGGCGAGAAGCCCAATCCGCTCTCGCCGGTCGGCCACAAGCTGTCATCGTACGTCACCGCCGTCCACGCATCAGCGGCTTCGGCCGGACCGGGGATATGGTACGACGCCAGAGAACCCGGACTGACAAAGATCCCTCCATGCGGGCCCAGTCCGTAGGAGACGTCGCTGAGCTGCGGCGGATAACTGGGGGCATATTCGTGGGCAACCGTCTCGCCGTCGCTCTGGATCAGGGCGAGGTATTCACCCTCGGCACTGAGTCTGAAGCTCGTGTGCAGTTCCTCGTCCGCCCGGTCCTTCCCGGAGGCGAAGATCAGCAGATAGCCGCCGCGACCGAGGAGCGTGCCGTCGGGGAATTGCCACTTCCGCAGGTCGTCCGCATCGTCGGTCAGATACCATCCGCTCAGGTCCACGTCCTGCCCGGTGGGATTGTGGATCTCGATCCAGTCCGAAGAGTCGCCGTCCTCATCCAGAAGCTCTCCGGCTCCCAGAGGAACCGTGCTGCCGCTGCTGGCCATGAATTCGCTGATCACCGGCCCGTCGAGCTCTGCCGCATGGGCCACGTCCACCAGTCCGCCCCCCCCAAAAACCAGCGCAGCGAGCCATACCACAGCAAACGAAACAGACAGCGATGCTACTCTCATCGAAGACGCCCTCTCTACCTTGATCCGATTCCTGAAACGCAAAAACAGCACCACGATCCGGTCTCCTAGGCCCGGCGTCGTGTGCTGTTCGATTCGATGTCACACACTCACTCTATCGGCTTGTGAACGGCAAGAATCCTGTAATTTGTCCGCGACGAGTGTAGCATGTTTCCATTTTCCGGTCAATGATTATCGGGCGTGACCGCCTCGGCAACACTGCGGATCATTGTCGCAGCGCGACCGGCGGGAGTCTGTGATTGGGGATGGATGATTCCGGATTCGAGTCGGGCACCTATCGAGAATCCGAAATCCGAAGTGCACAATCAGGCCTCGTTCGCCGCGCAGGTCATTGCATCCGGCGGACAGAGATGGTATCCTATGATGGTGGTTGTAGTGATTCGGCTGTACCCGGAACACCCGGTATCGGGCCATCGAGGGGGATATGAATCACCGAAGCAACAGGAGGATGGGTCGCAGGACCTTCATTCAGGCGGCCGGCAGCATGGCCGGAACCTGGCTGGCGGGCCACTGCGGACTGGCCGCACGTCTTCTGATCGTGGACGCGGCAGACACCGAGCATATCTCGCGCGTCGAATGGACCGTCTACGATACCGGCCTGCGCGGCGCCGAAGGCGAATCCGAGAGGCGTTGCGCGGTCCGGATCACCACCACACACGGCGCCCAGGGCTGGGCCGATTCCTCGGCGTACACGGCCCCCGCCGATGATGCAACCATCCATTCCGTCAGCGATGTGCTGCTCGGGCGTCCCCTGTCCGATCACGGCGGCATCTGGCGGCAGTTGTACGAACTGGGTGTGCCCCTGGCGACGCTGGCGGCGGTCGATACGGCCCTGTGGGACCTACGCGGCCGCGTCGAGGGCCAGCCGGTCCACGCTCTGCTTGGAACGATCCGGCCGGTGGTGAAGACGTACCTGAGCACCGGTTTCAATCTCGGAGAGCCGGCCGCCTACGCGCAGTACGCCCTGATGTGCCGAGAGCAAGGCATCCGGGCGATTTGTGTTCAGCCTTATCTGACGTGGGATGACGCGGCCGAGCGAGCCATTGCTTTTCCCGAGAAGGACATGGCCGCCTACCGTGCCGCGCGTGAGGCGGTGGACACTGACTATCCCTGCGTGGCCGACCACGAAGGCGTGTACACCTATGACCAGGCCCTGCGAGTGGGTCGCTTGCTCGACGATCTTAACTACGTCTGGTACGGCTCACCGATGCCCGAGAGCAACGAGTGGATAGATCGGTATGCGGCGCTGGCGAGCGAGCTGCGGACGCCCATCTGTGCCCCGCGGGGCGAGGAAGGCTCCTACGAGTCGCGTCTGTCGTGGATCGACAAGGGTGCGTGCGACATCTGTCGGATCGGCGTGCATCTCGGAGGGCTGACTGCCTGCATACAACTTGCCACCGCGTGCGAAGAGGCAGGCATCGCCATGGACCTGCTCGGCGCCGGCCCGGACGCCTACCCCCATCTCCAGTTGATCGGGGCAACCGAAGAGTCACTCATCCCGTACTTCCACGTGACCTCGCCCGTCCGCGAGAGCCTTGTCATGCCGGGCCGGCTCACGCCCGAGCCCCGGTTCGATGCGGACGGCTACATGCCGGTCCCCCAGACGCCAGGGATGGGCGTCGAACTCGACTGGACCTACATCGCCACCCACCGCCTCGCCTGACCTACCGCGCCAGGCACTGCACTGTTGCTCCGCCCTTCACAATCACCCGAGCGCAATGGAAAGCCCGACACCGTGCTGCTTAACAGACCGCCATTCGTGCGTCTCCCCAGAAACCTCACTGATTCTCCCAGCCACCGAGAGGCGGCACGTCGAGTGGCCAGGCCAGATACAGGTTGCCGCCGGGGCCAAGAGAGCTCTCGGGCAAATCCCCCACCCGTCGGCTCCGCCGGAGCTGGTCCGACACCGTAACCTTTCGGACGTGGCCGTCCAGCATGGAGACGTAGGAGTGGCCCGTGTTCAGGTCGCCCCCACGCGGACGATGGTAGGTCGCAAAGGCATCGCCGACGTCGGTCTGCGGCATCGTTGACGCATAGGGGCGCTGCGGGGAAGTGTCGAAGGTGGTGTACGAAGGCCCGATGTCCAGAGATCCGATCGTTATGGCGCCGGTGACCCTGAACCTGGGCATCTGGGAATCGATGGGATCGCTGGGCTCAATCATGGTGCCATCCTTGGTTCCTCCCCAAGGACCGCTGAGATTGTACGGCGACGGCCATCGTGATTCCTCGTTGACCGTCCAGGAATTCTCCTCGCCGAAGGCAAACACCTCGGCAGGACT
>Ga0068714_10002791_pt1 | contig 21839 bp, 20 predicted proteins | sample MTBNYHSulfiMetaG_FD_62988 | JGI IMG/M metagenome (GOLD analysis project Ga0068714, IMG submission 62988) | Enrichment culture microbial communities from rom New York Harbor, USA that are MTBE-degrading - MTBE-NYH (New York Harbor Sulfidogenic)... | ecosystem: Environmental > Aquatic > Marine >... | reverse complement strand
CCGGCCGCCAGACCATGCTGCTCTTCTTCATGCCCAGGGGGTCGAAGACGTATTTCTGCATGATCGCCTCGAGTTTTTCCCCTTTCAGTTTGCAGACGGCGAGGGACAGGAACTCATATCCGTCCGCAGAATATTTCCATTCCGTCCCGGGTTCGAAGAAAATGGGAAAGACCCGCTCCCTTTCCCCGTGGGGCAGGCCTCCCGAATGGCTGAGGATGTGGCGGGCGGTGATCTTCTCGAACCACTCCCGCTTGAATCCCTCGGCGTCCAGGGAATGTCCCAATCCCCCCTCGATCTCCTCGCGGGTGAAGTACGCATGGACGGGCTTGTCCAGGTCGATGAGCCCCTCGTCCACCAGCTTCATCACGGCGTAGGCAAAGAAGGGCTTGGTCAGCGAGGCGGCTTCGAAAATGGTCTCGTCGGCGACCGGCGCGCCGGTCGTCGCGTTCTTGACGCCGAAGCTCCCGTGCCAGACGACCCGCCCGTCGCGGACCAGGGCGATCTGGAGTCCGGGGATTCCAGCCTTGGACATCAGATCCGGGATGCCGGTTTCCAGATCGGCGCTTACGGCCTCGAGGCTCTCCTTCAACAGGAGCGGAGGGGCTTCAGGGACGGCAGACCCCTCAGACGACGCCGGCGCAAATTGAAGGGCAACAAATCCTATCAGGCCAATAAACAGGGCTTTTTTCATGAAAGGAACTCCTTTTGCCTTAGAGAAATCCCTCGATGATAATACGCTTAAATATTAAAAAAGGATGACTTCGCGGAATATTTTTCTTTCTCGTCCGCGCCCATTCCGCGACGGCCTCCGCCGTGCGTCCTTTCCCTGATGAACGGGGAAGCAGCTTGCGTGTTCCGAGAAAAAGGCGACAACCGGTTATTGAAGCGCGGCCAGGCGCCGCTTGGCGTCCGGCACTTCGGGCAGGTTCGCGTCGGCCTCTTTCCAGAGGTCGAGGAATTTCCGATAGCATTCGATCGCCCTGGCCTTCTGCCCCTGCCGTTCATAAACAAGGCCGAGACGGTAGAAGCTCCGGGCGTAGATGTCGCCGTCGCCCAATCTCCCCGTCGTGGACACCGAGATCTTTTCGTATTCCCGGAGGGCGTTCTCCAGGTCGCCCGACCGTTCGTAAGCTAAAGCCAGGGCATCGATATAGAAGACGCTCTTTTCCAGTGGTCCGTAGTCAAGCGAGTCCACGGCTTGTCTGAGAAGTTCAACGGCCCGGGGAAAGTTCTTCTTCTCCAGCTCGATAAGGCCTTGCAGAAAGCGATAGCGCCTGATCTCGTTCTTCAGAGGGCCGCTGTCGACGAGCGCCTTCAGCCTGTCGGCTGTTTCCTGGGCCGCGGCGAGAGAGCGGAGGGCCAGATGCGCCTGGCCCTCGCACACCAAGCTCTGTCTTTGAAAACTCAGGTGGTCAAGCTCGACGGCGACCTCCAGCGCTTTGCGGCATTCCGTCAGCGCCCGGCCGGGGTCCCCGGAACCCAGATAAGCATAAGCCAAAACATGGAGACCGTTCCATAGCGCGTCCTTGGCCCCGGCTTTTTCGAAGGAAGCGTTAGCCTCCGTAAAAAGGCCAATGTGTTTCTTGTATTTGCCTTCCGTTACATAGAGAGAATTTAAACCGACATACCCCAGGTAGCGTGCTGAAGCTTCTTTCTCCTCCAGGAGCTTGCGGTTTTCCGATTCCGCTTTGGCGAAATCCCCTCGAAGCAAATAGATGTCGCTATAGTATGAATAATTCACGTAATCCGCGGGATCCAGGGTCGTCGCCCGGTCGATCTCCCGGAGCGCTTCGTCCAGCTTGCCCTGGCTATAGTAATTCCAGGCAAGAGATTGGCGTATCTTGGAGCCGTCGGAAACATCGCGGATGCAGGATTCCAGGATATCCTGGGCCCGGTCATACTGATTCTTCGCCTCATAGACCGAGGCGATTCCGTCGTAGAGGGAGACATTCTCATATTTATTCCTCAAGCAGACGTCATAGTATTGGAGGGCCTTGTCCCATTGGTCAAAAGCAAGATGAATCAAACCCAAGGAATAATTGCCGAAGTTGTCGTCCGGATAGAGCTCGACGAGCTTCGAGAACGCCTCGATCGCCCGTGGCCAATCCCTCTCGCGGCCGAACCTGTAGTGATAGGAACCCTCGATCATATACCGTTCCCTGTCCGACAGCCGCCGGCCGAGCTCCATGGCCTTCTTGATGTATCTCTCGCCCTCGGCGTGGAGATAGAGATTGTCATAGGCCGTAGCCAGCGACCGGTAGGCCAAGGCGAATTCGGGGTCGATGGCCAGGGCCTTCTCGAGGAGGGTGATGCTCTTCCGGTATTCCCCCCGGAGATGGTACCTCCGGGCTTCGCTGTAATACCGGAAAGCTTCCGGGGAGGAGGTCGTGATCAGGCCGACGTCCTTGTCCGTGTCTCCGGCGATCTGCTCGGAGGTCAGCTGGAAGTCCTGCTTGAGCCTGTTCTTCAGATCGTCGATCATGGCATGGAAGCTCTCCTGCCCCCGGCCGTTCACCTCCTCCGCGGCGGTGTTCTTCAGGGTGGCCGAGTCCTGGAGGACGGCGTTGATGCGGAAGGAATCTCCGGATTTGGTCAGGATGCCCTGGAGGATGTGGGTGGCCCCGACCTGGGAGGACACGCCCTGCAGGTCCTCGGAGGTGTAGTTCACCGCGTCGAGAAGGCTGAGCTTCTTGAAGACGCTGTAGAGCCTGTCCATGCTGACGACATTGATGTGGCGCGACTGGGACAGGTCGGCGATCAGAAGCTCGGGCAGGGCGCTCCGCCAGATGTCGAGGCTCGCGTCGCCCGTGTTGTTCTTGAAATACAGGATGGCCACGTTGGGCTTGCCCCCGGCCTCGGCGGGGGCGGTCATTTTATGGGACAGGAGGCGGATCCCAAAGATTGCCGCGACAATGAGGGCGACCAGCCCGGCCGCCGGCAGGACGAGCTTCCGCGGCCGGAACTTGACCGTGATCTCGCGCGACGTCGACGGCTTGCCCGGCGGGATGATCCTCTCCGTCGTGGGGATCCCCTTCTCGATCCTCCCCAGGTCGGACAAGACCTCCTCGGCCTTCTGGTAGCGCCGGCCCCGGTCCTTCTCCAGGCAGCGCAGGATGAGCCGGTTGAGGTCCTCCGGGATCTGCGGGTTCAGCTCTCTCGGGTTCCGCGGCGCCTCGGTCTTCTGCTTCACGGCGATGCTCAGAAAAGTCTCTCCTTCGAACGGCAGGCGCCCCGTCGTCATCTCGTAGAGGATGATCCCCAGCGAGTAGATGTCCGAGCGGTTGTCCACCTCCTGGCCCTCGATCTGCTCCGGAGACATGTACTCCGGCGTGCCGATGACCATTCCCGCCCCGGTCATCCCCTTCACCTTCAGCGACCGCGCGATCCCGAAGTCCATGATCCGGACCGAGCCCTCCCGGTCAATCATGATGTTCTGCGGCTTGAGGTCCCGGTGGACCACCCCCAGGCGGTGCGCCTCGGCCAGCCCCTCGCACACCTGCCGCGCCACGAGGGCCACCTTGCCCGCGCTCATCTGCCCCATCATCCGCAGCATGCTCTTCAGGTCCTCGCCCGACACGTACTCCATGGTGATGTAGTGGGTCCCCTCGACCTCCCCCAGGTCGAACATCCGGCAGACGTGGCGATGGCTGATTTTCCGGCTGAGCCGAAGCTCGTTCGAGAACCGCTCGATGGCCGCCTCGTCCGTCGAGATCTCCGGTTTGAGGAGCTTGAGGGCGACCTTCTCCCTGATCTTCTCGTCGATGACCTTGTAGACGCGGCCCATCCCGCCCTTGCCCAGCTCCTCGATCACCTGGTAGCGGCCGGCGAACATCGTCCCCGTCTTCAGCTCCTTCAGCACCGCCGTCTCCGCCGTCCGCGTTCCTCCGCTCTTAGCTTTGGCCGGGGAGGGCTCCAGCGGAGCGCCGCACTGGCCGCAGAACCGCGTCTCGGGCTGATTCTCAAACCGGCAAACGGGGCATTTCATTGTTCCCCCCAGGCTTATCTATGGCTAAAAAATAGTCTTTTTGCCCGTAAGAGTCAATGAGGCTGCCTGTCCAATCCTGGTCGACTTCACCGCCGCAACAAGCTCGTTTTCCCCAATCCCCTCGCGTCTTCTCCAGCCCTGGTCGTGGGCCCCGGTAGTCTCCAGGAGGCGAGATTCGGGATAACCTGTGACCCCGGTGTAAAACGGTGAGGGGGTTGTTGCCCAACTCATGTCGGGAAGATCCAGACCCATCCCTTCGGCATGGAATCGGCTTATTCGCCATTCCAGCGGCGTGTTATACTTATAAATGACGGCATACGGAGGCCAGGCGATGAACCGAAAGGCCATTCCGCATACCCTTTTTTGGCTGGGGGCCATCCTCGTTCTTCTGTGCTTATCCTGCCAAGATCGGGGCTCTCGCTCTGAAATCCCGGCGGCCCCTTTGGAACCCTACGTCGAGGCCGAGCTTTTTCGTTTGGGAGAGGCCTATCGGATCCTCGACCGCTATGGCCAAGAGCTCTGGCCGGGGTGGAGGAATTACACACAAATCCCCGTTAAGGTCAATTTCCCCAACGGGGCGATCCTCTTGGTGACGCCGTCGGGGGGTCAGCCGGGATTTGAACGCGTTGCGGGCCGAACCGTTTTCGGAAAGTCCGTCTATATCAACAGGGAAAATCAGACCTCCGTCAAGGTCCAGCCGCCTCTTTTCGCGCAAAGAGGCCGTGGCGGATCGGTCATTGAGCTGGATATGGCCCAGCCGGATCTTCCTTCGCTTGAAGCGGAGAGATTCGCCGCGCTGGAGGCACAATTGAAGGAGGAATGCCGGCCCGAATCCCCTTTCCATCTCGCTTCGAGTGGGGACTCCGACACGCACATTCTCATGTACATCCACGAACATTTCCACGGCCACCAAAAACGCTTTCCTCAATTCCAAGGAGCCCTCCCCGGGGACGCGCTCCTGCGGCGTTTCCAGGTCACCGCAGAATATGCCGCATGGTCTCACATCGAGGGAATGACCCTGCGCCGGGCTTACCTCGAAGGCCAAGATGCCGCGGCCCTCGATGTTCTCAAGGACTTCGCTGTGGCCCGCGAGATCAAGCGAGCCCATATGCCCCCCGGGACAGCGGCCGCCGAGGCCCGCATCTCGCTCGTCGAAGGAACGCCGAGTTACGTCAGCCTTAAAACCGCCCTGCTACTCAGGGATTTGAGTGCCAGGTCCGGGAGCGAACCCTCCAAAGACCCCTTTTTCTTCAATTACGCCTATGTCGACGGCTACATCGACAATATCATGAGGAAGGGCATGGACTTCGCCGTCTCATGGTCCGAGGACAAACAGGGGAAGCACTATCTCTACGGCGCTTATCAGTGCTTCCTTCTCGATCGTTTCGCGCCGGGCTGGAAGCGAGGCTTCTTCGAGAAGGAGAGAACCCTCGACTCGGCCATGGCCGACCTCCTCAAGATCTCGGATAGGGAAAGAGAGGAGATTCGGCGAAGGCTGCCGGCCCGCTACGGCTACGACAAGATCTTTGCCTTTCATGAGAACGCCCTGAAGACAAAGAAAAATCCCTGAGGTCACTCGGACCCATGGGTATGGCGTTCAAGCGATCGATATTATTTCTTTTTATTCCTTGTCTTCCCCCTCGAATTTCTTTCGCCGCTTGAACGTATTCAATCCAAAACGGAGGAAATGGAAGCGGACAACCGCCTCAGAGCTTACGCGCCAGGCCGGCGGCCCAGGCGCGGATCTTCTCCCAGTCCCGCACGTCGCTGGCCGGCATCCGGTGAAGGGGGCTGGCCGGTATGGTCACGAGCAGCTTGTACGGAAAGCGCAGCATAGCGGGGTCGTACTTGCCGCCGAACAACTCGGACGCGACCGGCTTGAGCCAGGGATACTTGGCCAGCACCTTGTCGAGCTGGGCCCGCACGTCCGCCCAATCCTTCTCGTCTTTTTTGAGCGGGCCGAGAGTGAACAGCGCGACCGGCAGCTTGGCGAGGGCCTCCCGGTGCCGGGCGAGAAAGCTCCGCGCGTCCTTGTGCCAGCGGCCGATGAAAAGGGGCGCCCCCAGCACGACGGCGCGATACGGATCGAGCGATCGCACTTTCCGCAGCGGCTGAAGATCGACCTCCAGACCGTTTTCGCTCAGGATCGCCGCGACGGCCTCGGCGACTTCCCGCGTCGAGCCGTAGCGGCTCGCGTATCCTACGAGGATCGATTCCGGCATGTTTTTCTCCTTTCTTCTCGCAAATATCGTTTTTTCGGGCGGTAAGTCGACGACGTGTTCGCCGATATTTTCCCATAAAAACCGCGCAGAATGAAACAGGCAAAACGGATTGACACGGTCGCCGTTCGGAGGTATCTTGAATTCAAAGACTTCCTTAATGCCGCCTCCGCAGCGGCTCGAAGAAGGGAGCGAATGGGGAGGAAAAACGCATGAACAAAATGAAATGGGCGGTTTGTCTGGGATTGTGCCTGGGCGTGGGCGTGCTGGGGTTTTCTCCGGCCTGGGCGGGGGGGAAAATAAAGTTCTATCTCGGGGCCGAGGGCGTCTATTCCTTCAGCAGCCTGACGGCCGGAGGCTTCAACAGCCAGGGATTGTTCAACAACAAAGGAACCGACTCCGACAACGTCTTCCGGGGCGGAGCCCATCTCGGCCTGGAAGTTGGCGGAGTCTTCAGCCTCGATTTCGGCTTTCACCACCGAGGCGGTCTGGCCTATACGACCGACAGCTATGTGGACACTTTTGAGCATTACTATTATGAGACGGACTTCGACGCCTACGCGCTCATGTTCTCCGTCTTTGTCAGCCCGTTCCCGGATTACGCCATATCACCTTACATCGGAGCGGGGATCGGGGCCGCGATGACCAAAATGGCGACCGACGACACCGTCGTCGACGGGAGCATCGACCAAACGAACCTGGCCTGGCAGCTCGAGGCCGGCCTCGAGCTTCAGCCCACGGACAATTTCGGCCTGAAGGTCGGCTACCGATACCTCAACATGGGCACCGACGACGCGCCCCTGGAGGCGGGCGGCTGGGACGCCGGCAATTTCACGGGCGCCGTCAAGGCCCACGAAATCGTGGCGGGTTTTCGGATCAAGTTCTGATCCCGCATCCAAACATAAGGTCAAGCCCCTCCTCTGCCTGGGAATCGACTTCTGCATCACGATTTGCTCAGACACCCTATTGATTCTCTCTGCGGACGGCCGGCTGCCGGCCGTTTGTCCGGGGGGACGTCTTTCCGAATCCCCGGCCGTTTCGCAACGTCCGGGATGTCGGGGAGGCGAACTTCAAGAAGGCCGGCATCCAAAGACCTTGATTTCGTTCGTCCCCGGTAATACGTTAAGAGTCGGCCGTTATTTCATCCGCAAGGAGAAACCGCCCATGAAGCCAACAAAAATCCTCCTGGCCGTCTTCTTTATTCCGGCCTTATCGGTCATGAGCCCGGGAGCCGAGGACAACTGCTCGAGCTTTCTGGTCACGAAGGGCGCCTCGAAGGACGGCTCGGTCATGATCACCTACACCTGCGACGGGGAGTTCCTGCCCCGCCTCGAGCGTGTTCCCGCCGCCGATCACGAACCCGGGACCGCGATCCCCATCCGGGGGCGGGACGGCGCGGTCAGGGGCCAGGTCAAGCAGGTCCCCCACACCTACGCCGTCGTCGGCCTGATGAACGAACACCAGCTGGCCATCGGCGAAACGACGTTCGGGGGCCGCGCCGAGCTCCGCAACCCGGACGGGCTCCTCCATTATTTCCTGCTGATGGAACTCGCCCTCCAACGGGCCAGAACCGCCAGAGAGGCCGTCAGGGTCATGGCCGATCTCGTGGAGGAATACGGCTACGCCAGCACGGGCGAGTCGTTCTCGATCGCCGACCCCGACGAGGCCTGGATCATGGAAATGATCGGCCCCGGCCCGGGCGGGAGAGGCGCCCACTGGGTCGCCCTGCGGGTCCCGGACGGATACGTCTGCGGCCACGCCAACCAGTCCCGCATCGGGGAGTTCCCGGCCGACGACCCGGCCAACTGCCTCTATTCCCCCGACGTCGTGTCTTTCGCCGAGGAAAAAGGCTACTACGACCGGAAATCGGGGAAGCCCTTCAGCTTCCGCCACGCCTATGACCCTCCCCGGCCCGCGTCTCTCCGGACATGCGCCGCCCGCGTCTGGAGCATGTTCCGCCGGAGCGCTCCGTCCCTGAACCTGTCCCCGGACTTCCAGCGCGGCGTCCCCGGCGCCAAGCCCTACCCGCTGTGGATCAGACCCGACAGGAAGCTTTCGCTCCGGGACGTGATGGGCATCATGCGCGACCACTACGAGGGGACGGAATACGACATGACCAAGGGCCTGGACGCCGGCCCCTTCGGGTGCCCCGTGCGCTGGCGCGATCTCACCTGGGAGGTGGACGGCGTCACGTACAGCTGGGAGCGGCCGATATCCACGCAGCAGACCGGATTCTCGTTCATCTCCCAGTCGCGCGGCTGGATGCCCGCGGCCGTCGGCGGCGTCTACTGGTACGGCGTGGACGACACCGACACGACCTGCTACGTTCCCCTCTACTGCTCGATAGAGGACCTGCCCAAGCCCTTCACGGTCGGCGACCTGCAGAAATTCTCGTGGGATTCGGCCTGGTGGGTGTTCAATTTCACGGCCAACTACGCCAACCTGAAATATTCCTACATGATCGAGGACATCCGGAAAGTCCAGTCGGAACTGGAAGGCCAGTTTCTCGCCCTGCAGCCCGTTATCGAGGCCGCGGCGCTCGAACTTTACAGGAAGGATCCGAAGCTCCTGGTCCGGTACCTGACCGGCTACTCGGTCGGCCAGGGCGAGCTGGTCGTCAAGCGCTGGATCGAGCTGGGGGAACACCTCCTGACGAAGTACAACGACGGCTACGTCAAGGACGAGAAGGGGCGCCCGCGGGCCGTGGGCTATCCGTCCGAATGGCTGAGGGAGGTCCTGAGGGCCAAGCCGGAGGCTTTCAAGCTGCCGATCTGGGACGAAGACAAGTAGGCAGCCGGGCCTCGTCCGGGTCGCCTGAGTCCCGGAAAGTCCAAATCTGGAAATTGAAAGCAGGGAGGGGGAGGCAACTTTTCCCCTGTTTTATTCGTTAAAACCATATATGTTAAAAAAACAGCATTTCCGCTTGACAACGGACGGCGCTGGTGCTATATTTTTAGCATGCTAAATATTTAGCATTAATATCCTGCGCCGAGGAGGAGCCCATGCGGGGTCAAAAGAACCTCAGCCGGCGGGAACGGCAGATCATGGACATCATCTACGGCATGAAAGAGGCCTCCGCCCTGCAGGTCCTTGAAAAACTGCCCAATCCGCCGAGCTATTCGGCCGTCCGGGCTCTGCTCCGGGTGCTCGAAACAAAAGGCCACCTGAGGCACCGCAAGGAGGGTCCCCGCTACGTCTTCACCCCGACTCTCTCGCGCGAGAAAGCGAGACAAAACGCCCTCAGCCATGTGTTCCGGACCTTCTTCGACGACTCCATGGAGGATGTCGTGGCCGCGCTCCTCGATCTGTCCGAGGAGCGCCTTTCGGAGGAGGATTACCGCCGCCTGGCGGCGTTGATCCAAAAAGCCCGGAAAGAAGGGAGATAGCCGTGTCCTGGCCGGCGGGGAGCGGACTCTTGGGTCTCTTCATTGAATTCGCCCTGAAAAGCGCCGCCGTCCTATCCCTGGCGCTTTTCTCCGTGGCTTTCCTCCGCAGGCGGTCCGCATCGCTGAGGCACTTCATCCTTGCCTTCTCCCTTGTCGGTCTCCTCCTCATTCCCGCACTGTCCTCTCTGTTTCCGGGCTGGGAGACGCCCCTCCTCCCCTCCCGGCCGGCCGGAATATCCCTGATACCCGCTCAAAGAGAAGAACGTCTCCTCCTCGAAGAAAGCTCTTTCGGTCCGGTAAACGTCCTGAGCCAAATCTCCCCCGCCGGGTCCGCCTCGACGTTTGCCGGGAACGACACGGCCCCCCGGTCCGGAGCCGTCAAAAGCTTCCCGACCGGCCGCCTCCCGGGATTGCTTCTCCTGGCCGCGTGGACGGTCGGGCTGTTCCTCATCCTGCTGAGAATGGGTTTCGGCCTCCGGGAAGCCTCCCGGCTGACAAGGGAAGGCCATTCTCTCGATGACTCCGCCTGGCGGCTGCTTCTCGAACGATTCCTGTCCCTCATCAGGCTGGGGAGAAAGGTTGTGCTGAAGAGTCATCCCCGGGTCGCCGTTCCCCTCACCTGGGGATGGAGGAAACCCGTCATCCTCATGCCCGAGGAAGCCCGGTCCTGGGAGGAGCGCCGGCGCTCTACCGCGCTTCTCCACGAGCTGTCCCACGCGAAAAGAGCCGATTTCCTGGTGATGATGCTCGTCCGCCTCAGCCTGGCCCTTTTCTGGTTCAATCCCCTGTCGTGGATCGTCCTGGGGAAGATGAAAAAGGAGCAGGAGAAAGCCTGCGACGAATGGGTCCTCCGGTCCGGCGTCAAGCCCTCCGCCTACGCCGCCCATCTCCTGTCCTTCCAGAAGCGGCGGGGAAGCCCGCTCGGCCCTTCGGTCGCGCTCCTGGGCCTTTTCGAAAAATCCACGATCAACGACAGGCTGTTCGCCATATTGAGACAAAAACTCACTTTCAAGGAGGTCACCATGAAAGCCAAAATGATGATGTCCCTGGCGGTCGTTCTGGCCGTCGTCCTCGTCGGCACGGCCCGGCCGTCCTCGGCCCGGACGGAGGCCGGCGACGACACCGTCCTCCTCGCGGAGGCGATGCCCGGATCCGGCCCGGCCCCCGCGGCCGCCGCTCAGAAGAAACAGGAAGTCAAGGAAGACGAAAAATCCTCCAAGAAGACGGCCAAAAAGACGGTGGTCGTGACGACCGGAGGCGATCAATCCGACACGGTCGAACTTGTCGTCACCGAAGGCGAGACAGAGAAAAAAATGACCCTCAATTCGCCCGTGATCATCAAGAAAACCGACGAACCGGAACGCTCGCTCATTATCCTTTCCGAGGGTAAGGAAGTGCTGACCGTCAAAGGAGACGTTCGCCTTGAAGTGAAGGCCCCCTCGACGACGGTTGAGGGGAAAACGATCGTGTTCGAGGGCGGCGAGCCGCTCTTCCTGGTCGCGAAAAAGGACAAGGGGAAAAAGAAGCGCGAGATTCGCCTCGTCACCGAGCCTCATGTGAAGATCATCAGGGAAGGCGACGCGGAGACGGGCTTTGACATCATTGTCCTGGACAAAGCGGGCAAAGCCAAATCCCTGGCCTTGTCCAAGGCCCTCAGACTCTCCCACTCCCTCAAGCTGGAGTTCAAAGAATCTCAGATCCGCGAAATGCTCGAACAAATCCGGGAAAGCCTCGAGGCGATCGATTTGAAAGACATGGGTCTCCGGGAAGTCCTGGAAAAACACCGGTCCGCACTTTCGGCCGTTGAAGAGGCCGAGCTGCAGAAAAAACTCAAGGACGTCTTCGAGAACCTCGAGTCCGATCTGGCCGTCAGGATCGACCTCCAGGAGAAAACCCTCGAGAAGCTGGAGGAATCTCTCAAGAAACTGTCTGAAAAACTCAAGGTCGATGAACGGCAGCCTCAAGTCTATGCCATCGTGAAAAAGAAGGACGAAGGTTCGACGGGTGAAGACCTCAAAGAGATCCGGGAGGTCACGGTCACCACGATCTCGGACGAGAGCGGCACGGGCATGACCGCCGCCGTGATCAAGGTCGGTTTGAAAGACGCCGAACGCAAAGCTTTCGACCAGGCCGTCGAGAAAATGAGGGGCCGCCTGCCCGAGGGATTCGCTCTCGAGTCGAAGTTCGACGACAAGACGGGGACGGCCGTGGCCAAGATCAAGTGGCCGAAGGCCGAAAAGAAGAAAATCGAGAACCTTCTGCAAGAATTCCTGACGATGCTCGGCGAAGATGGGCCGTCAGTCGCTATCATCAAGATATCGTAAGGCCGCCCGGAGCGGATTCCGGCCGAGCGCGATCCCGTAACAGGGAATTGCTCAACGGGAGGAAAAACCCATCCCCGGGGCCGCCGGAGCGGCTATTTTTTGGGAGGGCAGTCCGCGCGGCCCTTGCGCCCCGTCCGTTTGATCAAGTCCAGCATCTGGAGGACCATCTTATGGGCGTTTTCTTTTTCCCGGCCGTAGACTCCGGTCTGGGCGTAGATGAAGTCCGTTCGGGCGCAATAATAATCGCCCTGGTTTTTTAAAGCCAGGCCGCGGTTGAAGAAGGCGATCGCCAGCTCGCGTTTCAAGTAGCGGTAATACTTCGCGTTCTCGAGGCTCTCGTCCACGGTCTCATAGACGGCCCCTTTCCTGTCGAGGTGACGGTCGATGGCCCGATTCCAGGCGATGATGGCCCGGGTGTATTCCCGCTCCGCTTCGGGCCACTTCTTTTCGTCGTGGTACTTTGCGCCGGCCTTCATGCGGTCGGCGGCCTCGTCGGCGGGGTAAAAGGCGGCTCCCATATCGAAGCAGCTTTGAGACAGGCCGAGGCATAGGACGATGAGGAATGAAGCCGCGATGGAGGCCGCGGATGTCCGTCTGACATTCATCGTCCCTCTCCCCAAAAAAGCGACGGGACGAACGATTGAGACGGCATATCTCCCTCCTGTGATAAGAATGGCGTTGAGGCCATTATGCCAGAAACGTACGGATATGTCTTCCGCTTCATCTCGCCCGCGCTTGGCGAACGATGCTCAGGATGCTATCGGCGACGAGGTCGGTTTCTCTTGAGACGCCGAACCTGGAGCGAGCCCTCCGCGGACGTGCCGCCTTTCAGCGCCCCGAAAGCTGCCCGGCGATGTCCGCGCAGGTCGTCACATAAGCGAATCCGAAGGCGAGATTCAGCAGGCTCGCCAGGTGCATTTCCTCGTTGATCGCCCCGGTTCCGTCCGCCGGGAAGAAGACGCGGTAGTCGCGGTAGTAGGCGTCCCGGGCCGTCGATTCGCAGCACAGGTTGGTCATAATCCCGGCGACGACGAGATCCTCGATCTTCAGGCAGCGCAGCACGGTCTCCAGGTCCGTGTTGTAGAAGGCCGAGTAGCGGTGCTTGAAGACTTCTTTCTCGCCCGGCAGGGGGGCCAGCGCGGGATGGACTTCGCTCTCCGGACTGCCCTCGAGGCATTTCCCTTTCCACCACCAGCCCATGATCCCGGAGTCGAGGCCGCCGGGATGATGGACGTGCCGGGTGAAGATCACGGGTCGGTTCGTCCGGCGGAAGGCGTTCACGAGGCGCGCCACCCCGGGGAGAATCGCCGCACCGCCGCAGGTGAACGTGGGGGACTCCTCGTCGAGAAAGAACCGCTGCATGTCGACGACGAGCAGGGCGCACGCCGCCGGGTTCAGCCGCATGGCGTGCTGATTATAGGGGCGAATCCGCTCCAGCCAGGCGCGGGTTTTCGATTCGATGTCGGCGGCCGTGGCATAAAGCTTCATGAAGTCCTCCTTCGGCTCTGCCGTCCTTCCGCTCAACCGATATTTTCTCCGGTCAGTCCGGCGCCTTCCGCAGTCAGCTCAGGCAGGCGAGCGAAGCGCCGAACAGCTAGAATCTCAAAACACATCCCGCCAGGATCGTCCAGGCGCCGATTCGGGATTCGCGGACATCGTATACCAGGCGGTCCTCCTCGCGCCGAATCCCTCCCTCAAGGAGGAATTCAGCCCGCCCGCCCTTGAGATAGCGGCCGCGGACATCGATCATCCCCTCCATGATTTTCCGTCCTCCCAGTCCTTGAACCCTCATCACCGTGATCATGACGCCCGCGCCCGCCCCATAGACGCCGAAGGAATCACAGAGATTTTCCGTCTGGAATTGATCCCAGGAGTCGCCGCTGTTGTCGGCCGAAGTTTCGGTCCAGATGACTCCGAGTCCCGCCAGCCCTTCGACGTAGGGCTGCAAGACTCCCCGCCCGAGGCGGCAGCGGAGCGAAAGGAGGCCGTTGATCATGCTGTTTGTCGTCGTCATGTCGATATAGAAATCGGCGTAGCGCGAGCTGAAATAGTCCTCGTATCGTTCGAGGCCGTAAATGTTGAATCCCAGGGAAAATCCGACGGTGAATGGCGCCTTGCGGAAAGGGGCGTAGTGGAATTCCATGTGGAATCCTCCGAAACCGCTTGTCAAATGATCTCTGAATTCGCCGAGAGCCATTCCGCCCTGGCCGTGCAGGCCGATGAAGAATCTTCCCTGGCCGGCGGCCGGCAGGTTTCCCGCGCCGAAGAACATCCCGGCGGCCAAAAGGACGACCAAGGCCGAAGTTTTGACGCCGGCCTTTCGCGACGATTTCTTGTCTCGAACGCTCACGGTGTTCATGCTCCTCTTCCCTTCTATTCTATTATTCTACATTTCCGTTGCCGGCGGCTAGAGCCGAGGCCTGCGGCCGGATGGGGAAAGCGAACCGGGAAGCGTCAGAACACCAGCTCCCATCTTTTCCTGATGGCGGCCAGATCCTTTTCCTTGGCGATGTAGCTTTCGACGTAGCCGCAACTGCCGCAGACGTAGTTGTCCAGGGCGGCGGCCCTGAGGCCGCTGAGGGGAATCGTGTTGCTGTTGTTCCAGCCCGACTTGGGGCTGGCCTTCGTCCCGCCGTAAACTTCTCTCGAATGACATTTGGGACAGACGCCTTTTCTCATGTTCTCTCCTTGGGCGGGCCCGAAGCCGGCGTTGCGCCGGCGGCCGCGAATGTCTTTTTCCGCTCGCGTCGTATCGACTGCTGGAGGATGAATTCGATCTGCCCGTTGACGCTCCGGAATTCGTCGGCGGCCCATTTCTCCAGTTCCTTCCACGTCTCGGGGTTGATACGGAGAAGGAAGGATTTTTTCTCAGCCATTGGCCCGGGCGGTCATCTCATCTGTAAAGGGTGCCGGTGTTGATCACGGGCGTCGCCTCGGCCTCGCCGCAGAGCACGACCAGGAGATTGCTGACCATGGCCGCTTTGCGTTCCTCGTCGAGATCGACGACTTTTTTCGACTGCAGGTCCTCAAGGGCCATTTCGACCATCGAGCAGGCGCCGTGGACGATCTTCCGCCGGGCGGCGATGATTGCCTCGGCCTGCTGGCGGCGGAGCATCGCCCCGGCGATCTCGGGCGAATAGGCGAGATGAGTGAGCCGCGTCTCCTCGACCATGACGCCCGCCTTGGCCAGCCGTTCCTGGAGCTCTTTCTTGAGAACGGAGGAGACCTCGTCGATGCCGCTGCGGAGAGTCACTTCCTCCTCCTCTTCGCCGTGATCGTAGGGATAGCAGTTCGCCAGGTGGCGCAGCCCGGCGTCGCTCTGGATCTTGACATAGTGCTCATAGCGGTCGACATCGAACAGGGCGTGGGCGGTGTTCTCGACGCGCCAGACGACCACGGCCGCAATCTCGATCGGGTTGCCCCGCTTGTCGTTGACCTTGAGCTTTTCCACCTCGAAGTTGCGGATGCGGAGGGAAAGAGTGTAGCGGCTTCGGGGCAGGGCCAGCTTGAAGGGATTGATCCAGTGGAACCCGTCCCTTTTGACCGTCCCCTTGTACTTGCCGAAAAGGATGAGAACCTTGGCCTCGTTCGGCTGGAGAGTGAAATAGCCGTAGGGAAGGAAGAGGACCGTGGCGATGAAGAGAAGAACCAGGACGGCGATCCGGAGCGCCGGCCAAGAGCCGCCGGACACGGAGTCCGCGAACAGCCAGATCACCAGGACAATGAGCACCAGATGGACGGTCAGGACCGTCCAACCGCCCAAAGTCTTGCTCGATTTTTCCGTGGTCATGCGAGCCTCCTTTGCGATATTAATATGATATTATTTTAATATACCAGGCCGGCAGTTTTGTCAAGTCTTATTTTTGTCTTTTTTCAGCCGGCGCGCCGCCTAAGAAAAGGAAGTTGTGCGGCTCCGCAACTCATCGCGGAGCACCTCGTAAAACCGGCTTCTCGCCCGTCGCTCGATCCACGGCGTATGGCCGCAATCCTTGAGCAGATGGAAGCGGAAGTCCTTGATGACGTTCGATAAGGGGGCCTTGACCCCTTCGTAGGGATGAGGGTCGTAGTCCCCGTGTATGGCCGCGATCGGACATGAGATCCGCTGTCCCAGCTCCAAAAGCGTGCCGTTTCTTCTCAGTTCGGCGGCCTCCCGCCACGCCCCCAAAAAGACTTCGCCCCCGGGGCCGGTCCGGTCCGATTTTCTTTGCACGCTTCTGTCCGGATCGAAGGCATCGGTTTTGGACGCCAACTTCTCCAGCCGGGCGAACAACGCGCGCCTGTCCGCGGCGCCGGGCAGTCCCAGGGCTTTTTCCAAAAAAACAAGTTCTGCTCTTTCCTCCTCATCCAGGCGCGCCACTCTCGCCGCCTGGAGTCTTTCCACATACGTCTCCCGGAAAGGTCCGCTTCCGACGAGGATAAGCTTCCTGACGAGCGAGGGATGGCGAGCCGCAAGGAGCCACCCCAGCCAGGCTCCCCAGGAATGGCCGATGACATCCATGGGCCCGGCGCCCCGGCCTTCGAGCGCCGCCTTCAATTTTTCCACCTGCCCGCCGAGCGTGGCGGCTGTTTGTATGGGCTCCAGAACGCCCCATTCGGGCGCCAGCTCGCGGGCCACGGGCGCCATTTCCCCGCCCGCGCCCGGCCCGCCGTGAACGACCGCCGCCGTGTAGGGCTTTTTTCCGTATGTCCGCAAGCTGTTCAAGCCGGCTCCTCGGCCATCAGATAATATCACGGCTTCCTGATAGGCCGGAGGGGCAAGAAAACGCTCTAGGGGAAGAGGACTCTTACTTTAGGCGGAAGGACCATCCCCCGGCGCAGACAGCGCCGCAAAGTACGCCTCCGACACCGGAGTGTTTCGGTTTTTTGAGAAACGACGAAAGGAATGCCGCCCGGCAAGCGGGGCCGACCTGTCAGGCGGCGGGCTCCTTCCCTCTTATCGCGCTAAAGGCCCTTGATGAACGTCCCCAGAAGCAGGAGAACGAGTCCGGCGACCACCAGCCAGATGCTGATGGTGGTGAGTACGGGTATGGTCACGAACCAAGCGACGACTCCGACCGCCCCGAGGATGAGAGAGATCCACCAGGTGATGGCCTTGGGTTGATTCAGTCTCATAGTTGTCCTCTCCTTTTTCCGTAATCCTATTTGAGAACCTCTCCCGGCCCCTCGGTCCGACGACCTTTAAAGGAGAGGGACTCTTCCCTCCAACCTTCGAATCGCCGATAGGCTATGATGGTATGATTTTATTAATGACGGCGGCTGCAGCAGCCGGAGAAATTGTCCATCCCTTAACCTGTATGTTTCATTGATACCATACTTCTCTTCATATTTCAAGCTAAAATCTCCCGGATGTTCTTTGTCCGTCGGGAGCCGCAATCGCCGCCGTCCGAGCCTGGAAAAAGATGCGATCGCCCGCTTCAGAGGAACGCGGCTTGGGAATCAGAACAAAAAGGGCACGAACCTTTTTGTGTCTTTCATATACATCTGATAGGAAGGGCCGAAGAATCGGACGCATTCGACTTCTTCGACCCGGGCGGCGGCGTACAGGGACAAAGTCGCCCCCGCGGCCAACAGCGCGGCCGGCCAGCCCGGATCCTTGAGGAACGCTCCCCAGGCCAGAAACAGGAGGGAGCTGAAAAGCGGGTGGCGTATGCGCCCGTAAATGCCCGTGGTGACCAGGGCGGTCGTCTTCTCAAACGCTATGAGCCGGCTGTCTCCCTCACGGCTTTTGACCGGCCGGCCCTTGGTGACCAGGGAGCGAACGCCGAGGAATAAATAAAGCCCGGAGACGATGAGCAAGAACCAGGAGGCAGCCTGGCGCCAGGAAAACGGTTCCCTGAACCAGGCGCCCGCGTTGAGCAGCACCAAGGCCAGAATGAATTCCCAGGAGAAAAAACGGTAGAACCCGTGGGAGCGCGGGGCGAGGAGCGAAGCCCGCGAGACATAGGCCAGGACGGCGGTCCCTACGGCGAAAACGGCCCACGGGAGCATGCCGTCTCCATTTCCTTCACTGTCGCTGCTTCGATAATCCCGTCGTCGCTTCCATCGCCGGCGCGCTCGCTTTCAGCCCCGGACACCCATCGCCGGGGGCGATATCAGCGCTGTCCCGGCGAGGCGCCGTCGGGCCGGCTGCCGTTCCGGTTCAGCAAGCCCAAGACGAAGCCGTAGCCCAGGAAGCCGCCGAGCGTGTAAATGTTCCAGAACAACCGGTTGTAGGTGAAGACGTTTGCCAGACGCTCGTAAACCAGCGGATGAGATATCTCCCAGAGGGAGAGGACCAGCCAGACGGCTAATGCGAACCGGAGACCCCTTCGGACGCCCTTGGCCGCCAAAATGAGGCTAACTTTGGCATAGACCAATGTCAGCAGGATTCCGAACAACCAGCCTATGAGCAGCCTGGTCCATAAAAAATACGCGGTGTTCATCCCGCTTGGCCCGAATTTGTCCAGCGGGGCCATCCAGGTTCCGTAGAGAAGGTAGGAGGCGATAGCCCCCGTGAGCAGCAACGCAAGGCCCATCGCCAGGCCGGCGGCGGTTCCGTTGATCAGGATTTTCTTGAGATTCATGATATTCACTCCTTTTTTCGAGCTTTCGGAACGACCCTCTCGGCCGGCAAAAACGACGCGCGACAGCCCGCGGCCGGCGTCATGAAACCTCCCCCAACGGTCTCGGAAGATAACTACCATCCTTATGTGAAAACGTCAAGAACGCAAGGGCTTGCGGCAGATAAATGTCCGAAGCAGGTATTGCCCGTCGCCGCGGAGGAAGCAGTCGTAGGCGCGCTCCGGCTTGGACTGCCTGACCGCCAGACCAGCGCCGTGAAAGAGCGAAATCCAGGCAGCGAGCGGAAACAGGCCCTGGGCGTGGCGCTCCGTGAACACTTTGAGCCGGCCCCGGCGGCGGACAAGATAAACGACCGTCGCCTCATAAGCCGTCCGGTTGCGACCGGCGGCGTCATTGTTTTCAAAAATCGTCACTTTCACATCCCCTTGGGTTCCGGAATAAACGAAATTGTTTTCCCGGAAATCCTCCTTGACCAGGGCGACGGCGAGCAGCACACCTCCCGGCTTGAGGTGCCGGTTCGCAGTCCCGACGGCGCGGCGGAGCTCCCGGAGCGTGGTCATGTAGCCGATGCTTTCGGGAAAGGCCACGGCGTCGAAACGCTCGTTCAGCCTGACAGTCCGCATGTCGCCGCGGACGTAGGCCGCCTCCGGGTTCCGCTTGCGGGCGATGGCGAGCATGCCTCGGCTGACGTCGACGCCGGTGACCCGAAAGTGCTTCTTGAACGTGTGATCGTTGCCGCCGGCCCCGCAGCCGAGATGCAGCAATGTCTTCACCTCGATCCGGGAATGGTCTTTGATCAGCCCGCAATATCGCTCCGTGTCTTCCGCATACTCTTCGGGAGGCGCGACAATCGTGTCGATCCAGGCCAGATCTTCGTAAGCCAGCCATTTTGTTCCGGCCATTTTCTGCACCTCCTTCCTTCGCTATTAGGGGGACACAATACCCATTCACCTCATTTCTTTCGCTATCGTTTCGAATCGGCGGTACTTGAGAATTAAGGTGAATAGGTATTGTGTCCCCTTATTTCAAGCGCAATGACTTTGCGTATATGGAAAAATGAAATAAGGTGAATGGGTATTGTGTCCCCCTATTTAATGAGCAGCAGGCTCAAGGCCATGACCATCATGCCGGCGACGAGCCCCAGGAGGCTGTCGTGTCCCTTGCCGTAGGCCCGGCTCGTCGGCAGGAGCTCGTCCAGGCTGATGTAAACCATGATTCCGGCCACGCCGCTGAAGAGAATGCCCATCACCTGGGGAGGGATGCCGCCGCCGGCTTGGCCCAGGAAGAGCCGGATGGCCAGATAGCCCGCGACGGCGCCCACGGGCTCAGCCAGGCCGCTCAGAAAGGAGTACAGGAACGCTTTCTTCCGGTTTCCGGAGGCGTAGAAAATCGGAACGGAAACGCTGATCCCCTCCGGGATGTTGTGCAGAGCGATCGCCACGGCGATGGCCACGCCGAGACTCGGATCCTTGAGCGCGGCGAGGAACGTGGCCAGGCCTTCGGGGAAATTGTGGATCGCGATCGCCAGCGCGGTGAACAGCCCCATGCGCATGAGCTTGTGATGATCGGGCCGATGATCATGGGCCCCTGCCTCCGCGCCCCCGGCGGCTTCCACGGCCGCGGCGTCGAATGCCGGGCGCGGCGCGGAGGCGTTGTGGAGCGGCCGGATTTCCGCCTCGGAGTGCGTCTCATGCGGGTTCTCGGCCGAAGGGATGAGGGCGTCGATCAGGCCAATGAGCACCAAACCGCCGAAAAAGGCGGCCGTGTTGATCCACGGTCCCCGCGCCTGTCCATAGTGCTCCGTGAGCGATTCCATGCCCTTGAAGAAAATCTCGACAAACGAGACATAGAGCATCACCCCGGCCGAGAACCCCGTGGCCATGGAGAGGAAACGGTAGTTGGTCTTCCCGGCCGTGAAGGCGATGATGCTGCCGATTCCGGTCGCCAAGCCGGCGAAAACCGTCAGTCCCAGGGCGATTCCCACGGCGCTCATGATGCGTTCCTACGGAAAGGCGTACGGAAATGAGGACCTCATGCCCGTTCCCTTTATTAACTCAGTCGGCGCTGAGAATCAAGAATCAATCATTTGGCCCCGGCATAAAAGAAAACAGGGGGACATCATGCCCATGGGCTTCATAGAGACGGAACTCACATTTTCTTGTTTTTCATCTGTTTCAGGGAGGAACGGTAAAAGCGGCCGAGCGCCCTGTCCTTTTTTCGTTTCTCCGCATAGGACCTTTCGTAATGCTCCGACTCCTTCCTGAGTTTCAGGCAGCTCAAATAGCGCTCTTCGCTCAGGCGGCCGGAAGCGACCGCCTCCCGGACGGCGCAGCCGGGCTCCCGAGTGTGGGTGCAATCCGCGAAGCGGCAATTCCGGGAAAGCTCGCTTATATCCTGAAAGCTCCGGCTGACGCCCTCGCCGGCGTCGACCAGGCCCAGCTCCCTCATCCCGGGCGTATCGACCAGCATCGCGCCGCCGTCGAGGACGATGAGCTGACGGCGCGCCGTGGCGTGCCGCCCCTCGCCCGTGGCGCTGACGGCCTTCACGCCGTAGGCTTCCCTTCCGAGCAGGCGGTTGATGAGCGTCGTCTTTCCGACGCCCGACGACCCGAGTAGACAGTGCGTCCGCCCCGGAGACAGCTCCCGCCTGAATTCTTCGAATCCCTCTCCCGTGACGTTGCTCAAGGCGAACACCTTGGAAGTCACTCCCGCGCTTCTGACGACATCGAGCTTTTCTTCCAGCTCCCGCGAGGTGATCAAGTCGGTCTTCGTGAGAACGACGACCGACTCGATGCCGCCGTCCGCGGCCGCGACCAGGTAGCGGTCCATCCTCCTCATGTTGAAGTCGAAATGACAGGATTGGACGATGAAGGCGACGTCGATGTTGGCGGCGATCATCTGGAAGTCGACGGTCTCGCCGGCGCATTTGCGGCGCAGGAACGTTTTCCTCGGAAAGACACCGTGGATGACGGCCGCGGCGCCCCCGTCGTGGTACTCCGCGGCGATCCAATCACCGACGCAGGGCAGATCGGCCGCGGCTTCGAGCTGGAAAGAGAGCTTTCCGGCGAGTACGGCCGGGACCTCGCCGCGTTCGCTTCTAATGAGGTAAGATCCCCGGTCGACGGTCGCGACGCGGGCGAAGCTCCGGCTTTCGCCGCGCAGGGCGCCGGCCCGCTCTTCAAACCAGCCGTCGAAGCCCAGATCGATCAGCGTCATCGCAGATTCGCTCTCTCTCAGCCGGGAGACATGAGATTTCATTCCTCCAGGGCATTCCCCATCGGGGGAACATGCTGCCTATTCATCTCATCAGTCCGTCGCCTAAGGCCTGGGGAAATAAGGTGAATGGGTATTGTGTCCCCCTATT
>Ga0068714_10002789_pt1 | contig 21850 bp, 16 predicted proteins | sample MTBNYHSulfiMetaG_FD_62988 | JGI IMG/M metagenome (GOLD analysis project Ga0068714, IMG submission 62988) | Enrichment culture microbial communities from rom New York Harbor, USA that are MTBE-degrading - MTBE-NYH (New York Harbor Sulfidogenic)... | ecosystem: Environmental > Aquatic > Marine >... | reverse complement strand
TTCCCAGCGGAGCACGGTGACGGCGCGGCCTGAGAGGAAGACGCGGTCCCCGGCGAGTCGACAGCGGACGAGGCCGCCGCGGCGCGAGACCTGCTCTCCGATTAGCTCCCCCCGCTCCAGCTTCCCCGCCCAGTACGCAGCAAGGGCGCAGTGGGACGATCCGGTGACCGGGTCTTCATCGACCCCGACGCCGGGGGCGAAGAAGCGCGAGACGAAATGGCTGCCCTCGCGGTCGCTCCGTGCGGTCACGATGACGCCGCGCGCCGTGACGCGCTTCACCGCTTCGAAATCCGGCGCGGTGTCGCGTACGTGGGTTGCATCGGGGAGTTCGATGAGCCAGTCAAGCCGGGCCCGGCCGGCGTAGATTGCGACGGAGATGCCAAGGGCTTTCAAGAGGCCTTCGGGAGGCGTGTCTGTGTGCGGGAAGGCAGCGGGAAAATCGAGTTCGATCCAGCCGAGGCGATGCGCAGCGCGGAGGAGGCCGCTTGCCGTTCGGAAGCGCGCCACGTCGGTCGGGGCAAGGCGTCCCGTCTCCCAGAGGACGTGCGCTGCGGCGAGCGTGGCATGGCCGCAGAGCGCCACCTCCGCGGTGGGCGTGAACCAACGCAGGTCATAGCTTCCCGCGGCACGGTGCCGAAGGAACGCGGTCTCGGAAAGGTTCATCTCCGCCGCGACCTGCTGCATCCACGCCTCGTCGGGCCAATCGTCGAGCAGACAGACTGCGGCTGGGTTGCCTCGGAACGGCGCTTCGGTGAAGGCGTCGACTTGATAGATGGGGATACCCATCCGCCCTCCTTCGGAGATGAGGGGCCCTCCGGCCGCGCATTGTACCCGTTGCGAGCGAAATGGACTCATGTCAGGTCGCTTGGATGTGACACACGTCACATCCACGGCGGCCTGCTGGGGAGCGCGGGCGTGATGAACAACACACTCGGACCTCGCATCGGTCCCACGGCGTCGTGTGTGACGGGCATAACATCGAAGGACGCGGCTTGAGATGCCGATCTCCTCGGAGGGAGAGGGCGTGCTGGCTGTCTGCAGGCCTCACGCCGAAGGGAAGGGATGCGAGTGAACGATCGAGTGCGAGCGGTGCGAAGATGGGGAGGATTTCTGTCGATTCTGACCGTTGTCGCACTCCTCTCGTGGATGGTCCGCGCAGACGAACCGTGCGGACTGCTGCCGGACCTCTGGCTCCCGCCGCATGGCACACCGCTGTCAGCGCTCGGCGACCTGTCCGTGCAGGCAACGACCGGGGGCGTCTGCCAAGGGGGGACGGTCACAATCACTGTGACGGTGATGAATCCGAGCTGCGGCGACGCGGGGCCGTTCGACGTGACGGTGTGGTATGGAGGAACGTCGAACGTGATCGAGACGAAGCGTGTAGCAGGACTGCCCGGTTGCGAGTACGTCGTGTTGACGTTCACGTGGGATACGACGGCCGTGCCGCCGGGGGAGTACGAGATCGGGGCGTGCGTCGACACGGGACACGAAGTCATCGAACTGAACGAGACGAACAACTGCCTCGTGATCGACCGCCGGCTGTGGATTCACCCCAATGAACCGCTCATCGAAGTGGAGAAGGTGGCGGTCGACACCGACGGGGGCGCAGTTCGGCCGGGCGACACCGTGCGCTACGAAGTCGTCCTGCGCAACGAGGGATGCTCCGACATGCCGGACGGCCCCGACCACGAGTTCACCGACGTGCTCCCGTCTGGTGTCAGCGCCACGACGTACGCCACGGCGACGTCGGGGGTGGCAGCGTTCGAGGGAGAGACCCTGGTCTGGGACGGGGGGCTTCGCGCCGGGGAGACGGTCACGATCAAGTACCGAGTTACCGTCGACGCGGACGTCGAGCCCGGAACTCCGATTTGCAATCAGGGGTTCGCTCACTGGGACAGCGACGGGGATGGGACGAAAGACGCCCACGAGCCGAGCGACGACCCGACGACCCCGGAGGAAGATGATCCGACGTGTTTCGTTGTGGACGAAAGGCTCGTCCTCCCGGTGCCGGTATCCGGGACGATCGACGCTCCAACGCTGTCGGAATGGGGGACCATCGCGTTGGCCTGCCTGTTCGTGCTCGCCTTCGTCTGGCGTATCACGCGGGCGGCCGCCGTCCTTGCGGAGCGACGACCTTGAGCGCAGGGAAGGGTGCTGTTCTCCGGGCGTGGAGGGGCGTGAAGAAGACGCCCTGGGGGCTGGGTCTGGGTGCTGCGTGCGTGGCAGGGATTCTGATGTGGCTTGTCGGCAACGAGGGGGCGATAGGATGGGTCCAATACGTCCTCGCTCGGGCGACGAGCGGGATTCTCAATGTGCTTGGACACCGTACGGTGGTGGCTGACCATACTGTGTGGTCGCGGGACTTTGGCATCACCGTTATCGCCGCGTGCACGGGGATCTTCCCCATCGGTCTGTTTCTCCTCGCGGTGACCGCCTACCCGACGCGATGGCGCTCGAAGCTGGTTGGCTTCGGGCTTGGGATCGGAGGCATCACGGGGCTCAACATCGTGCGGCTGGTGAGCCTCTACTACATCGGTGTGCACCTTCCGCAGTTCCTCGATTCAGCGCATCAGCTGGTCTGGCAGTCGCTGCTCATCGTGCTGGCAGTGACGCTCTGGCTCCTGTGGGCAGGGAGGTGGGGTCATGCTTCCTGCAGGAGCTAGCGCGCGCGGCTCCGCCGCGAAGATTGTGTTCCGATTCCTGGTGGTCTCCCTGCTCGTGGCGGCGGCGCTGATCGGGGTGTGGTCGTTCATCGCGCCCGTGTACACCAAGGCCGTCGCGCTGCCGGCTCGCGTACTGCTCCGCTGGGTTGAGTCTCCCAACGTGTCGGTGCTCGAGGTACGGGACGCCGAGCTGTGGGTCTACCGGATCGTCGGGCCCGGCAAGGTCGCGCCGTTCGTGTGGTTCGATCGATACACGTTCTTCATCCTGATCCCGTTCCTGGCGTTGCTCATGGCGACGCCGGGTCTCGGATGGGCACGAAGGGTGGCGCGGCTCGCCATCGGAGTTGTCGCGCTTTGGTGTGGGCATGCGGTGCATCTCGCGGTGTCGCTCCAGCTCTCCTATGCGGCGACCGGCCTCGCCGTGAGCGGCCCGTTTCTGGGGAGGGCGCTCACCTTATGGCAAGTTGGGACGCGACTCCTCTGGGAGGCGGCGCCGATCGCGATCTGGATTGGACTGACACGTGCACCTTGGCGCAAGGCGCTGCGGACATGCCGTGAGGGAGCCCGGCCTTGTCGCGTCGACTCCGAGCCGATTCCTGCCGGAGGCTAGGGAAGGATCTTGAGGAGAAGCGAAGGGACGATAGCCATGAACACAAGATGGAGGATCTCCGCGGGGCTGGCCGTAGCGTGCGTGATCGCTTGGTTCGGGCTGGCCTCGGGAGCGGACGCGCAGCTGTACTTCTCCACCGACAAGAACGGCGAGAACCGAGTCAGCAGGGTTCAAGAGGGGGATCAGATCTGGATTGTCGTCATCGATCCCGATGAGGACATCGACTGCGACGTGCGCGACAAGGTGTGGACCGATGTCAAGGTGATGGACACGAAGACGGGGGCGCACATCGTCTGGAGAAGCTACATCGATGCGTTCGGCGTCGATACGACGGGGGACGGCGCTGGCGACCTCGTCTTCCGGGGCGACCCGGGATACCAGCCGCACAAGGGGCACTGGCCCGGTCCGACCGCTGGATGGCTGGGGGCGGACTACCTTGAAGAGACGAACGCGGCCACGGGGGTCTTTGTGAGCACCCGGCCGTTTCAGATCGGCGGACGCGCCAACCTTGGCGACGACCCTCGAGGATACACGCACGTCGTCGGGCCGTTCGAGCGGCAGCCGGACGGGGCGGTCGACCCGACCGACTTCGAGTGGGGCGGCTACCTCTACGCGGACTTCAACGGCGACACGCTCGGTGACGAGCGGGTCTGGATCGATCAGGGCGGGAACCGGATCCTGGCGGCCGGGGCTGCGGCCGTGAAGCCGATCCCCGACGTGGACACGGCGGTCGGCAACGGCGACGCGTGGCTGCCTCCGGGAGCGGGCGGGGGTCCGCCGGTCGGCGACGACTACATGCTCGGCCGGTTCGAGAACATGGACACGCTCGTCGGCCTGTACGTCGACCCGAATGACGCATCGGACGTCGCCCTCGCGCAGCTCAAGATTCTCGATACCCGGTCGACCGTCTCCTGGGGGCGGGAGGTGTACAAGGACCCCAACGCGGCCGCGTTGGTCACGGTCGTCGATCCGGATGAGAACCTCCACTGCGGCGTTGTCGAATACGTCCCCGTCTTCATCCTGGTCAATCCGGGATCGTGGAATCCCCTGAATCCGAACAGCGCGACCAACTTCTGCGAGTTGAAGCGCTACGGGGGCGTCGTCAACCTCGCCGGCGCAGCCCCGGCCCCGCTGAACGCGATCGTCTGGTACAACACGTATCGGAACTTCGATCCTGCGACGGGGGCGGACATCTTCATCAACCTTGCGGCGGATGGGAGCGACCAGCCGAACGCGCCCGGGACGTACTACCTCGAGTACCCGAGGGCGGGGGACAACAACGTCACCGCGTTCGACACCGCGAGCGGCACGGGAATCACCCGCGTGATGTTCTACGCGCAGGAGACGGGCCCAGACACGGGGGTCTTCGAGTTTCGGATCAACAGCATCCTCGAGGACCTCGGATTCAACTCACTCAACGTGCGGGACGTCCTCGTCGCCTACTACATCGACCCGAACGACCAGGACGACTTCAGCCTCTCGACGGCGTACATCGAGGAGTCAAATCACAGCCGGCTTCGGTTCACCGACTCGGCGAGGAGGGATGAGTCGATCTACTGGATCGGGCGGGATCCGGTGTACGTCGAGGTGAAGGACGCGAATGCGAACACCGATCGTTGTTGCCCCGAGAAGGTTGTCGTCCATGTCTGCGACCCGCACGAAGTCGATGACGCCGAGTGGCTGGTTCTCGATGAACTGGACAGCAACTCGTCGGTCTTCTTCAGCCACCACGGGATGAAGCTCTCCTCGGTGTGGGACGCGATGGGGATCGGGGACCCCGGTGCGGTCGGCGGGTACTCCCTACGGCTGGACAACTGGGATCTCGAAGCGTTCAATGAAGACACGATCTACGCCAGATACAACGACGTCAAGTACTTCGCGGTCGAATCTGCCCCCGGGGCAAACGACGGGATGGACTTCCTGGGCGATCGAGACGAGACGACGGCCTTTCCGCCGGCGATCGAAGCGGTTCGGGTGGCCAACGACGTCTCCTTCGCCCTGCTGCACGTGGGCGACACTCAGGTCTACGATGGACAGGAGACGAGGATGCGTTTCCTCGATCGGGGAGGGCGTCCCGTCACTGGCTACGTCTCTGGCGACTGCGTGTTTGTCGAGGTCATCGATCCGGATCAGGATGAGGATCGAAATCGGCGTGAACGGGTGAGTCGGGCGTGGGATGGATGGCAGAACGTGCCGTTCGGCCCGCAGCATCGCCCTTGGAACCGGATGGAGTGCGGCTACCGCAATGCGGACCTCCATGCCGTGAACCCGCTGCTGGGGGACACGAACATCTTCGCCTCGTTCGATCCCGGCGCGTTTGCGGGGATGCGGGCCGACCCGAACGCGAGCTGGGCCAAGATCTACATCCTCAACCCGCGCAACGGGCGGTGGGCGGCCGTGGACTTGCTGGAGACAGGGACCGACACCGGGACGTTCGTGAGCCTAGCATGCGTCGATCTGGCCGATGTGAACGGCTGTGTCCCCACGCTGGACGTCTTCCCGGGCGACACGATCCTTGCTGTCTACCACGATCCGTCGAACCACTCGGACATCGCGTGGATCTCGATCAAGGTGGCGCTTGGAGGGATCCCGACGACGAAGTCGTCGCTCTGCTTTGTGGACGCGACCGGAGAGCCGGTGGCGGGGTATCTCGCGGGAGATCCGATCTTCGTCCAGGTCGTCGATCCGTCCCTGATCGGCGCGGGGACGCTCGTTGGGGCGCTGACGGTCGACGGGATGGTCTACGATCTCAACCCCATCGCCGGGACGGATGTCCCGACGTTCACCGCTGGGCCGATCGCGTTGGACGCGGTCGCGGGAGAGACGATCACGGCCACGTACGTCGACCCGACCGACCCGAGCGACATCAGCACTGCCAGCGTTCCGATTGTGGCTTCCGTATTCCGGGTCGAGCGCTTCTTTGCCGGGCCGTCGCCGTTCGCGGACGAGACGCAATTCGGGTTCGTCGGAAGCGGGATGGCGGAGACCTTCCGCGTGACGGTCTCCGATCTCACCGGCCGCCGCGTCTGGCAAGCGGAGGCCGAGAATGTGCTGTTCGTGCCTTGGGACGGTCGGAACGCGAAGGGGCAGGCGCTAGCGAACGGTGCGTACCTCTACACCGTCGCCGCAACCGGTTCCGGGAAGACGTTTACGGCGAAGGGCAAGGTGTTCATCCACCGATAGGGTCAGCGTGCCCAGAGGGACCAGATCGCGCCGTCCGGCGGACAGAGCGCCGGGCGGCGCTCTGCTTCCCGCTTGCTGCCGCGCATGCTGCGGATCGATTGCCCCTTGCTCTTGAGCTTGCACGTCGCCCTGACTTGCCCTCCCCGCTTGCGGTCCGCTGCGTACGACGGACGACCGGCGCCGGGTTCAGCCAAGGTATCTCTCGGTCGGCCTCTCTCGATCCGCAGGACGGACGCCACTGGCCCGCTACGCCGCCGTGCGTTCGAGCGCGGCGCGGATCCGCTCGAGCCCTTCGACGAGCGTAACGCGCGGGCAGGCGAGGTTGAGGCGGACGAAGCCTTCGCCGCCGGGGCCGAACAGCGCGCCGTCGACGGTCGCGACGCGGGAGATGTCCAAGAGGAACCGGTAGGGGCCCTCCGGCAAGGCGGCGGCACGGCAGTCGAGCCAGGCGAGATAGGTCCCTTGGAGCGGGGCCATCGCGATCCCGGGCAGTTGGTCGCGGACGAACGCGGCGGCGCGGTCGCGGTTTCGGCCCAGGTACTCGACCAGCGCGGCGAGCCAGTCGCCCGCGTCCCGAAAGGCGGCGAGGGCAGCCGTGTAGCCCATCACCCCGGGGCCGGGGACGAGCCCCCGCTTCGCTTGCTCGTAGCGCGCTCGCAACGCCGGGTCCGAAATGACGGCGAAGGCGAACGGAATGCCGGCGACATTGAACGACTTGGCAGGGGACATCAACGTGATCGTCCGTCGATCGATCTCCGGCGAGATCGACGCGATCGGAACGTGATGGCGCCCGTCGTAGACGAAGTCAGCGTGGATCTCGTCGGAGCAGATCAGCAGGTCGTGCGCCTCGCAGATTGCCGCCAGCCGCTCGAGTTCCGAGCGCGAGTAGACGCGTCCGATCGGGTTGTGTGGATTGCAGAGGATGAACAGGCGCGTTCGGCCGTCGATCGCGCGCTTGAATCGATCGAGGTCGACCTCATAGCGCAGATCGCCCGAGCAGCGCATCTCGCCCAATCGGGCGCGCAAGCCGACGTTCTTCGGCACCGAGAGGATCGGGAAGTAGACGGGGGGCGTGATCAGGACCCCATCACCTGGACGGGTCGCCGCGTGGGCGGCGAGGTGGAAGCCGACGTACACGTTGGGGAGGAACACGATGGCGTCCGGGGCAACGCGCCAATCGAAGCGGCTGCGAAGCCGGTCGACGAGCACCTCGCGCAGCTCCCTCGGCGCATCGGGGTACCCGAACGCGCCGTGTTCAGTGCGGGCGCGAAGCGCCTCCAGGACCGGCTCCGGGCAGCGGAAGTCCATGTCCGCCACCCACATCGGAAGCACATCCTCCGCGTAGTGGGTCCACTTGATGCTGTCGCTCGATCGCCGGTCGATGAGCTGATCGAACCGCGGATCGGCCGCTTCGTTCCCCATGTGCCTCACCACCCTGTCTCGCCCTCGCGCGGGCGAGGCCAGATTCTGACGGACCGGGACGCCCCCCGCAATGCACGACGTCGACTGGCCGGCGGACCTCCGATTCGGAGGGGCAGGGGACGGTTGGGTGCAAGCTGGGGGGAGCCGGATCGCTCGCTTGCGAGAAACACTCCGTGCGCGTGGGGGAGTCTGCGAGACGGGATCTGTATCCCACTCGGATCAAATCGAGGTCAAACCGGGGACAAGCCCTTGCAGGCGAGGCGAGGGTGTCCTACGGTCAACGCATGGAGCCGAGGAAGCCCTGGGGGGGTTGCCTTGTCGTTGCGATCGTGGCCGTGGGCTTCGTGGTCGTGCTGTCGGCCATTGTGTCCTGCCGCGTCGTGCGATCCTACCGGGACAAGATTCAATTCGAGTACGCGAATCAGGCCGAGCGGATGGCGGTGACGTACGCCCGCGTCGCAGGCCGCTGGTGGGTCCGCGATGACCGGGAGATGATGTCCGAAGCCGCTCGGCTGCTGGTTGCCGGGAGCGCTCGGTTCGTCCAAGTCCGCATCGGCGGCGCGCTGTGGCTCGACCTGCGCGACCCGGAGATGACCGATGCCACCCTCGTCGCGAGGGACGTGGAAGACCAGGCGGGGTCGCCCCACGTCGAACGAAGCCCCACCGGCGCGCGGTACCTGGATCTGATCGTCCCGATCGCTGTTGCCGGAATCGACTCGCCGATCGGCGACGTGCGCATCGGGTTCGGGCTTGCGTCGGTGGACGATCGAGCCCGAGTCCGGGCGTGGGGAGCGGCAGGGGTCGCAGCGGGCTCCGATGTGCTCTTGATCGGGACGGTCCTCGGGTTCTTGGTCTTCCGGCAGCGGAAGGATCGACAGGCGGGTGCCCTCGAGCCGCGCGAACGCCAGGGCGCGCTCATTCGAGGCGTCCTGACGATCGACCATCTCTCAAGAACGGTCACCATCTCCGGAAGGCTTGTCGATCTCACGCCGAAGCAGTATGCGTTGCTTTCCCTTCTCGCGGAGGTTCCCGATCGTGTCTTGGGGAACGATGAGATTCTCCGCGCCCTCTGGCCGGACTCCCCCTACGCGGACTCGGCGGACGTGAAGCAGTGCGTCTACACGCTGCGACGACGGCTCGACGAGGTCATCCGCTCGCCGGCGACGGTCGTCGTCAACGTGAAAGGCCACGGGTACAAGCTGGTCGTCCCGCAGGACGAGGATGATCCGGAATTGACCGGAACGTGACGGAACTCAGAGACGCGATGCGTTAGAACGGCCTACAGGAGAAGGGAGGACGGATGACACGACGGATGGTCTTGGCGTTGCTCCTCGGAATGGCCTGCATCGTGGGGCCGACGGGATGGGCACAGGTGGAGGAGGCTTCTCTCGAGCCCAGCCGGTTGGTGGCCGAGATGGCCGGGCTCCTTGATCAGGCGCTCTACCTCGCGATGGCGGCGCTCAGCGCGCCGGCGCCGGACGATGTGTCCCTCTACGTGCAAGGGATCATCAACCTGCTCGAAGGCCCAGGGAGTCCGGATTTCGACGCCTCCGCAGGGGCGTACGCGCCTCCCGGCGAGGGAGTGAGAGAGCTGTTCGTTCGCTTCCTCGTGTCGCGGATCGGCCAGGAGACGGTGCGGACACCCTACACGTCTGCGTCGAATGTCGTTCGGGCAGTCCAGGCTGTCGAGCACGCGGAAAGGTACCTCGTCTTGGCGACGGAGGCGGCGAAGGCGGCCCGGGACAAGCTGCGCTATCGAACGGATGGCAGCCAGGAACTGCGGCAGACCTATGCCTATCTCCTCGCGGCGCGGGGAAGAACGGACGACGAATTGGTCCTCGGCGGCATCGATGCGCTGGCGGAGGTGTTCCCGTGCATGGACATCTGGGTCCGGCCGGGCCTCCCGCTCCAAGGGGCGATCGACGCGGCACCACCCGGAGCGACCGTCCACCTTGAGCCTGGGGCGTATCGCGAGCGGATCGTGATCGACAAGGACCTCGTGCTGATCGGGGAGCCGGAATCGGGGACGGAGCGCCCGATGTCAGGGATCGTCGGGTTGAGCTGGGACGCGGCGGTCACCATCGAAGGGGACGGGGTCGAGGTGGAGCTTCGCAACCTGTTCGTGGTCAGCGGGACGGTCGGGGTTCTCGCGTCGGGAAAGTGCACCGTGCGTCTGAACGGAGTGATGATCGGACAGGGAGGCACCGCGGTGTCGGTTGTCGACGGTGCGATAGTCCATTGCGTGATGTGCGAGTTCGGGGAGTGCGAGAGGGCGATGGTCGTCCGCTCGGGGGGGACGGCACATGTGTCGGCTTCGAGCCTCCGCGACTGCGCGGCGGAAGGCGTCAGCGTCCTTGCCGGCGGATCGCTGACGACGATCGACTCGCGCGTCTCGGGATGCGGCGGGAACGGGATCTCCCTCCAAGAGGACGCAACACTCCACATGGAGCGCTGCACGATTGTCGACAACGAGGGGTTCGGCGTGTTCGCCTACACGTCGGAGTGCATGGAGCGCTTCCTTGAGAGTCAGCCGCTCGGGGGTCCGGCCGGCTACGACTTCGTGGGAAGGATCACCGGCGCGAACAACACGATCCCCGGCCCGGAGGCGGAACGGGGCAACCGGCGAGGCGACCTCTGTCCCGAGGTGTACCGCTTCCTCAAGGAGGCCGGGCCTGTCGTCGTGCCGCCGGGCGAGACGGGCTAGCCGTCGAAGCCCTGCAGGAAGACGCCGCGCCGCGGGGCTCACGCCCGCGGCGCGGCGTCTCGGTGGTGGAGGTGGCGGGAGTCGAACCCGCGTCCGAAGATGCATCCGGTCGGCGTCTACAAGCTTAGTCCCGTGTTTTGGTCTCGGTCCGGATCCTCCCGCGGGCAGGATGACCCGATCCCAGCTTCCTGAGGTTCGCCGCATCCGAGGGAAGCGCTCGAACGCGGTATACCCGCTAGGTTACGCCCAAATGGAGCGCGCGGGGAGCTCCACCGGACGGCCCTTCCTAGTTAAGGGAAGGAGCGGCGAATGCGTATGTATTCGCAGGTATTGTTTGGTTCGCCAGATTCAAGAGATGGCGCTCCGCTTGCAGCCTTCCTTAGACAGCTCCGTCGAAGCCGTGGCACCCCCTTGTCAAAGATCAACGGCCCATTCTAGCGCGCGAGGCTCGGCTTGACAAGAAGGACAGGATAGGCTCTTATAAGACACGATGCGCCACGCATGCATAGGAATGGCGGCTGGATTCGCCGTGGGGACGGTGATCGGCGCGCGGTGCGGCGACGTCCTTCTCTGGTCGACGTCTGCGGCTGTGGCGTGGGGAGCGGCGATCGGGCTTCGCAGGCGGCCGCGAAGCCGTTGTACCGCGATGCTCGCGGCGGTTCTGTGCCTGGGCGCGCTGCGGACCGCTTGCGAACACCCGTTTCCGGAGTGGCTCCTGCTGCGAACTCCGTTCCTCGCGAGGGTGGAAGGAACGGTCGTCTCGTATCCGGCGATCGGTGATTCGGCCATCTCCTTCACCTTCGCGCCGGATGGACTGCCCGGACGCTTCACGGTGCGGTGGTTCCACGACGGTGCCCGGTTCAGCGCGATCCACTTCGGCGACCGCCTGGCCATCGTGGGCCGAGCGGCGGTTCCGACGCCGTTCGAGGGGTTCGACTATCCCGACTACCTCGCCCGTCAAGGCGTGTTCGCGACCTTGCGCGTCGAGGAAGACGGCGTCGAGGTCCTCGAGCGAGGCAAGAACAGCCCTTTCGTCTGGGGGGATCGTCTGCGTCAGTCGATCCTCGCGCGGCTTCACGGCACGATGCCCCTTGCCGAGGGGGTGATGGCGCGCGGCCTCCTGTTCGGGGATCGTGCCGCGCTTGCGGATGATCTCGAAGCCGCGTTCGCGAAGACCGGGTTGATGCATCTGTTGGCGGTGTCCGGACTGCACCTCGGGGTCTTCCTCGCGGGGGTGTGGTGGATCCTGCGGCGAGCGGGCGTCCGTCCCAGGTGGGCGTATCCGGCGGTTGGGCTTCTGGTGCTCACGGTGCTCTGGGTTGTCGGGCCACGCGTCAGCCTTGTTCGCGCCAGCCTGTTGTTCGGCTTCCTCGGGCTTGGCAGCGTGCTGGCAGATCTGGGGTGGGTCCGGCGCCGTACGATCAGCTCATTGGACGGGCTTGGGGCGGCTGCGGTTGCGATCCTCGCCATGCGGCCCGGAGCGCTGCATGACGCAGGGTTTCAGCTCACCTTCGCGGCGACGGCGTCGATCCTGATCCTGTTCTCGGAGCCGATCTCCTGGGGACGTCAGCTCGCGCCCCTCGCGGAACGGCTCGGAGTGGGAGCGCTTCGGACGCTGATCTCTGGGCTATTCCACCTCGCGGCCGTCTCGCTCGCGGCCCAGGCCGGGGCGGGGCCGATCATCGCCTGGCACTTCGGAACGTTGCATCCGTTCGCGATGGTGGCGAACCTAGCTGCGGTCCCGCTCGCGGGCGGTTCGCTCTGGTGTGGCATCGCGGCGATCGTGCTCTCTCCCACGGCGATCCTCGGGATTGCGGTTCAGCCGCTCGTGCTCCTGCTCAGCGCGATGAAGGGTTGGATCCTCTGCGTCTCTCGGATCCCCCTTTCGCAGCTTCCTGTTCCGAAGTGGATGGCGGTCTGGCTCGGCGGGCTGGTTCTGTTCTCGTTGGCCGCCGCCTACCTGGAGAGCGAATCGTCGTGGACGCGGTACTCAATGTCGATGGCGTCCGGATCTCCTGACGGACGTTCGGGAGGGCGGCGCCGGACGAAGGCCCAGACAGCGAGTGTCAGCCCGGCGAGGTCGCTTAGGAGGCCTGGCAGCAGCAGAAGCAGGCCGGCGACGAAGAGGAGACCGACCGATTGCAGGAGGCTTCGCGTCGGCCGCCGAGCCAGCAGGGCGAGCAGTTTCGCCGGGTCGAGGACGGAGCGGCCGGCGACGCGAAGAAGGAGCAGGCCGAGCCCTGCGCTGAGGAGGATCTCGACGAGCGCGAGGCCAGCTCCCACGACCTGGCCGAGTTGGATCAAGAGCACGAGCTCCGCGCAGAAGGCGACAAACAAGAGAACAGGCATGTCGGACGGGCGATGGTACCGAACCGCGGGCGGAGCGGCAATGAGGCTCGACGTGGCCGATTGACGGACTTCCCGATCGGATATAGTCTTCGGCGAGATGGCCAGATCGGATCACGACCTCTTGGTGGGGCTCAACCTGATCCCGCAGCTGACGCCGAGGCGGACGAAACGGCTGTTCGCTCGCTTCGAGTCCTTCGACGAAATCTGGGGGGCTCCCGCATCGGCGTTCGCGTCGGCGTTCGGATCAGGTGTCCTTGCTGAGGCGATCGCCTCGGCCCGCAGCGAGGCAGCTGTCGACGCGGAGCTGGCGCGGGCCGAGGAGTTGGGGGTAGGGATCGTGACCCTCGTTGACGAGGAGTACCCGCTGTTGCTGCGGGAGATCGAAGACCCGCCGATCGTGCTCTACGTCCGCGGAAAGCTGCCGATCGATCCGGCGCGCACGATCGCGATCGTCGGCACGCGGCGCGGAACCCGCTACGGCAAGATGGTCGCGGCCCGGTTTGCGAGCCAGCTTGCGACGCGCGGCATCACGGTGGTCAGCGGGCTGGCGGCGGGGATCGACACGGCTGCCCATGAGGGGGTGGTGGATGTCGGCGGGCGGACGGTGGCCGTGCTCGGCTGTGGGATCGATTACCCTTATCCGAAGCGGAATCAGCCGCTGCTCGAACGGCTGGTCAAAGCCGGCGCTGCGCTCAGCGAGTACCCGCTGGGGACGCGACCGGCTCCATGGACGTTCCCGCAACGAAACCGCATCCTCTCCGGCCTCAGCCGCGGCGTCGTCGTCATCCAGGCGCCGGAGCGAAGCGGCTCGTTGATTACCGCACGGCTTGCGCTCGAACAAGGCCGGGAGGTATTCGCCGTGCCGGGCAACATCACGACCCTCACGTCCGCGGGCACCAATCGGCTCATCAAGGACGGTGCGAAGCTCGTCGAGACGGTCGAAGACGTCTTGGCTGAGTTTCCCGACCTCGCGAAAGGGCGGTGTGCGATCTCGGAGCACTCCGAAGAGGGGAAGGGGATCGATCTTGGCGAACGGGAGCGGCTCGTATACGATCTGATCGGTCTTGAACCGGTCTATGTCGACGATATCATTGCACGAGCGGATCTCTCTCCCACCGAGGCATCCCATGTCCTGCTTCTGCTGCAGCTCGAGGATCTCATCGATGAGGTCGAGGGAGGCCAATTCATCCGCAAGCCGTAGGAGGAATGATGCCAAAGCAACGCACTTTGGTGCTCTGCAAGCCCGATGCCGTGCAGCGCGGCGTCGTCGGGCAGATCGTCGCGCGCTTCGAACGGAAGGGCCTCAAGATCGCAGGGATGAAGATGGTGGCCCTCGACCAGGAAATGGCCGCGAGGCACTACGCCGAGCATCTCAACAAGCCCTTCTACCCTGGGCTGCGCAGCTTCATCACGTCCTGCCCCGTGGTTGCGCTCGCCGTGGAGGGGGAGAACGCGGTCGAAGTGGTCCGCAATCTGATCGGTGTCACGAACCCGCAGAACGCTGCGTCGGGGACGATTCGAGGGGATTTCGGATTGAACCTGACGATGAACCTCGTCCACGGCTCGGACTCGCGCGCGTCGGCCGAGCGGGAGCTTGCCCTGTTCTTCTCGGCGGACGAGCTTTTCGACTACGAGCTGACGATGCGCGAGTGGATGTAGCTGGGACGGATTCGGGGTCGCGGCGCTCCGGTGCCAATTCGTCGCAGGATCCTGTCGCCCATGGAGGATGATCATGGAGCTGTCCAAACGCTACCAGCCGGGAGAGGTTGAAGCGAAGAACTACCGCTTCTGGGAAGAGGGGGACTTCTTCCGAGCCGCTGCGGGCGTCGTCGACAGACCTCGGTTCTCCGTCGTCATCCCGCCGCCGAACGTCACCGGGCGGCTGCACATGGGCCATGCGCTCAACAACACCCTCCAGGATATCGTCGTCCGCTACCACCGGATGAACGGGGAGGCGACCTGCTGGTTCCCGGGGACGGACCATGCTGGCATTGCCACACAGAACGTCGTTGAGAAGGAACTCGCCGCGGAGGGAACGTCGCGCCACCAGTTGGGGCGCGAGGCGTTCGTCGCGCGCGTCTGGGAGTGGAAGGCGAAGTATGGCTCGGAGATCATCGATCAGCTGAAGGCGCTCGGCTGCTCGTGCGACTGGTCTCGGCTGCGATTTACGCTCGATGAGGGGTTGTCGCGCGCGGTCCGGGAGGTGTTCCTCCGGCTGTACGACGAAGGCTTGGTCTATCGTGGGGCGTATCTCGTCAACTGGTGTCCGCGATGCGAGACGGCCCTGTCCGATCTCGAGGTGGAACACGAGGAAGTGGAGGGTGCCCTCTATCACATCCGCTACCCTCTCGAGGGGGGCGGTTCGCTGACGATTGCGACGACCCGTCCGGAAACGATGCTTGGCGACACCGGGATCGCCGTTCACCCAGCGGACGAGCGGTACGCGCACCTGATCGGCAAGGCGGCGCGCCTGCCGATTCTCGGTCGGCGGCTCCCGATCGTCGCCGCCGAGCAGGTCGATCCAGCGTTCGGGACGGGGACGTTGAAGGTCACCCCGGCGCACGATCCGATCGACTTCGAGATCGGTCGCGCCCACGGCCTCGACGCGGTGAACATCCTCCGAAACGACGGGACGATCAACGAGAATGGAGGGCCGTTCGCCGGACTGGATCGGGAGGCGGCCCGCGAAGCGATCGTCGAGCGGCTACGGGCGGAAGGGCTCCTGGTAGCGATTGAGCCGCACCGCCACGCGGTTGGGCACTGCGAACGGTGCCATACCGCGGTGGAGCCGCTGATCTCGACGCAGTGGTTCGTCCGGATGCAATCGCTCGCGAAACGGGCGATCGAGGTGGTGCGGGACGGCAGCATCCGGTTCGTCCCCGACCGATGGAGCAAGCTGTATATCGATTGGCTAGAGAACATCCGTGATTGGTGCATCTCCCGTCAGCTGTGGTGGGGGCACCGCATCCCGGTTTGGTACGGCCCCGACGATCAGCCGTTCGCTGCACACAGCGAGGCCGAAGCAGAAGCGGCGTCGCGAGCGCACTACGGACGCGACGTCGACCTTCGTCAGGACGAAGACGTGCTTGATACGTGGTTCTCGTCATGGCTCTGGCCGTTCTCGGTGATGGGATGGCCGGAGGAGACGGAGGATCTGGCAACGTACCACCCGACCTCCTTCTTGGTCACTGCCTTCGACATCCTCTTCTTCTGGGTGGCGCGGATGATCATGGCCTCCCTTCACTTGCGGGACGAGATCCCCTTCGAGACGGTCTACATCACGCCGCTGATCGTCGATCCGGAGGGGCGGAAGATGAGTAAGTCGAAAGGGAACACCGTCGACCCGCTCGAGCTGATGACGGAGTACGGGGCTGACGCCCTCCGATTCGCGATGGCCCACGCGACGACCAAGGGTCGAGCGATGCGCACACCGACGACGCAGCTTGACGACGCGCGCAACTTCCTGAACAAGGTCTGGAACATGGCGCGGTTCGTCATGATGCAGCTTGGGGATGAGCGGCCGGACCTCCCGGAGAGGGTGCGGGAAATCGAAGACCGGTTCATCCTCTCGCGGCTCGCCAAGACCGTCGGCACCGTCCGCGGTCATCTGGAGACGTACAGCTTCAACCTCGCGGCGGAGGCCGCGTACCAGTTTGTCTGGCATGACCTGTGCGACTGGTATCTCGAGAAGGCGAAGGTCAGGCTGCAGGACCCCTCCGATCGTGCGGTGCGAGGCGTCCTGCACCACGCGCTGAAGCAGGTTGTGCTGCTGTTGCACCCGTTCGTTCCGTTTCTGACCGAGGAGATCTGGCAGGTGCTGGGTGCGAAGCCCATCTCGGCGTGCATCGCGCCGTACCCGATGGCCCGCGAGGAGGACTTGGACGAGCAGGCTGAGGCGCAGATGGCGCTCCTGCAGGACGTCATCACGGGGGTCCGATCTATCCGCGCGGAGTATCGCATCCCACCCGACGCAAAGCTGTGCCCGATTGTGCGTGTTGCGGATCCGAAGGACCTTCCCGCATTGGAGGCGAATCGGCAGTTCCTGCGGGCCGCGTCGGGCTCAGCGGACTGGGTCTTCTCGACGCTATCGGCAAAGGTCGATATCCCAGAGGGGTCGGCGCGGTTCGTGTTCCCCCGGGGGGAGGGGATCGTGCCGCTGGCCGAGCACATCGACGTGAAGCTCGAACGCGCGCGGCTCAAGAAGGAGCTCGAGGCGGCAAAGGCCGAATTGTCACGGGCCGACGCGAAGCTCGCGAACGAGCAGTTCCTGGCGCGCGCGCCGTCCGACGTCGTGGAGAAGGAGCGTCGGAAGCAGGATGAGTTCCGACGGAAGAAGGCGCGTCTGGAAGCGAACCTCGCTTCGCTCGGGGCGTGATGGACTACGAGGCGGCGCGGTCCCTTCTCGACCGGCTTCCGCGGTTCGAAGTCAAGCCCGGTCTGTCGCGGATCGAGCGGCTCCTCGACGTGCTTGGGCATCCGGAGCTGGCGTTCCCGGCGGTCCATGTTGCGGGGACAAACGGGAAGGGCTCGATCGTTGCAATGCTTGACGCGGTGCTGCGGACGGCCGGCTACCGCATTGGACGCTACACGTCGCCTGACCTGATCGATTTCCGCGACCGGATCTGTGTCAACGGCCAGTGGATCTCCGAGGAGGAAGTCGTGGTGCTCGTGGAGCGACTGGCGCCGGCGTTGTGCGCCGACGGCGACGTTCCGAGCCAGTTCGAGGCGCTGACGGCGATGGCGTTCGAGCACTTCCGCAGCAAGAGAGTCGACCTCGCGGTTGTGGAGGTCGGCCTCGGCGGACGGTTCGACGCGACCAATGTCCTTCGGCCGCTCGTGAGCGTGCTCTCCAACGTGTCGCGGGATCATACGGCGATCCTCGGGGAGACGATCGAAGAGATCGCTTGGGAGAAGGCGGGAATCGCCAGGCCGGGCATTCCGCTCGTCCACGGTCGGCTGCTGCCGGAGGCGGAAGCCGTCGTGCGTGCCGAATGCGAACGCGTGCACGCGATTCGGAGCGATGCCTGCGGGTTCGACGTCCAGCGCGAGGCAGTCAGTTGGGATCGTGCGGTGTATCGGGTTCGGCGGGCCGGATTTCCTGATCGGATCGAACTGGGGCTCATCGGCATCTATCAGCGGGAGAACCTCGCTGCGGTCTTTGCGGCGATCGAATGGCTTCGGCGTGGAGGGTTGAGCCTGTCGGAAACAGCGATCCGAAAGGGGTTGCGTGGGGCGCGTTGGCCGGGTCGGTTCGAGGTCGTCAGACGCCTTCCGAACGTCGTCCTCGAAGGGGCGCACAACGCGGCCGGCGCCATGTGCCTTGTGGAAGACGTGGTGACCCTTGTCCCGGCGCGCAGCGCAAGACGGCTTCTCTTCGGGGCGCTGGCGGACAAGGACATCGTCGGCATGGGCGGGCTGCTCGGCGAGGCCTTCGAGCGCGCCGCTTTCTGCGCTTCCCGCAGTCCGCGGGCGGCGTCCGTCGAACGCCTGCGCGTCCTCTTGGATGGGAAGTTCCGCGAACCGACGTGGTATGATTCGGTCGCCGAAGCGCTCGACACGATCGTGCCCGAACTGAGGCAGGAGGAGACGCTCTTTGTGACGGGATCCCTGACCGTCGTCTCCGAGGCGCGGCGTTGGTTCGAGGAGGTCCGGTGAGAACGCTGGTCGACCGAGTGGTGGAAGCGGGCGTGCCGAGGCATATCGCGTTCATCATGGACGGCAATGGGCGCTGGGCGGCGGCGCGCGGTCTACCGCGGGCCGCCGGCCACCGGGCGGGGGCGGAGGCGGCGGAGCGGCTGGTCCGATTCGTCGGGCATCGACTCAAGATTGAGTACTTGACGCTGTTTGCGTTTTCCACTGAGAACTGGTCGCGTCCGGCCGCGGAGGTGGATGACCTGATGCAGCTGCTCGATCGATTCCTGCGGGAGAAGATCGAGGAGTTCGCGGAAGCGGGGATCAGCCTGCGGGTGATCGGCGAGATCGACGGGCTACCGACGAGATTGGCGCAGACGGTTCGAGATGCAATCTGCCGAACGCAAGAGGGGAAGAGCCTCCATCTGACGATCGCGCTCAACTACGGCGCGCGGCGGGAGCTCGTGAAGGCCTGTCAGGAGATCGGGAGGGCGGTGTCCGCCGGAACGGTGCGCTGGCAGGACATCGGGGAGGGATCCGTGTCGTCCCAGTTGTGGACGGCGGGGACTCCCGATCCGGATCTGATCGTACGAACGGGCGGGGAGTCGCGCCTGTCCAATTTCCTCCTCTGGCAGGCGGCCTACGCGGAACTCCATTTCACCGAGACCTACTGGCCGAGCTTCACGCCGGAGGAGTGCGTTCGGATCCTCGCTGGCTTTCAGCACCGCGAGCGTCGGTTCGGTGCGTTGGGAGAGGAGCGGACGCAGTGAACGTGATCCAACGCGTTGCGAGCGGTGTCATCGCCGGTTCGGCGGTCTTCGGAATCCTCTACCTTGGAGCGCGATACGGACAACAATGGGTCGCCGGACTGCTCATCCTCGCGGTGGGATACCTCGCGGCGATCGAGTACGTGCAGCTCATGAGGCGGGTCGACATCCATCTCGCGGCGGCCGAGTTCTTGATCTGGGTCCCCGTGCTCACCCTAAGCTACGTCCTGTTCGACGGCCGCTATGCGGATGCCGTGTTGCTGTTGGCCATTTCATACCAGGTGTTGCGGTATCTCGGCAGCTTGCCGCATCGGTCGGGGTTCCTCCAGGCGCTCGCGGGCGTCTTCGGCCTCCTCTACATTCCTTGGCTTCTCAAGTACTTCTACTTGATCTACATCGGGGCTGAAGGGCACGCGCCCCATGTCGGAGCGATCAACGGGCTGGTCGTGCTGCTGATGGTCTGGGGGTACGACAGCGGAGCGTACTTCGTCGGGACGGTGCTCGGGCGCCATCATGCCTTTCCGACGGTGAGCCCGAGCAAGACCTGGGAAGGAATCGCCGGCGGGTTCCTCTTCACCGTCCTTGGAGCGTTGGTCGCAGCCTCCTTCTCTCCCGTGTGGAGGGGGTTCGTCTATGGGGGCGGCATGCCCCACATCTTCCTCTCCTCCTTCCTCGTAGGATGGGCCGTCCAACTGGGAGACGTCTTCGCGTCGAAGCTGAAGCGGGCAGCGCAGGTGAAGGACTCGGGGACATTCCTGCCGGGCCACGGCGGGGCGCTCGATCGAATCGATGGCCTGCTGTTCGCGCTGCCGGTATTCTACTTCTACTACCATCATGTCGTGCGATTCCTGTAGGCGGGCCTCCCGGTGCAGCGGCGTCAGGGAGGGGGCGTTACGTGGCCGAGGCGAAAAGTGAAGGGCGGCCGTGCTTGTCGCTCGGCCGCCCTCTCCGGGTGGTGAAAAAGATGAGGGGGTTCTTTTCCGCGCCGACTATAGCACAATCGCCCCCCGCTGTCCGTAATGCACATCACCCCCAGCCGAGCCGAGTGCATATGTGGCGCTGAAACCGCGATTTCATAAGCATTTACTCAGTCTGCTTCGCTCTGTTCAATCAGATCTCCCAACGTGAGGGAGTCCAACATCTGCAGGATCCGGCGGTCGATTCGCCCCCAAGCGCGTCGCGTTGGACAGATCCGCGTGAGCTCGCACGTCCGGCCCGGACCGAGGCAACCGACGAGATGGAGGGTCTCGCCGAGGGCCTCGAGCACCTCGCGCACCGCGATGTCCTCGGGAGGACGAGCCAGACGGTACCCACCTTTGCGGCCCTGCGTCGAGCGGACGAGGCCGCCGCACCGCAGTTGATGAAGGATCTTCTCGACGAACGAACGGGACAACGAGTACCGCTTAGCAATCTCGGCAGCCGAGACCGGCCCGCCCCCCTCGGCGCCCGCGAGCTCCAACGTCGCGATCAGCCCGTAGCTCGACCTCTTCGTCAGCTGCACGGCGTGGACGAGCTGCGGCCCGCGTCGGCAAGTGCCGCGTAGCGGCGCTCGAGGGTCGCTACTTCCTCGGCGATTCGGTCGTGCCGCTTCTGCAGAGCCGCAGGGATGGCCTTCCCCGTCTGATCGAGATAGGCGTAGATGGCCTCGTTGAGCGCGTCGGCGGCCAGCGCGGAGCAGTGCATCTTGATCGGGGGGAGGCCGCCGAGCTCCTGCGCGACGTCCTGGTTCGTCAGCCGGATGGCCTCGGCGATCGTCTTGCCCTTCGCGAGGTCGGAGACCATGGACGATGTCGCAATTGCCGCCGTGCATCCGAAGGTCTCCCAGGAGATGTCCGTGATGACCTCCTCTCCGCGGTCGTTCGGCTTCACTTTGATGTAGAGCCACATCACGTCGCCGCAGACCACGTTCCCGACCTTGCCGATCGCGGAGTAGTCCGTCAGCCTCCCCATGTTATGCGGGTGGCGGAAGTGCTCGATGACCTTCTCTGTATACATGCTACTCACCTACCTTGAATGGGGACATCTCGCGGAGCTCGGCGACGATTCGGAACAGCACGGGGAGGAACTCGTCGATCTGCTGCGCCGTCGTCTGCCTTCCCGTGCTGATCCGGAGGCTCCCGTGCGCCATTGGGAGGGGGACGCCAATCGCGACCAACACATGGCTCGGTGTGAGGTTCGGGGATGAACAGGCCGAACCGGTGGATGCCGCGATGCCGCGTTCATCGAGCCGCATCACGAGGCTTTCCCCCTCGATGGCCTCGAACGCGAAATTCGCGATGTGTGGGAGGCTCTCTTTCGGGTGGCCGTTCAGGCGGGTCGCGGGGATCTCACGGACGCTCTCGATCATCCGTTCGCGCAGCCCGCGGAGGCGTTCCGAGAGCTCCGGCTGTTCCGCAAGGGCGAGTCGGGCGGCGGCGGCGAGTCCGACGATCCCCGGCACGTTCTCGGTGCCGCTTCGCCGCCCCCTCTCGTGTCCCCCGCCGTGCAGGATCGGGGTCAGCCGCGTGCCCTTGCGAACGTA